>ERZ761602.2886-NODE-2886-length-25684-cov-4.109602_pt1 | contig 25684 bp, 20 predicted proteins | sample MGYA00512165_ERZ761602 | MGnify/ENA primary metagenome ERZ761602 (study PRJEB28899, sample SAMN02445085) | bioreactor sludge metagenome | biome: EBPR sludge; isolation source: Thorneside wastewater treatment plant | place: Australia: Brisbane, Thorneside...
CCCCTGTTCTCGGTCGAATAGAGCTTGAAGATGATTCCCATCTGTTTCAGATTATTCTGGCACGACGAGCGCCGAGCGGATTCGCGGGCCCGTGCCAACGCGGGCAACAGAATTGCAGCTAGAATTCCGATGATTGCAATTACAACCAGCAGTTCGATCAATGTGAAGCCACGTGTACGTCTCATAAAAACAATCCCCATTATTTTATTCGCTTCTTGATGAAGCGACCCCACTTCTGCGTAGGCGAACAATAGGGAGCGAAAGTTAGAGTGAAACTACGAATGTGCGAGGATTTTGCGAGCATCAACGCTTGACAAATACGCGGCATCTACGAAAAAAGTCTTGGCAAGGCGGAGTATACTGTGGCAGAATTGCCAAATAGCCCGATTCGTCGGCTCGGCAGTCGGGATGCTTCGGCTACCTGTGCATCGATGCAATGCGTCGATGCACCTACTCGGGAGGGGGATTGGTGAGCCTGGGCGCAACGACGATTGTTATTCTGTTGTTTGGGTATTCTGGAGTAATCGGACTCTGGACGTATACCTTTGCGGTCAGTTTTGGCCGCCTGCGTGCACTTCGAAAAGACTTTCCTATTGTCGCCCGTCTTTACTCCGTGATCATGGCGGGGTCGGTATTCGCGATTGCGATTGCGCTGAACGACGTGTTTCGGGTGCTTATCCTCGGCGGAATTGTCGGGGATCCTTTTGGGCAATCTTTCGTTGCCGTTTCCGCAATCCTGCTTTCGCTGATCGTTAGCGCGACGGCGTTGGCTATCACGCTGGTTGTGGGGGTTCGCGGGCTTCTTCCACAACTTGCGCAGATGCAGGCGAAACAACGGGAGGAATTCGGCAACCTACAGGAACTGGTGGAAGCGCGTACGCAGGAGCTGCGCGAAACTGTTGCCAATCTTGAGCGCGATGCCGCAAGCCGTTCGGAAGTTGAAGAGCTTTTGCGCGCCGAGCACGCGATGTTGGAAGCGATCATGGAGACGAGCGTGGGGGCGGTGTGCGTCGTCAGCGTGGATGGTCACATCATATTTGCGAACGATACGGCGCGCACGGTGCTTGGGATTGAGCAGAGCGAAATAACCAGTCGAAAGTATAACTCGCCTGAGTGGAAACAGACCGACAAAGACGGAAATCCCCTTGCGGAAGCGAATATGCCGTTCAATCGAGTGCTGCGCGCGGGGGCGCCGGTGCACGACATGGAAACTGTGATTGAGGGGCCGGATGGCAAAAAGCGGATGTTGCGCGTGAACGGCGCGCCGCTGCGGAATGCGGATGGCGGGATTACGTCGGTTGTCATGTTGGTGTCGGACGTCACGCAACAGGTGAAAGACGAGGGACTACTCCAGAATAGCGAGCGGCGCTTCCGCGTCATGGTCGAGAATCTGCCCAGCGGGGCGATTTATGTGGAAGGCGATCAGTTGTTCATGAATCGGGCTGCGGAGGAGATAACGGGATATTCCCGCAACGAATTGAACACGGTGAACCAGTGGTTCTGGGCCCTTTACGGGCAAGAAGCCTCGAAGGCGCGCGCGGCGTATGAGGCCAATATGGACGCCGGTTTTCCGGTGCCGGCCATTCACACGATTCGACGCAAGGACGGTTCACAGCGCACGGTGCAATTTGATTGTCATCGTTCAAAGAACAGCGTGGTATGGATTGCGCACGACATAACCGATCAGTATCGAATGGAAGAAGAGTTGCGGGCGAGCGAAGCGAAGTACCGGCTGCTGGCGGAAACGGCGCGCGACATGATCTGTGTGCATGACTTGAACGGGCGGCTCACGTACCACAATGAAGCGCTGCGGAATTTTTCTGAACTGCTGACGGGACGCAGCGAGGATTTGTACACCTGCGGATTCCTTACGCCGGCGTCACGCGAGCGGGTGATGGGGCGGTGGGAACAGCGTCTTGCGGGCGATCGGAGCCGTTGGCTGTACGAGCTTGACGCACAGAAACAGGATGGCACGATTGTTCCGCTGGAAGTGTCGGCGGCGCCGATCGAGCAGAACGGCAAGATCATCGGCAGTTTGAGCATCATGCGGGACGTGTCCCAGCGCAAGGCGGCGGAAGCGGAGCGGCGCAGACTTGAGGAGCAACTGCATCAGACGCAGAAGCTGGAGAGCCTGGCGGTTTTCGCTTCGGGGATTGCGCATGACTTTAACAATCTGTTGATGGGCGTTTTGGGCAACACGGATTTGGTGCGCAACGATCTTGCGGACAATGCCGAATCGCGGAACTGCCTGGACGATATTTCCCAAAGCGCGAAGCGGGCTGCGGAATTGTGCAGGATGCTGCTGGCGCTGGCCGGCGAGGGAGAGTTGAGGCCCGAGCCGGTAGATGTGAATGAGGCGTTGCAGGATTCAATACGATTCATTCGAGCCGGGCTTGCGCGCGGCGTACAACTTCACATCGATACCGACGATTCCCTGCCATTGGTACAGGGTGATTCCGCGCAACTCCACCAGATGCTTTTAATGATGATCGCGCATGCCACGAGCGCCCTGGATGAGTCGGGTGGAAACGTGATTGTGAGAACCGGGGTTGTTTCCCGCGATGAGCGCCAGGCATTGCCCGCAGGGGACGCCTTGGTTGACGGCGCGTATGTCTCAATATCCGTAAGTGACGATGGCGCGGGAATGAGTCAGGAATTGCTGTCGCGCATTTTCGAACCGTTCTTCTCGATGGGCGACAAGCCGCGCGGATTGGGTTTGGCGTTGGCGCTGGGTATCGCGCGGGCACACGGCGGTACCATGACGGCGACAAGCACGCCGGGTAAGGGCACGTGTATTACGGCTTACCTTGCGTCGCAGGCGTCGGTTTCGGCGAAGCCGGTTGTCGCGGAGCGGAGCGGCGGGCTGTGGCATGGCAACGGGAAGATATTGGTGGTGGACGACGAGGAGAATGTGCGCGCCATTACGAAGCGCATGCTGGAGCGACTTGGATTTGAAGTGTTGCTGGCTTCAGACGGACAGCAAGCTGTCGAGCTGGTTGAAAAAATGGCGCGCGATCTTTCGGCGGTGATTCTGGATCTGACGATGCCGATCATGGATGGCGATACCGCGTTTCAGGAGATTCGGCGCATGGAGCCGATGCTGCCAGTGCTGATCGCGAGTGGCTACGATGTCAAGACGGTGACAAACCGGTTCGACCGGGGGAATGTATCGAGTTTTATTCAGAAACCGTTCCAGATACAGGATCTAGCCGAACATTTGCGCGATGCGTTGGATGTGGGTTTAGAGGGCGTGAAGCCGAAGACGTTGTAACCGCTTGTCTGGGGCGGTGGATGAAGTGCAAAGCGGCGCTTTTCAAGAGTGCGTTCCCCAAGCGGGAGCTGGGGATCGAGGTTAATCACCGGCGCGCGTTGGCCGATTTCTAAAGCGAAACAATTGGAATTTTTAATGCTTCCCCGGCGCGGGCTACGTCTTGCCTGCACGTGAATAACAGTATTTGGTGGGTTTTGCTTATTTCTTGCAAGAGCGCGAGGGCATTTGCGAGTCGCGCATCGTCGTAGTTGGCGAAGGGGTCGTCCAGGATTAGCGGCACGGTCTCGCCGCTTGCGCTGATTGATTGCACGAGCGCGAGGCGGAGGGCCAGGTAGATTTGATCGACGGTGCCTTTGCTCAGTCTGCGTTTGGGATCGTCGGCGAGTTGGGCGGTCTGGGGAATTCGGACGGAGATGGTGAGTTCGCGGCTGACCATCACTTCATTGTAGGCGCCGTTGGTGATGCGCCCGAGATACTGGCCCGCGGCCCTTGCCACGCGCGGCGCGATACGCGCGTGGCGATCGCGCGCAGCCTCTTCGATGAGCGATGCGGCGTAGGCCGTTGCCTCCTGCTCCAGTTCGAGATCCGCGACGCGCCCGGCGACTTCGGCGCGTTCCTCTTCTATTTCATTTAATGCGCGCTGGCCGGTGGTGCGTTGTGTGATGGCGATATGCAGTTCGTGTTCTTCCGCGGCGAGATCATCGATGCAGGCCACGCATTGGCGCAGATCAGTTTGCACGTCGTCCACTGATCTTCCCAGGTTCACCAGGCCGGCGCTTTTCGGATCGATCGCGGCATGCAACGATTCCATGGTTTCGCCGCGAAGCGTCGAATCGAGCCGCTCCTGCAGTCGCGCGCGCTCTTCCCATGCTTTTCTGTATTGCGTCGCCTGCTTGGCGACTTCATGCCATTTCTCGATGGTGTCGACATTACCGGCAGCGAGGCGCTTTGTCAGTGCCTCTTGCTGCTTTGCGAGATCTTCCTTTTCGGCAGCGAGCCTGACGGTCAGGCTGTGTTGTCGCTCGCGCATGTGCGCGACGCGTCCCAGTTTTTCGCGAACCTGTGAGGTGCGAACGTTGTAGGCCTGCAAGGCCGCGAGTACGTTTGTGTAGCGGGACTCTTCGCGAAATCCGGCTTCTCGCAACTGTTTGCGGAGGGAGAGCGCGCGTTCGACTTCGTCGCGTTGGCATTGTTCCAATTCGTTGCGCGTATCGGAAAGCAGCTTTTGCAGTTGCGCGGGGCGATCGCGGCTTTCGCCGAGGCGCCGCTTGGCGTCCCGGTATTCCTGATATCTTGCGATCGCGCGGCTGGCTGCCTCGTCGATATCGTCTTCGTGATCGACGGTTTCGCCCGCAGCGAGCAAGGACTCCTGCACACGGCGAAACAAGTGGGTGACGCGTTCTACTTCTTCCTGTGCATCTCTTACGAGCGCCTGTTCATTCGCGACAAGCGACTGAAGCCCGCCGGTTTCCTGCACATAGTGTTCGTGAAGCGCCTCGACCTCGCGGAGCGACGAATAGCCGGCTTGCTGAATCAGCGCGTCGATCCGTTGTTTTCTGCTGGAATACTGGCGATCCAATTCCGAGCGTTCTTCCTGGGCACGAAGGAGTTCCTTCTCGATTTCCGCGATTGCGTGGCGAGACCAGAACCATCGCATGAACAGGAGTAACGACGCCACGCCAAAGAGCCCGGCGGGCACGAAGACGTACGAGAGGTCCTGCTGGAGCGCGACCGCGGCGCAGATTAGCGAGAGGCCGACGAGCAATGCGGCAACCCAGAGGTGGCCGGGCATGCGCGCGGCATGATCGCGGGCATCGTCCTGAAGTTCTACGACGTGTTGAGTGAGCTGCGTTGAGCGCTCGTCGTATACCCGGGTTTCCACATCATAGGCGCGGGATTCGGAGGCGAAGTCGCCGAATGCGCCGAACAAATTTGCGGGTCCCGCGATTGCCCTTTTCTTGCGCTCAATTTCTTCACGCAGGCGTTTCAATTTTTCGAGCGTTGTTGCGCGGGACTGGCGGGCGACGCGAAACGACGTGGCAAGTTGGGTCAACCATGCAACGGGATCGGCCCCGACGCGGCTGAAGTCCGGCAAGCCTTGGAGCTCGGTCTGCGCCTGTGCAAATCTCTCCTGTGCCTTCGCAAGTTCTGCATCGATTTCTTCAATTCGCTCCCGCAGGCGCACCATGCGGCCTTCGAGGGCGGATAACTCGCGTTCGGTGGCTTCCGGCACTTCGACGAGATTCGGAATGCCTTCGGCTTCCAGTATGCGCGCTTCTTCCGCGAGTTGACGCTCCAACTCGGCGTGTTCGGCGCTGGTCCTTTCGAGCTGTGCCCTCGCGGTGGCCGCGGCATTGGCGGCGCGCTGAACGTCGGGCGTTTGGTCCAGCGGAAACTCGCGCGCGGAACTCAACGAGAAACAGGTCTGGGTGGTTTCATCGATACGGATTTGCAGGCGCTCGGCTTCGGCGTATCGACGCGCGCGATCCGCGCTATCGATTGCTCGTAATTCTTCCTCCAATTGAATTTTTCGGTTTTTTTCCGCGGACAACCGCTGCGAAACGTCGAAACGGCGAGTCTCCAATGCGCCGATTTCGACGTAGGCCGAACGCGCGCGGAGCAGTTCGGCATCGAGCACGTCGAGCCGCGCCCGGGCCGATGGCAGCGGCTTCTTGGAGTGCGAGACTGGTCTGCCTATTTCGGTGGAGCGGTCGGCCAATAGGCGCAGCGCGGTCTCCGCGGTCCCGGACTCGTCCGAGGAATCGGCAAGCGAGACGATCTTTTCCCGTATCTGCGCCAGGGCGTCGTCATCGCCGAGGTCATCCAGCGTCATTGGGCCAATCGTTGCGGCATGAACGAAAATTGCTTTGCCGAGGCCGAGATGTTCGTCGGCGAAGTTGGGCTCGCGATTTTTGTGGCGTGCGAACTCGGCGGTGACGTCGCGCATGTGCTTGCAGTCGAAGATCGTGACCGTGCCCTGTTTTTTGTCGAACATGCGATGAATCTCGAACTCGCGACCGTCATCCAATACGTAACGCAGACGTCCCCCGTACTGGTCCGTCGCGCCCCAGGGACGGCGTAGTTCATTGGATTCGTCAAACGTGCGCAGTTGGGCGCTGCGCCGTTGTCCGTAGAGCATGTCGGTGAGGAAATGCCGAATCGTCGACTTTCCCTGTTCATTCGGACCGATGATAATTTGCAAGCCAGGGGAAAGCGCGAGTTGACGTTTCGTGAACCGGCCATAACCATCGAGCCAGAGCGTGGTGAATCGCACGGGCTACTCTCCGAACGCGCCGCGAATCGGCAGGGTTCGACCACGGTATGCGGCGAGCCCCACTTCGCGCGAGCGCAGCAGGACGGCACGATGGCGTTCGTCGGTGGTGTCTCGCAGTTGGGCGTTCAATGCGGCAATGAAGCCGCCGAGACTTGATTGTTCGTTTGCGAGCGCAGCGAAGTCTTCTTCGAGTTCCAATCGGTCAACCAGTTCGAGGTGATCGAATCCGGTTCGCAGCGCGTCGTAAATGGCGGCCAGGCCCGCGTGGATTTCTTGTGGAGCCGCCCCGGAGAGCACTATACGCGCGATGCGCGCGACGGAATCCGGCGCGGGAAGGGCGCGAATGGCATCCACGATTTCCTGGGTGCTCTCGCACTTCGCGCAATCGATGGCATGCGTTTCGAATACGGCGCTGGCGGACGGGACTTCGCGCACGCGGATGTCACGACCATCGAGTTCGACCTCGGCGTAGGTGTGCAGGCCGGGCTCACCGAAATCGTGGCCTTCTGGGGATCCGCTGTACTGGACCCAGACGCCGTTTCGCACAGGAATCTTCTTGGCTCCGTGGTAATGACCGAGCGCAAGGTAACGCAGCCCATCTGGCACTGCTGCGTTTGCGTCGAAGGGCGCATGCGCGCCCTTGCCGGGCGGTAGAGAGCCCATTTCCGAGCCGTGCGCCACCGCGACGTGTTCCCGGCCATCGCTCGGTACAACGAGCTTTCCAAACGGGTTGGAAGAGATGTCCGGGCCGTCGAATCCGAAGCCGTGTACGGTTAGCGGCAAGCGTGCGAGTTCGTGCGCAGTCCAGACAGGCGTGGTGAAGAGGAAGACATTGTTGGGCCAGCGTTTTGTGGCGTAGGGCGAATCCGGCAGATATGGGTCGTGATTTCCGGGCGCGATGAAAACGGGAACATGCGGAATGGATTCGAACGCAGCCCGAAGAAAAGCGACGGTGTCTCCGTTTACGCGGTCATGTTCAAAAAGATCCCCGGCGATCAGCAGGGCATCCGCCGGCCACTCCCCCGCCCTTTTAACAATTTTCAGAAACGCGTCGCGCACGGACTGCCGTCTACGATTTGCGAAAGCGACAGGAAATCGTGCCTGCGAATAGCATCGGTCGAGATGGATATCTGCGGTATGAACTATGCGAATCAAAAACCGTGGCCCCCGAAACAAACCGGCGTTGCATTATTACGCGGAAAAGATTGCGTCATGTTAGTCGTATTTCGGCGCGAGCGCAATGCGAAGGCGGAAGCGGTTATCGCAATTGCGCGCGGTAGCGGGGTGGACGGCCGCGCCGTGCGTCACTATAGCCTTGCAATACGGCGTACTGCTCCATGCGCCGGCATATCCATGCGATAGGTTTTACTTTGCCTGCGGTTGTTCCGCATACATTGCGGAAGAATGGGGCGATCATCCAGCCGGGGGCGCGCCACGGCCTTCTACCTTTACCGAGATACCGGTTTGCCAGCACATCGGAGCGGGTCTTGTCGAGCGCGCGCAGCAGGGAAAACCCTTCGGCGTATCGGCGCGCGAGTTCGAGATCAACGGGTACGGCGTGCCATGCATAGGCTGACGCGGCATCGGAATAGAAGCCCTGGAGTCCCGCCTCTTCAAGCCGCCATGCAAACTCGACGTCTTCCAGCCCGGGCACGTCAAACGTCTCGTCAAAGCCCTGATTTTGGAGTACGGCCTCGCGCGATGCGGAAAGATTCCAGCATCGCCAATCGAGGAATCGGAGGGGCTGGTTGTGCGAAAACCGCGGGGAATCGGAAAGGGCGCGGTGGCGAACAACGCCGCGCGATAGACTTTGCGGGTGCAACTCGACTTTCCCGACGACGACGCATTCTCCGCCATGCTGCTCCTGTGCGCGCACGTGCTGTTCTACGAGGCGCGGGCTTGCGAGCAGTTCGGCGTCAAGAAACAGAATCCATCGGCCGCGGGCCTCGCGAATGCCCAAGTTACGGGATGCCGCGACGCAGGTGGTCTGGGAAGGAATGACGCGGATGCGCGCGGGAGAACCGGCAATAGCGCGGGTAAGGAGGTCCGAGGATTCCCCGATAGCGATGGGATCGATAATGAGAATTTCGAATCGGGCAGCCGGGTAGGATTGTTGTTCCAAATGCGCCAGCGCTTTTTGTAGGATTTCGTAGTCACGCGGCGCCAGCAGCACGACAGACACGTCCAACGCATCCATTATAGGTGGCCCCTCGCCTTCGTGTTGTGCCCGCTCACAACAATGGTAGCCAGTAGGGTTTAGGTGCGTCAAGGCGGGACCGGAGCGTTAGGAGGGTGGTACGTCGCTTGACAGGCGGAGAAGCCGGACGTATAATCGCCAATACAAGTGATCGGCATACTGATCAGAGAGAACCATTCATGACAAAACAACACAATGACTCGACCCGCTGGCGTGATTTCGAGAAGAACGATATCACGCACTCCGCTGCGCACTATCTCATGGCGGTAGATGCACTTCGCGATGAGTTCGGCTATGCGCGCGTCACGGACGTTGCGGAGATGCTGGAGGTATCCCGGGGCGCGGCTTCGATGTCGATTTCCCAACTGAAGAAGCGGGGATGGATATCGGAGGATCCGCATCGCTTTTTGCTCCTTACGGAGGACGGAAAGCAGATGGCGCGGCTTGTCGAGCAGAACTTCCGCATTTTGACCAAGTTTTTTGAGGAAGTGCTGGGGATGTCGAGCGATGTGGCGATGTCCGACGCGTGCAAGATGGAACATCTGATGAGTCTGGAAACGGGTCGGCGTCTGGTGTGGCTGATGCGCTATATCCTTACCGACGAATCCCGTGCCGCGAAGATTCACAGTGTGATGGCCAATTTCCGGCCGGGTTGTGAGACAAAAGAGCATTGCGCATTATGCGAGGGCGGTGAATGCCTGACGCCTCCGGGCGAAGAGTGTATGTTGCACCTCAACACGGAACACAGGCAATCGAAATAGCCATCGGCGGAAACTACGATGATTATGAACCCCGAGATTGAATGTCCCCTGACCGCATGCGCCGCGGGCGATGAAGCGGAAATTCTGGAGTTGGCGATTGATTCGGGTCTTGCGGCACGGCTGCGCGAGTTGGGTCTTGTCGCAGGGAGTGCGCTGCGCGTAGTGAGCGCGGGTTCGCCGATGATTCTGGAAATTGGCGAGACGCGATTTTGCCTGCGCGGCGCGGAAGCTGACGGCATATTCGTGCGGGTGGGTCAGCCCGGTTTTGCGGCGGCACCATTTCCAAGTGCTCTGGAGGAAGCCGACCTCGCCTAATCGGTGGCGTGAAGGGCCATGCAATGCCGACGTTGAACCAATTGAAGCCCGGGCAAACGGGAATTGTCTCCGCGCTACGAGGGGACGGCGCAATTCACCAGCGGCTTCAAGAGATGGGCATTATTGAAGGCGCGTCGCTCGAAGTCATACGAATGGCGCCACTCGGCGACCCAATGGAAATACTGGTGCAAGGCTACCATCTTTCGCTGCGAAAATCCGAAGCCGCGCTTGTAGAACTCGCGTAGGGATTTAGCATGCCCACCACAATTGCAGTAATTGGCAATCCGAACGTCGGCAAGACAACGCTGTTCAATGCGTTGACGGGTCTCTCCCAGGTTACGGGTAACTATCCGGGTGTTACCGTTGAACGTAAAGTCGGCACGCTCCGCATTAACGGGACGACCGCGCACTTGGTCGATTTGCCGGGAACCTACAGTCTCGCTGCGCGATCGCCGGATGAAATGATCGTGGTAGACGTGTTGCTGTCGCAGCAAGCGGGCGAGGATCCGATAGACGCCGTTCTTGCCGTTGTGGATGCTACCAATCTGGATCGCAACCTTTACCTCGTATCGCAGTTAAAAGAACTGGGAAAGCCGCTGGTCGTCGCGCTGAACATGTGCGATCTTGCGGACAAACGGCAGATCAAGATCGACACGGATGTGCTTTCCAGAGAACTTGGCGCGCCGGTGGTGCGGATTTGCGCGAACAAGCGCATCGGGATTGACGCATTAAACGCGGCGCTTGCGGCGGCTACGCACGGCGCTCCAACGGTCCACGTGAATGGGCCGGAATTTCCGGAGGCGCTCACGCGCGAAGTCGACGCGCTCGAAGCAAGGCTAAACCACGGAGACCACGGTTTGGGCCGGCACGTGCAGCGTCTGGAAGTTTTCCGGTTGCTGGTGGATCGCGGCGGATACGTCGAAGCGCGACTTTCGCAGGCTGACAAAGACATCGCGGGATCGCTGGACGAAAGTCGCGCGCGCGCGGGCGCCGGCGCGTCTCTTGCTGCTATCGAGGCGCGCAGCCGGTATGCGTGGATTCGCCAGATTGTCGCGGCGGGTGTGCGCAAGCCCACGACACGGGTCACGACGGTATCGGACAAATTGGACGCGGTAATCACCCATCCATTGCTCGGCACGTTTATTTTTGCATTGATAATGACGATTGTATTTCAGGCAATTTTCTCCTGGGCAGGCCCTTTGATGGACCTTGTTGACGCGGCTTTTGGCGCGATCGGCGAAAGCGTAAGCGCCATGCTGCCGGAAGGAATGCTTCAAAGCCTTGTGGTGGACGGAATCATCGCGGGCGTGGGGAATGTGATCATCTTCCTGCCGCAGATTATGGTGCTGATGTTTTTCATTGCCATTCTGGAAGATTGCGGCTACATGGCCCGCGCGGCGTTCTTGATGGACAAACTGTTGAGTCGCTGCGGGCTTTCCGGGCAGTCCTTCATTCCGATGCTCTCGTCCTTTGCGTGTGCGATTCCGGGTGTCATGGCAACGCGTCCGATCGGCAACCGGCGGGATCGAATCACCACGATACTTGTCGCGCCTCTGATGAGCTGCTCTGCGCGCTTGCCCGTTTATACGTTGATGATCACCGCATTCATACCCGATACCAAAGTGATCGGTGGTTGGCTCAATCTTCAAGGACTTGTGCTAACGGGTATGTATAGTGTTGGGATTGCGGTTGCGATTCCGGTTGCCTGGACCTTGAAGCGAACGATTCTGAAGGGAGAGACTCCGCCCTTCCTGTTGGAGTTGCCGACGTACAAGCTTCCTCAATGGGGAACGGTATTGCGGAAGGTGTTGCGGCAGGGGAAAGAATTCATCGTTCGCGCGGGCACCATCATTTTTGCGGTGATCGTCGTTGTCTGGGCGCTATCCTATTTCCCGCATTCGGACGAAATAACCGCAATGTTCGAGGCCGAGCGCGCGAAAGTTGCTGCGAGCGGCATGTCGGAAGAGGAACAGTCGATAGCCATTTCGGAGATTGACGCGGAAGAAAGCGGCGCGCACCTTCGCAACAGCTATTTCGGGCGGATGGGCCTTGCGATTGAACCTTTGGTTCGCCCTTTAGGCTGGGATTGGCGCATCGGCATGGCTACGATTGCTTCCTTCCCCGCGCGGGAAGTTGTTATCGCCACGCTTGGCACGATCTTTTATCTTGGCAGCGATGTGGATGAGACGTCGGACAGTCTTAAGACCGTATTGCACGAATCTACGCGCGCTGACGGATCGAAACTGTTCAACATTCCCGTGGCCTTGTCGATCATGGTGTTCTTTGCGTTGTGTTGTCAGTGCGGGGCGACGCTTGCGGTGATTCGGCGCGAGACGCAGTCCAACGCCTGGCCCGTGTTTGCGTTTGGATACATGACGGCACTGGCTTACGTTGCGGCGCTGTTCACTTATCAATTCACGACGTGGCTCGGCTGGGGTGTGGTGACATGAGCGTGGAGGGCGTCATAGTCGGCTTAATCGTGGGCGCATGCGCGCTCTATCTTGGACGCCACGCCTATCGAATGCTCATGGGAAAGCCGGGCGGCGCGTGCGGGTGTTCCGACTGTCCTTCCAAGACGGTAACGCCGAAGACAAAGGGGACATAGCGGTCCCAGACTACCGGTTATTGGAACACGACCGTCTTGTTTTCGAAGCGAATGATGCGGTGTTCCAGGTAGGCGAGAATCGCGCTTGCGAGTGACAGGTTTTCGATGGTCCTGCCCTTCCGCTTTAGATCCTCGATGGAATCCTTGTAGTAGACGCGTTCTACCATCTGCTCGATGATGGGCCCTTCATCCAATTCACCCGTCACGAAATGGGCAGTCGCCCCTATGAGTTTTACGCCGCGCTCGTAGGCTTGGGTGTAGGGATCGGCCCCTTTGAAGGACGGCAGAAAGCTGTGGTGAATATTGATGATGTCTTTCGCGTAGGAAGCGAGGAAATCGCTCGACAGGATTCGCATATAACGGGCGAGGACGAGAAAATCCGTTGAGTCCGCGACGAGATCGAGCATTGCACGTTCCGCCGCGCGTTGGGATTTTGGCGCGACGGGAATGTGGTGAAATGGGATGCCGTAGCGCTCGACGAGATCGCGGCAGTCGGGGTGATTGCTGATCACGAGCGCGATGTCCATGGGAAGTTCGCCGTTTCGCTGTCGATGCAGCAGGTCGAAAAGGCAATGGTCCTGCTTTGAGACCAGAAGGCCTACGCGCGGTCGCGCGCCGGAATAATGAATCGACCAGACGGCGCCCAGTTCGTTGGCGACGCCGGCCCATTCGGTCTCAAAGGTAGCGCGTTGCAGGCGGGATTCGTCCAGCGCGAATTCGATGCGCATGAAAAATCGACCGCCTTCCGGGTCAGTGGAATGCTGATCGCTATTGACGATGTTGGCATCGCGCCGGTAAAGGAAATCGGACACGCGCGCGACGATTCCTTTTCGGTCGGCGCATTGAATCAACAAGACGGTGTGCGTCATCAGGGCTCCGTTGGCTGTTTACGGCGTGCACGGGAAGTTGTGGCGCGCTGTTTCGGGTTTGAGGGTGGATTCGGGGAAAGCTCGCGTTGGCGCAGTTTTATCTCACCGGCTACGCGGTAGGCAATCGCGCCGAGCGCAGCGGCCCCAAACTCTTCTTCGCTCTTCTTGCAGGACGCGGCGAGTTCGTGGCACTCGTCATAGATGTCGTACCAGCGCTTCAGCGTGGCGTCGCCGTACGTTTCGCGGGACTCGGGCGGAAACTGTTTCACGATTGCGGCTTTGCCTTTCTGTAAAAAACTTAGGGATTGCTATTTTGCATTGCATCATTCACTTCGCTGATCGAAAAGTGCCGCTGCGTTTTGTGGCGACAATTACTCCAGTTGCCACGCAGATAATTCCGGCAAGAAGCAATCCGAAGCCCTGCATTTGAGTCTTGTTTGCCAACGACAGTTGAGCAAGCCACGAATTTCCAGCGGATTCGGAGTTCCTCTTGAATTGCGTCATGACAGATTCAGTTTCGCTATGCCAGCCTGCCTCATCTAGCTCCCCGGCGTGGTAGCGTTTTGTAACCTCTTGAGCTTCAGTCTGAAAAGCAGCATGAACTTCATGCTGGCGGCGCAGGTGTTCGCTCGCACCGTCAACCAGATTGGAGGCTGCGCGTAAACGGGCGCCACCGACTACGAGAATGACTACTCCCATGACGATCGCTATAGCGCCCATTCTTTTGAACTTTGTCATGGCACTCCATTTCCTGCGATAGCAGCGTTCCGCGGGGCGGGATGCACGCCGGGATTCCAGTATGATACCTTCGAGTGTTCCCGCGCGCATCAAACGCGCGGTTTTTTGAACTGGGGAGAATTATATGGCCGCCAGAAAGGCCCGTAAACCCGTTGTGGGCATTATCATGGGCAGCAAGAGCGACTGGGCTACGATGCAGCATGCGAGCGCAATGCTGGACGAGTTGGACGTGCCGCATGAGTGCAAAGTGGTTTCCGCGCACCGCACGCCGGACGCGATGTTCAAGTATGCGGAAACGGCGGAACGGCGGGGCCTTCAAGTGATAATCGCGGGGGCGGGCGGCGCTGCGCACCTCCCAGGGATGACCGCTTCCAAGACGACATTGCCCGTGTTGGGGGTGCCTGTGCAGTCGCGCGCGCTGAGCGGGCTGGATTCGCTCCTTTCGATTGTGCAGATGCCCAAGGGCATTCCCGTGGCGACGCTCGCGATTGGCGAATCGGGCGCGGCAAACGCGGGCTTGTTGGCGGCGTCGATCCTTGCGATTCACAATCGCGCGCTGGCTTCGCGGCTGAAAAAATTTCGCGATGCGCAAACGGCCCGTGTGCGCGCGGACAAGATCGACCGGTGATCGCGCCAGGCAACACCATCGGTATTCTCGGTGGGGGACAGTTGGGGTGGATGATCGGGCTCGAGGCCCAGCGCATGGGCTATCGCACTGTGGTGCTCGATCCGGCGCGCGACTGTTCCGCTTCGCGAATCGCGGATCAGATGATCACCGCGTCATTCGACGACGCCGGCGCGGCGCGCAAGCTCGCGTCACTTTCGGATGTGGTGACGTTCGAGTTCGAGCGGATTCCGTATCAAGTCCTTGAAGTGCTGGAAAAAGAGTTCCGCGTGCGCCCCTCATCGCAGGTCTTGCAGGTTATTCAAGACCGGTCGGTGCAGCGTTCCTATTTGCGCGACCGGGGATTTCCGCAGCCCACGTTCGCAACGATTGAAACAGAAGAAGACCTGGAATCCGCGGGCGCCGCAGTGGGATTCCCCTCCATTTTGAAAAGCGCGCGGGGTGGGTACGATGGGAAGAACCAGGCGCGGGTGAATGAAAGTGGCGGACTTCGCGCTGCATGGGACTCCGTGGGCGGTGGTCGCGCAATCCTCGAACGATTTGTGCCCTTCGACAAAGAGATTTCCGTGATACTTGCCCGTAACGACGACGGCGTTGTGAAGGCGTTCCCCGTGGCGGAGAACGAGCACCGCGATCATATTCTCTTCTTGACTGTTGCGCCGGCACGCGTGCCGGAGGCGATTCAGCGCAGGGCCGTGGAAATCGCATCCGGAATCGCGGAGGCATTGGATTATTGCGGCGTCATGGCAGTGGAAATGTTTGTTGAAGGCGGCGACGTGCTTATCAACGAAATAGCGCCGCGCGTGCATAACAGCGGTCACTATACGTTTGGGGCGTGCGCGACGTCGCAGTTTGAACAGCACCTTCGGGCGGTGTGTGGCGCGCCACTTGGGGACTGCTCGTTGGCAAAGCCCGTCGCGATGCTGAATCTGCTTGGGGATGTCTGGCACCGCGGCGAACCGCGGTGGCAGGCGATGTTCGACGATTTTCCCGAAGCCCGATTATTTCTCTACAACAAAGTCGCGAACTCGCCACGGCGCAAGATGGGGCATGTACTTTTTCAGAACGCTGTGTCGGCAGATGCGGCATCCGACGCCGCATTGCGCGCTTACCGCACCCTGAGGGGTGAGCAGCCTTAGCGGTGTCGAACACAGAACCTACGCAACAGGCCCATCACTTTCACCGCACGCTCGGGCCGGTAATGATCTGGGGCCTCGGCGTCGGGTATGTGATCTCCGGGATGTATTTCGGCTGGAACCTCGGCCTTCCGGCGGGCGGACCCTACGGCATGCTGGCCGCCCTGGCCATCGTCACGGTGATGTACGTTGCGTTCATACTCAGCTATACCGAACTTACCTGCGCGATTCCGAGGGCGGGCGGCGTTTTCGTTTATGCGACGCGCGCGTACGGTCCCGCGTTCGGCTATCTCGGCGGCATTGCGCAGATAATCGAGTTCGTTTTTGCGCCGCCCGCGATTGCGATGGCGATTGGGGCTTATTTCACGACGTTCTTCCCCACGGTGTCTCCAGTACTGATCGCTGTTAGCGCGTACATTCTCTTTACGACACTGAACATTCACGGCGCGCACCATTCGGCGGTGTTTGAATTGATTGTGACCGTGCTCGCGGTTGGGGAACTGCTTGTGTTTGCGGCGGTGACGTTGCCGCATTTTTCGATTGAAAAGTTTGCGGTTGACCCGCTGCCAAGTGGCTGGAGTGGGATTTTCCCGGCGATTCCATTTGCGATTTGGTTTTACCTCGCGATCGAGGGAATTGCGAATGTTGCGGAAGAGACCAAGAATCCGCGTCGCGACCCGATCATCGGCGGGCTTTCGGCGATGGCAACATTGGTGATCTGCGCGATCGTAACGTTCTTCGCGGCTACCGGTGTGTCGGGGTGGAAGGCGATTGTCTATGCGCCGGGGAGCGTGGAGACGGTTGATAAACCGCTGCCACTCGCGCTTGGCCAGTTGTACGACTCGTCGCATCCACTCTTTAAGATGTTGATCGTGGTTGGCTTGTTCGGCCTCATCGCTTCCTTTCACGGCATCATCCTTGCCGCGGGACGGGCCACTTTCGAGTTTGGCCGGATGGGGTATGCGCCGGCGATTCTTGGAACGACGTTGCCCAAACGCAGGACGCCGGCTTGGGCGTTGTTAGTGAACATGTTCATCGGCTTCGCGGCGATTGCCACGAATCGCACGGGCGACATCATTACGATTTCGGTGTTTGGCGCGCTCGTGCTTTATATCGTGGCGACGATCTCGCTGCTTCGTCTGCGGCACACCGAGCCGAATCTGGATCGCCCTTACCGAACGCCATTCTATCCGTGGCCGCCGATTGTCGCGCTGGTGCTTGCTGTTTTGTGCATCGTGGCGATGACAGTTTACAACCTGCGGATGGCGGGGTTGTTCGTGGCGATCGTCGGACTTGGTTATATCTGGTTCGCGATTGCGCATCGATCCAATCGCATCCGCTCGGTTCACGACTAGCGTCCGCGGTCACGCAGACCGTGCTACACTGAATCCGCGCCATGAAAGAATCCGCCACAACGCAGTTCGAAAACCATCTCTCCGCTGAACGAGGTTTTTCGCTGCACACGGTTCGCGCGTATGTGAAAGATCTCGAGCAGTTCTGCGACTACGTGACGAGCGGTCCCGATTCGTTTGGCAGGGCGCCGGAGGAACGCGCGCCGGCTTCTATTGAGACCTTGCGGCGGGCGCACCGGAATGATGTGCGCGCATTCCTTGCTCACGTACAGACCGCGGGCGGATCGTCGCGAACTTCCGCGAGAAAGCTGGCATCCATTCGCGCGGCCTATCGGTTCTTCATGCGGATTGGCTCGGTTGCGGCGAACCCAGCCGAAGCGGTGCGATCGCCGAAGTTGTCGCGAGAGTTGCCCGGGGTGCTCAGCATTCCGGAGGTTACAGCGCTTCTCGACGCGCCGGACCGCAGCACGCCGCTTGGCATTCGCGATCGCGCGCTGATGGAGACCCTGTACTCCAGTGGCATTCGCGCGGCGGAGTGCGCCGGGCTGCGCATCGGTCATCTCGATCTGCATGAAGGCGTGATGACCGTGCTTGGCAAGCGGAACAAAGAACGAATCGCGTATCTGGGGCGTTGCGCGCGGGAAGCTATTCAGTCGTATTTGTCCGTGCGCTATGAGCTTGGCCAACCGGAACATGATCGGTTGTTCGTTAACGCGCGGGGTGGTCCGCTTACGACACGCAGCATGCAGCGCATACTGGACACGCACGTGCGAAAGGCGCTGCCGCTGTTGAAAGACGTTTCGCCGCACACGCTGCGGCATACGTTCGCGACGCATATGCTGGACGCCGGCGCGGATCTTCGCGTGGTGCAGGAACTGCTTGGCCATGAAAGCCTTTCCAGCACGCAGATCTACACGCATGTCAGCATCGAGCGACTACGAGAGGTGTATCGTCAGGCGCATCCGCACGCGTAGTGGCGCAGATTGACACGCTTGGGAACGAGGCCTTTGCGACGCTCAATTCAAGCGCGCAGGATGAATTTCCGGGGCGGATATGCCCGCAATTTTGCAGAACCTTTGATTCGACTTGAGCGCGCGCAACTGTTGCAACCCGGCGAGTTCGCTCTTGATGGCGGGTTCGAGTTCGACGGCCTCTTCAATCAAGTCGATGGCCTGTTCCTCGCGATCGGGGGCGGTGAGCGCAAGCAGAGTCGCCAAATCGACGCGCGAATGGGCGTTGCCCGGTTCAAGCTGGAGCGCGAATGTGAGTTCCTTTTCCGCTTCCTCATAGGCCCCGGTTGAAAGCAGGCTTCGACCGAGCATGCGCCTGGCGAGGGCGAACCCGGGATTTTTTTTCGCCAAGTATCGAAACGCGGCTACGGCGTCATCGAAGCGGTGTTCCTCATATGCCTTCAGGCCGCGAAGCCAAATGCCGGTGAAGCGCCGCCGCTGGTATGCGAAGGCAGCAAGAATCGCAACGCACAGCACAACGCCGATGATTGTTGAAGTGGTATCAGAGAGTTCCATAGACGCGACTTCGCGCTATACTTTTGGCGGCACAGGTGGCGGCACCGCGCCGAACAGCTTTGCGACATCGGGAACTGCGCCTGCGGCGGTCCATTCCGCCATGCCTTCCTTCCACACCAGCGAATCGCGCGTGAGCCGACCCGACTTTATCTGAAGTTTTAATCCATCATTGTCGTAGGGGCCCGACTGCTGGCCATCGACCGCAATGAAGACGCTGGCGCCACCAGGCACGGGTGGTGGAGCGGACATCGAGCCCGCAGCGACACCGCCAACTTGATTGGCCATCATCATGCCGACGCCCATGCCCATGGCACCGCCCGCGCCTGGATTCTTCGCGGCGTCGGTCATGGCGGTTGCGGCCTGATACTGTGAGTAGGCATTGAGGTTGCCGATGACGCCCATGCTCGTGCGCTTGTCCAGCGCTTCTTCCACCTCGGGCGGCAACGAAATATTTTCGACGAGCAGTTTCGTCACTTGCAGGCCGTATTGATCGAAGTCATCGAGAATGCGCTCGGTGATGAACTTGCCGAGTTCATCGTAGTTCGCGGCCATGTCGAGCACCGGGAGTTTGCTCTCGCCGATAATGTCCGCGAAACGCGCGACGATCATGTTGCGCAGTTGATCCTGAATTTCGTCCATCGTGAAACTGCCGCTGGTGCCGACAATCTCGCGGATAAACGTGGGTGCGAACATTACGCGAATGCAGAACGTGCCGAAGGCGCGAAGGCGGACCGGGCCAAACTCCGGGTCCCTGGCGATGATGGGATTTTTCGTGCCCCACTTCAGGTCGGTGAATTGTTTTGTGCTTACGAAATAGACTTCGGCCTTGAACGGACTTTCGAAACCGTGCGCCCAGCCCAGCAGGGTCGACAAGATCGGAAGATTCGCCGTTTCAAGGGTGTACATCCCGGGGTCGAACACGTCGGCAAGTTTGCCGCGATCAATGAACACCGCGACCTGGCCTTCGCGCACAATGAGCTTGGCGCCATACTTGATCTCGTTGTTGTATCGTTCGAAGCGATGCACCATCGAGTCGCCCGACTCATCGAGCCATTCGATGATGTCGATCAGTTCACCGCGCAGATTGTCGAACAAGCCCATCAGACAGCCCTCCAGTCGCACCAACGTTTCGGGGAGATTGTACACGAAATCAATTGAATTTCGTTTGTCACCGAGTGATCGCGGCGCCCGTCTTCGGTCATAACTTGTATAAGCTTGAGGAATTGGTAAAAGGGGTTGTGCGCATGTCTGAACATAAAGAGCGATTGCCGCTGCGCGCGTTTGCCGTGGTTGCGATTGCGATGACGGTTGGTGGATCGGTGTACCTTGCGACGCGGACGCCGGTATTGCCGGCGCCACAGCCGGTGGAGAAAGTGGCGCTGGAGCCCGACGCCCCGGCGCTTGCCCCGGTGGAAGAACCCGCTGCGCCCAAGGCGGAAGCAGGCGCGGCAGAATCATCCGTGTCGCCGCTTCCCCCTCCCCCTCCCACGGCCATGCGCGCCGAGGCCAGGCCTGACTTGTCGGGGACGTGGGAACTCACCATCGAAGATGAGGACGGTGACACGCATGTGTATTTTCGAATCGAGGTAGTTGAGGAAAACGGAACGCTTCGCGTCGTTTCCGGAAATATCGAGCCGAGCATCAGCATGGCGTTGGAAGATCGCAACGTGAGCCTGACGTGGAACGACCATGACGTAGCGCTTCGGACGTTCTCGGGGACCCTCGATGCATCCAACAAAGCAGCGACAGGACGGTTTAATTCCACAGAAGGCCGACCGGGCACTGCGTCTACGGAAGCCACTAGTTCATACAAGGCAACACTGGCGCTGGTGCCTGCAACACAGTTGCAGCATGAGCAGGACGCAAGCGAACTGCACGCGCAACGCCGCGCGGATGCGCTTGCTATCTACGAGGTACTAACTGCGTTTGCGCAGAAGAACAATGGGCAATACCCAAGCGCGTTGAACCAGATCCCGGCAAGTGATTTCGCGGATCCGTCCCTGCTTCAGGATATGCCGGGCAGGAGCATTAGCTATACAGCGGGCGGCGAAAAGTTACTGGATAATGAAGCGATCGAGAAAGCGAGAGCGGAATTTAGCGGCGGCGAGTACACAACCGAGCGGGTGCTCGCGCATGAGCAGAAGCTGCTGGAGGCCTGGGGAAGTAGTTCGCCCGCGTCGCGCAGTTTGCTGCGGATTGCTTACGATGAGCCGCCACTGGTGATTGAAGTTTCGGCAGGCGGCGTGCTGACTACGCCGGACTACATGCTGAATGAATCTTCGAGCGGATTGCCCGACGCGAGTGAATTGCGCGCGGCCAACTTCAACAATATGAAACAACTCATGCTGGTCATCAAGATGTTCGAGGCAGAACACAATGGCCATATTCCGGGTGGTTGGCTTTCTGTTTATCCTGAATACTTGTCAGACCCTACTGTGCTGCTCTCGCCGTGGTCAACGGAGAGTGAGCCCTCTTACGAATTGATCCAACCGGGTGAACGATCCGACGATCTCGTCGCGCGGGCGCAGGAACTCATTGATTCCGGCGCTCTTTCCGCGGAGGGTGCACCGAATGTCGAGCCCGGCACGCCTGCCTGGAACTCGTGGCTGATGAGCCGTATCCCCGTTATCGTTGGCATCGATGAATTGCCCGTGGATGTCGGAGGTCCGCCGCTGCGGGCGGTGGCGTTTCTCGACGGGCATGTCGAGGCGGTGCATGTTGGCAGTTGGGATGAGCGGATCACGCCGTTCCTGCGTTAATGCGTCATCTTGATTGTTTCAGCAACCAGGCTATTGCTTCTTCATCGCCGTAGGCTTTGTCCCACGAATTGTGATTGACGCCGGGGTATTCCGTGTATTTCACGTCGCCCCCTGCCTTCTTCACGGCCTCGACCATCTCGCGGGACTTCTCCGGCTTGACGACGCTGTCTTCCGCGCCGTGAAAGGCCCAGATTGGGATTTTGGCGAGCGCGGGCGCGTCTTCAATCTTTCCGCCACCGCAAATGGGAAGAATTGCGGCAAACTTATCGACGCGGGCCGCGCCATAGAGCCACGCGCCGAAGCCGCCCATCGAAAGGCCGGTGACGTACATGCGTTTCTCATCAATTGAAAGCTCGGCGAGCGACTGGGCTACGACCGAGTCGATCAAGTCGAAACGCTTATCCCACATGGAGTCTTTTGGACATTGCGGCATTGCCACAATAAACGGGAAGCGTTCGGGGTTGCGGCGAATCGCGCGACCGATGCCGACGTCGGTTTGGAGCAGGCCATCGTCGCCCCGTTCGCCGATGCCGTGCAGGAAGACTGCGAACGGCCATTTTTTCGACGGGTCATATCCTTTCGGAATGTAGACGCTGTATGCGTATTCCTTTTCATCGATATTGATGGTCTTGTCGATGAATCCGGTGGATATGCCGGTTGATTCGTCTGCGTTTGCCACGATTCCTCCGAATAAGATCCCTGTTGCCAAGAGTAAGGCTGCTATCGGTCTCATGGTATCTCCCCAATCGATCATCCATAGATTTCGTTGTTGGAAGTTTCCGGGCGAGAGTATACGCGAAGCGCGTATGTAAACCAGTGAATGATCAACGCGCTTCAAGTTCTGACCAGCGCGCGTACAGGCGATCCACTTTCGCTCGCGCGTCAGCGAGTTTGGCCGCTGCTTCCTGCGCGGCTTCATGTCCGCGCTGATAGAGCGCGGGGTCATTCAGTTCCGATTCCAACTTTGCGACGAGCGCCTCGGCGGTGTGAATGGTTTGTTCCATTCCGTCCAGTTCCTTCTTTTCGTTAAAGGTAAGGCGACGTTTCTTGTCGGGGACGGCTGCTTTTGGCGGTTCTGGACGCTCTGCGACCGGCGCGGGCGCGGGTTTGGTCTCCTCGTCGCGGGCATTTCTCCACGCGAGGTAATCGTTGTAATTGCCCGCGACCTGTACGAGCTGGCCCGGAGCTTCAAATACGATGAGATGCGTGCAAAGGCGATTCAAGAAGTATCGGTCGTGGCTTACGAGTATGGCGGCGCCTTCAAACGCCAGCACCGCATCTTCGAGCACGCGCAGGGTTTGCAGATCGAGATCGTTAGTTGGTTCGTCCATGACGAGTACGTTGCCGCCCTTGAGCAGCTTTTTTGCAATGTCGAGGCGGTTGCGTTCGCCACCGGAGAGACGCTCCATGGGCATGCGCAGCGCGGCGCGATCGAAGAGGAAGCGCTCTAGAAATGCGGGGACGTGGACGCGCTTGCCGGCGACGTCCATTTCCTGAACGCCGTTCGAGACAAACTCGAGAATAGTCTGGTTGGGCGGAATTTCCTCGTGGGACTGATCGACGTACAAGAACTGCACGGTTTCGCCGTGAATGACCTCGCCCTTGTCAGGCACATCCTTACCCATCAACACGCGCACGAGGCTAGTCTTGCCGCAGCCATTCGCGCCCATGATGCCCACGCGCATTCCCTTTTGCATGAGCAGCGAGAAATCGCGGAACAGCTTTCGGCCATCGATCACACGGGATATTTTTTTTGCTTCGATGACCGTTTTGCCGAGGCGTTGAGACTGCGGGATATCGAACGAGAACTCGCGATCGCGCGTTGTTGGGCCCTGCGCTTCTATTTCGTAGTATCGGTCAACGCGGTACTTCGCTTTCGTGCCGCGCGCTTTTGGCTGGCGGCTCAGCCATGCCAGTTCGCGGCGCAACAAGGTTTGACGATTCGATTCCGCGCGGGCTTCGTGCGCCTCGCGTTCGGACTTCTGCACGAGAAACTGCTCATAGTTGCCGGAGTACGTGATCATTCGGCCGTTGTCGAGTTCGACGATGCGGTTCACGACACGATCCAGGAAATAGCGGTCGTGGGTGACGAGGATGCAACTCCCCTTGTATGACGCGAGGAAATCTTCGATCCATTGGACGCTGGTGACGTCGAGATGGTTGGTTGGTTCGTCGAGGAGCAACAGATCGGGATGGCGCACGAGCGCTGCGGCAAGATCCACGCGGCGCGCCTCGCCGCCGGAAAGCGTTGCTATTTTGCGGTCCGCCGCGGGGAGATTAAGCGCGACGGTCACGCGTTTTACGTCTTCGTCGAGGTTCCAGGCGTCGGCGATTTCCATTTCGTGTTGAAGGTAGCTCAATTCCCGTTCGATGCGCTGGCCTTCGGGAGAGTTGTGCTCCACTTCGCCATAGCGCGCCATGCAATCGTTGTATTGCGTAATGAGCGCGCGCACATCATCCGCGGCGCGGCGCAGAATATCGCCGACGGTGTCATCCGGCGCACCGCTGGCCTGTTGCCCGAGCATGACGACGCGCAAACCGTCCTGCCGGGTGACTTTGCCTTCGCTTGGCGGTTGGCCGCCGGTGATAATCGACATAAAAGTCGATTTGCCGGAGCCGTTTCTGCCGATTAGGCCTATTATGTCGCCCTCGTGAACGGTCAACGAGACGTCGTCCAAGATTGGTTGCGCGCCGAAGCTCTTGGTGACGTTCATAACGGTGAGGATCGCGGGTGTAGGTGCCATGGTATTGCGGGTGTCCGGGTAGTCGAAGGACGGTATAGTACCGTTCGGGGCGCAGTGCGTACAATACGCGCGAGATCATTCGTTGGCTTGAGGGGGCTGGGCATGATGCAATCACGAAGGACATTTCTGGGGCAGTCTTTGGCGGTAGGCGCCGGGGCGTCCATGCTGGAGGCACGCGGCGCGACTTCGCAATCTGTTCCTGATCGGGTGAATGTCGTTGTCATTGGCGCGGGATTGGCGGGACTTACGGCCGCGCGCGCTTTGACGCGCGCCGGCAAATCGGTAGTTGTGCTGGAGGCGCGCGATCGCGTGGGCGGTCGCACACTTGCGCAATCAACGCAGCATGGTGAAGTGCTGGACGTTGGAGGGCAATGGATCGGCCCTGGCCAGGACCGAATTCGCGCGCTTGTAGACGAATTCGCGTTGTCGACGTATTCGCAGCCGCATGCGGGCACGAAGTTCCTGAAGATCGGCGGGAATCTGCGCACCTATTCGGGCGCGATTCCGGCTATGCCTTTGATAGCGAAGCTTGATCTTGGGCGGATGTTTTCACGACTCAACAAGCTTGCGGGAACAGTTCCCGTGGATGCGCCTTGGAACGCGGAGCGCGCGCGGGATTGGGATTCGATGACGCTTGAGACGTGGAAGCGCGACTTCATGAAGACGGACAAGGCGCGCGCGCTGCTCGATATCGTAACTCAATCCGTGTTCGGGGCGGAAGCCCGCGATCTTTCATTTCTGCATTTCCTGTTCTATCTCCATTCGGGAGAGTCACTGGATCGCCTGATCAACATTGCCGACGGCGCGCAGGAGACACGCGTCCACGGCGGGACACAGCAAATTTCCGAGATGCTTGCCAAGCCATTGGGTGACGCATTGCGTCTGAATTCTCCGGTGCGATCCATAAGGCAGTCGAACGGTACTGTTGAAGTGACGACTGCGCAGGGCGAGGTCATTGCTTGCGACCGAGTGGTCGCCGCGATTCCGCCGCACCTTACGGGGCGAATTGCGTACGAGCCGGCGTTACCGGCATTGCGGACGCAACTGACGCAACGCATGCCGATGGGATCGATCATCAAGTGCATCGTCGTTTATGACACTGCATTCTGGCGCGATGCGGGTTATTCAGGGGAGATCGCGTCGGACGAGGGGCCGTTGTGCTCGGTATTTGACGATACGCCGGAGGGAAGCGCGAAGGGGTCGCTCATTGGGTTCATCGCGGGGGACGCCGCGCGGTACTGGACGGAGAAGAGCAAAGACGAACGTCGCGGCGCGATCTTGACGCAGATTGCGGAATGCTTTGGCGAGAAGGCAGAACAACCGATCGAATACATCGAGAAAAACTGGCTTGAAGAAGAGTGGTCGGGCGGTTGTTACGGCGCGTATATGGCGCCGGGCGTGATGTCCGCTTATGGAAAGGCGCTGCGCGTTCCCGTGGGCCGGATACATTGGGCTGGCACCGAGACGTCGGATGTATGGTGCGGATATATGGACGGGGCGGTGCGTTCCGGG
>ERZ761602.2887-NODE-2887-length-25662-cov-4.666419_pt1 | contig 25662 bp, 21 predicted proteins | sample MGYA00512165_ERZ761602 | MGnify/ENA primary metagenome ERZ761602 (study PRJEB28899, sample SAMN02445085) | bioreactor sludge metagenome | biome: EBPR sludge; isolation source: Thorneside wastewater treatment plant | place: Australia: Brisbane, Thorneside...
GGGATCATGTGCGCCTCGTCCACGATGAGCAGGTCCACCGGCCCCAGGTCGCACGCCCGCTGGTAGATGGACTGGATGCCCGCGATCGTGACGGCGTACCCGAGGTCCTTGCGCTTGAGCCCCGCCGAGTAGATGCCCACGGGCACGTCCGGCGCGATGGTGCGGAGCTTGTCGGCCGCCTGCTCGAGCAGTTCCTTGACGTGGGCCAGGATGACGACGCGCCCATTCCACGGCCCGACCGAGTCGCGGCAGATCGTGGCGATGACGGGTGTCTTGCCACCCCCGGTCGGGATGACCACGCAGGGGTTGTCATCCCGGGTCCGCAGGTGCTCGTACACCGCGGCGATGGCTTCGGATTGGTATGGACGCAACTGCATCAGGACTCCAGATCCGAAACGAGAACTCTCACCTTGCCGCCGGGAACCGGGGTGCTCCGCACGACCCGGAGTGAGTCGATCTGACTGTCGTCCTGGTACGCGCCACCATGCTGGAGCGCGTCAAGGAGTGCCTTCAGGATGTTGTCGAGGTCTCTCCGGCGACGATCGGGCGGGTGCACGCTGAAGAACAGTGCGACGGAGCCCCCGGCGGAATCCACACCCTGATGCGCGAGCTCTTCCGCAACGCGCTGCCGGTACTCACGCCCAGCACGGCTGATCATCGTGCGGTCCCCAACGTGACGCCAGTAGTGGTTGACGCTCGGCGGGTACGACAGTTCGTACACGACTTCGATCTTCGCCTCGTCCTCGAAGTCGTCGATTACCTCTTCCACGGCGGCGTCCCTCCCGCGGGCACGCGAGCGCCCGCAGCGCCGCCGCCCCCGTTCCCGCCCTTCTTGGCGTAGCCCTTGATGACGTTGGTGAACTCGCCGTTGTCGTCGCGCTTCTTCAGCCCGACGTTGATCTCCAGCGGGATGTTGTGAAGCTCCACCGAGTCCTTCGGGGCCATGACCCCGACGGCACGGCAGATCGCGGACAGCTCGCCCCGCGCGATCTTCACCGTCATCTCGCTCTTGTTCTCCAGGTTGAGCCGCGCCCAGACCAGGCGGCCCTTGTGATCGCCGTCGACGATCTGGAAGGTGAGCTGGAGGTACTTCCCGCCGCCGGCCTTCGTCGGCTTCATCTCCGTCTCGGTGATGACGGCGATGTACTTGCCCGCGGGGATCGGGTCGAGGGCGACGGAGGGGTCCACGTTGTTCGCGTCGAAATTGTTCAGGTTCGCCATGGGTCAGAGTCCTTTCAGTTGGTGGCGGCCGCGCCCTCGCTGGGCGCGGCGTCGGTGTTCTGGGTGAGTGGGGTGGTGGTGCTGCTGCCCTCGCCGCGCGAGGCCGCGACGTGCGCCGCGAAGACGCGGTAGTCGAGGGGCAGTTCCTCGGGCAGGTTCAGGCGGTTCTTGGCGACGTGCGCCGGCCGCTCGACGGTGCGGATGATCCGCTCGCCGGTGCCCACGCCGTTGTGCTTGGCCTTGTTGAAGCCCTCGTCCACCTTGACGGTGAGCACCTTGTAGGTGGCGAAGAGCACCTCATCGGCCCACTCCTGCACCAGCGCGCTGGCCAGCTTGTGCAGACGCGGGGAGTAACGGTCGTAAGGGACCGTCTCGGGGTTCTCGAACTTCTCGATCTTGGCGTGGGCGATGACGACCACGGTCATGCCGCGGTCGCCGCGGAGGGCGTCGAGCGCCCCGAGCACCGTCCGCCACTTCTCGATGGCGAACGTGTAGCCCTTGGCGTACCCGATCTTCTCGATGCTCTCGACCTGCTCGTCTTCGCAGACCTCGTTCCAGATGAGGCGCTCGAGCCAGTCGAGCGAGTCGATGACGACGGTCCTGTACCCGTGCTCACCGGAATACAGCGATTCCAGCGCTGCCATCACGTCGCCCAAGCTCTTGGCGAGCGGGAACGACTCGCACTCGATGTCACCGAGTCCGTCCTCGGTCGGGATGAAGATCGGATTCTCGGCCATAGCGCCGAATGTGGACTTTCCGATGCCGTGCGTGCCGTACAGCATCACGCGGCGGGGCTTGGGGTTGCGGCCCTTCTTGATCTGGGTCATCAAACTGGTGGCGGTCATGCGGTCTCCAGATGGATCGAGGTCCTCGGGAAAGATGTCGCGGACGAAGTCGCCCTGGCCGAGGCGGACGAGGGGCAGGGCGATGGTCACGCCGCGCTCGCTACTGACCGTCCGGGCGAGGGCGCCTCCACGCGACGGACGGTGAAGGCGTCCTCGCCGAACTCACGCAGCAGGAGCGAGGTGAACATGCGGACGACTGCTGAGCCGACAGGCGTGCTCCCATCGACGCTGAGACTGCGACGCGGCTCGTCCACCGCGAAGCTCACATCCATGCGAACCAGAGCACTGCTAAAGAGTCCTTCTGCGGCGATCATCGCCAGGTACAAAGTCGCCTCCGCGTCGGAGAGCGCGACGCCCTTGTCGAATGTGAAGCGGTACACGCCGGTGGTCATTGGAGGCTCCCGAGTCCGCACTCGGGCGGCTCTCCCCGGCTACCTACGCCATCCGGCGTGCCGCTGTCCGCCCGCCTCACTCCGCGCCGAAGCCCCCCGCCGCGAACCGCTTCCGCAACTCGGCGATGCGGTTGCGGACCTGGCGGCGAGAGATGCCCAGATCGCGCGCTGCTGCCACCTCGGAGCCCTCCCGGAGGAAGCGGCAGAGCTCGGCCAGATCCGGGGGCAGCGCCGCGACGATCTCGCGGATCGACTCGCGGATGATGAACTCCTCGGCGGGCGACGGCACATCGAGCCCAAGCCGGCGTGCGGCGTCGGCCTCGCGCAGAGCCGCCGACCCGGTCACCGGGTCCGTGGACGCCTGCTCGCGGAGGGTCTCGATTGACCGCAGGTTGAGGCCGCCGGCCCGCTTGGCCCGGCGGCGAGCACGCAAGAGCGTGATGGCGGCGGAGTCCAGAACACGGGACACGAACGTGCGAAACTGACTTCGTGCGGGATCGAACTGGTCGATACGGGTGGCGAGGATCAGCGTGAGGTCATGCAGGATGTCTTCCCGCTCCACGCCGCGGAACGCGGGGGACGCCAAGAGGCGGCGGGCCTTGATCAGGATGAGCGTGCGGATGTACGAGTCGTTCAGTGATGCGCCGTTGGTCACGGGTGACCTCCGGGGCCGGAGTCATCACCCGCCTGTGCCAACCTCGCGCCGCGGCGCACGCCACGGACACTCACGAGCTTGAAGCGACCGGCGGGTTATGGCCCTCGTGGCCCTCGGACCCACCCGCCGGTGTCGCGGTTCTGAACATCCCGCGGCGCGCACATGAGTTGTCGAACAACGCGCAGAGGCCTGTTTTCACGGCACCTGCACGATCTTCAGAATCTTCCGCCCTTGTCGCGTCGGTGCGACGCGACAGTCCGCGTGACCGACTCGCTGTCCTCGGAGTTCAGCACCGCCTTGGCCCCGCCGGCGCGAGTGACCGCGCGCTGGACCATGTCTTTGGTGACCGGCTTGCCTCTCTCCTTGGTCAGCGCCGTGGCGGCCTCACGCATCGAGCCGTGCTGGCGGTACGCCGCCACGAGATTGCTGTCCTCCAGATGCGATGTCAACTCTGCCTTCAACTGGCGGCGCACAACGAGCTTCCTGCTTTTCGGATCGATAGGGATCGCGTGCGTCTGAGACTGCAGATCATCCGCACGGCTCACGAGGTCGTGAAGGAGAAAGGGATCGACCTGCAGCCCTGTGCCGTTGTGCGAGAGCACGCGGGACAGCGCCACGCATGCCGGCGTGAGTCCCGGCCATACAGATGGGGGAGGTTCTCCTCCCGCAAAGAGGACGATCGGCCGGCCGGTCTGGCCGATGTGCGCGGCAATTCTCGCGCCGTCTTCTGCGTCCGATTGCCGGAACAGGACAACCTCGCGCGACGCCTGACCCATCCGCGTCGTACCCAACCGCCAGAGGCGGCCCGGCTCGACCGGCTTCACAGGACCGGTCAGGGCGAGTCCACCCGCGATCAGTTCCGCCACTGTGTCCACATCGACCGTCCACCGGCGGAGACCCTCGAGATCGATCTCAACCCTGACTGCGTCGGGGCACGGGATGAAGAACCGTCGCGGGGCGGACTCGGGCAGTTCCAGCACCTCTTCGACGTGACCGTCCTCGCACGACGGGCATGCGATCAAGGTCGCCGCGCTGGTCTCCTTGAGAACTCCCGCCTCAAGCAACCACGTGCGATCGGCAGCAGGCCAGGATGCCAACTCGGAGGCAGAGAACTCGGGTTCGGTCGTGTCGAAGCACGCCCAAAGGATCGAGAGGGTGTGGTTCACTTGGTCACCTCCCAGAGGCGGAGGCAGCGTTCGCCGATGGCGCGCTGCGCGTCGGGGCGGCTCTTGAGATCGCACGAGTTCGGGCAGCTCACGCTAAAGCTCACGCTGCGCGCCCGCGCATTGCCGGCAAACACCAGCTGAAACGACATCTGCTTGACACGAAGGCGATCAAGCGGGAGCCGCGACGTGTTCAGGTACTCCTGGATCGCCCGGTCGAGGCCCCCGCCCCCGCGACGATCGATGCCCAGCTCGACATACTCCGCCGGGCGATCCACCACCTGCAGCCGGGCGCGGGTGATTTTCACCTCGGCGATGCGGTCACCCGGGTCGGTGGGCATCGCGCGGCCCGGTTTGAGGAGATGGTCCAGGGAGTACGCCGGACGCAGCGGGTCGGCCGGGCCAACGTCCAGGCCCATGACAGCCTTGCAGAACGCCTTCTGGAGCGGCTCGTACACGGCCTTCCCCCCCGGCGCGAACATCTCCAGCGAACCATCGTCGGGATTGAAGACGAAGACGTTGTCAAACGCCCGGCGCTCCTCGCGGCGCACGACCTGGCCGTCGTTCTCGAACACGGCGGGCGCATCGGGGTAGTCCTCTAGGTATGCGAAGAAATAGTCGCTCCCGTTCGTGCGCTGGTAGTGCTCCACCACGCAGAACCGGCCGCGCATCTGGGTGCTCCAGTAGAATCCGGTCAGCGCTTGCTGAAGCGCCGCCTTGTGCGCGTCCGTCACGGCGATCGGCTGCTTCGGCAGCGTGTTGCGTTTGATCCAGTAACGGCCAGAAGCCAGCGCGTCGGCGCGGGCGAAGTGGGCGGCCCAGTTGAATGCGGTGCGGGCGTTGAGGTAGGTCCACATGGCCCTGTCGGCCTTGCCGGGGAGAGCATGGCATTCGGCGAGGCGCTCGGGGGCGCTCCGCTGGATCTCCTCCACCAGCACCTTGACGCCCCGATCGTCGGCGAGTTCGTTGATGTCCTGGAGGACGACCTGTACGACCTCCCGCTTCTCGTCGGGCATCTTCTGCCACGCGGCGAACACCGGTCCCATGTCGGTGTCGCCGAGCCCGTTCCACGCCACGCCCTCGAGCCCGCCATGCAGGTCGAAGAAGGGGCGCAACAGGTCGTTGCGGATGTGCTTGAGGATTTTACGGGGATCAAACGGCTTGCTCATGGGATTCGTCTCCGACGGGTTGAGAGAGTGGATCGACAGTGTGTATTACACACTAAACGACAAGAAGAAAAAAAAGCCCGCTCAGAAGAGCATGGGCTCAGCCTTGCGCAGCAAGAGCCCCAGGGCCTCCAGGCGGTACATCATCGCCTCCGCCGACACCTTGAATTCCTCCGCCACGGGGCGGGCAACATGCTCGAGCATGGCGTTGTCAATGGACCGTTGATCCATCGCCAACCCGCCCCGGTGGAGCACCTCCGCGGCGATGATCTTCTGCTGCCTCGGGCGCAGAGAATCGAGAGTGACCGCGTCGAGCCCGTGGATCTCGCGCCAGGACGTGAAGACGAGCTTGGCGGGCATCAGCAGGTACGCCGCAAACTTGTTTGCCTGGATCTCGACCGGTGCCTTTGACCCATCTCGGCATACATACGTCGGCTGTGCCGCCGAGGCGCCGGCATGCAGCAAGCCCTGCGCTGTGTCCGGCGTGTAGAGATGGCGGTGCAGCCACCAGTGCCCGATTTCATGGGCGAGCGTGTAGTGGTACCGCCCCTCTTTCCGCTTATTCGCCTGGGTATCAAGGCTCTGGTCGATCCCGATCTTCTTCTGGGGAATCCAGATCGCGCCGTTGACGTCGGGGTCGCCGAACAGAGCCTGCAGGTCCATCATCTCGACCGTGAGACCGAGGACGACCTCCGCGATGTCGTCGACCGGAATCCCGGGCGCGAGCGACTCCCCGCTGTGCTGGGCGAACTGCCCGAGGAGCGCATCGGCGTGCTCCTCAATGTGTTTGTCGGGCAGGAACTTTGGTTCGTTCGGTCGGGTGGTCGTGGTCTTGGACCCCATGCGGATTCAGTCCTTCTTGGGTTTCTTGCTCATGTCCTCGGCCATTTTGGTCAGTTGTTCGATTTGTTGCGGCGTAAGGCCCTTGGCGTGACGCAGGAAGGACGCCATTTCGATTGGCCGCTTCTCGATCAGCCCCGCGACGTCCTCCGCCATCCGGCCGGCGGCGACGATCAGCTCATCCGCGTCGGTCTCGAGGATCTCCGCCATCTTGCGGATTCGGTCCACGGGCGGCGGCACGAAGTTTCCCTGCTCGATCTGCGACACGTAGGTCGGGCTCAGGCCAACCCGATCGGCGAACTTGCGCAGCGTGAGCTTCTTCTCCGTCCGCTTCTCGCGGATCAGCTCCCCGAAGTGCTTCTTCTTGGACGACATGGTTTCCAACTCCGCGAGCGTATCGACGCCCAGTGCTGCTGTCCAGTGTTTACTACACACCGCACGTCAACCGACAGGTTTCCCACCGTCCTGCTGTTCAGCACGGATCTGCTCGTACACCTGCCGGCGCAGATGCTCCTCCACGAGCCTCTGGAAGTTGGGCTCGTTCATGAACCGCGCGAAGATCTCCTCGTTTTGCTCCATCCGATCAATGAACAGCCCTTCTAACGCCTTGCCGAACACGTACTTGAAGTTGTCGATCGAGTTCGCCGACGCTGCCTGCCGCAGCGCCTCATTGGCGACGGCGTCTTCCCGAACAGAATCCAGAAACAACTGGTCGGCGGGCTTGAAGTCGGTGCCAAACCGCTCGTTGAGGATGTCGATGAGCTCCGAGAGCTCAACCTCCTCGTCACCTGACATGCCGGTGCCGACCGCTGTCGGGCCCTTCAGTTCGCCGCCGGCGCCCGGCTCCAGCACGATCGAACCCTCGCTGATCTTCTGAAGGCGGTAGTACTTCAGGGCCACCTCGTCGTCGAAGTTGTATTGCGGGCCAAACGCACGGCGCGGGAGCTTGGCCGCCAGGAATCGAGCGAACGTGTAGAGCTTCTCCAGATCGCTGTCGGCGAACGGGATGATCTGCGACAGGAAGGCGTAAAGGCCCCGAAACGCGAATAGCAGGCTCCGGAACTCCTCTTGTGCCTCCTCCTTCGCCTTGGCCCACTCCTTCTCAGGCATCGCGGCGCGCACATCATCGCGCAGCGCCTTGAACCGCTCGACCGCCGGGTCGATGACGCCGGACGGGTAGAACGACACTTCGATGCTGCTGTCCAGGGCGTCGAAGACGACCTTGTTGATGAGCAGCTGCAGCATCCGGACCTGCTCGCGCGGAGCCAGGGCCGTCCAGACGTTGTCGAAGTCGGCGAAGGCAGCGTGCAGGTCATCTGCGGAGAGGACTTCCGCGCGGTGCCGCTCAATGGTGGCGGCGATCTCGCCCGCCCGTTGTTCGGCCTCCCGAATCTGGTCGTTGAGGTCCGTGATCCGACCGGCGGAGGCGGACGAGGCGGGCTCCGTGGTCGCCAGTCGCCGAATCTCGGCGTGGTTGCGCCCAAGCCCCCGGTTGACGATCCGCTCCTCCGCCTCCAGCTGACCGATCGCGGCCTCCGCCTGCCCCCGCGACGCCGCCAGCGTCTCGGCAAGCACGTCCTGGTCCTGGCCGACGCACCGAATCTGCCCGACCACCGCCTTCTCGATCTCAAGGGCCGGGAGCGATCCCGTCTGGCACCGATCGCGGCCCTTCTTGATGGCGTTGCAGCAGACGTAGTACCTGTATGCCTTGTTCCCGCGCCGCGTGAAGGTGTGAACCATCGCGCTGCCGCACCCCTTGCAGAAGAGCAGCTTGCGCAGCAAGGCCCCGAACTGGTTCCGCTGCTCGTTGCCCCGCGTGCGCGAGTTCTTCTGCATCAGCACATGGACCCGCCGGAACACGTCCTCGTCCACGATGGCCTCGTGCTGCCCCTGGTACGTCTCGCCCTTGTGGACAACCTTGCCCATGTAGATCGGGTTCGTCAGTGTGCAGTACACCGAGTGGCGGTCCCACTCCACGCCGCCGCGCACCACCCCGGCCTTCGTCCGCCAGCTCTTCGTTCGCCAGCCGCGCTTGCAGAGTTCCTCGCCGACCGACAGGAGCGAGCCCAACTCCAGATACCGCTCGAAGATCTGGCGCACGCGGGACGCCTCGGCCGGGTTGACGACCAGCCGCGGGCTTCCGTTCGAGCGGTCCACGTCGTACCCGAAGGGCGGCGGCCCACCGCCCCATTTGCCGCGCTTCTTCGCGGCGGCGATCTTGTCGCGGATGCGCTCACCAATGATCTCGCGCTCGAACTGCGCGAACGACAGCAGGATGTTGAGCGTCAGCCGCCCCATCGAGTGCGTGGTATTGAAGTGCTGGGTCACGGAGACGAACGACACCTTGTGCCGATCGAAGACCTCCATGAGCCGCGCGAAGTCCATGAGGGACCGGGACAGCCGGTCCACCTTGTAGACCACAACGCAGTCGATCTTGCCGGCCTCGATGTCGGCCATCAGGCTCTTGAGGCCGGGGCGCTCCACGTTGCCGCCGGAGAACCCGCCATCGTCGTATCGATCCGGGAGGGTCGTCCACCCCTCGTTCTTCTGGCTGGCGATGTGGTCCTCTTCTTGATGCTTCGCCGTCGGGGCCAATGTGCCCGTCCCGGCGACGAGACCGGTCGCCTTCGCGCGACGATGCCAACGCCTCGCCCCCGTGGCAAGAATGGCGATCACCTCGCGGCGGCGCTCGTCGGCGGACAGGTTGGCGTCATCGTCTTTGGCGACCATCGCGGCGCTCCGTCTACGTCGGACGAGTGAGGCAGCATGAGGGCGAGAAGGCAAGCGGTGTCTTCTCACCCGGCTACCTACGCCGCCGAGAGTCGGGCTGTCCGCGCTGGGCATACGAGTGACGATCGGTTTCGAAGTGTGCGGCGGCGCAGTACCACCTGAGCGTCACGTTCCGCTGGCGTCATCGTCTCCGGGTTGCGGGATGAGTCCACGCGGCGAGCTCCAGCCCGTCGCTGCCCGTGACGCGAGGCACCGACATTGGTTCCCAATGCCCGCGATCCTCGACCTGCACGCAAATTGCTCGAGCACGGCCCTCGGATGTCGGCGGTAGACTGTGCGGTTCCAGCAGGCGCAATCTGGTACGAGTGACACCATGACCTTGACTCGCTTTGTCTTCCGTGAAGCGTTGTGGAGCGAGCTCCAGGCCCGCGTCCGAGCTCCTGCGCGCGTCCGAGCCGCCGTCGCCTACATCGGGACCGGTGGTGCCAAGCTGTTGCCGTTGAAGGCAGACGATGAGCTGATTGTCGACATGAGCCTTCCGACCGTCCGTCACGGTGCGACCGACCCGAAGGAGATCCGGAAGCTGATTCGGCGCGGCGTCCGCGTCTGGACGAGGGAGTCCCTACACGCCAAGTTCTTCGTCATGGGCAACGCGGTGCTCGCAGGCTCCGCGAACATCTCACGGAACGCGTATGAACGCCTGGATGAAGCGGGGCTTCTCACGACTAGCCCAGCCGCTGTGCGGCAAGCTCTCGCCGCATTTGCGAAGATGTGCACTGAGCCCGTGAGGCCGAAGTACCTCGCGCAGTGCATAAAGGAGTACCGGCCACCGGTTTTCAACGCTGGGCGATCCCCCGCCAAGCGTGGTGGGACACCCGACTTGCGCGCCAAGTTGTGGTTTGTAGGCCGCGTCGTGCCACTCGAACTGTCAGATGCTGAAGAGCGCATACTGGAGAAAGCGGACGAGCAGGCCAGGAAGCGCTTGCGGTTGAAATCCGAGACAGAGTTGAACTGGGTCCGCTTCGGCAAGCCACCTGCTTTTTGGAAGAGCATTCAGCCCGGCGACTGGTTGCTGTGTCGCACGATCGAGAATGGTCAACCCGCATATGTCGAGCCCCCGCAGCAGGTGCTCGGGTTCGACACAGTGAAATCGGCGCGAGGCAAGGTCTATCACCGGGTGCTCCTCGAGTCGCTCTCGTCATCCGAGGAGATGCCCTGGTCACGATTCCAACGGCGCGTGGCGTCCGCCGTGCCGAGACTCGCGGTGAGCCGTCCTCGTGGCGGGCCGATTGTCGATGACGATGCCGCTGACGTGATCCTCGGGTTTTGGACCGCTAATGGGAAGCTGGTCCGATCCGGGCGGAGGGGGCGGTAGCGATGCGCCCACCAACCCCGGCCGAACTGCGCTCGTCAATGCCATGCTCTCCGCCGACCGTGTGCCGTGTTGCCTGCTCGCCAGCCGGGGGGCGGGAGGTATAACGGCGTGCCGGGTGAGACGCAGAGACTCTGAGACTTTTCGGGTTTCGGCGCGTCCCGCGGAGCTTGCGGCCGCGACCCTCCGGTCTCACCGCCTCAGATGGCGAGACTTCTCGACGGGCGGGCATGTCGAACGACTCGGCAAAACGCGGCCCGGAAACGCAAACGCCCCGGCCTTGCGGTCGGGGCGTTTACTTCTAACGGGTGGGTCGGCCAGTTTCTGGCCGACCCTGGCAATAGAGGGCGGGGGGTGGTCTGACGACTTGGCTTTCAGAGCCCCAGAGACTGTGCAGGTAGATGCTTGGCACCGGCGGGGTTTCGGAGGACGTTCGGATCGGTTGGGGGGGTCAGAGACAGGGCGACGCAGTCTCGAAGTCGCACGTTCGCGCGGCCGCGGCCCCCGATGGGCAGGTTAGGCCGCCCGCTCGGGTGTCTGAGCAGAAGTGTGGAGCAGCCAGCCCGCGGGATCGTCGCCTTTGCTGGTGCAATGCGGACTCCTCAAAGCGTGTACGGCGACGCCAAATCCGTTATGAAAGCCCATGCTGGCACCAAAACGATTACGAATCGCGCCACGTTTGGGCGTCTGGAAGGCCGGTGTGCCAACGCTGCGCGGCCGGATCGGGAATAGTCCCGGGCCGTTATGCCGGAGCCGCGAACTCGCGAGGCAGCCGTGGGTCTAGAACAATCGCTTCCTGTTCCAACCACATGCCGGAAGAGGCCAACCGCCTCACCAGCGGAGGGACGTCGCCCAGATCAAGATCCCGGGGCCACTCTGCTCGCAACCCGACCTTCGGCACGTACTCGCTCCAAAACTCGGGAACCACCCAGCGCAGGTCAGGCCGCACCTCGCGAAGATGCCGCATGATCCGCACGCCATTGGGGTCCAGGTCGCCGAAATGGGCCACGGGCACATCCCGGACTTGTTGCAGCAACAGGCGAACCGTGCGAGTATCCCAGCCAGGCACGTGAGCCAGTAACCACCCAGGCGGGGCGGGGAGATCCAGATAGGCCCCCAGGTTCTCCACGAGCAGAATGGCCCGCGGCGACTGGCCCGTCAGCACCGTCCCATCGGCAAGGGCTCGCTCGGTAAGGATGACCTCGCCCATGACCCGTGTGATGGTCGCGCAGTCCAGCTCCCGATCGCCAACGCCCAATCGCAGGCCGTCGGGGGTTCGAAGACGCAGCGTGCCGTCGTGCATGATGTTGAGGTTGGCGAGTGCTTCTCGCCGAGGCGCGGAGAGGCCGGCCTTAGAGTGCGGCCCGACCAAGGCAGTCGCAGTTCGGCGGTTGAGGCGAGAGGGAAGGCCCGTGGCAGTCCGCGCCCTCTCGATGTCCTGCAGGCGCTTCCAGCCCAGCATGCTGACTGGAAGTCCAGCGCCAGTGAGCTCTGCATGCACCGCCGGCCACTCCGGCCATATCTGCGTGAGCAGTCGCTCCAGCTCATGGCGCCGTGTCTCCACGACAGACAGCTCATCGCGACGGCCCGTGCGGTGTGTCCACGGCAGCTCCGCGAGGTGCTTCCATGCCTGCTGCTGGGTCTTCCGACATCGCAGACGCCCCGTGGCTATCAACTCCATCAGCGCTAGACGATGCTCAGGAAGATCCCACATTATCGCCGAGCTCCTTGGATACGACTCGACGACCGGTCACGATGACCTCCTCTTGCCCGATGTCGTTGATACGGCGCACCAGCCGGTAGGTGGTGTTGCCCTCCGACTTGGCGACCTCCGGCGAGGCAATCATGAGCTGCAGGTCGAGGTTCTGGCACAGGTCAAACAACACCCCGAGGTTGTCCTGCGATAGACGATTGGCCTCGTCGAGGAACAGGAGCCGCAGCGTGCCTTGCGACCGGCGAGGACGAAGCAGGTTGGCGTCCCGTTCCCACGCTGTCAGGACCACCATCATCAGCGCCGCGCCGACGCCGATCGCTTCGCCTGTGGACATCCGCATCGGATTGGCCTCCTCCCATTCCGTCGCGGCCTGTCGGAGCACCATCACCTTGGGCGACACATACTCCCGGTAGTCCAGCAGACGCTGGCCGGTGGTGCGTCCCGCAAACCGACGGAAGAGCTCGTCTAGCGCCTCTTCGATGGTCATATCCGCCTTGAACAGCAGGCTTTGGGCTTCGCCATCCCGCAGCGCATGGAGCACTTTGTCCATGTGCGGAACCCGTTCCAGGCGAAGCCGAATCCCGTGAATGCTGCCAAACCGAATGCTCCTGAGGTCTTCGCTGAGCCGGTTCACCTGGCGCTGGGCGCGGTGGACGTGGATCTCGATGTTCTTCGCCACATCCTCCGACTCACCGCGAAGGTCCCCCTCCTGTTTGGCCAGACGCATCTCCAGGCCCTTGAGATTGTCGCGCAGGCGGCTGAGCGCTTCCAGTGGCTCATCGACCTCTGCGATCTGGGCAGGTATGCGACGGCGCAGCCAGTCCCGCACCTTCAGCCATGCGTTCAGATAGTCATCGCCGGACCGGTCTTGCGGGCCCAGCAGCTCGTTTATGGCCTCCAGAACCTGTCGGCTGTCCTTGGCATGCTGCAACCGCTCCTTCAGCGACGTGGCGGCCTCGCGCCCCTTCGTTTGCAGATTTGGGCTGCCTTTGCCGGTCATGGCCTCGATGAACCGAGGCGTCAACGCTGCTGCCAACACTCCATGCTCCTCGGCCGACCGCTGGAGTTGGTCCCACCGATCTTGCGCCGGCTTCCACATCCCGGAAGCCTCATCCCGAGCCGATGCCCTTTCCTTGCGGCGTCTGCCAACCTCTTCGATCTGAGCGCCGAGTCTCGCGAGTTCCTCCCCTTTGCCGCGTTCCTCCGTGTCAAGCACTTTCTGGTCTGCGACCGCGACGCGCCATTCAGACTCGCAGGCCTCAAGGGCACCGTTACTCGCATCGTCGATGCCCAACCGTCGGAACTGCTCCTCATCCTGCTCGAGTGTCCTCTGCTTCACAATCAGGTCGGCATCTGCGTTGTTGAAGTCTTCGACCGCCGCGCTCCAACGGGCTTCCTCATCCCGCGCGGTTTGCGACGCGGTGTCGAGCGTCGCCTTGGCCTGCTTGAGCTGCGCTTCCAGGGCGGGTACCACTCCGACCTGTTTGTCCCATGCCGCCTGGGCATCCGTCCAGTCGAGTGCGGCACGATGCTCCTGCAAATGCTCGATCGACCGGATGGCGAGCTGGGTTTCATCCAATCGCCGCTCTAGGTCCCTCTGCTCCCGGCGCAGCGACTCAATGTCGGCGTCGAGCAACGGTACCGTTCGCAAGGTGTCGAGCCGCTGCTCCAGCACGACGCGATCGCGCGCCACCCGCTGGATCTCCGCAGCGGCGGCCTTTGCGCAGGCGAGGGACTCGAGCAACTGTTCCAGCTTCGCGGCCTGATCAGGCTCGTCGAGCGACCACGCGATCTGAATCAGGTCGCGCAGGGCCTTGTGGCGAGGGCTGAGGATGTTGATCTCGCGCTGGGCCGCGTCCACGCTGGCGCGATGCTTGGACTGGAGCTCCTTCGCCTGCGCTTGCTGATGGCGGGCGTCCTCAAGGCGAGCGCTCGGGTCGCCGGCTTGAAGCAAGTCTGCCTCGGCTAGCAGGTCGTCGGCGATCGCGAGAACGGCCTGAGACTCCCGCAGCGCGGCATGGAGCGACTCGACATCCTGCTTCACCTCCGCTTCCTGTCTGCGCAGCTCAGCGATCTGGCGCTCGCGAGCGCGGCGGCCCAGGGTCGGCTGTGCCGGCAGGCGCGTCAGCCTGGCTCCTGCCATGTCGCGCACCAGGACGTCGCCGCTCAGCACATCGCCGGGCGGACGGCCGCGATCATCCACCGGCACCGGGCTATTGGCATCCACGAGCCACACGGAGGCGGGCCGCTCGTTGGACTTCGCCAGTGCCGCCGCAGCCGCCTGGACGTCGTCCACCGCGATTGCGTGAGCGAGCGGACCAAGGAGCGCCTCGTAGAGAGCCGCGTCGTCGGCGCTGAGCTCTTCGAATCGCCCGGCGAACAACTCGCCTTCTACCGTGTCACGCGCCTTGAGGAGCTCCGGCGAGAAGGTGCCGCCCGAGTGCTCGAGTTGCGTGATCTGCATGTGGAGCGCCCTCTCGCCGGCCTCGGCGGCAGCGATCTTGACGCGCTGCTCGCCGATGGCTGCGCTGAGTGTCGCGCGGAAGCCGTTGAGCGCGTCGCGGGTACGCAGGGACACGTTCCAGCGCTGCTCCAATGGCAACGCGCGACCATTGGCCCCTCGCCACGCAGCGAGTGTCCGGTCCAGCTCACGAACCAGTTCCTGCCCCTTGTCGAGCGCGTGCTGTAGCGCGTCGACCTGATTCACAGCGTGCCGACGTCGTTCGACGGCGCCCTCCAAAGCGCTCTCGGCCTCTGCCAGGGCCGCGTTCACGTCCTGGGACGAGCGGATCGGGTTGGCGGAGGTGCCAAGGGTCTGAGCAAGTCCACGTGCTTTCTCCTGTCGCTGAGCCGACTGGCGAGCCCGCGGGATGTCGGCTGTTAGAGTGGTCTGCAGCTTGGCGCTGGCGTCCAGGTCCCGCAGATTCTGGAGCGCGTCGCGGGCGCGATTGAACGAGGCCGCGGGGACAACCACTTCTTTGACGACGCGAGTCAGCGCCGCAATGACGTCCTCGAACTCACGCCGGTGGGCCTCGGCATTGGTCAGAGCTCTGCCCGCCTGCAGCCACCGTGCCTGGATCGCCTGATGCGACGCGAGGGCGGCCTTCATCGCCGTGCTGAGGTCCGCGGTGTCGATGGTGTGCTCGGGCAGCAGCCTTCGGGCGTCGGCGAGATGCTGCACGGCCATTCGATGTGCGGCCGCTCGTCGGGCGAGCTCCTCGAGCCCGCTTTGCGTGTTCGCCAGACCTTGGGCGGCCTTCGTGTGCGACTCTTGCGCCGCGTCACGAGCCCGATTCGCGCGGGCGCGATTCTCATCGATCTGATCACGTGCGGCCAAGAGTGCGTCCCTATCGGCCTTCGCCGCATCCCGCTGGCTTGCATGCTCGCCGATCACTGCGAGAAGAGCCCTCGCCTGGCGCAGTCGAGCCAGAGCGGCCTGCGTCTCCTCCACGCGCTGTGTGGCCTGTCCGAGCAGTCCTCGAAGCTCCTCTTGCCTGGCTTTCCCGCTTTCGATCCGGAGATTGAGCTGCTCGTGCTCAGCCATGACCTCCTGAAGCCCACGTTCGGCCTCGGCCAGCTTGTTGTGCAGCTCCTCCGCCCGCTCCCGCAGCGCATGGACAACGGCAGCGAACATCTCCTGCCCGGCCTCATAAATGCCGGAGATCTCTTCCTCCAGACGGCGCGAATCCTCCACTTCGATGCGCGTCCTCCGGCACGCGTCGAGATTCGCCTTCATCCGCTTGAGCGTGTCCGCTAGGCCGGTCTCCTCCTTGAGGAGAAAGTCGCGCAGTTCCGAGGTCAGGGCGCGGGAGATGCCGCCCGTCATGCTTGTGCGAAGCATCTCATTGAGTTTGGTTCGATCCTCGTCAGTGGCCATCCGCAGCGGGGTGACGCCCAGGTCGAATAGCCTGGCAAAGTACTCTTTGGTGGTGCCGAAGACCTCCAGATGGGCGGCGCATCGCGCGACCGACTCACGAATCTCGTTCATCTCTGGGACCGCATCGGTAGCGCCGCGAACCAGCAGGACATCCTGGAGCTTCGCTGCGTCGCTCAGGCCCGTGATCATGAACGGGTTGAGCTCAACGGTGGGCTCGTTCTTCCGCTGCAGCTGCACGCCCGCGACCAGCCGGCTGCCGTCGGGCAAGCGCAGCTCCAGGACCGAATACGACGGCCTGCCCGGTTCCCCGAGCCGCCCCCAGAGTCCTTTATCTCCACCCGTGCTGCCGGTTTCTCCGACATTGGCAAAGCGCAGCCGCGTCATGTCGGGAAGAAGCACGACATAGCAGCCAATGAGAACCGTCGTCTTGCCGGCGCCGTTGGTTCCCTCCAGAGCGGTCACATGCTTGTCAAGCTGGTACCGCTCGTAGAACACGCCTTTCCAGTTGACCAGCACAAGGGTCGAAGCTCGCGTGCGTGTCATGCTCCGCCCTCCTCGTCATCCGCGTCCCCGGCCGTCTCGGCCACGGCCTTGCCCTCGGCGATGACGCGAGCAAGCGCCCCGGCCGGGTCGCCCAATCCCCTGACCGCCTCAGCAAAGCGGAACAATCCCAGGCGGAGGCGCACCTGGTCACCCTCGCCGAGATCGATGAAGCCGAGCGACTCAAGGCCGCGCAGGGCCTTTGCGATCTCCATGCGCACGGTTTCCTGAGCGATCCGCTCGTCATACTTGCGCCTTCGCGGATTCAACGCCTGGATCAGATCTCGCTCACCAACCAGGCTCGCTAGGCGCGCCACGACTACCGATTGCTGGGTCACGCCGCCGGCCTGCACCGTTGTCGGCTCCAGGTACACCAGCGCGAGCGTCTGACCGACCAGCATCTCGCCCGCCGTCAGTTGCCTGCGGCCCATCCGATCTCCGACGGGCAACAAGTAGAAGAAGCCGTCGCTGGCGTGCACCAGTTCGCAGCCGAACCGACGGTAGAAGGCCTCCAACAGACTCTGGGCGTCCAGAACGAACGCGTACCGCTCGCCATCGTCCCGGTCGATGTGGCGACCGGCCCGCAGGGCCAGGTCAACCTCGGGAAACAGCGGGTCCTGGATGACTTCCTCGAGCTGGGTGAATCCCGAGTCATGCATGCGGGCGTCCTCCAGGCAGGTTCCAATCCTCGACCTGAATGTCCTCGGGCACCCGCACCCACGGGCGATCCCGGTCGGAGCGTGCGGCCGTCTCAACGGCGACCTGCGCGCCGATCCTCCCAACCGCCGCGAAGCGTTTGGCGGCGTCGATCTGAGGCAATACCACGTCGAGCACATCAGACAGTCGTGACTTGCCGCTCGCCAGCGCCGCCCGCACCAGTTCTTCCAAGGCCACCGCTTCCGAATCCGATGGAACGTGTTCGAGCGGCGTCTCCCGGTCTTGCGCGGGGCGCACCACCGGGGGCCGATGCGCACGGACCACGCTCTCCCGCAGCACACGGACCTTGGAGGCTTGGGCGACAACCCAGTAGAACGGCTGCGTCGTCCACCCGGCCAGCTGATTTCGCAGTCGCTCGCTGAGGGCGCGGGATGGGTCGAGCCGGACAACATCGCGGAGGTAGCGATGGACGTACTGGTAGTAGTCTGACCATGCCGATTGGCGCGTGCGGCCCCACGCCGCCACGCGGTCGACCTGCTCGGCAACTCGCTGCGCCGCCTCCTCGGCTTCGGCCATCCGCGCCTGCGCGGCAGCCTGCTCGATGTCGCTCAGAACCGCCAGGATCTGGTGTGCATCGTGAAGAAGCACGGAGTTCAGCTCTGACAGCGTCGTCGTGGTGTCGTCCAGCAGGAGCTGGCATCGATCCAGCGCCGAGAACCAATCGGCGTCGAGCAGCTGGCCGATCTGTTGCCGGACGCCCTCCTGTTGGACATCAAGGCCGCGTTGTCGGCGCTCGATCCCGGCGACTAGGTCGCCGACCGTCACTCGAAGGGGACCGACAACGCTCACTCGCCAGTCGTCAGCCGTCTGCGCCTTCTTGGCCTCACTTCTTACCTGGGCCAGGCTGACCAAAAGCGCTTTGGTCAATAGGGACAGACTCTCGCGAGTAAGGGCCTGATCAGCCATGAAGAACTCGACGATGCTCGAAGCGAGCCGCGTCATCGAGTAGTCGCCAGCTCGGACGATCCCGGCTCCGTCCACACGCGAGAGCAGACGCTGCTCGCGGAGGCGCTGAATGGCGTGCGTTGCCCGCTTGCGCAGCGGCTCGCCATCGGAATCGACGGCTTCGCAGACCTGTTCGAAGACGTCCAGAAGAACATCTTCCTCAAAGCAGGTCAGGTTGTTCTGGCTCGCTCGTGCATGGAGCGCGATGAGGAAGCAGAGGTCCACCGGCTTCACGTCCAGACCGATGCCGTCTCGATGGATCGAGGCAATGACACGCAGTGATTCGTCGCGTTCCGGAGTTTCCATGTGACACCTGGTTCCGCCTCAGCCCAATTCGCGTCCTGGCACTCGTCGCCGCGCCCTTTCGCGACGCTCACGGATCCACGTCCGCGCTTCGACAACGCCCACGGGCGCGACGAGCCCCACCCAGGCTGGCCGGTTGGGCCGACCCATCTTGGAATCTTGCGCGGAATGGAACGGAGTCTTGCGCATCGGGCTCGGCTACCACGTGACTGCTTCCTGCAGTCGGTGCGGGCCCATCCATGAGCCAAAACCAAGAGTACTCCACCTCTTCGTCCACGTTTACCAAACGGTGCACGTGAGTCGGATGGTAACCGGGCGAATCGGCTTCCGCAAGAACCATGACTTCGCTGACCTCGCTCGCGCCGTCGTCGTCATCCGGCGCGACGGTGTTAGGCGGGTCATCGTCGGCCGCCATTTCAGGCATCCCGGATTCCCCATCGCCAATGTGAAGGAGATCTCGCCCTGGTGCGATGGCGGTCGGCGTGAGCGGACTCGATGTTTCCGGCGCGGATCGGCCGAGTGGGCCGGGGAGAGGCATGGCACATGGGCTCGAGCCGCGAAGGCTCTCGGTTGCGATGAACGCCGCTCCGGGAGCATGCGGGGGAGCAGCACGCATGCGGCACTGCCCACTCAAGCACACCGACGAGGGCCGAGGGTCGCCTTAGGATGGTGCCAACAGCCTCCGAAGTTCCTTTACCAGGAACTCCGGGTCCACTTCGGGCGTGGAGGCTCGGTTGGCCCTCTGGTATTCCAGCAGACGGAGTCGGCCGAGGCCCCCCACCGGCGCAAGGAGCGAGTCGATCGTGCGCTTGGCCTCGGCGATCTCCTCGTGGCCGGCGTACTCGCGTGCGAGCCTCGCGGACGCCTCGATCTCCTCCTCGGTGAGCAGCCCGACGATGCGGTACAGGTCCATCGCGTGGTGGCGGCCTTCCTGCTTGTCCGGGTCGCCGACCCGGTCGCGCAGGGCCCCCAACTTCATAAGGGCGTAGGGGAACGCTCGCGGGATCAGCACGTCGCACGCCGCCTCGCTGCCGTCGGATCGCCTGCCGCTGACCGGCAGGCGGATCGGGTCCGACTCGATGCCGAGCGCCTCCCGCGTGGCGAAAGCGTGCAGCCCCGACTCGCCGCCGAGGCCCCTCGGCCGGGCGCGGGAGCCCTTCAGGCGGACGGCGTCCGCGTGCTCGCCCAGGGGGCCGACCATGACGTCCAGGAGCACCTCGGTGCCGGATACCCGGCGGCCGAACTTGAGCCACCGCGCCTCGGGGACGACGGTAAAGCCAAGCCCGTCCAGCGCGGCCCGGTATCGGGACACCTCGTCCTTGCTGGCGATGACCTCCGCCCGGAGGAAAAGGTCGACGTCCTGGGTGGTCCGCGCGGGCGGCAGCCGGTTCATCGGGAGCAGCGTCCTCGCCCCCGTGGCGCGCAGCCGCTCCTGCTTGAGGTACAAGCCGAGCCCGCCTCCGAGCAGCAGCCCGGCGTCGCCCCCGAGGGCGGCGTCGAGATCCAGCACGGTTGCTATCAGCGGTTGCATTCGTGGCTCCGATCAGCGGCCGAGGTCCTGCAGCACACGGGCCCGGACCTGCCGCGCGATCTCGGAGTCGCGCTTGTCGCCTCCCGCCGCCAGCTCGAGATACGCCTGCACCGGCGATGCGAAGCGGACGCCGCCCTCTCCCGGGCGCGCGTCGAAGAACGGCGTGGGGTCGCGAGTCTCGACCACGGTGAGGTCGGCGAACCGGTCCGCCGGCTTCCACGCCTCCCCGGTCCGCCGCTTCAGCTCGCCGAGGTCGTCGGCGTACAGGATCGGGGTGTCCGAACGCAGACCCGCGGAGTAGCAACCCTGGGAGGACGTCCCCGAGAGCACCGCCCGGAGTCGCGGGGCCGAACCGGCGGCCGCCTCAGCGCGGCGGAAGAACCCCTCCAGCCCGCCGGGCGTCTTCAGCTGGACCTTCCGCTCGGCCTTCGGGGCGGCGTAGTTCTCCAGGAGCGCCTCGAGCAGCTTCTCGGGCTGCACGAGGGCGATCCGGCCCTCCGAGCGGTCCACGATCAGGTCGTCCGCCATCCTCGCGAGCGCCTTGGAGACGGTCGACAGCGCCACGCTTCCACCCGCGGCCTCGATCTCGTCCCGGACCTGGCCGACGGACCGGTACTCGGGACGGCGGAGGAACACCCGGGGCACGAGCGACGTCGCTCCCCGGTAGGCGAACCGCGCGGGCCTGGACTCTGGATAGCGGTTGGGCTGCCCGGTCCGCCGCAGCAGCAGGCGGCCTGGGACGAGGATCAGCCCGTTGCCGCAGAGGTCCAGGCCCGACACCCCTTCCTCCTCCAGCCGCTCGATCCTCTTCTCGCCGAGGAACGGCACGATGACCATCGGCAACCGACCGGACGCGGCGGCCCAGCGCCGCGCCTGCCGAAGGGCCTCGTCGAGCACGCGCGGCGTGTTGCGGGTCTTCGCCTCGGCCGCGAACTCCCAGCGGTCCGCGTCCCAAGCCACGCTCACGCGGAAGTCCGCCGCAACAGCGTCGGACGCCTCGCGACGGGCCTCCGGGCTGAGCGCGATGCGCACCCGCGATCCGAACGTGGGGCCGAGCGCTGCGAACAGCTCGGGGATGGCTGCTTCCGAGATGGCTGGTTCGAGGTCCATTGGCTTGGCTTTCCAGTATATCGCCATTTTCCGGTCCCGGAAAATCGCGTCGTACTGGAAAGGTTTCCTTCTGCACCAGATTTTCCGGAGCCGGAAAGGCGGTCGAAGCCGGAAAATCCGAACAGACTACATACGGCAAGGCGCGGAATCCGATCGGATCGACTCGCAGGCGGATCGTCGGGCAGACCGCGAAGCCTGGGGTCTTGACGCTACCGACCGAAGGCCGCTGCGACGTCGATCCAGTAACTCGAGTTCCTTGGTCGCCATCAGCGACCGCGAACCCTGCAGCCGCTATGAAGTTCTCTACATTTGGATTATGGATGCTGCCGCCCTGTTGGAGAATCCGCCACCACCGACGCTGGTCGTCACGCCGTGGTCGGGATCCCGCGGCCAGGACCTGCTGGGACTCCGTGCGCCCGCCGAGCGGATCGCCAACGACCTCATGGATGGCGTCACGACCATCTCCCCGCTCGTGCGCTACCTCAGCTTCCGCTCATGGGTGATCCACCGGTACACAGAACTGCGCGGCCCGAACCGACGGGCCGAGTTCTACGCGTTCGCGGGCAAATGCGAAGCCGCCCTCGTCATGGGTCACAAGGTCGCGGGCGAGCCGACGACCTTCCTGATCGGAAGCCGCGAGGCTGGCAAGGAGGCGCTGGCGGGCGGGCCACTGTCAGTGCGAAGGCTCACCGCGAACCTCGCCGTCGACGCCTATTCGGGCCCGTCGCAGGATCTGTCCATCGGGATTCCGATCGCGCCGGTGCCCGGGCTCAGCAAGGAGCGGGGCGTGCCGCTCGCCGAGGCGGCCGGGCAGATTCTCGACGACCAGCCGGCGCTGGCCCGGATCGAGGTTTCGACGGAGCCGCAGCCACTTAGCAGGGAAGAGGCGATCGCCCTCGCAGCCGCGTTCCCAATGCGAGCGCCGTTGGGGCGTGAACGGGACCACTTGGTCGACGCTGTGTGCCCACCTAGCCCGCGTCCGAACGAGTTCGCGCGACTCGCCGCCTACTGCCATCTCCTGCACCTGGCCGGCGAGGCCGGCGGCCGAGCGATCCGCGAGGCCGATGTGTTCCGCTCGGCGATCATCGGCGACGACGACGCACCGCCACCGCTCCGCGGGGTGGCCGACGGCTGGCTCCGGTTCCTGGTCCGCGACCTCCTGGCGGCGGTGCACGAGCGGGCGGTGGCCGTGGTGCTGGACATGCTGCAGGAATCGCCCCAGTTCACCCAGGATGTCGAGGGCATCGTGCGGCGGCTGGCCGATCTGGACACGGCGCAGGCCTACGGGCCGCTCGGGCTGCCGCCGCTGGGTCCCGGCCGGCCGATCTCCGAACTGGTGGACGCGGTGCGCGAGCGGTGCGCTCCGGATCGCGAGCGGTCGGGGCTCGCCCGCTGGCCGGGAGACCTCCACGAGGCTTCGCTGATGGACGCCCTGGCGGCGTGCCCGGGTCCCGAGGCGCTGGCGCTCCTGCCCGTGGCGTGGATCCTCGCCTCCGAACGGGCCCGCCCCGGACTCGGCGATCCGGCCCTGTCCGTCGACGCGCGGAGCGGGGCGGCGCTCGGGCGGCTGGGGCTGGCCGAGTTCGTCGCCCCCGCCGTGCGGAGGTGGCGCGGCAATGGCGAGCGGATCGGCGACGTGGTCGGGGCGCTGGCCAGGCGGTCGGTGGACCAGCATCTCTCCATCGCTTGGTACAGGATGCAGGCCGACCCCAGCCGCAACGTGTCGCTGATCGTCTCGGACGGGTCGTCATGGACGGCCGTCCGCCCTCTGGGCCCCGGCCGCGCGACGTCGAGGCTCTACCAGGCGATCCACTGGCTCGAGCAGCTCGGGCTCGCCGACGCCGGGGGGACCACCGCCGACGGGCGCGCGGTGCTCGAGCGCGGGCTCAAGTCCCTCGAGGCAAGGAGGCATCTCCCATGAACCTCCGCGAGTTCTGCGCCATCGAGGGATACGGCACCGCCGTGTTGACGACCTACCAGTTCGACCCGCTGTTCTTCGAGCGCGTCGTCCTGAAGGACCTGCTCGCCTCGGGAGTCCGGCGGATCGTCGTCCTCGCCGACGGCCGGCAGTCCGACGGGCCGCTGGAAGCCGCTCGGGGCCAGCTTGTAGAGCTCGGCCGCCGATACCGGCTCTTCCAGGTGCGCCAGGCGGGGGCGTTCCACGCCAAGCTCTGCGTGAAGTTGGCCGCCGAGGGTGCGGCGGTCGCCTGCGGGTCGACCAACCTGACCTATCCGGGCTGGCTCGGCCTGCGGTCGCTCGACGCAGACGTAGGCAACCGCGAGGCGTCCGGCGCGTGGCGCGTCGCGGGGGGCACCCCGCAGGCCGCCGATCTCTCTCGCACGCTCCGCCGCATCCTCGACAGGCTGCCCGCGCCCTCGCGGGCGGAGGTCGAGCAGGGCGCGGTGGCGGACTGGCTGGCCACCCCCGCGGACGAGCCCGGGGGGAGGCTCCTGGTGAGCGGGAGCGGCGACCCACTCGCGAGCCAGCTCGCCGCACGATGGAGGGGGCGCAGGTTCACCCGCATGTGGATGGCCACCGGCTCGACGGACGAGGGCGGCGCGATGCTCGCATGGGCAGCGTCGGAGTTCGGGGTCGCCAGCGCAGTCGTCGAGACGGACCCCGCGTCGGCCGCCTTCCGGCCTGAGCTACTCGAGCGTCTCCCTGTGGAGGTGTCGTTTCGCGCACGCCCGCCACGACCGCGCCCCCACCTCAAGGTCGCGGTGTTCGAGGGGGACGGCGGGCTCGCCGCTGTCTACGGGTCGGCCAACTGTTCCGCCGCCGCGTGGCTGCTGGGCCCGGAGCGTGGAGGGAACACCGAGGCGGTCGTGGTGCTCGACTCCGTGGAGCGCGACGCCCTCGCAGGGCTCGTAGACCTCGGCTTCGACGGCCTAAGCGGGCCGCGCGGCGTCGGGTTCGGCTCGCTGCCAGAGCGGGAGGGGGAGCCGGCCGGGACACCGCCGAGGCTGGTGCTGGCCTCGCTGACCAGGAGCACGCAGACGCTCCAGATCGCCTTCGACCGACCCCTCGCACCCGGCTCGAGCGTGCGGCTGATCGTCGGAGCGGCGACCATCGCAGCGACGCCGTGGCGCGACGGCCGCTGGTTGTCCCGGCTCGAGTCCCCGGCCGACGAATCCAGGACCGGTTTCGTCACCGCGGTCGTGGAAGGGCCAGAGCCGTCGCGCAGCGTCTGCTGGCTGGAGGACGCGGAGTCGCTAGAGGCGCTCGAGCGGCGGGCACTCGACCTCGGTTCGGTCGCGAGCCTGGGCGGCGGCGGTGAGGACCCGGGCCGCACACTGAAGAACATCTCGAAGGTGGCCCAGTGGCTGCTTGGCGACTGGACGCGCGACGACGATCGGATGGCGGGCGGGACGGGCACAGCCGAGCCGACCGAGCCGGTCACAGCGGACGCCGCACCCGTGACCCCTGAGCAGATCTTCCGTTCGGTGGAAGAATTCCGCAACCGCGGGAGTCCGCTGCTCGCGCAGCTCTCAGGCGGCGGCATCTCGCTCGCGGGCATCATGCGGCTGGTATTCGGCGACGGCCGCGCCGCCCACGACCGCGCCACAGACGCTCTTTCCGACGAGCTGCGCGACGACGGCGGCGCGGAGACCGAGGGCGATGGCGATGATGCACCGATGCGGGAGGGAAACGGTACTGACTCCGCGAGCGGGGAGAACAGTGCCGACGACCGCGCTCGGCTCGTCGGCCAGGTCTCTCGGTTCGTGGAAGGCCTAGCGGACGAAGCCTTTGAGGAGCGTTGTACGGCTAGGCAGCTCCAGCAGGCCGTCGCCTTCCCCCTGGCCTGCTACTTGCTTGCCGCCAAGGGAGGGTGGATCCTGTCGGAGCAAGACCATCTCGGTTGGAGGGAGATCGTGCGCCGCGTGTGCGAGTTGACATTGACCGAGCGGGGGTCCGCGCGCCGCGCAAGCGGCACGCTCGTCGAGTCGGTGCTCCGGCGGTACGCGGACCAGCATCGCGGCGCGGAGTTCGACGCTGTCATTGGGGACGGCACTCTGTGGGTGCTGATGCTGGCGGTCGCCACCCGCGCGAGCGCCACCGGGGATCCGTTCGAACGGGACCTCCTTCTCTCCGACGTGCTCGACTGCGGCGTGCTGCGCTCGCGGCGGTCTGCTGACCAGCTGGCGGCGCTGTGCGCGGTTGCTCAAGTCCAGGATCGGAGCGGGGAGTGGCTCGCGGAGGCCAGCGGTGCCCGGGCCCGCACCACGGAGCTGCTCGCGGCGCTGTCGCCCCTAGGTGGGCGTCTGCCCTCGCAACAACCAGGCCGTTGCCGAGAAGGGGACTGGCTCTGGAACCCGTCGGTTGGATTCGCGAGGATCACGTCGATCGCGGAGACGGGACCCGCGTCGGTCCACATCCGATCCAAGGCTTCGACGAGGCCCAATGTCCGGCTCGGCTTCTACGTGAACCTGCGCCTCTCGGGCATCGGGTCGTCGGCAACCAAGCGGCCAGGACCGACTGCGCTCGCTCCAGCGACCGCTCGCAGGCCGCAGAGACTTTCAGACGGCGGACAACCATGACC
>ERZ761602.2888-NODE-2888-length-25661-cov-4.856479_pt1 | contig 25661 bp, 14 predicted proteins | sample MGYA00512165_ERZ761602 | MGnify/ENA primary metagenome ERZ761602 (study PRJEB28899, sample SAMN02445085) | bioreactor sludge metagenome | biome: EBPR sludge; isolation source: Thorneside wastewater treatment plant | place: Australia: Brisbane, Thorneside...
GCGGCAGGTGGGTGACGCACAGCACCTGGTGGCGGCGCGCGATGCCGGCCATCTTCTCGCCCACGACCCGGCCAATTTCGCCGCCCACGTTCGCGTCCACCTCGTCGAACACCAGCACCGGCACTTCGTCCAGGTCGGCCAGCACGGTCTTGAGCGCGAGCATGACACGCGCGAGCTCGCCGCTCGAGGCGATCCGGCTCAACGGCAGCGGCGCCTCCCCTACATTGGGCGAGAACAGAAACTCCACGCCGCAGTCGCCCGCCGGTCCCAGCGCGGCCAGGGGCACGACGCGCGCCTGGAAGTCTGCCTTCTTGAAGCCGAGCTGGACGACGCTCTTCGCCGCGACCCGGGCCAGTTCCCGGGCCGCCTTCTCGCGCTGGCCGCGGAGGACCGCGGCCGCCTGGCGTGCCTCGCGTTCCGCGGCGGAGATCCGGCCCTCGAGCCGGGCCAGCGTGCCCTCGAGATCGCCCTGCACCTCCAACCGCCGCCGCAGCTCGTCGCGCGCCGCGATCACCGCCGCGACGTCGCCGCCATGACGCCGCTTCGCCTCCAGCCAGGCGGTCATCCGGGCGTTGAGCTCCTCCGCCTGCTCGGGATCGAACTGCAACTCCTGGCTGAGCGCGGAGAACTCCGCCCCGAGGTCGTTGAGCTCGACCACGGCCGAAGCCAGGCGGGCCACGAGCGGCCGGCTCGCCGGATCGATGCTTTCGAGGTGCCGGGCCTGGCGGAGCAGCTCCGCGATCCGCCCCTGCACGCCCTCTTCGCCGACCAGGCCACCCGAAAGCGCCGCGGTGAGCTCGATCAGCTCCTGCGCGCGGCTCATGCGCTGGTGGTCGCGCTCCAGCGCCTCCACCGCCTCCGCGGTGAGCTCGAGTCGGTCGAGTCGTCCGAGCTGGACCCGCAGGAAATCGACCTGGTCGGGCGCGAGCTTCGTCTCGTGCGCGAGGCGCGTGCGCTCCGCCACCAGCTCCCGCCAGGTCTCGTAATGCCCGCGGTACGCCGCCCGCGCCGTCTCGGTACGGCCAAACAGGTCGAGCAGCTCGAGCTGGCAATTCTCCTTCAGCAGCCGCCGCGGTTCGCTCGGCCCGTGAAAATCGATCCAGTGCTCACCGAGCCGCTGCAGCGCGGCGAGCGTGCAGAGGCCGCCGTTGACCGTGATCCGCGGCGCCTTCTCGCGCGGCAGGCTGCGTTTGAGGATGAGGATGCCGTCCTCGCACGCCGGCAGGTCCAGCGTGGCCAGGAGCGCGTCGATCGCCGCCGGCGCCTTGAAGTAAAGGCTCGCCTCCACCTCGGCGGCCGCCGCGCCCTGGCGGATCACGGTCTTGTCCGCCCGCTCGCCGGCCAGCAGGCTCAGCGCGCCGAGCAGGATGCTCTTGCCCGCGCCGGTCTCGCCCGTGACCACCGTGAAACCGGCGTCGAATTCGAGCGCGACTTCCTCGAGCAACGCCAGGTTGCGGATGCGAAGCGACTGCAGCATGCACTCCATGCAGGCACGAAAAAACCGCCGCGATCAAGCGGCGGATGCGACAATCGCAGGTTCCCCACGGCGACGTGCAATACCTCGGCGGACTTGGCTCCGCCGCAGCCGCAGCGCCGTCCGACCATTGCCAGCCGAAGCGGGCGGCCGAGGTTTCCCGGCCAGGTCACGGGTGGAAGAGCAGCCGCGCGTAGAGGTACGCGATGCACTCGCCCACCACCACGCGGACGCCCTGGCTGTACCGCCACCAGCGCGCCGGGTCGTAATCGGGATGCGGCACCGCGATCACGCCCACTTCCACCCCAGGCCCGAGCGCTTTCTCGAACAACAGCCGCGTGCGCCGGGCGTGCACGTCGGCGGTCACGACGTTGATGCGCGACAGCACAAGGTCGTGCTCGGCGCACCAGGCTTTCAGGGCCAGGGCGGAGCTGTACGTACGGTCGCGCGCCATGACCCGCGACGGCACGGGTTGCACGCTCGCCTCAGGCAGTCCCGCCACGCGCAGCTTCCCCGCCCCGACGTAAGCGACCGTCTCCGCGTCGCTGGTGTAGCCACCCAGGCCGACGATCGGCCCGCCGGTCACCAGCACCCGGGCGTAGCTTCCGGCCCGGAACTCGGCGGCGGCCGCCTTCATCGCGTAAGGGTCGACCCAGCCTTCCACCACGAGGAGGGGAGCGTCCACGCGGCGGGTGATGGCGAAAAACGGGTAGATCCCGAGCACGAACGTCGTCGCTGCCGCCAGCGCCAACCCGCCCAGGGCGAACCAGCCGCGCGCCGACAAACCCCAGCGTTCCCGACGCGTCAACATCCCCGCGCAGCAGCGGCAGCCTTCGGATGCAGTGGTGCTCATTGCTTCGACTGCACGGCAGGCGCGGCCTCGACGCAATCCCGGCCCGTTTTCCGCCCGCCGCCGGGCGCAGCCCCGAAGCGAAGGCGGCGCCTGGGCACCAGAAAACACTGAAGCCCGCAAGTCACTTGGTGACAGCGGGCTTCGTAGATGGTGGACCTTACTGGACTCGAACCAGTGACCTTTTCCATGTCAAGGAAACGCTCTAACCAACTGAGCTAAAGGTCCGGAAATCTGAGTCGGCGAGTAACGCGCCCGGCAGCCGCCAGCGCAAGGAAAAATCATGGACCCGCTTCACCTGTCCGCGCGAAAAACGCGGCCGCATCGTCGCGGTCGCGCGCAATCTGGGCGCGCAGTTCGTCGAGTCCCGAGAAGCGGCGCTCCGGTCGGAGAAACTGGAGCCACTCGACCGTCACGGTGTCTCCCTCACCCAGCGGACAGGGTACCAGCACATGCGCCTCGATCCGCGGCTCCGCGGTGTTCTCGACCGTCGGCCGCACGCCGTAGTTTGCGACGGCCGGGAGCGGACGCGACAGCCGGGGCCCGTTGACCCGCACGGCATACACGCCATGGCGGGGGCGCAATTCGGGCGCCCAAGGGATGTTCAAGGTGGGAAACCCCAGCGTGCGGCCGAGCCGCTTGCCGGGCGTGACCACCCCCTCCGCGACATAGGGAGCGCCGAGGCGGGCGTTGGCCGCGGCCATCTCGCCGGTCTCGAGCAGTGCGCGGATGCGCGTGCTGCTGACCGGCTCGCCCTCGAGGCTCACCCGCGGCGCCGTGAATACGGCGACGCCCGCCGCGCGCCCCTGTTCCGCCAGCGCCGCCGCGTCGCCCAGCCTCCCCTGCCCGAAGCGGAAATTCTCGCCGACGTAGATCGCCACCAGATGCGGCAGACGCCGCTGCAGCCAGGGGAGGAACTCCCCGGCGGGAAGCGCGGCCAGGCCCGCCGTGAACGGCTCCGTGATGACGACGTCCACGCCCAGCCCGAAGAGTCGTCGCGCCTTTTCCACTCCCGTCTGGATCATCCGCGTCGGCTGCTCCGGACGAAACAGCTTGCTGGGGTGCGGCCAGAACGTGAGCACCGCGCCCAGCCCCCCGGCCGCGCGGGCCGCGTCCACCGCCTCCTGCACCACCGCCCGATGCCCGAGGTGCACGCCATCGAACATGCCGATCGCGAGATGCACCGGCCGGGGCGGGAGCGTCGCGCGATCCAGTCCGTCGATGTGCGCGGGAAGGTTCATTGCCCGGCGGAGGCGGCGTGCGTCGTGCCGTGCGTCGCCCTCACCGCACGAAGCCGGGCACGGCGTCGCGCGGGGCGATCAACCGCTTTTCGATCTCGGGCAGCGGCATCGCCAGGATCTGATCCAGCGTCAGCGCCTGGCTGACCTGGAACCGGTCGGAGGCGGTGCGGCGCAGCGCGGCAAGGTGCGCGCCACACCCGAGCTTCTGCCCGAGGTCGTGCGCGAGCGTGCGCACATACGTGCCCTTCGTGCAGCGCAGGCGGAAATCGAACTGCGGCAGGGCGAAGCGCGTCAGCTCCCAGCTCATCACCCGGATGAAGCGCGGCTCGCGATCGATTTCCTCGCCCTTGCGCGCGCTCTTGTAGAGCGGCACGCCATCGATCTTCACCGCGGAATACATCGGGGGCGTCTGGTACTGGTCGCCGAGAAAGCCCTGGATCGCCGCCCGGACCTCCGCCTCGGTCAGGGCCGGGACGGGACGCGTTTCCATCACCTCGCCCTCCGCGTCCTGCGTGTCCGTCACCTTGCCGAACTCGACCGTGCCCTCGTATTCCTTGTCGAGGCTCATCAGGTACTGCGACACCCGCGTGGCCTTGCCCACGAGGAGAATCAGCAGCCCCGTGGCCATGGGGTCGAGCGTACCGGCGTGCCCGATACGCTTCATCTTGAGCTTGCCGCGCAGCCGCGCCACCACGTCGTGCGAGGTGTGATCGCGGGGTTTGTCGACGAGGAGGATGCCCTCGAGTTCCTTGGGTGGCAGCAGCATGGGTCAGGTGGGGCGGGCCGCATCGGCTGCCGCCAGGCGCTCCGCGAGGACCGCCACGAGCCGCTCCGTGAAGCCAGCCGTGTCCTGCTTCAGGCTGAGGCCGGCGGCGCAGGCGTGCCCGCCGCCCTGGAAGCGCGCCGCGGCGAGGTCGACCCGGTAGGCCGGATCCTTCGCCCTCAGGCTCGCCTTCACGGAGCCGTCCGCCCGCTCCTCGATCAGGGCGCCGATCGCCACGCCTTCGATGCTCCGGGCGTAGTCGACCAGCCCCTCCGTGTCCTCCGCCGTCGATCCCGTGGCTTCGAAGATGCCCGCCGGCAGCGTACCCAGGCAGATGCGGCCGCCGCATTCGAGCCGGAGCGACGCCAGGAAATGCTGCAGGAGGCGAAGCTTGCCGAGCGTCTCCCGCTCGAAGAGCTCGAAACCCGCCTCGGCCGGACGCGCGCCGCGTGCCACGAGTTCGCCGGCGAGCACGAAGGAGCGGCGCGAGGTGGAGTTGAAGCGGAACTGCCCCGTATCCGTCAGCAACCCGGTGTAAAGGGCCTGCGCCGCGATGGAATCGATCGACAGGCCCGCATCCAGCAGCAGGCCGGCGAGCATCTCGCAGGTCGCGGCCGAGGCGGTGTCGATGAGGTTGAAGGTCGCAAAGCCCGCGTTGGACAGGTGGTGGTCGATCGCCCCGAGGGGGGCGGGATAACGCAGCTTCAGCCGCTCGCCGCCGCGCGCGTGATCGGCGCAATCGACGAAGACGGCCGCGCGATCCTCGGCCGAGGCGAGCACGTCGTCGGTGCGCAGGAATGGCATGGACCGGACCAGGAACTGCAGGCGGCGGGGAACCGGGTCGGCATTGACGCAGACCACGTCGAGTCCGCGGGCGGCGAGAGCCCGCGCCAGGGCGACCTGCGCGCCGATGCAGTCGCCGTCGGGCCGCGCGTGGCCCACCACCGCGACGCGACGGCCGGCGAGCGCGTCAAGCAGGCGGCGGAACGTCACCGCGAACTGCGGATAAAAGGCTTCCATGAGCGCTACTCCGGTTTCTGCTCCGGCGGTTCCGGCGCCGGACCGATTTCATCCAGCATCCGGAGGATGCGTGCGCCCCGCTCGACCGACGGATCGAGCACGTACTCGAACTTCGGCAGGTACTTCAGCACGATGCGGCGCGAAAGCTCCTCGCGGATCTCGCCGGCGTGCCGGCGGAGCCAGCGCAGCCGGTCTTCGCCCGTCGCCTCGTCGCCGACGACCGAAACGAACACGCGCGCATCCCGCAGGTCCGGCGACACGCGCACCTCCGTCAGCGTGATCGCCACGGACTCGCTCTGGTAGCGCCGGCGCAGGATGTCGCTGAGCTCTCGTTGGACGAGTTCATTGACGCGGACCGTGCGGTTGCTCATGGCGGAGGAAGGGCGCCCGACGCTCGGCGAGGCGGAGAGCCTGGCGGCGCACCGGAGTGCGCCGCCCGCGTCGGGCGGAGATCACGAAAGACTCAAAGCGCGGCCCGGACCTTCTGGACTTCGTAGCACTCGATGACGTCCCCGGAGTTGTAGCCGTTGAAATCGTCGAGCTTGATGCCGCACTCGAGGCCGGCGCGCACTTCGTTCGCGTCGTCCTTGAAGCGTTTGAGCGTGGCGATCTTGCCCTCGTGGACAATCTCGCGGCCCCGGCGGAGGCGGGCGGAGGCGTTGCGGTTGATCTTGCCTTCGGTGACGAGGCAGCCGGCGACGAAGCCTTTCGCGAGCGGAAACACCTGCCGCACCTCGGCGGCCCCGGTCTTGATCTCCTTGATGTCGGGGTCGAGCAGATCGGCCATCATCTCGCGCACCTTGTCGCCCATCTCGTAGATGATGTCGTAGGTCTCGATGCGGACGCCGTGATGCTTGGCCAGCGGCGTCACGCCGTTCTCCAGCTTCGTGTGGAAGCCGATCACGAGCGCGCCGGTCGAGGCCGCCATCGCGACGTCGTTCTTGGTGACCAGGCCGACTTCGATCGAGACGATCTCGAGGGAGACCTTGGCGCTCCTGATGCCCTCCAGCACGTTGCGCACGGCCTCGGACGAACCGAACACGTCGGTCTTGATGATGACCTTGAGCACCTTCGCCTGCGTTGCCGCGATGTTGGCGAAGAGCTGTTCGACCGACACCTCCTTGGGCGCGGCGGCGGCGGTGGTGGCCGCCTTGCGGATCCGGAGCTGCTCCTCCTCGGCGAGCTTTTCGGCCTCGCGGGCGTTCTTGACGACCTTGAACATCGCGCCGCTGTCGGGCGTGCCGCTCCAGCCGATCACGCGCACCGGCGTGGCGGGGGTGGCTTCCTTCACGTTCTTGCCCTGGTCGTCGAACATCGCGCGGACCTTCGCGTAGTGGGGACCACAGACGATCGCATCGCCGACGCGCAGCGTGCCGCGCTGGACGATGACCGTGGCGAGCGGACCGCGGCCGAAGTCGATCTCGGACTCGATGACGAGCCCGCTGGCATCCGCCTTCGGATTCGCCTTGAGCTCGAGCACGTCGGCCTGGAGCAGGATCATCTCGAGCAGTTCCGTGATGCCCTGGCCCTTGATGGCCGAGACCGGCACCGTGATCGTCTCCCCGCCCCAGTCTTCCGGCGCGATGTTGCGCTGCTGCATCTGGTTCTTGACCTGGTCGAGGTTCGCGCCCTTCACGTCCATCTTGTTGACGGCGACGATCAGCGCGAAGCGGTCGGGATGATTCTGTTTCTCGGCGAGCGCGATCTTCAGCGCCTCGTCGGTCTGCGGCATGAATCCGTCGTCGGCCGCGACCACGAGGATGGCGACGTCGGTCACGCTCGCGCCGCGGGCGCGCATCTTCGTGAAGGCCGCGTGGCCCGGCGTATCCAGGAAGGTGATCTTCCGCTGGTTGAACTCGATCTGGTACGCCCCGATGTGCTGGGTGATGCCGCCCGCCTCACCCGCGGCGACGTTGGCCTTCCGGATGGCGTCGAGGAGCGAAGTCTTGCCGTGGTCGACGTGGCCGAGGATGCACACGACCGGCGGACGCGATGCGAGGTGCTTCGTCTCGTCCTCCTCGGGCTTCTTCTCCTTCTTTTCCTTGGCGGCCGCCTGCTGCGCCGCCGCATCTCCGCGATGCTTGATCTCGAGCAGGAATCCGTACTTCTCCGCCACCTTCTGCGCCACGGCCTCGTCGATCGTGGAGTTCATCGCGGCGAAGCCGACGACCTGGTTGAGCTCGGAGATCAGCTTGAAGGGCTTGAGCCCCAGCGCCACCGCGAAGTCGCGCACGACGATCGGTGGCTTCAAGTGCAGGATCTTCACGTCGCCCTGCACGGTGATCGTGGGGGCGGCCGCGGGCGGCGGCTGCGGAATCGGCGGGGGGACGAGAGCAAGACGATTGTCGCGACCGCCATCCAGGCGGCGCAGGCGGACGGGCGGAGGGCACGGGCGGCGGCAGCACCGGCGCCTTCGCCGGCGGCGGCGCGGCCATCGGGGGACGGGAGGCCGTCGTCGGAGCGGGCGCCGCCACCTGGGCGGCGGTTCTCACGGGCGGGATAGGCGCATGAGCGGGCGACGGGAAAGGTGCGTGAGTGGGCGTGGCGGGCCGGGGGGATGGCGGCGGCGCGGGCGGAATCTTGCCGACGGGCGGCGGCGCGGAGACTGGCCGCGGCACGGGCGGAGGTGCCGATACGGGGCGCGGTGCCGGCGGGGGCACCACCGGGGCGGGTGTCGGCGCGGGCGCCGCGGCGGCCTTCAACGCCGCAGCACGGGCCGCGGCGGCTGCCTCTTTTTCACGATCAATATCCTGCCGGGACTTCACAAACACGCCCACCGGGAGATTGACCTTGGGCGGCCCGCCTTCCGGCACGGCAGCTTCCGCCGGCGCGGAGACGGCCGGCTCGGGTGCCGGCACGCTGACCGTGCGCTTCGCCGCGAACTCATCCCGCAGCGCCGAAGCGCTGATGTTGTCCACCGTGCTCGACACCGACTTCACATCCTGGGCGATGATCCGACGCTCCTTGAGGAGCGCCATCATCTCCTTGTTATCCAAGCCGAGTTCTTCGGCCAGTTTGTGAATGCGAATGCTCATGCAGCGTGGTACGGGATTGCGACGATCGGAGGGTTACTGGGAACGGGCGGAGACGCGGTGGATGATATCGTGGGCTTCCTCGGGCGTGAACCCGGAGCCTTCCAGGTCGCCTGCCTCGACGCCCTCGAACAACTCGAGGGAAACAAAACCGGCCTTCACCAGACGCAACGCCAGCGGCTCGGCGATCCCCAGCGCCGCGACGAGCTTGCGCATGGCGTCGCCCTCGGGATCGGCTCCGACCGCCTTGAACTCCTCGATGTCCAGCCGCCACCCGATGAGCCGCGACGTGAGGCGGGCGTTCTGACCTTTGCGACCGATCGCGACCGCAAGATCGTCGGTGGCGACCTTGAGCAGGATGCGGTGCGTCTTTTCGTCGAGGACGATCTCGCGCGGCACCGCCGGCTTCAGTGCCTCGATCACCATGTCCCGCGGGTCGGCAAAATATTTGATGATGTCGATCTTCTCGCCCCCGAGCTCGCGCACGATGGTCTTCACCCGCGCCCCGCGCGCACCCACGCAGGCTCCGACCGGGTCCACCTTCGGGTCGGTGCTCGTGACGGCGATCTTGGTGCGGTAACCCGGCTCGCGGGCGAACGCCTCGATCTTCACCGTACCGTCGGCCACCTCGGTGACCTCGAGTTCGAACAGCCGGCGCACGAATTTCGGGCTGGCCCGGCTCAGGATGATCTCCGGTCCGCGCGGCGTGCTCTCGATCTCCAGCAGAAGGCAGCGGATGCGCTCGCCCGGCTGGTACTCCTCGCCCGGCACCTGCTCCTTGCCCGGCATGACCGCCTCGGCCTTGCCCAGGTCGATGAACAGGTCGTTGCGCTCCCGCCGCCGTACCGTGCCGGTGACAATGTTTCCGACCTGATCCTTGAAATCGTCATAGATGCGATCCTTCTCGAACTGCCGCAGCCGTTGCATCACCGCCTGCCGCGCCGTCTGCGCCGCAATCCGGCCGAGGCTCGATGGATCGATCTCCTTTTCCAGCACCTCGCCGATCAATGCGCCCGGCTTCACCGCCTGCGCCCTTTCCACATGAATCTCCGTCTTTGGGTTGCTCACCGAGTCCACCACCTTGAGCAGAGACCAGGCGTGAAGCTGTCCATTCTTGGGATTGATCTCGATCTTCAGTTCCTGACCGGAATTGACACCCTTCTGGGCCGCAGTTTTCAGCGCATTCGCGATCGTGGCGATCATGTCGGCACGGGGAATGCCCTTCTCCTTCTCCATGTATTCCAAGACCGATAGAATTTCGCTGCTCATAGGTGACTTCGCCGAAAGTGGAAAAAAAAAGCGGGCCACAGGGCCCACTTTCAAAAAGTGAGTTCGATTGAGAGTGAAAAAGTAGTTACCCGTGCAAAACCTTGTCAAGCCCCCCGCCCCGGAGCGGTTGGCCGGAGGGAGGTTACCGGCATGAGGAGGCCGGTTCCCGCTCCAGCCACCAGCCCAGCAAACCTTGCGCCACCCCGTTGCTGAACGGTCGCCGCCGGCTCGCGCCGTACCCCGCCTGACGCAGGCCCGCCAGCAGCGCCGGTGGCAGATCACCCGGTTCCCACATCGACCAACACCCGGCGGCGTTCGACGAACCGCCCGCCGCGAGGAGCGGCAGATATCCGTCGATCGCCAGCGTCGCCGCCCGGCGTCCGGACACGTGGCCACCCAGCAGGGTCGCAAAACGACGGCGCAAGGCCCCGAAACCCGCCTGCTTGCGCGCGCTCGCCGCGGGGAGCCCCACTTCGAGCGCGGGCAGCTCGGCGCCGAGGGCAAGCAAGCGCTCCGGCCAGTCCGGAACTGTCCGCACGCCCGCAGCGTACTGGGCGAGCCGGATACGAGGATGATTGGCCGGCCGCACACCCTGCAGGCTCCAGCCGTCCGCTTCCGCCGCGAACACCCGCTCCGTATCCACCCGTCCGGCCTGCCAAGCCGACAGCGGCCAGCGGCCGCCGATGCGCAGGAAGGGCGCCCGATTATAGCGGTAACCGAGCACTTCCAGAGCGGTTAGGTGGCAGGCTTCGACCCAGCCAGCCGCCTGCACCCGCAGGCACGCGAAGCGCACCTTCTGCGTCCAGCGCTTCGCGGCGGCCGCCGCGAGCCTCGCCGCCCTCTCCGCTTCCGGCAGCCGCGCGAGTTCCTCCGGCAGCCGCGCCGCGGGGCGCTGCGCCAGCCTTTCCACCGCCTCGTCGGCGGCAAACTCCTCCAGCCCACGGTGAAGCCAGGGGAGCAGCACCAGCACGGGGATATCCCGCCCGCCGGCGCCGATGGTCCGCCGACCGGCGGGCGGCGGAAACAGCACCACGTGCAGGATCACGCCATCGTAGGCCGCGTCCGCCGCATGCCCGTGGGCGTCCCAGTCGGCCGCGTGCAGATGGAGCTCCACATCGCCCCGCTGCTCGGCCGACTCCGGCCCGCCCCACTGCAGCACCGCCCCCACGAAGTCGGGCCCGCCGAGCAGATTCCAGCGTCCGGGATGACGGATGCGCAGAGGCCGGCCGTCGGTCAGGGTGAGGTGGTCGCGCGCGAAATCCCCCCGCAACCAGATCTTCTGGAGCAGGCGTTCCGGAAATCCATACGCGCCCTCGAGCCCGAGGATCTCGGCGACCTGGTGGACGCGGCCCGCTGGGAACGGCATGTCGCGATGCCGGTGCGACGACCCTCCTTGCTCAAGCGCCAACCGCCGGGAACCCCGGGATTGGGGACTCGAGACGGGCGAGGCGCGCCTGTCGCCTCCCTGGACGCACTACGGCCATCTTTCCACCCGCGAGCATGTTATGCGAATATCTACCCGATATTTATGCCGCCACAACAGGCTCGACAGCCTCCGCGCTCCGGCGCTTCGTCCGGTCGCCCCCCCAACGCATGCCTATGAACAACTACCCGCGCGCCGCCACGCTCCTGGCGGCCCGAGCCTGCGCGCTCGCCCTGCTCCTGCTCGTCTGCCTTCCGGGCCTGCGCGCCCAGAACAACGCGGCCCTTTCCGGTCGCGTGCAGAACGAGGTGACCAGCCAGTACCTCAATAACGCCCGCGTCTCGGTGCGAGGCACCGACATCGCGACGTTCACCGACGAGACCGGCACCTACCGCCTCTCGGGCCTGCCCGCCGGCCCCGTGACGCTCGACATCTTCTATTCCGGACTCGACCCCCAGCAGATCACGGTCGAGGCCCGCGCGGGCCAGGTGGTGCAGCGCGATGTCAATCTCACCAACAAGGCGACCTACGGCGACACGTCGAAGGTGGTGAAGCTCGACGCCTTCGTGCTCTCGTCCTCGAAACTCACCGAGGGCGAGGCGCTCGCGACCAACGAGCAGCGCTTCGCGGCCAACATCAAGAACGTCGTCGCCACCGACGCGTTCGGCGATGTCACCGAGGGCAACGTGGCCGAGTTCATGAAGTTCCTCCCCGGCGTCACCGTCGAGTACTCCGACGCCTCGCCCAATGCAGTCGCGATCCGCGGCTTCGATCCCAACATGACAGCCGTCTCCGTCGACGGCTCCCAGCTCGCCAACGCATCCGGCAGCGCCGCCAACCGCTCGTTCCTCTTCACGCAGGTCTCGATCAACAACACCTCGCGCATCGAAGTCACGAAAGTGCCCACGCCCTCCAGCCCCGCCGACGGCATCTCCGGCACGGTGAACATGATCAGCAAGAGCGCCTTCGAGCGCAGCCGCGCGCAGTTCAACTACCGCTACTTCCTCTCCGCCAGCAGCGACGGCATGCAGATCAAGCGCCAGCCGTATCCGACCGATGAGTACATCGACCGGATCAAGCCCGGCTTCGACTTCGACCTCACGCTGCCGATCACGAAGAATTTCGGCATCGTCTTCACCGGACTCACCTCGAAGCAGTGGAACGAGCAGAACATCTCCACCATGACGTGGAACACGAGCGCCGCCGGCACCGGCGCCACCCCCTCGCGGCCCTACCTGCAGTCGCACCAGATCATCGACGCGCCGAAGTGGTACGAGCGCCATTCGACCAGCCTGAAGGCCGACTGGCGGATCACCCCCAATTCCGTCCTCTCGATCGGCGGCCAGGCCACCTACTACGTCGACAAGAACGGCAACGTGAACCGCACCGCGACCGCGGGCACCAATGCGACGCCGAGCATCGCGGGCGGGACAGCGCTGAGCTACGACGCCACCACGACCGTCGGCGCCACCGGACGCGGCGGCGTCAGCTTCGGTGGCAATTTCCTGCACATCGGCGCCCGGACCCTCGGCTCCAACCTCCGCTACCGATTCGACAACGGCGACTGGAAGATCGACACCGGGGCGCACGTTTCCACCTCGAAGACCTGGCGCCGCTACGAGCAGAAAGGCACGTTCCAGGCGCTCAACCTCTCCATGCTCAATCCCGTGCGCGTGACCTTCGAGGGCATCACGCCCGAGCGGCCCACCCGCATCCGCGTCTTCGACAACACCAATCGCGAGCTCGATATCAACGACATCAACAACTACCGGCTCAACGCGACCAACGCGGCCACCTCGACGGACTACCGGGACCACAAGGAAAACGTCCGCGGCGGCGATCTGAACCTCCGGCGCCGCCTCAACGTCCTCGGCGTACCCGGCGCCCTTCAGGTCGGCGGCCTTTACCGCGCCCAGGATCGCGACCGCCGCTCGACGACCAACCAGTGGAATTACAATCCGCCCGACGGCAACCCGTCGCCGGTGCCCTTCCTCGCCCAGGTCTACAAGAACCGTCCTAACTACTTCGGCTTCGACAATATTCCCTGGACGGCCACGAGCCGCGCCGTCGCGGCCTGGCGGCAGAACCCCAGCCTCTTCATCCAGACGCCCACGCAGCAGGTGGCGGCCGCCCAGGCCCAGATCGTCGGCTCGGAATGGCTGCGGGAGAGCGTGACAAGCTACTACGCCCAGCTCGAGGCGCGCCTGTTCGAGAACAAGCTCAGCGTGCTCACCGGCGTCCGCTACGAGAAGACCCACGACAAGGGCGCGGGCCCCGTCAACGAGCCGGGCGCCGTCTGGCAGAAGAACCCCGACGGCACCTTTGTGCGCAACGCGCAGGGCCAGCGTATCCGCCGCGCGGATGCCGGGGCCGTCGGCTCGATGGAGGAACTGCGGCTCATCCGGCAGGAGCGCGCCAACCTCGGCAACCGTTGGTACGACGGTTACTATCCGAGCCTGCACCTCACCTACAACGCCACGGCGAATTTTCTCGTCCGCGCCGCCTACGCCAAGACCTACGGCCGGCCCGACTTCGTGAACATCGTACCCAACGCCACGATCACCGAGAACGACATCGAGTTCTCCACCGACCCCAACGCGATCCCCGGCGTGATCGCCGTGCGCAACACCGGCCTCAAGCCGTGGACGGCGCAGAACTACGACCTCTCCGCGGAATACTACACCGACAGCGGCGGCCTCGTGACGGCGGGCGTGTTCCGCAAGGACATCACCGACTTCTTCGGCACGCTCCAGACCACCGCGACGGAGGAGATCCTCGACGAGTTCGGCCTCGACCCGCGGTACGTCGGCTGGCGCCTCAACTCCACCATCAACGCCGGCGACGCCCGTGTGTCGGGAATGGAGTTCAACGTCCGCCAGTCGCTCGCGCCTTTCGGCCGCTTTGGACGCTACTTCAGCGTGTTCGCCAACGCCACCAAGCTCCGGCTGCAGGGGAGCCGCACCGCGGACTTCAACCGTTTCCTGCCGAAGAGCGCCAACTGGGGCTTCACGTTCACCCGGAATCCCGTGACGTTCATGGCGAAGTGGCACCACCGCGGCGAACAGAACCGCGGACCTTCGACGGCTCAGGGCCCCTTCGCCTTCGTCTACCAGGACGCCCGCACGACCCTCGACGTGAACCTGTCGTACCAGTTTCACAAGCGGCTCACCCTGTTCGTGAACTCGCGCAACGTGACGAACGTGCATTTCAACGCGTCGCGCTACCAGTCCGACACCCCCGAGTACGCCCGCCGCAGTTCGAGCAACTCCTATGGCGCGCAGTGGGCCTTCGGCGTGAAGGGCACCTTCTGAGCCCGGCGCCGCGCCGCCCCGCAGACGGGACTTGCCCGCGCGGGGCGGTTGCCTCCACCGTCGGCGGCGGCGCGCAGTCGCATCCGGAGAGGTGGCAGAGTGGTCTATTGCGGCGGTCTTGAAAACCGCTGTGGGCGAAAGCTCACCGGGGGTTCGAATCCCTCCCTCTCCGCCACCTCTGAATCGGGCAGCTGATCGGTGTAACCCAGCGAAATGTTTGAAATGGGTCCGGCGCCGGTGGCGATCTACTCGCGCCGATCGATCGCCTCGGGCACCGCGCGCACCGAGGCGATCGCAGCCACGAGCTTCTCCATCTCCTTGTTCGCGTCATGCCACCAATCGGTGGACCAGATGCGGTACAACTTCCAACCCAGGCCTTCGAGGATGAGCTGGCGGAGCTTGTCGCGGTCGCGGGCGGTGGCGGCGCGATGATAGCTGGCACCATCGCACTCGATGCCCAGCAGGTACCGGCCGGGTGAGTCCGGGGCCACGACGCCCAGGTCGATGCGATAACCGGAGCACCCTACCTGATGATGAACCTCATAACCGGCCTCACGCAGGCGGACGGCGACCATGCGCTCGAACTCTGAATCCCACCCGGCGGAAGCGGTGGCGGCGGTCGCGGCAGCCAGCGCCTTCGGACCACGGTCGGCGTAATCGAGGAAGTGCTTCAGGTCGCGCACACCGCGCGCGCGGGAACGGGTGAGGTCGATCTGGTCGGCCCGCAGGCCGCTGAAAACAAGGACTTCGTGCTTGGCGCGCGTGATGGCCACATTGAGCCGGCGCTCACCGCCGTCACGGTTGAGGGGACCGAAATTCATGGAAACCTTCCCGGACTCGTCCGGACCGTAGCAGATCGAGAACAGGATCACGTCGCGCTCATCTCCCTGCACGTTCTCGAGATTCTTCACGAACACCGGTTCGCCTTCGACCGGAGGTTCGTCCCCAAAGTGGACTTCGATCTCCGGGTGCCGGCGGCGTTCCTCATCGATCAAATTCTCCACGAGTTGCTGCTGGGCCTGGCTGAAGGTGACAACGCCATAGGAGCGGCGCGGCCCGTCGGTCCTGCGCAGGCGCTGCACCAGCTCGGTCACCAATGCCTCCGCTTCCTTCCGGTTGGTCCGACTGCCGCCCTTGTCGTAGCGCGCTTCCGGCAGATGCCGGAAGTGCACGCCGCCATGCCCTGCCTCGGGCGAGGGGAACGTGAGCAGGTCGTTCTCGTAATACTGACGATTGCTGAAGGTGATCAGGCCCTCGTGCCGGCTGCGGTAATGCCACTGCAGTCGTTTGTGCCGCACCTGATTGCTCATGAGTTCATCGAGCACGCTTTCGAGATCCCGGTGGGCGTCCGGAGTCAGGTCATCTTCCTCCTCGCTGCCGGCACTGCTGAAAAAATTTGTCGGCGGCAGCTGCTTCGGGTCGCCGACCATGATCAACTGCTTGCCGCGCGCGATGGCGCCGACCGCATCCCAGACGGGAATCTGCGAAGCCTCGTCAAAAATCACCACGTCGAAGCTTTCGTGCGAGGCTTCGAGATACTGCGCCACGGACAATGGGCTCATGAGCACGCAGGGTTTCAGCCGGGGAAGCAGTTTCGGGATGCCGGCGAGGAGCCTGCGGACCGGAATATGGCGCATGCGTTTGCCCAGCTCCTTCCGCAGCAGCCCGATTTCAGCCTTCGGCACATCCTCAATCCCTTGATCGCGCGGGATACCCGCCGACAGGCGCGCACGGATGAGTTCGCGGGACAGGCCGGCGAGCTTTTCGTCCAGTTCACGGAACCGCTCAATGCGCTCGTGGTGTTCGCGGCCGAAGAATTCCCGCAATGCCGGCTCCCGTTCGATCAGGGCGAAAAGCATCGCCTTGCGGAAGCTGCGTTCGAACAGCGCGGGCACATCCAGCGTCGCGCCCTCGGCGGATTCCAACGTCTGGATCAGCGGCTCGAGCCCGGTTTCCAGCGCGGCTCGCCGCGCCTTCTGCCAGGAGCACCATTCGCGGATCTGGTTCCACGCCGCGGGCACGCGATCAACGAGCGCACGCACGGCGGCGAAATGATCGCTCGCGGCATCGACAGATTCCCGGCGCAAACTCAACTCTGCTGCGAGACGGTCCCGGGCCTGCTCGAAGAGGGACAAAGTCCCGGCATACCTTTTCAGGCGATCACCCATGCCGGTGCCCGGGGCATAGGCCGAAGGGGCCTCGGAAAACAAGGTCGCGAGGAGCTGACGCAGCTGCCCCAGCCCTGCCAGGTCATCACCCGCGCAATCGACCATGCGAGCGTGTAACCTCCTGCCCCATTGGCGGGCCCGCCCGAGTGCCTCCGCCGAGGGTTCTCCCTTGGCCCACAGCTCACCCAGGCATGCCAGCGCGGTCGCGGACGCCGCGACGAGATCGGCGTTGATGGCGCGGAGTCGCAGGCCATCACGCAATACGTGGGAAAGCGTTTCAACCGCCGGTTTTGAGCCATCGGTGCGAACCGTGCGCAACCGGCCCCGCACTGCGCCGAAGCGCAGCCATTTGACGAGAATCCAAGCCTGTTGGCCCGAATTCCATTTCGCCAACAGGGCGTCCAGGTCGAGGGCCAGAAGCCTGGTCTCGTCGTAACCGGAGAGGCGTCCCCGCAACTCGACGCGCTCTTCCACCAGTGCGATCCAGCGCTCCAGGTCGCCCGCCAACAGGTTCCACGGCGTGGTGGCGAACGCCGGGCCGACCGGTTCAGGCGCCAGAAGGCTTTCCGTCAAAGCGCACAGTTGGTGCAACTGGGTCAGGGACACCGCATCTCCGGATTGCCGCAGCCAGGTTCGCAGTTCCCGCGTGGCCGCGGCCGCTTCCTGCGCATGGCTGGTCAACGCTCGGATTTGTTCGAGCGCGCGTTCCGCCCAGGAAGGGGACCATTCCTCGCAGGCGAGCGGCGCCAGCGCGTGGTCGTGCAGCGGCATGACGACCCGGGCGCGCTCCTGCAGCTGACGGGCGAGCTGCCGGACGCCCTCCAACTTCGCCGCCGGGGTTTCGAGCAGGGCCGGCCAGGCATCGAGCTTGACGGTAGCTTCCGTCTGACGCGGCAGAAGGTAATCGAAACAACGGTACGCACTGAGACCGCAGGCAGTCCGGCGATGCAACGCCCGGGTGTAACCGTTCAGGGCTGCGCGCGAGCGCTCCAATTCGGCAGCGCGGTGCTCCCAGTCGACCGCCCCGCCTTCCGCCCGAAACTTGAGGCTGCGGTCGAACTGGGCGAGGACGTCGGCCTTTCCGGTCTTGTTGGAATGCAGTTCGAGGCAGAACGGCTCCAAGCCTTCCTCGCGCAGACGCCGATGCACCACATCGAGGGCCGCGCGCTTCTCGGCGACAAACAGCACCCGCTTTCCGTGGGCGAGACAGTGGGCGATGATGTTGGTGATGGTCTGCGACTTTCCCGTGCCGGGCGGGCCTTCGAGCACGAAATCGTGGCCGGCCGCCGCGGCCATGACCGCCGCTAACTGCGAGGAGTCGGCACTGCGCGGGCAGAACACGTCCCGCGGATGAAACTGGTCGTCGAGCTGCGACGGACTGATGTCGTTGGGCGGATTGGCGTAGGGCGTGCCGGCGGCGTTGACGAGGTGGTTCACGATGCGGTTGCGCGTCAGCTCGTCCAAGCGGTCGGCGAGGTCCTTCCAGAGGAGAAACTTCGTGAAGGAAAACTGGCCAAGCCAGATCTCGGACTTCACCTCCCAGCCGGGAAGATCGCGCACGGCATCACGGAAGAGCTGAAAGACCCGGGCAACATCCGCCCCGGTCTCGTCTTCAGGCAGCGGGTCCAGGCCGGGGATCTCCTGGTGGAAATTCTGCCGCAGCATTTCCATCAGGGTGACGTTGAGCCGGGCCTCCTCGTCGAGGCGGCGAAGCGAGAACCCTTCGAGCACGGATTTCCGCTTCAGCTCCACCGGCACGAGGAGCAGCGGCGCGCGATAGACGCGGTCGCTATGCTCGGTTTCGCGCCACTCGAGCAGTCCCACGGCGGCGAAGAGGGTGTTGGTGCCGTTTTCCTCCAGGGCATTGCGGGCGGCGCGGAATAGTTCCGTCAGGCGCCGCGCATGCTCGGACTCGTCAAGATGGGTGTGCAGCCGGCCATGTTTGAGCTCGTCCCCCAAATGGGCGGCGAGCGCGTCGGCGCGCTGTTGTTTCGACATCGTAGCGCCGTGGCGAGGATCGTCCTCGCTCATCAGCCTGGGTTTCGGGCGGAGGGCGAGTTCGGTCTCTGCCGCCAACTCATCCTCCACATGCTCGGGGGCCGCGGAAAGGAGACGGAGGGTCGATTTGGTCTCTTTGAAATTCAGCAGGCGGTTGCGCAAACTGAGGTCGAGCAGCCGGCTTTTCCATTGGTCGATGCGCGTGGCGGGCTTGGCTGCGGTCACCGTCGTCGGATGGATGGGCTCGGCGAAGTCGCGGTCGCCGATGCCTTCCACGGCCACGGTTGCCCCGCCTGACCCCGACGACTCGTCCACGTGGCCGACGCCCGGAATCGGCAGCGGCACGATCCGTCCGATGCGGGCGCGGCGGACATCGAGCGCGAGGCGGAACGGCTTTTCGATTTGCAGGTGTTCGCGGGCGAGCCGCTCGGCGTCGCCAAGCTGACCCGGGACTTCGCTGGCGACGAGCGTCGTCTCGAAGACCGTGATCAATTGCTCCGTCTCCAGCTTGCGGCACTGTTGCAGGGCATCGGCTCCTTCAGCGGCAGGATCGGGAAAAGTCCGTTCCTCCAGCCAGCACCCGGCGTAAGCGTGGCCCTCGTGCATCAAAACGAGCGGATGGAGGCCGGCGCGTTCGCAACAGGCGGCGAAGAGCAGGGCCAGGTCGAGGCAGGTGCCGAAGCGTTCGGCCACGATGCGGGAGGGAAACGAGACCTTCTGGCCGGAGTTTTCGAAACTGGCCGGCGGATTGATGTACCGGAGGCCGAGTTCGGCCACGGCCCGGTAGATCGCGGCGACCTGCGCCCAAGCGCGCTTGCGGCTCTTGTCCTGATAGCCGTTGAGCGCGGCGCGCCCGGTGGACTCGCGCAACAAGTCCGAAGCGCGGCTGAGAATCGGCATGACGGCCGGATCGTTGGGCAGGATGAACGCGGCCAGTATCTCCGGCAGCGAAACCAGACCGCACCACTCGTTGCGCGCCAGCAGGGAAACCGCCTCGGTCCGCGCACAAAGTTTCTCGTCGCCCCCGACCACCTCAACCTTGAGCCAGCCGGCGACCTTCTCGTTCAGCTCCGAGAGAAACCCGGGACTGAGTTTCAGATCCAGCGGCGAGATGCGAAATTCGCCATGGGCCTCAAGCGCCTGCAGCCGAATCTCCACCGGCGCTGCAAACGCCGGCTCGGTGGTGACACGGAGGACGAGGTCCTTCCGCGCGATACCGTCATTCTTGAACTGCAGCTCCTTGACGACCGGAATCGCGTTCTGCTGGAAGGCAAAGTTGATCGCAGGGTCGTGAACGACGGCCAGGGCAAACGCGTTCGGCAGGGAGGACTCGGCGTTGGTCATAAATCACAGTTCGTCCCGTCCCTTGCGGTCGAAACGCTTTCGGAAGTCGAATGAGCCCCTTCCATGGGATCAGAGGCGAATCTGACGATGCTGTTTCATACGACGGACCTGATCCACGATCAGTGACATGATCATACCGGTATCAAGATCATCTTCCGGTTGATCGCGCGCGAGAATGCCGGGCTTCCCTTGGTGGTTCAGATTTCAATCGCTTCCCCACCCCAGGCCCGCTCCACGGCTCGCAGGCCGTAGCTCAGCGGACAGGTGGAATGGTCCGGTGCAGCCCTGAAGAGTTGTCCGTAAACGTTCGGATTTCCCTGCGGGGGCAGCAGGGGATCATGTCTGGAATCGAGATTCCTGGCGACGTTTCCCGACTTCGCGGCCACGAGCCAGCAGGCCGGCGACTGGCTCGCCAGCGCGGGGAAGTTTCGCCCGCTGATTTCCAACCTTACCGCGCGGGACATTCGAAGTGACGGCGTGGGCCGGCCTCCCCGGCCGGGGATCGCGGCCGCGGTCGTCCGCGCTGTCGGACAAACGTCACGGCGCCCGCACCGGCACGTTCAGGATCCGCGCCATCGTCTCGCCGAACGATTTCCGACGCACCGCCTCCGGGACGCCGCAGGCGTCGAACAGGTCCTCGTAGCGGCCGAGCATATTGTCCAGGCCCATGCCCCTGGCCTCCAGGCCGGGTTGCTCATCGGTGCCGAAGAGGACCTTCTCGAACGCATGCCCCTCGGCCGGACTGTGGTTGGTCGGTCCCTCCCACCAGAGGTACTCCTTGAACGACTTCAGGTCATTCTCCTTCTTGATCAGCGTCGAGCCGGTGACGTCCCAGTAAACCCGCGGTCGCACCCGCGCGACTTCCGCGGCCTCCGCATACCACGGGTTCCCCAGATGGGCCCCGAGGATGTACAGCTCGGGAAACCGGGCCGAGATGGTGAGCAGGAGGCTCGGCCGCATCCGCGCATAGCCGCCCGCGTTGATGCCGGTGTGAAACAGCGCCATCAGGCCGTGCTTCGTGATCCGCTCGTAGATCGGGAGGTAGCGATCGTCGTCCCAGTCGCGCTGCGGCGAATGCAGCTTGATCCCGCGGGCACCGTTGGCCGCAAAATAATCCACGTCCGCCAGCGCGTTCGCATCGTCCACGCTGAGCCGGCCGTAGGGAATGACGGTTTCGGGATGCTTTCTCGCCGCCTCTGCGATGGCGCCGTATTCCCGGCGCCAGCCGTTGACACAGGCCATGGCGTTGCGGGGACGGTAGGAGGCAAGCAGGCGGTCGACGTAGCCGGGAGTCGGACTGAAGTGCTGGTGCGCATCGATGATGAATCGTCGAGGCAACTCCCGGCGCGTACGACCGGCGACCGCGCCGGCGGCCCGGGGAACGAGCCCGGCCAGGACCGCCGCACCCGTCGATTTCAGGAATGAACGCCGGGAAGGCACGGGCGCGTTGGACATGGAGCCAACGTCAGACCCGGGCGACCGCTCGCTCAAGGCCAAAGCAGGCGTGACCGGCAGGTGCGCAGCTCGGCGGCCAATGGCTCGGCGATCGTCGGATTCGTCATTGGAGGCAACGGCCCGCGCCGCCTCCTCATCCATGCCGCCAGCCCGAGTCTGCCGTAGCCGGATCGGGTTCCGCTCGCGCCCCTCCGTTCGGCGGCGGCTGCGCCCCCGCCGCCTCGCCCGGCTTTCCTCGCGAATCTTAGCTTTCCTTGGCGTCTTCGCGCTCAAGATCCCACTTTGAGCGGCTACGCATTTACTTGATGTGCTCGAGGCCTGATTTGAAGGCCAACGGCATGAGTCCGCTTAGCGCCGCCGCGCGATGCGCTGGTCGGCTTCCGCCAAAGTGTCCGGGCCTCCCGCCGTGGCCGGGCCAATCGTGCCGAAGTTGACCTCCGCCGGCAGGCGCGCCACCAGCGCCGCCCAGCCCCGCGGCTCCGCTTCATACAGGAAGTGCCGCACTTCGACGTAGTTCATTCTCCCGTTCGCCGGAATATAGTCGCACGCAATCAGGCGGATCGCCCGGAGCTCCGCATCGAACGCGGCGAGCTGGGTCCGCACGGCGGCCTTGCGATCGAAATCCAGCGACTCGAGCCGCCGGTACGCCACCTCGATCGCCGGCACGATCTTCTCTCCGCTCAACGCTCCCGCGCCGGAGGGTCGCGCACGGGAGAAACGGTCCACGAATCTCGCCGGCAGCTCCGGTCGCCGGTAACCGCGGTCGTGGTTCCAGAGATCGTAGAACGCCGCGAATCCGACCGGGTCGGCGAGGGTGAGTTCGTCGATCGCGCGCGTGATGGCGTTCTTCAACGCCACCGGCGTGCGCGTTCCCTGCCGCATCGTGCCAAGCCGAGCCAGGTCGTAGACGCGCCGGCCTTGGTGTTCATAAACAAACTCCCGCCGCGCCGACTCCGGAATTCCCGGCGCACGCGCCAGGACATGGGCAATGCGATTGGAGATCTCCGCCAGCGCCCGCTCGGGCACCGGCAGAAGCTGCCGCCCACGCAGGTACTCCGCCACGGCGTCGGCATGGGCGTGGCGCGCCTGGCCTTCGCGCGCGCCCCCTTGTCCGAGTTGCTGCACGAACAGGTCGACCGTGGCGTCGACGAGGCGACGCACGCCGCTCACCGCCTCCGCCGGCGCATTGTAGCCGATGCGTGTGTCCTCCACGTGCGTATCGCCGGCGACCCGCACGAAGCGCCCGCCCACGAAGGCGAGGCAATCGTCGTCGTGAATCGCCGCGCGCGACGACCACACGATCACGTCGTCCCGCTCCCTCGGGCTCGGATGACGCGCCAGGGTTACCACATGGCGCAGCTCCGGACCGTGCGCCAGCCGCTCCTGGAATCCGGCGGCGTTGAGCCGACGTGTCCAAGTCTGTTCCACCTCCTCCTGAGTGACCAGCCATGCGACGCCCAGGTGGGCTTGAGAGCCGACGAGTCGCGCGGTCACCGCGCGAAAGCCGGGAAGGTGTGCCAGCCCTTCGCTTCCGGTGGCTTCCCGAGCCGCATACGAGCCGAGAAACGCCGCCTGCCGCGCCGGCAGGTCGCTGCCAGCCGCAAGCCACGCCGCCCAACGGTCGTCGGCGACGGCCGGCGCGCCGCCGCTCCGGCCCACGTGGGCGAACAGGTTGGCGACCGCCTCGTTGACCGCGCCCGCGAGCAGCTCGCGCGTGAGCGCGGGCGAGGCAAACCGAAAGACCGCCGCATGGGCGAGCACGGCCGTCGCCGCCTGCGGCCGCCCGCCGCGGAGCACGCGCACGGGCACGAGTAATCTCGCGTCGGCGTTGAGCAGCGCGACCGAGTGCTGGTCGATCGGGCGCCCTCCCCGCACGGTGCGCACGGAGCCCGTTGAGGTGCCCAGGCTGATCTCGAGCGCCAACGCACCGGCCGCGTCGGTCCGGCGGCCCAACTGCTCCAAGGCGACGATCAGGTCGCGGTACGCCTCGGTATTCTTGCGCCCGTAGAGCTCGCGCACCGCCTCGGTCCAGCGGAGGCGCAGACGCGGACGCTCGTGTTGAGCCAGCAGCTGCGCCACGCTCAACCGCGGTGCCCGCAGCACGGATTCCCGCCATTCGGCCGGGTCGGCGAACGCCAGATCGGCCTCCCGCCAGGGCGTCGGACTGCCAACGGTGGCGCCAAGAATATCGATCTGCCGGCCGAGTTCCTCGAGGGTCATGGTCGGCGTCGCCCAGTCGGACTCCATCCCCACGCCGGGTGCGGGCGCGGGCGGCTGCGCCCCCCAGAGAGATCCGAAGAACAGAGCCGCTCCGGCCCGCGCAAACGTGAAGAGGAGACGCTTCATGGTGGAACCAACGCTTCGTCGTACGAAGTCCGAAGAATATTCCCGAGTAAATCCACCTAAAGTGCAAAGCGGGACCCTGGACGCAATGACGCGGAGGTAAGGAAAGACTCGCCCAGAAGACGGGGTGAAACCTCGCATTCCTTCGCGCCCTTGCGTCTCGGTCTGGGCTACGAGCGGCTATGACTTTACTTGTTGCCCTCTCACCGTGGGCCGCAGCGCGGGGGTTTCCAATAATCTTCGGAAGACTGCGCTTCGTCGGACTGCGTTCCTGCAACCTGGCCCGTGGGCGGCCCGGCCGCCTCCTCGCTACTCCGGCGGCACGGGGCCGTCCCAGCGCCGCGGGTGCAGCACGATGCCCGCGATCGCGACCCGGCGGTCCTCATCGTAGTCCGAACCGAACAGGAACACGTACGATTCCTCGAGCCGGACGCGCCGTGCCACCAGCACGCTCCGGTCGTTGCCGGCGTCCCTGAGTTCCCACCCCACCGCCCCCGAGGGATCGTCGTCCGCCAGGGTCGCAAAGACCTTCCACTCCGGCCGGTTCAGCGACAGCAGCTCCACCCCGGGCCGCAGCGTGCCGGCGGTGCGCAGCAGCTCCCGGGCGCGCGCATCGAGTTTCGCCAGCGGCAGCGCGAGCACGTCGACGGAGCCGTCGAACTTCACCTCCGGAAACTCGAGTTCCGCCCCCTCCGGCCAGAACACCTCGAGTTCCAGGCCGGGCGTCGCGCCGACGGGGGGCGACGGCTGCACGTAGGGAGCGCCCCGCCCGGGGGCCACCGGATGCAGTTCGTGTAAGCGCCAGACGGTCGGCCCCTCGCGGTGCCGCACCGTCACGGTCGTGCCGCCCGGCCAGCCTTCCGGCGTCGTCGTCCGCCAACCGTCCCAATGGTGTTTCTGCGCCGCGTCCCACAGCCTCACCTCGGGCCGGCACACCGGGTCGAAAATCAGCTCCACCTGTCGCAACGTCGGCCACAGCGGGAGCGAGCCGCGCAGCGGCAACGCGTTGATCCCGCCCCGGCGGAAGGTTCCACGCAGCTCGGACGCGGAGCACATCAATCCGAAACCCGGATCGAGCACCGGCACGACCTCGCTCCAGGCGGCGAACTCGACCCGGCCCACGCGAATCCGCTCCAGGCCCCAGTTCCGGTGCTCTCCCTCCGGCGGATGGAACGGCACGGAGAACGCGACCCCCTCCCCGGTTGCCGTCACCGACAGCCGCGTCGTGAGCGCCTCTTCCCGCTGCGTCGTCACCAGGTCGTTCGAACCGATCCGCCCGGCAGGGCTGAACACATGCCACGAGCGCGACTTCTTCACATCGCGCTCCCGCTGCGCGCGGTAATGGCATTCGATCCCGACTTCCTCGCCCGCGTCGGCGATGCCTCGCAGGATGATCCGCACCTCGGCTTCGGGCAGGAGCGTCGAAAGGGGATGCAGGCCGGAGTCGGACGCATTCATGGGCAAAGGGAGAAACAGCGGCAGCAGCAAGAGGGGCGACCAGCGCATGCGCGCCAGCTTCACGCAAACACGGTCCACCGTCCAGTAGCCGGTTGACCCAGCGACGAACGACCGGTCGCTCACGCTGCGGCTGGAGGTGGTCGCAGCCGCCGCCGCGACATCGGAGCGGCGCGGGGTTCCGGGCCAACTCCCCGCTGCACCCGTCTCAAGCCTTCTTCTTTCGCGGCGGCGGCGCCGGCGGCGGCTCGCTGGCGTCGCGCCGGGTGTCGTCGAGCCACTCCTGATACGCTCGCGCCAGCCGGGCCACGAGCGCGGGTTCCTTCGCTGCCAGATTCCGCCTCTCGCCCGGATCGGCCCCGAGGTCGAAGAGCTGGAACTCCTGGCTCCGTCCCGGGCGCATCAGCTTGAAACGCCCCTGCCGCACCGCCGCCTGGCCGCCATACTCCCAGCCGAGCACCCGCTCGGGCGCCGGCGCGTGGCCGGCGAGGATCGCCGTCGGGTCGATGCCATCC
>ERZ761602.2890-NODE-2890-length-25645-cov-4.712349_pt1 | contig 25645 bp, 20 predicted proteins | sample MGYA00512165_ERZ761602 | MGnify/ENA primary metagenome ERZ761602 (study PRJEB28899, sample SAMN02445085) | bioreactor sludge metagenome | biome: EBPR sludge; isolation source: Thorneside wastewater treatment plant | place: Australia: Brisbane, Thorneside...
GCGGATCAGCTGCAGGCCCCCGGGCTTGGCGCTGTGGGCGATGGAGCCGTAGGCCATCCAGCCGGTGTCGAACTGGTATTTGAGGCCAGCGCGCCAGGTGACGGCGTCGAAGTCGACCTTGCCCTGGTCGATGGTGCCAGGCGCCACCTCGCGCAAGTCCCAGTAGTCGTCACCACAGGCGGCAATGTCGGGGAAATTGAAGGGGAATGTCTCGATGTCGGTGGGGTCGCCGCTGTCCGGGTCGAAGCCCTGGCAACGCAAGTAGGAGAAATTCCGGGTCTCGATATTGTCTTCGGCGTACCGCAGTTCCGCATTCGCGACCAGGCGGTCGGTGATGTCGAAGTCGGCCGCGCTGAAGATCGCCCAGCCATCGGACTTGTTCTGCCCGAAAGGCCGACCCAGTGGATCCAGTCCGCCATCCTCCGTCAGTGAGGTTCCGAAGATGTAGGAACCGATTGCAAGGCTCGTCGGTGCGGCTACCGGCCCGATGCCGATGTCGAACTGGGACTCCGGCAGCTGGGTGGTCGCCACGGGCGCACCGTCGAAGAACTCATTGTCCACATCGTAGTAGTACACGCCAGCCGTGTAGCGGAGCCGGTCATCACGGGGACTGGTGAAGCGGATCTCCTGGCTCCACTCTTCCGTGGTCTCGCCGTTCTCGATGTTCACGAAGCCCATGGGGGCCCGGGACCAGCTGGTCGGGTCGAGGCAGGAGGCCGGCGCGTTGGAGTCGAAGTCGTTGCAGTAGACGAGGGGGATCGTGTTGCCCGAGCTCCGGCCGAAGTCCGACCGGGAGTTCTGCTCCGTGTCCGAGTAGCCCGTGAGGAAGGTGAAGGTACCGAAATCCAGGTCCCAGACGATGTTGAGGTTGCCCCGGCGCAGGTCCCGGTTCTCGCCCGTGGCCTCCGGGATCTTGGGCATCGAGTCGCCGGTGACCGAGTTCGCCACGGGCACGCCGTTGGGGAAGTCGTCGCGCGACAGCGCGTCGGGCAGCAGCTCTAGGTCGGGAATTTCCCCGCACCAGTTCTGGAGCCGCGTGTAGGGTCCCCCCGCGTCCTCGTCCGCCAGGGTCTGCTCGATCTGGTCCTCGCAGTTGGCGGGCAGGCCCGCGGTCGCCGGTTCGTCAATCTCGTCGTTGGAGCCGTACAGCCCCAGGCTCACGTCCAGCGTGTCCGTGGGCCGCCAGCGCAGCTTGCCCTGCAGGCTGCGGTACCGGTAGCCGCCGATCTGCGTGTCCGGCGCGAGGCTGTTGTCGTAGGAGCCGTCCCACTCGTCGTACATGGCGGAGACGCGGCCCGTGAGGGTCTCCCCGATCAGGGGGCCGCTGAACATGCCGAGGGCGCGCCGCTTGCCCCGGTTGCCGGTCTCGACCTCGGTCCTGGACTCGAACTCGTCGCTCGGGGCCTTGGTGACGTAGTTGATGGCGCCGCTGAACGCCGTCCGGCCATAGAGTGCACTCTGGGGGCCCTTGACGACCTCGATGCGCTCCACGTCGAGCTGGCTGAAGTTGAGGCCCTCGCGGCCGGACACGTAGACGTTGTCGACGAAGATGGCGGTCGCCTGCTCGCCGAAGATGTCCTGGGGCACGACGCCCCGGATCACTACGACCGGCAGGTTCTCGCCGAAGGCGTTGAAGAAGTTGAGCCCCGGGGTGAGGTTCGAGATGTCGGCCAGGTTGTTGATGCCGGCCTGGGCCACGAGGTCTGAATCGAACGCCGTGATCGCCAGTGGCACTTCCTTCAGCTTCTCCTCGAACTTGCGCGCCGTCACCGTGATCTCGGCAATCTGGGCATGACCTGCCTGGGGTGCCCCCAGGCCTGCCGCGACGGTTGCGGTGGCAGCGAGGACCACCCGCACTGACCTCTTGATCGATCGACTCATCCCCTGAACCCCTGAATGCGATTGATGTTGCGTGCGTCGACCTTGCTTCAGCGGGCGGACCCGGCCTTCTGCTGCGCCCGGCGGCGCCGCAGAAGGGGCAGGCCGCCCAGCAGCGCCAGGCTCCACGGATCCACGGCGCCCGTGCCCCCGGGCAGGAGGCCGCCGTTGCCACCACCACCGCCACCGCCCGCGGCAGTCACGGTGATGGCGAAGGTGCCGGTGTCGCTCTGGCCGGCGCCATTCTCGTCAGTGATGGTCACGACGCAGCTGTCGGCGCCCGAGTAACCCGCATTCGGCGTGTAGGTCAGGTTGGTGCCGGACAGGGCGCAGGTGCCATTCGCTGCTGCGGTCGTCACCGCCAGCGTGTGCTGGGCGAGAGAGCCATTGCCGGCCGTGAACGTCAGCGCCCTTGCCGCCGAGGCCGTGTCCTGGGCGGTCGTGATGGTGCTGTCGGCCAGGGTTGGCGAGACGTCCGCGATGTTGACCGTGACCGTGCCAGTGGCCGTCTCCGGCGTACCCGGGTCGCCATCGGTAATCGTGTAGTCGAAGCTGCCCGTGCCCTTGAAGAAGGACATGGACGGCGTGAAGGTCACCACGTTGCCAGTGACGCTGGTGGTGCCATTGACGGCGGCGGAGGCGGTCACCGTCGTCGGCGCATTGCCGAGGTTGTTGCCTGCCAGGGTACCGGCGTTGAACGGGCCGCTCACGGTGTTGGGTGCCGAACCCTGGGTCGAAATCGCGAGGGTGCCGTTGCCAGCCACCGGGATGGCGTTATTCACCGTGACACTCACCGTGCCGGAGTCAGTCAGGTCGCCATCGGTGATCTGGTAGGTAAAGTTCTCCGTGTAGGTGGGCGTGCCAGCTGCGGTGGGGGCTGGGGTGTAGCTGACGGACACCGTGGCCGCGGACGCGGCGGCACCCGCGGTTGCCGTGCCACCCTGGTCAGGCGGGCTCGTGATTGTGACCGTCACCGGGTCGGTGAAGCCCACGTCATTGGCGCCCACCAGGATATTGATGGCTGCGCTGTTGCGGGTGGTGGTGGCGGTGTCGGGGTTGGCGCCGCCGGCCAGGATATTGACGGTCACGGTGGCGGTGTCGCTGGTCAGGCCATCCCCGTCGAGCACCGTGTAGACGAAGGTATCGGTGCCGGTTTCCGCGGGTCCGGAGGTGTACTCGATCGTGATGCCGGCCTGGTTGCCCGGATTGGTGCCCAGCACCGTTGCCGTGCCCTTGGCGGGCGGCGTTGAGATGCTTACCGTCACTGGGTTGCCGAAGTTGACGTCATTGGCCAGCACGTCCAGCTCCTGCGCCACGGCCTGCAGGACATTGAAGGGCCCGTCATTCACCGCATCCGGAGCGGCCGTGAAGGTCAGGAAATTGGCGCCCGCCTCGGCAAGGACGGGATTGGGGTTGCTTGGCAGGGTGATCGGGATGGAATTCCGGATGACCAGCTTCCGGTCGCTCGCCGGCACGGCGGTATTGTCGACCTGGACGTCCCAGAGGTCGAACGCGCCATCCTGGGCATCGCAGGGCGGGATCGCGGCCACTGTGGTCACGCCGCGGGTATTGCCGGTGCTCGCGTCGTCGCCGCCCACCGTGCGCTGCACGCACTTGGCGTTGCCGCCCACGTTGTACTGTGCGGAACTGCCCAGGAGGAAGTCGTCCCCGATGCTCACGTTGAGGCAGCCGTTGGCGCCGACAGTGCTGAGGAAGGTGCCCTCGATGCACTGGTAGGATCCGGCGGAGGTCGTGTTGTTCACCGTGTCGATGACCAGGTCCGTGACCCGGTCGCTGATGACGGGTGAGCCGTTCGCGTTGCTGCTGATGAACGAAGTGCTCTGGAAGGTGCCGGTCATGGCCAGGACGCCCGTGGCCGCGTCCCACGTCCAGGCCGCGTTGGAATCAACGGCGTTCGCCACCGCCCAGTTGCCACCCGTGGTTGCGGCGCTGCTGAGGCAAGGCTGGGTGGCACCCAGCGGCGTGCAGAACTTCCACTTCAGCGTGGAGAGCGCGCCGCTGGCGCTCCGCTGGTTGTGCGTGTCGAGCCGCACGGGCACAGGCGCCGCGCTGGCGACGCCGGCCACTGCAAGCAGCGCCAGGGTGATGAATGCGTGTATTGCTTTGCTCACGGAATTGCCCTCAACGAAAACTTGAAATCTGCTGGTTCCATCCAACCCGGCGTGCGTCAGTCGGCCGACTTGCGGCCGAAGGAGAACTCGACGGCGAGGTTGACCGATGACAGGTCGCCCACGTCGGCGTCGAACATCTCGTACTCCGCCCGGAAGCCGATCAGGTCCGTCAGGCGGAACACCACGCCGGCGCCACCCACCACGCCCCGCTCGGAGGAGGTGGAATTGGTCACGCCATCCACGGCCAGCTCGTCGTCGAAGTCGTAGATGCCGGCCTTCACGTAGGCATCGAAATCTTCCATGGTCGTCGGGATGTAGAACACGCCCTGGGCGGAGAAGCCCGTGAAGGTCAGCTCGAGCTGGCCCGGCAGGTCCTCGCTCGTGGACCGGTCCTCGAAGTTGCCCGACATGTGGTACGCCGCCTCGAGCCCCACCCAGCGGTTGAACTGGTACTGGCCGTAGAACTTGTAGCCCACGGCGTTGTCATCGATGAAGGAGTCACCGAGTTCGGCGGCGGAGACATCGTCACCGTCGAAGGTGCCGAAGGCAGCGGCCACACCGGCCCGCCAGCCCGGTTCGGTCTGGTCCGCCTGGGCCGACCAGCTCGCCAGAGCGAGCAAACCCAACACTGCCATTCGCTTCATTTCGCAAGTCTCCTCAAAGTGTGGATGCCGGGGTCACGTCACCCGCTGGTGCGCTCCCGGTATGGTGCAACGGAAAATCCCAAGGCCCTGCCGTCCCCGCGTCGCCTTGTTATGGTTCTTGCTGACGCCTGCCCCGGGCCGGCCATCCGGGACGTATTCCCGTTTCCCCACGCCCGGCCGGCGCAGCAAAACGACCATAACCAATCCCCGAGTTATAAAGCAAGCGTCATCCGGGTTATATGCCACCCGCCGCGGTGATCCGCCGCAGTGCTGGCGCCTGCGCGATATGCTTCGCGGCCGCCGGCGATTAATCACCCTGTCCGAAAGCCCGCCCTTTCCGAAGGCCTGCCATGAAGCATCCGAAGATGACCGCCTTCCTCGCGGTGGCCGCCGCCCTGGTGCTGTGGGTGTCTGTCGCGGGAATCGAAGGGGAACGGCCACGGGCTGACCTCTCCCCCGGCGTCGCGACGCCGGGGGCCGTGCTGGTGCTCGGTGGAACGCGGGCGACCGGCCTCGAGGTCGTGCGGCTGCTCCGGGCCCGGGGCGACGCGGTCGTGGTGCTGGCCCGGCCGGGATCCGATGCGGCGGCCGCGGAGGCCCTCGGCGCCCGGGTGGTCCGGGGCGACGCCCTCGAGCCCGTCGACCTCTCCGCCGCCCTGGCGGGCGGGCCGTTCCGCGCCATCGTGTCCACACTCGGTGGACGCAACCTTCAAGGCCCGCGGCCGGATTTCGAGGGCAATCGCAACGCGGTGGACGCCGCCCGTTTCGCCGGGGTCCGGCGCTTCGTGCTGGTCACGGCCATCGGAGCGGGGGATTCCAGGACGGCGGCGCCAGCGATCGCCCGGTACATGCTGCGCAACGTACTGCGGGAAAAGACCAAGGCCGAGGACTTCCTGACCACCAGCGGCCTCGACTACACCATCATTCGCCCCGGCGGCCTGCTGGACGGGGAGGCCGGGGGCCGCGCCTATCTCACGCCCGACACCCGGGCCATGAGCTGGATCCGCCGGGCCGATGTCGCGAGGCTCACCGTCCAGGCCCTGGACGATCCCCGGGCGATCGGCCAGGTCTTCCACGCCTTCGACCCGGACCGGACCCGCTTCTGGTCCATCGTGGCGAACTGAGCGGGCACGGCATGCACGGGAGCAGGGAGCGCGGGACGCGAACGGCGGCGCTCGCGGCTGGACTGCTCGCCTCCGCCGTTGCCGCAGGCGGGCCCCCCGAGGAGTTGCTGGTCACGGGCACCCGCCTGCCGGCCGCCACCGCGCTGTTCCCGGGCGCCACCACGGTGCTGGACCGGGCCGGGATCGACGCCCGCAACGATGCGCTCGCCGTCGACCTGCTCCGGGACGTCCCCGGCCTGCACGTGAACCAGCCCGGTGCGGGGGGTGTTGCCCAGGTCTTCATCCGGGGCGCCGAGCCCAACTTCACCGTGTTCCTGCTCGACGGCATCGAGGTGAACGACCTCAACAACACCCGGGGCGGTTCCTTCGACCTCGCGAGCCTCAACCTCGCCGACCTGGAGCGCGTCGAGATCGTGCGGGGCCCCCAGTCCTCCATCTATGGCTCCGACGGACTCGCGGGCGTGGTGAACTTCATCAGCCGGGATGCCGGCGCGACGCCCGGTGCCGCCGTGGAGCTCGAGGCGGGTGGCGAGGGCTTCCGGCGGGGCAGCCTGCGGGCGGACGGGCCCCTGGGCGCGACCGCCGGCGTCGCGGTGCAGGCCAGCCACCGGGACGACGGCGAGGCCGTGCCCGGCAGCACGAACGAGGTGGACACCGTCTCCGCCCGGCTCCGCTGGCAGCCGGCGGCAGCGGTACTGGCCCGCGCCCAGGTCCGCCATGCCCGCTCGGCGCGCACCACCTATCCCGAGCAGAGCGGTGGCCCGGAACTCGCCGTGCTGCCGGACCTCGAGTCCGGCGAGGCGGACGACCTGACCGTCGGCGGCGACCTCGCCTGGACCCTGAACGACCGGGTCGCCCTCGAGGCGATCGCCTCGGTCTACGACCGCTCCGACCAGTATGACTCGCCCGGCATCGCGCCCTTCGACGTGATCCCGCCCAACGGCGCCCGCAACGACCTCGAGCGGCGCTACGGGGCATTGCGGGCCACGGTCAGCGCCGGCACCCGGCTCGAGGGCACCGTCGGTGTCGACCACCAGCGGGAGTCCGGCACGTCCGGAGGCTACGTGGAGTTCGAGCCCGGCAACCCGCTGCCCACCAGCTTCGACCTGGACCGGCGCGTCCTCGGGCTGTTCGCCGAGGGGCGTTTCCGCCCGGCCGATCCCTGGGTGCTCCAGGCCAGCCTGCGCCGGGACGACCCGGACGAGGCCGACGCGGAGACCACGGCCCGCCTCGGCGCCGTCTATTCACTCCCGGACGGCGCCACCCGCGTGCGGGTGAACTGGGGCACGGGCTTCAAGCTGCCGGGCTTCTTCGCCCTCGGCAGCCCCCTGGTGGGTAACCCGGACCTGCGGCCCGAGACCAGCACCAGCCTGGAACTGGGTCTCAGCCGCGTGCTGGCGGGCGGCGCGGGCCAGGTCGACCTCGCGCTGTTCGACAATGACTACGAGGACCTCATCGACCTGGACCCCGACACCTTCCGCAACGTCAATCGCGACCGGGTCACCACCCGGGGGGCGGAACTCGCCGGGACCGTCGCCCTGTCGTCCGCCGTCAGCCTGCGGGGCCACGTGACCTTCACCGATATCGACGTCAAGGGTGCTGACCGGGAACTGCAGCAGCGGCCCGAGTGGCGGGGCGGGGCGGCGCTGCGCTGGCAGCCGTCCGGGACCTGGCTCGCGGACCTCGACTGGCTCTACACCGGCGACGTGCTGGACTCGTCCCTGCCCACGGGCCAGCTCACGCTGCCGGCCTGGAACCGGGTGGACCTCAGCGTCACCTGGACCCCGGTGCCGGGCCTCGCGGTCACGTTCGCCGTCGACAACCTGCTCGACGCCCACTATGAGGAAGCCATCGGCTTCCCGGCCGCCGGCCTCCGTCCGCGGCTCGGCTTCCGCTTTGGCTTCGGCGCCTGAGGGGGCTTCGATGACGAGGCCCGGCCATCCGCGTCCCAACCGGCTGCTGCCGGGCCACCAGCTGGCGTTGCCCCTGTGGGAATTCGCTGCGCGGCGCTCGCTCGCCGGTTTCCGGCGCCAGCTCGACCAGGGGCCGGCGCGCAACGAGGAGACGCTGCGGGCGATCCTCCGGCGGAGCATGGCGACCGGGATCGGGCGGCGGAGCGGCTTCGACCGGCTCGTCCGCTCGCCGCACCTCGGGGCCGACTACGCCCGGGCACTGCCGGTGGCCGGCTACGACCACTTCCGGGCCGACTTCGAGCGCATCGCCGAAGGCGCCCGGGACCTGCTGTTCCCCGGCGCGCCCCGCCTCTTCGTCAGCACGTCGGGAACGACGGGCGACCCCAAGCTCTTCCCGGTCACGGCGCGCCAGCAGAACGCGGCGCTGAAGTTCATCGCCCTGCTGACGCCCGCCGCGCGGGCCGCCTGCGTGCCGGGCCTCGGCTTCCGCCAGCCGACCGCGACCCTCATGGTGGCGAGCCGGCCAGGCCGGGCGACGGCGGCCGGCATCCCGGTGGGCAACCCGAGCGGCGCGGGCCTGCGCCGGGTGATGGCGCTGGCGCCCCCGTTCTGGGTGTTCCCGGCGACCGTGCTGACCGTGCAGGACCACCCCACTGCGCTGTACCTGCACGCCCTGTTCGCGCTGCGCGCGCCGGATCTCGGCTGCATCGAGGCCATCTACTGCAGCCATATCGTGAGCTGGATGGGCCTGATCGCGCACCGGGCCGGGGAGCTCGCGCGGGACATCGCCGACGGCACCCTCGCCCCGGACCTCGTGCTCACCGCCGGCGAGCGGGCGGCGCTCGGGGCCGTCCTCGCCCCGGACCCCGCCCGCGCGCGGGCCGTGGAGCGGGCCCTCGCCGCCGGTCCGGACGGCCTGATGACCCGCCTCTGGCCGGACCTCAAGGTCCTGAGTTCGGTGGTCAGCGGGGCCTTCGCGGTGAGCGTGCCCCGCCTGAAGCAGCTGGCCGGGCCCGGCCCGGCGCTCTACACGACCTGCTTCGGCGCCACCGAGGGCCTGGTGGGCATCAACCTGTGGGCCGACCAGCCGGAACGCTACGCACTGGCCCTCGGTGCCACTTTCCTCGAATTCCTGCCGGTCGCCGACTGTGACGCGCCGGACCCCCGGACCGTGGGCATCGACGCGGTGGTGTGCGGTCAGTCCTACGAGGTGGTGCTGACGAATCACGCGGGGCTCTACCGGTACCGGCTGGGGGACGTCGTGCGCATCGTCGACTTCGCCGGCCGGACACCGGTGTTCGAATTCGACCACCGGCGGGGGAACGTCCTCGACCTGGTTGGCGAGAAGACCACCGACCAGCACTTTCAAGACGCCTTCGCGCGCCTCGCCCGTGAGCTCCCCGGCGGAGAGGCGAGGCTGGTGGACTTCCTCGTCTGGCCCGGCATCGAGGCCACGCCGTACCGGTACATCGCCTATGTGGAGCTCGCCGGGACCGGACCCGCGCCGGACGCGACCGACCTGTCGGTGCGTCTCGACGCGCTGCTCGCCGGCGAGAATCCCGCCTACCTGACCCTGGGCCGGGCCAACGGCCGGCTCGGTCCGCCCGCGGTGCGCCTGCTGCGGCCGGGCACCCTGGAAGCGTTCCTCGACCGGCACCGGGCCACCACCGCCGGTGCCAACGCCAACCAGGCCAAGATCCCGCGTCTGCTGCGCGATCCGGCGCAACGGGCCTGGCTGGAGGCGCGGTGCCTCGCGCCAGGTACGCCCCCGGGGAGGCCTTGAGCATCCACCGGCCCGGCCCGGAGACCGCCCCCGGCAAGGGTTTTTTACAAAATGCCGGTAGCGGCTGGCTGGCGGCGTTCCGGGTGCGATGCAAGAAAGGCGGCCGCTGATTGACACTCGTCGGTTCTGGCAGCACCTTGAATGCAGGCCCGGTGAACCAGACCTAGAACAAATTCGCGGTCGCCGGCCTCATCTCAATCCGCGCGCAGGGACACAGGGGGAACACCAGTGCACCTCAAAGCAGTATCCGGACTCTTCCTCGCCGCCTGGCTGTCTGCCGCCCCGGCCCAGGGCGTGACGCTCGGCTTTTACTGCATCACCGGCAACAACGCCGGTGACTGCAGCATCGGCGCCGCCCAGCTGACCGTCGAGGCCACCGACCTCGGCGGTGGCAACGTCAATTTCCGCTTCGTCAATGCCGGTCCCGCAGCCTCGTCCATCAGCGAGGTCTATTTCGACGACGGCACCTTGCTGGGGTTGTCGACCGTCGCCCACAGCGCCAGTGACCCCTGGACGGGCGGCTCGGCCTCCCCGGGCAACCTGCCCGGTGGGGCCTCCATCAGTCCGCCTTTCGTGACCACGGCCGGTTTCCTGGCCGAGTCCAACCCGTCCCCGGTGCAGAACGGGGTGCGGCCGGGCGAGTGGCTCGACGTGGTGTTCAGCCTCCAGGGCGGTGGCACCTTCGCCGACATCCTGGCGGAACTCGGCACCGGCGAGTTGCGCGTCGGCATGCACGTGATCGGTTTCCAGAGCGGCGGCAGCGAGAGCTTCGTGAACACCGTCGTGCCGGTGCCGGCCGCTGCCTGGCTCTTTGGGTCCGGCCTGGTGGCCGTCGGGCTTGCCCGCCGTCGCCGGGTCGTATGACCTAGAGCAATCCTGCCCTGACCAGCCGCTCGATGTCGGCCCGCTGCCAGGCGCCGAACTCCTGGCGCTCCGGGACCCGCGCCCTGCCGCCGTCGAGCAGCAGGTTGGCCGGGTGGAAGCTGGCCTGCCGGTAGCTGTCCACGTAGGCCTGGAAGGGCTGCCGGGAGAGCACGTTGGCAAGGCCGGTCTTGCGCCGGCAGGCGCGGAGCGCGCCCAGGTCGATGGTGGCGTAGGCCACCATGGACTCGCCCCCCGGTGCCGCCTCGGCCAGGATCTGCCCCGTGTAGTCCACGACCTTCGACATGCCGGTGGTGGATTCCGCCGGGATCGGGATGTGGTTCAGGGCCGCCGAATTGGCGGAGACCACGTAGGCGATGTTCTCCGCCGCCCGGGCCCGGCGGCCCAGTTCCTTGGGCGCGACTGACGGGCTGCCCACCTCGCTCGACGGGTGGATGAAGATCTCGGCGCCCCGCATCGCCGTCATGCGGGCGATCTCCGGGTACTGGATTTCCTCGGAGGCGATGGCGGCCAGCCGGCCGATGGGGGTGTCAGCCACCGGGAACACCCCGTCGAAGCCGTAGATCTCGAGGTAGCGGTCCCAGACATCGTAGGGCGTGGGCGCGGACAGGGAGATCATGCGGCGGTACCGCAGCACGGTCGTGCGGTCCGGCGCGATCACAAAGCAGGCCTGGAAGTACAGCTCCGGGAAGTGCGGGTCCACCTCATAGGCGTTGCCCGCCAGGTACACCTGCGACTTCGCCGCGATGTCCGCCAGGGCCCGGTACTCGGGGCCGTCCAGTTCCAGGGCGGCCTTGTCCCGCCAGGCCGGTATGGACTCGCCCAGCGGGAATCCCGTGAGGAAGTACTCCGGCAGCACCACGAGTTTCACGTCGAGGCCGCTGAACTGCCGGATGAAGCCCTTGCTGGCCGCCACCGAGGCCGCGATCCGCTCGAGGCTGGCCGCCATCCGTGCCCGGGCCGCGGCCCGGGCGGGGCAGTCATTGACGCAGGCGGTGGCGATCTGCAGGGCGAGGGCGGCGTAGCGCTCGGGTGCGGGCGATTCCGGGGGGCTGGTGCTCATCACGCCGCATTGTTTCACTTAACCGGTCGGCGTCAACTGGCGATTTGCCGCGGTGAGGGGCTATGTATAATCGCTGCGGATTTCAGGGCCGGGCCTCCGCCCGCCACCTCTCCAGGGCACCATGCAGCCGACCAACACCAAGAACCCCGATTATTTCCACAAGGTGGTGGATTGCCAGTGGGCGTGTCCCGCCCACACCGACGTGCCGGGCTACATCCGGCTGATCGCGCAGGGCAAGTACACCGAGGCCTTCCTCCTCAACCGCGCGTCCAACGTCTTCCCGGGCATCCTCGGGCGGGTGTGCGACCGGCCCTGCGAGCCGGCCTGCCGGCGGGGCCGGGTCGAGGACAAGCCCGTGGCCATCTGCCGGCTGAAGCGGGTTGCCGCGGATCTCGCTGACGACTACAGCGGGTTCCTGCCCAAGCCCGTCGCCCGCCGGAACGGCAAGCGGGTGGCCATCGTCGGCGCGGGCCCGGCGTCCCTGACCGTGGCCAACGACCTGCTGCCGCTGGGCTACGAGGTGGTCATCTTCGAGGCCCAGAAGGTGCCGGGCGGCCTCATGCGCTCCAACATCCCGTCGTTCCGCCTGCCCGCGGAGGTCCTGGACCGGGAGATCGGCGACATCATCGGCATGGGCGCCGAGCTGAAGCTCGGCCACCGCATCGAGAGCCTTAAGAAGCTGCGGGGCGAAGGTTACGACGCCATCTTCGTCGGCACCGGCGCGCCGAAGGGCAAGGAGCTGAAGCTCCCGGGCCGCTACGACGACAAGGATCACGTCCACATCGGCATCGACTGGCTCGAGGCCGTGGCCTTCGACCACGTGAAGAGCATCGGCGAGAAGGTGCTCATCATCGGCGTCGGCAACACCGCCATGGACTGTTGCCGCACCTCCCTGCGCCTCGGCGCGAAGAGCGTGAAGGTCATGGCCCGCAAGCCCCGCCAGTTCTTCAAGGCCTCGCCCTGGGAGCTGGAGGACGCGGAGGAAGAGACGGTCGAGATCGTCATCAACCGCTCGCCCAAGGCCTTCGTCACGGAAGGAGGCCGGCTGAAGGGCATGCTCTTCGACGTCATGGAGTACGACATCGACGCCCGGGGGCGGATTACGGCCGAACGGATCACGGGCGAGGAGCTCCTCCCCGCCGACGACATCGTGCTCGCCATCGGCCAGGAGAATGCCTTCCCCTGGATCGAGCGCGACCTCGGCATCGAGTTCGACAAGTGGGACGTGCCGAAGGTCGACGAGAAGACCTTCGAGTCCACGCTGCCCGGCGTGTTCTTCGGCGGCGATGCCGCCTTCGGTCCCAAGAACATCATCTGGGCGGTCGAGCATGGCCATCAGGCCGCGATCTCGATCCACAAGCATTGCCAGGGCGAGCCCGTGGCCGACCGCCTGCCCGACGGCATGAACCTCCAGACATCGAAGATGGGCATGCACGAATGGGCCTACAGCAACAACTATGACGGCGCCGAGCGCCGCCTGATGCCCCACGTGAGCCTCAAGGAGCGGTTCAGCAAGCTCAACATCGAGGTCGAGCTGGGCTTCACCGCCGAGGAGGCCATGGAGGAGGTCGAGCGCTGCCTTAACTGCGACGTCCAGACGGTGTTCACCGACAAGCTCTGCATCGAGTGCGATGCCTGCATCGACATCTGCCCGGTGGACTGCCTGACGATCACCCCGGTGGGCAGCGAGGAAGAGCTCCGCGGCCGGCTGACCGCCCCGGCGCTCAACGTCACCCAGGCGCTGTTCGTGTCCGGGGCGCTGCCCCAGACCGGGCGCGTGATGGTAAAGGACGAGGACCTCTGCGTGCATTGCGGCCTGTGCGCCGAGCGCTGCCCGACCGCAGCCTGGGACATGCAGAAGTTCACCCTGCTGCGTCCCAAGGCCATCGACGAGGCCAACCGCCCCACCCCCGGCAAGCGCCAGTTCGGCACCTGAAGAACCCCACACCGATGAGCAGTTCCACCAAGCGGCCCCAGGACAACGACTTCACCGTCAAGATCGCGAACGTCAACGGCACGGGTTCGGCCAGTGCCAACTCGATGCTCATGAAGTCGCTGTTCCGCATGGGCATCCCCGTGTGCGGCAAGAATTACTTCCCGTCGAACATCCAGGGGCTCCCCACCTGGTACGAGATCCGCGTGAGCGCCGAGGGGCACCTGGCCCGGTCGGGGCGCGTCGACCTCATGGTCGCGATGAACGCCGAGACCTACCGGAAGGACCACGCCGAGGTCGCGCCGGGCGGTTACCTGGTCTACGACTCCACGTGGCCCCGCAGCCAGCTGTTCAACCGCACTGACATCCACATCCTCGGCGTGCCGCTCTCGCGCATCTGCAACGAGAACTTCGACAAGGCCCGCTCGCGGATCCTGATGAAGAACATCATGTACGTGGGCGTTCTGGCCGCGCTGCTCGACCTCGACATGGACGTGATCAAGCAGCTGCTGAACGACCAGTTCGCGGCCAAGGCGCACCTGCTGGACGCCAACCAGAAGGCCATCGACCTGGGCTATGCCTACGCGAAGGAGAATTTCAGCTGTCCGCTGCCTTTCCGGGCGCGGACGCTGGACAGGACCCGCGGCCACATCATGATCGATGGCAACACCACGGCCGGCCTTGGCTGCCTCTACGCCGGGGCCACGGTAGGGGCCTGGTACCCGATCACGCCGTCCACGTCGCTGATGGACGCCTTCAAGAAGTTCTGCGAGAAGCACCGCAAGGACCCGGAGACGGGCAAGTCCAACTACTGCATCATCCAGGCCGAGGACGAGCTCGGCGCCATCGGCATGGTGCTGGGTGCCAGCTGGAACGGCGCCCGGGCCTTCACGCCGACCAGTGGTCCCGGGATCTCGCTCATGAACGAGTTCCTGGGCTACGGCTACTTCACCGAGATCCCTGCCGTGCTGTTCAACGTGCAGCGCTGTGGCCCGTCCACCGGCATGCCCACGCGCACCCAGCAGGCGGACCTCATGGCCTGCGCCTACGCCTCCCACGGCGATACGCGGCACGTGCTGCTGTTCCCGGCCAACCCGGAGGAGACCTTCTATCACGCGGTGCAGGCCTTCGACCTGGCCGAGCGGCTGCAGACGCCGGTCATCGTGCTCACTGACCTCGACATCGGCATGAACGACTGGATGTGCCGGGACCTCCAGTGGGACGACAACTACCAGCCGGACCGCGGCAAGGTGCTGACGGCCGAGCAGATCGCGGCGCTGCCGAAATTCAACCGGTACGTGGATGCCGATGGCGACGCCATCGCCGCCCGCACGCTGCCGGGCACGCACCCGAAGGGCGCGTATTTCACGCGGGGCTCCGGCCACAACATGTATGGCGCCTACACCGAGGATGCGGCTGAGTACCAGGCGGTGGTCGACCGGCTGCGCCGCAAGTTCGACACGGCGAAGGCGCTCGTGCCCCCGGCCGAGGTCATCGCCAGCGACAAGTGCCGCGTTGGCCTCCTCACGATCGGTTCCTGCGACAACGCCGTGAAGGAGGCCCGGGCCATCCTGGCCGAGTCCGGCGTCAACCTGAACTACCTGCGCGTGAAGGGCTTCCCCTTCGGCAGGGAGGTCCAGGAATACCTGGACAGCCACGACCGCATCTACGTCGTCGAGCAGAACCGCGACGCCCAGCTCCGCAGCCTGCTGCTGCTCGAGACCCGGGTCGACCCCGTGAAGCTGGTGCCCGTCCTGCACTACGACGGGCTGCCGATCCTCGCCCGCACGGTCGTGGACGGCGTCAACAAGGATCTCGCCAGAGGTAAGGCCGCATGAGCTTCATCGCCAAGCCGAGGGTTGCCCATCCCAACCTGCCCCGCAACGACCTCGGCCTCACGGTCCGGGAGTACGAGGGTGCCATGTCCACCCTCTGCGCCGGCTGCGGCCACGACTCCATCACCGGCGCGATCATGCAGGCGGTCTTCGAGCTGTCGATCCCGCCACACCGTCTCGCCAAGCTCTCTGGCATCGGCTGCTCGTCCAAGACCCCGGCCTACTTCGCCAGCGCCTCCCACGGCTTCAACACGGTGCACGGTCGCATGCCCTCGGTGGCCACCGGCGCCAACGCCGCCAACCAGGACCTGCACTACATCGGCGTGTCCGGCGACGGCGACACCCTGTCCATCGGGCTCGGCCAGTTCCTGCACGCCGTCCGCCGCAACCTGAACATGCTGTACCTCATCGAGAACAACGGTGTGTACGGCCTCACCAAGGGCCAGTTCTCGGCCTCCGCCGACCTGGGCTCGAAGGCCAAGAAGGGCGACGTGAACCAGCAGCCGCCCATCGATCCCGCGCTCACCCTGCTCGCGACCGGCGCCACCTTCATTGCCCGCAGCTTCTCCGGCGACCGGGCCCAGCTCGTGCCCCTCATCAAGGCCGGCATGAAGCACCGGGGCTTCGCCGTCATCGACGTGATCTCACCCTGCGTCACCTTCAACGACCACGAGGGCTCGACCAAGAGCTACGAGTTCACGCGCAAGCACTCCATGACGGCGATCTACACCGATTTCGTCCCGCCCGCGAAGGAGATCCGCGCCGAATACGAGGCTGGCAAGGCCATGCCGGTCCGCATGCACGACGGCACCGAGATCGTGCTGCGCAAGGCCGACGGCGCCTACGATCCCACCGACCGGACCGCGGCCTTCCAGTACCTGCAGGAGCGCCAGCGGGCAGGCGAGATCGTCACCGGCCTCCTGTACATCGACGAGACCAAGCCCGACATGCACGAGCTTGCCAACACGCCCCCGGGGCCGCTCGCAACGCTGCCCTTCGCCAAGGTCTGTCCCGGCAGCAAGACCCTGGCCTCCATCCAGGCGAAGTTCCGGTAGGAGCGCCTTCAGGCGCGATCCCGGTCAGTGCACGCCCTCACCATCTTCCTGCTGGCCCTCCTGCTGGCGGCCTGCGCGACGCCGGCCACGGCCCCGCTCAGCCCCTCCGACCAGGAAAGCCTCGCCCGTACCGCCGAAGCCCACGAGCACGACACGCCGGTGGCAACCCCCGCGGCCACCACGCCACCGGTTCGGCCGGTCACCGGCAGCACGGTCACCTACGGCCGGGTCGACGGCAAGGATCTCCAGGGCTACCTGGCGCGGCCCGCGTCGGCCAAGGGGCCACTGCCTGGCCTCATCGTGATCCACGAGTGGTGGGGCCTCAACGACAACGTGCGGGACGAGGCCGCGCGGCTCGCCGCCGAGGGTTACGTGGTGCTGGCCGTGGACCTTTACCAGGGTCGGCTGGCCACCGCCCCGCCGGAGGCCATGAAGCTCAGCCGGGAGCTCACCACGAATCCGGGCCCTGCCGAGGCGAACCTGCGCGCCGCCTACGCCTACCTCGAGGACACCGAACGGGCGCCGCGGATCGGCAGCATCGGCTGGTGCCTCGGCGGCCGCTGGTCCCTGCGCACGGCCCTGCTGCTGCCCGACCGCCTCGATGCCACGGTGATCTACTACGGGTCCGTGCAGGCGGACGAGACCGAGCTCGCCCGGCTGCAGCTGCCGGTGCTCGGCCTGTTCGCGGCGAACGACCGGGTGGTGCCGGCGCCGACGGTCGCTGCCTTCGAGGCGACCATGAAGCGGCTCGGCAAGGACGTGGAAGTCCACGTCTATCCGGCCACGGAGCACGCCTTCGCCAACCCGTCGGGCACCGCCTACCAGGCCGCCGCCGCCGAGGACGCCTGGCGCCGGACCACCGCTTTCCTCGCGGAGCACCTCACCCGGTGATCCGGCGGATCGGCACCGTCAGCTACCAGCTGGCGCGACGGATCGTCGTGGCCGTGATCGGCGGGACCATCCTGCTCGGCGGCATCATCATGCTCGTGACCCCGGGTCCGGGCGTCGCGATCATCCTGCTCGGCCTCGCCATCCTGGCGATCGAGTTCGCCTGGGCGAAGATCTGGCTCGGCCGGGTCCGCCACAGCGTCACGCCGGAGGGCCGCGCCCAGCTGCGTGGCCACTACCTGCGCTGGCGGGAGCAGTGGTCCAGCTGGATGCGCCGCGCGCGTTAGTTCAGCGCCCGGGACAGCCGGCGGCGGAAGTCGCGCACCAGGGCGTCATCTGGCCCCAGCCACTCGAACAGGCGCAGCAGCGCGAGGCGTCCGGCATCGTCCCGGTAGGCCCGGCTGCGGATCGTGAGGTTCAGGAAGGCATCGGCAGCCCGCTCATGGGCGCCGGCAATGGCAGCCTTCAGCCCGTCGGCGTAGAGGGCGTCCAGGTCCGAGTTCCCGGTCTCGACGGCCGCGAGTTCGGCAGCAAACGCCGCCCGCGCCAGCCCTTCGGGACTGTCAGGCCCCGGTTCCACCGGCGCCAGCGCTTCGGCGAGATACGGCTCGACCCAGTCCCGGATCGCCCGCTCGGGCTGGACCCCGCTGAACTGGCTCGCGACCGCGCCGTTCCGGAACAGCATGACCGTCGGGATGCTGCGGATCTGGTAGCGGGCGGCCAGCGCCTGCTCGGCATCCGTGTCCACCTTCACGACCCGGGCGCGCCCCGAGAGTGCCTTCGCGACGTTCTCCAGGATCGGGGCGAGGCTCCGGCAGGGGCCGCACCAGCTCGCCCAGAAGTCCACGAGGACCGGCGCGTCCCGGGACGCGGTGATCACGTCCTCGTCGAACCGGGCGAGGGTGGTGGCAGCGATGAGGCTCATCCCCCCAATCTGGTCGTGGCGCCCTGCACTTTCAAGCCGTGGAAAAAAACAAGGAGCCCGCGGCCAGCGCAGAACGCGCGGGCCGGGGCTCCTCGGGGCGCGGTCCGCGGGGGGGTGCGGAACCGGGCCGGTACAAGGCTGTCCGGGGGGAGTCGGACGCCGGGCCCCACGGGGGGAACGGGGGGTGTGGAGACCCGGCTAAAGCACTTGATGGATATCTCTATTGCAGGAGTCGTGCCAGGTACCCGCCGGGCCAGGAATCAATGACTTGGCACCTTTTAAAATCACGGAAAGCCGGTTATCACGGAAATCCGCGAGGCAGCTGACGCGGAAATCCGTGTATTAGGGTGTAGGCTGGGCCCCATGCCCGACGCGGCCCCCTATCTCGCCCTCTTTCGCCGGATCCCGGTCATGGCGACCCTGCTGGACCGGGAGGGCTGCTTCATCGACGTGAGCGATGCCTGGGTGGCCCGCACGGGCCACACCCGGGACGCCCTCCGGGGCCTGAAGCCCGAGGACATCGCCACCCCGGCCAGCGCCCGCCGCATCCGGGAAGAGCTGCGCCCGAGCTTCCGCCGCACGGGCCGGCTCGACAACGCACCCGTCGAGTTCCGCACCGCCGGGGGCACCCCGGTCGAACTGCTGGTCACCAGTGCCGCGCAGTACGACGAGGAGGGCGTGTTCCTGCACTCGCTGTCGGTGTTCACCGAGGTGTCCGACCGGGCCCGCCTGGAACGCCGCTACCGGGACCTGTACCAGTCCACGCCGGCCATGCTCCACACCATCGATCCGGAGGGGCGGTTGACGGACGTCAGCGATCACTGGCTGGAGCGGCTCGGCTACACGCGGGAAGAGGTTCTGGGTCGCTCGATCCTCGACTTCATGACCGACGCCTCGCGCCAGCCCCTGGTGGGACGCCTGCGGGAGATCATCAGCGAGGGCGACTTCCGCAACGTGCCCCGCCAGATGGTGACCCGCAGCGGCGAGGTCCGGGACGTGCTGCTCTCGTCCCGCACCGAGCGCGATGTCCGCGGCGCGGTGGTCCGTACCCTGGTTGCCAGCAAGGACGTGACCGAGCGCAACCGGGCCGAGGCGCGCCTCAAGGAAGCCTACGGGGAGATCGCCCGCCTCAAGGAGGAGCTCGAGCACGAACGGGACTACCTGCGGGAGGAAGTCAGCGTCTCCATGAACTTCGGCCGGATCGTCGGCGGCAGCCCGGCGCTGAAGGCCATGCTGGCCCGTATCGAGGCCGTTGCCGACACGCCCGCCAGCGTGCTGATCATCGGCGAGACGGGCACGGGCAAGGAGCTCGTGGCCCACGCCATCCACGCCCGCAGCAGCCGGGCGGACGGGCCCCTGGTGAAGGTGAACTGTGCCTCCATCCCCGACGAGCTCTTCGAGAGCGAGTTCTTCGGCCACGTGCGGGGCGCCTTCACGGGCGCCCACCGGGACCGGGTGGGACGGTTCCAGCTCGCGGACGGCGGCACCATCTTCCTGGACGAGGTGGGCGAGATTCCCCTGGCCCTGCAGGGCAAGCTGCTGCGCGTCCTCCAGGAGCGCGAGTTCGAGCGGGTGGGCGACGACGCGACCCGCGTGGTCGATGTCCGGGTGATCGCCGCGACCAACAAGGACCTGGAGAAGGCGGTGGAGGCGGGGGCGTTCCGGGAGGACCTCTACTACCGGCTCGGGGTGTTCCCCGTGCAGGTGCCGCCCCTCCGCCGGCGCAGCGAGGACGTGGTGCCGCTGGCCGTGCACTTCCTCGAGCAGGTCTGCCGGGACTTCGGCCGTCCCTGCCCTCCGCTGACCCAGTCCCAGGCGGACGCGCTGCGGGCCTATGCCTGGCCCGGCAACGTGCGGGAGCTGAAGAACGTCATCGAGCGGGCGGTCATCCTCTCGACAGGGGAGGTGCTCCACCTGGACCTGCCGGGCCGCCCGGGGGCCGGGCCGGCCCCGGCACCCCTGACGCCGGTGGCAGCGCTCCCGGGGGCCGGGGCCGCGGGCTTCGTCAGCGATGCGGCAATGCGGGAGGCCCAGCGGGCCAACCTGCTGGCCGCCCTCGCGGCGGCGGACTGGCGGATCGCGGGCCCGGGTGGTGCCGCCGAACTGCTGGGGGTCCGGCCTTCCACCCTGGCCGACCGGGTGAAAACCCTGGGTATCCGGCGTCCTGTCCCTGCCCGGAGGGGGCGTCGTCCGACCTGACGCCGGGGGTCCCGTTCGTATACTCTTGGGATGGCCAACCTGATCACCCTGAGCCGGCTCCTGCTGCTCATCGTGGTGGTCTTCATTGCCTACCAGCCGCCCGGGCCGCTCCAGCTGCTCAACGTGCCGCTCCTGATCCTCGTCTTCGTCACCGATGGGCTCGATGGCTACATCGCGCGAAGGCGCCACGAGACGAGCCAGTTCGGCGCCATGTTCGACATCGCGGGCGACCGCATCGTCGAGCTGACCATGTGGATCGTCCTCGCCCACCTGGCGCTGGTCCCCGTCTGGGTGCCCATCATCTTCGTCGTGCGCGGGACCATCGTGGACGCGATCCGGGCGAGCCAGACGAAGGGCCGTCGTGCAAGTCCCTTCAGCCTCATGGCCACGCCCCTCGGCAAATGGCTGGTGGGCGGACGCTTCATGCGGATCCTCTATGCCGTGGCCAAGGCCACCGCGTTCTGCTGGCTGCTCCTGCTGCAGCCCCTGCCGGCGGTGGCCCCCGAATTCTGGGAGCGAGCGGGCGCACTGCTGGAGGCCGTAGGCTTCGGGCTCGTGCTGGTCGCGGTGGTCCTGTGCCTGGCCCGGGGGCTGCCCGTCATCGTCGAGTTCGCCTACAGCGAGCGCCGCGCCATTCTCGGCAGCCTGCTGCGACCGGAATCCTCCGGCCGCTGACCGCGCCCCGTTGGCCCTCGCGATCTTCGACATCGACGGCACCCTCGTCGCCGGACCCAGCACCGAGAAGCGGCTCTTCGCCCACCTGCTTCGTACCGGCCGGCTCGGCGTCCCCCAGCTGCTCGCCTTCGTCCGCACCGGCCTGGCCCCGGATCCCGACGGCCACGCCTGGAAGCGCAACAAGTCCTACCTTGCCGGGCTCGCTTGTGCGGATGTGGCGGCCGGGGCGACCGCCTGGGCGGCCCGGGCGGCGGCGGACTGGTGGTTCGAGCCCTGCGTGGTGCGACTGCGCGAGCACCAGGCCGCCGGGGACGACGTCGTGCTCCTGTCCGGCACGCCCCAGTTCCTGGCCGACGAACTCGCGCGCCAGCTGGGCGCCGGCCGGGCCATCGGCACGCTGTGCGCCGCGGAGGGTGGCGTGTTCCGCCCGGCGCCGCCCGTCCGGCATCCCTTCGGCGCCGCCAAGCTGGAGCTTGCCCGCCGGCTCTGCGCCGAATCCGGCGTGCCGGCCGCCGCCGTGATCGCCTACGGGGACTCGCGGCACGACGTGCCGCTGCTCGGCTTCGCGGGTCGGGCCGTGGCGGTCCGGCCGGACGCAGGTCTCAGGGCCGAGGCGCGCCGGCGCGGCTGGCCGGTCATCGGGCGCCGCTGACGCCCGGGCGCCGATCCGGCACAATCACGCGCGCCGGGGGACGGTCCCCGCGGCCCCAGCCTGGAACCCGTCGCCCGATGCCCCGCAGGGAAAGGACTCACTGCCACGTCGCCGGGGTGCCCGGCGCGCTGCTCGCGGCGCTGATGGCGTTCGCCGCGACCGCCGGTGCCGCGCCCCAGACGTCGCTGCCGGCGACGGTCAATCGGGTCCTCGTGCAGAAGAAACTCCCCGAGGCCTCGGTCAGTGCGTTCGTCCAGCGCGTCGGCGCTCCGGAGCCGCTGCTGGCCTTCAATGCCGATATCGCGCGCAACCCGGCCTCGGTCGTGAAGCTGGTGACCACCTTCGCCGCGCTGCAGGCCCTCGGGCCCGCCTACCAATGGCGGACCGAGGTGTTCGCCGACGGGCGCCTCGAGGCCGGGACCCTGCAGGGGGACCTGCTCCTCAAGGGCTATGGCGACCCGTACCTCGTCACCGAGCGCCTCTGGCTGCTGCAGCGGGAGTTGCGCAACCGGGGGCTGCGTTCCATCGAGGGCGACCTCGTCATCGACAACACCTGGTTCGCCCGCGAGGAGCTCGATCCGGGCGCCTTCGACGGCCAGACGTACCGGGCCTACAACGCCCTGCCGGATGCGCTGCTGGTGAACTACCAGGCGGTGAATTTCCTCTTCCGTCCCGACGCCCGTCGCGGGCGGGTCGAGATCCTGGCGGATCCGGTCCTCGCCAACCTCGAGGTCCGCAACAACATGCGCCTGGTGCGCGGCGGTTGCGGCGCCGCCAAGAGCGGCATCAGCATGGTCGTGGGCGCCACGGAAACCCGCCCCCGGGTCACCTTCTCCGGCGCCCTCGCGAGCAACTGCGCCGAATACCAGTTGCTCCGTTCCATCCTCGACGGCCCGTCCTTCGCCTACGGCGCCTTCCGCGGCCTGTGGGAGGAGCAGGGCGGCTCGCTCACCGGCGGTGCCCGCCAGGGGCAGGTTCCGCCGGGCAAGCAGCCCTTCCTCACCTTCCGGTCGCCGCCGCTTGCCGAAGTCATCCGGTCGGTGAACAAGTTCAGCAACAACGTGATGACGCGCCAGATCTTCCTGACGCTGGGTGCGGAGCAGTTCGGGCCGCCGGGAACGCTCGACAAGGCCGCCCGCGCCACGGCGGAGGCGCTGGCCAGCCGGGGCCTGCGCTTCCCGGAGCTCCAGATGGGGAACGGTGCCGGGCTGGCCCGCTCCACCCGCATCTCCGCCGCCAGCATGGGGAAGCTGCTTCTTGCGGCCCACGCGAGCCCCTTCCAGCCGGAGTTCCAGGCGTCCCTGTCCATCGCCGGCCTGGACGGGACCACCCGCAAGCGCTTTGGCCGTGACCCCCTCGCGGGGGACATGCACCTCAAGACAGGCACCCTGAACGGGGTCTCGTCGATCGCGGGCTTCGTGCACGGCGCCGACGGGGCCGACTACGCCGTCGTCATGATCGTGAACGACCCCAAGGCCACCTGGGGCGGGGGCCAGGAGGCCCAGAACGCCCTCCTGCGCTGGGTCCATCAGCGCTAGAATCGCCCCCGACGCCAACCCTGCAGGGAACCCCCATGAAGCTCGTCACCGCCATCATCAAGCCGTTCCGCCTCGACGACGTGCGCAACGCGCTGTCGGAAGTCGGGGTCAATGGCATGACCGTTACCGAGGTCAAGGGCTTCGGCCGCCAGCGAGGTCACACGGAACTGTACCGGGGTGCCGAGTACGTCGTGGACTTCCTGCCCAAGTCCAAGGTCGAGGTCGCCGTGGCCGATGAACTCGTCGAGCGGGTGATCGAGGCCATCAGCAACGCCGCCCGCACGGGCAAGGTGGGTGACGGCAAGATCTTCGTCACGGACCTGCACCAGTCCCTCCGGATCCGCACCGGCGAGACGGGCGACAACGCCCTGTAGGAGCGCCTCCAGGCGCGATATCCCGGGAGCACCACCCCATGCCCGTCATCAACAGCGGCGACACCGCCTGGCTGCTCAGCGCCACGGCCCTGGTCCTGTTCATGACCCTGCCGGGTCTCGCCCTGTTCTACGGCGGCCTGGTCCGCAGCCGGAACGTGCTGTCGGTGCTGATGCAGTGCTTCGCCATCGCGGCGGTCACGTCGCTGGTGTGGCTTGTGGCCGGCTACAGCCTGGTCTTCGGTGACGGCGGGGCGGCCCAGGCGGCCATCGGCGGGCTGGGCAAGGCCTTCCTCGCCGGCATGACCCCTGACAGCGTCTCGGGCACGGTTCCCGAGACCGTGTTCGCCATGTTCCAGCTCACCTTCGCCATCATCACGCCGGCGCTGGTGGTGGGCGCCTTTGCCGAGCGCATGCGTTTCGGCGCCATGCTCCTGTTCTCGACGCTGTGGCTGCTGCTGGTCTACCTGCCGGTGGCCCACTGGGTGTGGGGCGGTGGCTGGCTGGCCCAGATGAAGTTCCTGGACTTCGCGGGGGGCGCGGTCGTCCACATCAACGCGGGCATCGCCGCCCTGGTGGCGGCCCTTGTCATCGGCAACCGGCGGGGGTTCCCCGGGACGGCCATGCCGCCCCACAACCTGCCCGCGACCGTCACCGGGGCCGGCATGCTCTGGGTGGGCTGGTTCGGGTTCAACGCCGGTAGCGCGCTGGCAGCGAACGGGTCGGCCGGCATGGCCATGCTGGTCACGCACACCGCCGCCGCCGCCGGTTGCGTCGCCTGGATGGCCCATGAATGGTTGCGCTTCGGCAAGCCCAGCGTTCTCGGCATCGTCACCGGCATGGTGGCGGGCCTTGGCACCATCACGCCGGCCTCCGGCTACGTGGGCCCGGCGGGCGCCCTGGTGATCGGGCTGGCGGCGGGAACCGTGTGTTTCTGGGCAACCCAGTACCTGAAGCGCCGCCTCGCCATCGATGATTCGCTCGATGTGTTTCCCGTGCACGGGGTCGGCGGGATCATGGGCACCCTCCTGACCGGCGTGTTCGGCGCCACCGCACTCGGGGGCATCGGCCATCCGGACGGGCGTTCCATCGGCGCCCAGCTGGGCGTCCAGTTGATCGGCACCGTCGCCACCCTCGCCTGGTCCGGGGGCATGACCTGGCTGCTGCTGAAGTTCACCGGGGCCCTGACCCCGCTCCGGGTGACGGCCGAGCAGGAGAACGAGGGCCTCGACCTCGTCTGCCACGAGGAACGCGGCTACAACATCACGTCGTAGGAGCGCCCTTGAGAAGCGCCCGTAGGAGCGCCTTCAGGCGCGATCGCGGCTGAAGCCGCTCCTACGTGCCACCCAGAGGCGGTAGCCCAGCAGCGCCGCCAGGATGGCGCAGTAGACCAGCGGCTCCCGGACGTCCTTCTTCACCAGCCAGTAGAAGTGCCAGCAGCCCAGGAGGGCGGCGGGGTAGATGAGCCGGTGCAGGCGGAGCCAGCGGGATCCGAGCCGCCGCCGCCAGCCCGCGGTGGAGGTCACCGCCAACGGAACGAGCAGCAGGAAACCGGCGAGGCCGATGGTGATGTAGGGCCGCTTCGCGATGTCCTCCAGGATCAGCGCCAGGTCGAGCCCCCGGTCCAGCAGGAAGTAGGTGACGAAGTGCAGGGCCAGGTACGCGAAGCTCCACAGGCCGAGCAGGCGCCGGAACTGAAGGGGTAGAGGCGAGCCCGTGAGCCCGCGGAGCGGGGTCATGGCCAGGGTCGCGAGCAGCAGCCGCAGGCCCCACTCGCCGAGCACGTCCCGGATCACGAGCTGGGGATTCGGCCCGAGGCGCAGGCCCGCCACCTCGAAGAGCTGCAGCAGCAGCACGACGAGGGGCAGGGCGCAGGCGAGGTGGGCGAGGGGCCGCCACAGCAGGCGGACCTGGCGCTGGCTGACCATGGTGGCAGGCGCCCCGGGCGGGGGCTCAGTAGTACTTGGTGAGGTCGAGGCCCTTGTACAGCGATGCCACCTGGCCGGCATAGCCGTTGAAGGGCAGGGTCGGCTGCCGCTCGGCGAACAGGCTGCCGAAGCCCGAGCTGGCCCGCCGCTCCGTCGCCTGGCTCCACCGGGGGTGATCGACCGCCGGGTTCACGTTGGCGTAGAAGCCGTACTCGTCGGGGGCCGCC
>ERZ761602.2891-NODE-2891-length-25638-cov-49.215495_pt1 | contig 25638 bp, 29 predicted proteins | sample MGYA00512165_ERZ761602 | MGnify/ENA primary metagenome ERZ761602 (study PRJEB28899, sample SAMN02445085) | bioreactor sludge metagenome | biome: EBPR sludge; isolation source: Thorneside wastewater treatment plant | place: Australia: Brisbane, Thorneside...
CTTAAGATTCCCTTAAGCATGATCGCTCACACTACCGCGCCATAAGGGACTGGATTGTTTCGGTCCCGATCACTTCGAGTTGAGCGAGATACGATCATGCAAATTCCCGGTAGGCTCAAAAATGTGGCGGTGGCCGTCGCTTTGGCGACAGGCGGCGCGGTGCTGGCGACCGGCTTGACGCCGCTGGCGCTGGCCTTGGATACCGCGCCGGCGGCGCGGGTGGAAATGACCGTCCCCGATTTCAGCGCGCTGGTTCAACAAAATGCGGCGGCGGTCGTGAATGTCAGCGTCGCCGGCAAGGGCGCGCCGGTGATGATGGGGCCGGGAATGCCGGATCTCAATGACGGCTACAAACCCTTCGGTGACTATTTCAAGCCCTTCCCCCAACCGCCCGGCGGCAAGGGGATGCCCTTGCAAGGCTTAGGTTCCGGATTCATCATTTCCGCCGACGGTTATATCATCACTAACCATCATGTGGTGGATGGCGCGGACAAAATTACCGTCAAATTGAATGACAAGCGCCAATTCCCGGCCAAGCTGATCGGCAGCGACGCGCAATCCGATATCGCGCTGTTGAAGATCGATGCCAAGGACTTGCCGGTCGCGGCCATCGGCGATACCGGCGGCCTCAAGGTCGGGCAATGGGTGTTCGCCATCGGCGCGCCGTTCGGGCTGGAGCGCACCGCCACCAAGGGTATCGTCAGCGCGCTGGGTCGGTCCTTGCCGAACGATACCTACGTCCCTTTCATTCAAACCGACGTGCCGATCAACCCCGGCAACTCCGGCGGGCCGCTGTTCGATCTGACCGGCAAGGTGGTGGGGATCAACTCGCAAATTTTTAGCCGCAGCGGCGGTTACATGGGACTGTCGTTCGCCATTCCGGCCGATGTGGCGATGGAGGTGGTGGCGCAACTCAAGGCCGACGGCCGCGTCACGCGCGGCTGGCTGGGAATCACCTTGCAGGAAGTTACCCAAGATCTAGCGCGCTCGTTCAACTTGGCGCAACCGCGCGGCGCGCTGGTGTCCGAAGTCAACGCCGACGGACCCGCCGCCCGATCCGGCTTAAAAGCCGGCGATGTCATCGTCGTCTACGGCGACAAACCGATCGACGACAGCGCTGATTTGCCGCCCTTGGTCGGTGCGACCAAGCCGGGTGAAAACCAGCGCTTGACCGTGATTCGCGACGGCAAGGAACACGATATCACCGTCACACTCGGCCAATTGCCCGACAAAAACCCGCGAGAACTCGCCTTAAACAGCGCGCCGGACGACGGTTCGCCGCGCTTGAATGTCGCGGTGGCCGACGCGCCGGCCGGCCCCGGCGGTGCGAGTGAAGGGGTGCTGGTGCAACAGGTCGGGCCGGGCATCGCCGCCGAGGCTGGGGTGCGGCCGGGCGATATTCTGGTGAGTTTGAACAATCAGAAGGTCAAAAATGTCGCGCATCTCCAGCAACTGGTGCGGGAACTGCCGCGCGGCAAGCGGGTGCCGTTGTTAGTCAAGCGCGGCGGCGGCGCGTTGTATCTCGCGGTGGAAGTGCCGGCCGCCGACGAGCGGCCGGGCTGATGCGCTAAACCGCCGCGTCCGACATGCCGGTCGCGGCGGCGCGGTGCTCGGCGCGCCGATCCCGGTTGCCGAGCACCCGCCGGCGAGGGCTGATTATTTCAGCGCCTCGATGCCCGCGCCGTAGTTGATATGAAACGGCGCGTCATCCAGAATCAGAGCGGGGACCGATTTGACGCCTTTGCGCTCGGCCTCCGCGACCCGATTCCGCTGTTCTCCCAAATGGACGATTTCCACCTCATAACGTTGCGGGTCGAGCGCGCGGGCGACGTTCTGTTCGGCCGCGACGCAAACCGGACAGCCGGCGTGGTAGAAAATGGCTTTGCTTTTGTTCATCGCAAAATCTCCTTAACAGGGTGAAAGCGAACCGGAGGCGGGTTTCGCCGAACGCCTGAAACGTTCCGGCAGTCCAAGCCTGCGACGGATCGGGCGCGTTGGCCAGCGGGCACTTTTTGGTGGGCCGGGCACTTTTTGGTGAAAATTGGCGATTTCGCATGAAAAAAAATTCTTCGTCGCCGTCGGTTTATAGCCAGTTGGAAGAAGTGATCGGCTGCAAGTGGTCGGTTTCGGTGCTGCACGCCATCCGGGAAGGCGTGACCCGACCCGGCGCGCTCGAACGGGAAATCGCCGGTATTTCGACCAAGGTCTTGTCGGAGCGACTGCGAAAGTTGAGCCATTACGGCTTGCTCAAGAAAACGACTTTCCCGGAAGTGCCGCCGCGCACCGAATACGCGCTGACCGACGCCGGCCGTCGGCTGACGGAAATCATCGAACAAATCAAGCAACTCGACAGTCAAATTCAGTTGTCAAATGGTTCGACCCAATAGCGCCAGCGCGAGGGCGGAGGAACAGACATGATCAAACCGGCGGTATGGCTCGCATTGCTGTTAACGGTCTTTCCCGCGTGGGCGGAGCACGGCGGTTTGCCGGTCGCGGGTCAGCCGTTGATCATCGACGTGCGCACCGAAGCCGAATACCGTCAGGAACACGTGCGGGAAGCGCTCAACATCCCCTATGATCAGATCGCCGAACGCATCGCCGCCGTCGCGCCCGACCGCGACGCGCCTATCGCGTTGTACTGCCGCAGCGGCCGCCGCTCCGGGATCGCCGAACAAACCTTGCGCGGTTTGGGCTATCAGCGCGTCGAAAATCGAGGCAGTCTGGACGATATGCGCCGCAGCGGCTTTCGGACCGATTGAGTCGGCCCGCGACGGACGCGACGCCATGAACGAAATCCGGATCGAAAACGCGCCCGACGATGAGAAGTTACGGGCATTGGCGGTTGAAAGCTGGCCGATATGGACCCAGGAAATATCGGAATTTCCTTGGGAATACGACGCCGAGGAAACCTGTTACCTGCTGGAGGGCCGGGTCACCGTGACGCCTGAAGGCGGCGCGCCGGTCGAAATCGGGCCGGGCGATCTGGTGACCTTCCCCCAGGGAATGCGCTGCACGTGGCGGGTCAACGCGCCGATCCGCAAGCATTACAGCTTTTCTTGAACCCTACGCCTGGGCGCCGATTGCAGGGGCCGTCAAAGCGGCGGGGTCGATCCGCTGTTGGTCTTGTCCTAAAGCATCCGGCAGTGCTTCGAGCCGGATCGGGCGTTCCAACAGCAGGCTCATAACGGGAGCGGTTCGCTCCAGCACGCCGCTGGTCAGATAATGTTCGCTTCCCGTGCCTGCCTCATCGGCAAGCGACGCCAGCGCCTCCAACCGCCGCCGCACCTGCCGGGCCACCGCCGCGCTGGGGTCGATGACGGCGACGTTCGGACCCGCCAAGCGCTCGATCAAGGGAGTTAGAAAGGGGTAGTGGGTGCAGCCGAGCACCAGCGTGTCCGCGCCTTGTTCCAGCAGCGGTTGCAGATAAGCTTGCAACAGCGCGCGGGGACGCGGCCCGCCCAAATCGCCGTCTTCCACGCAATCGGCCAAGCCGGGGCAGGGTTGCACCATCACCCGCGCCCGATGGCCGTGCTGGTCGAGCAGGGCGGCGAATTTATCGCTGCGCACGGTGTTGCCGGTGGCCAGGATGCCGACCACGCCGGAACGGGTGGCGGCCACCGCCGGCTTGAGCGCCGGTTCGATGCCGATGATCGGTGCGCCGAAGCACGCGCGCAGCCGCGCGATTGCCGCCGCCGTGGCGGTGTTGCACGCCACCACTACCGCCTTGGCGTTTTGATTGAGCAGGTAGTCGGTGATCAGCAACGAACGTTGGACGATGAATTCAGCCGGTTTGCCGCCGTAAGGGGCGTGACCGGAATCGGCTACGTACAGCAGGTTTTCGTGAGGCAGGTCAGCGCGAATGCGCCGCAACACCGATAGGCCGCCCACCCCGGAATCGAAGACGCCGATGGGACCGGCCTTATCCATCTGAGGTGCGAGCGGGCGGCTTGCGGCTCAACCGCCGGTCGCGAACAACCGCGCGATGCGTTCCTGAATCGCCGCCGCCGCCGCTTGCGGGTCGGGCGCCTGACGGATCGGGCGGCCGACCACGATGTGATCGGCGCCGCTCAAAAATGCCTCCTCAACGTCCATGGTGCGTTTCTGATCGTCGGTCGGGCGGTTCAGCACCGGCCGGATGCCCGGCGTGACGATGAGCAGTTTCTCGCCGAGCTGCCGGCGCAAATCAGCCGCTTCCAATCCGGAGGAAATCACGCCGCGACAGCCGATGTCCAACGCCCGCCGCGCCCGCGACAGCACCAGGGTTTTAGGATCGCAAGCGAAACCCAGGTCATCGAGATCGCCCTGATCCAGACTGGTGAGCACGGTGACGGCGAGAATGCCCAACGCGCTGTCTGCCTCCCGCGCGGCTTCCACCGCCGCCCGCAGGATCGCATCGTTGCCGTGCACGGTCGCGAAGGTCGCGCCGCGAGGGCACAGTTGGCGCACGGCGGAGCGCACCGTCTCCGGCACATCGAAGAACTTGAGATCAACAAACACCTTTTTATCGCGTCCGCGCAACCATTCGAGCAGTTCGAAATAGCCGCCGGCCATGAACAATTCCAAGCCGATTTTGTAAAAACGCACCGTCTCGCCCAAGGTTTCCACCAGTTCCCGCGCCGCAATCGGGTTCGGTACATCCAAGGCGAAGATCAGTCGCTCGGCGGGCGGGATGGAGGTGCTGGAAAGCAGCTTGGAGGCGGTCATAAGAGGGTTGGCGCGGGTGGGGGCTGGGTTAAACGGATGGCGGCGATTCTAGCGCGGCCGGCCGCTTGGCAACAGAGGCAACCTCTATCACTGTGTCGCCTGACTCCATTCCCGTTCGTAATAATGAACGAGGATTTGATTGTTGAGCCGGTTAATCTCGGTTGCCACCGGACTCATGTCGGGGGCGAACTGGAATAACGCCGCAGTGGTGGCGACGGTCAGAAAGCGCAAGCCGGGCGGATAGCGTTCAGGCGCTCGCCACGGCTGGCGGGTCGCCAGCACGAACCCCCATTCCCCGAATGCCGGCACGTAGGCGTGATACGGCGCGACGCCCAGGCCCGCGCTTTTCAAGGTTTCGACGATGCACCAAAACGACTGACGGGCGTACAGCGGCGAGGTGGCTTGCACGACCGCCGCGCCGTTGGCGCTTAAATGTTTTTCCAGCAATCGATAAAAGGTCTGGCTGTACAGTTTGCCCAGCGAATGATTGCTCGGATCGGGAAAATCCACCGCGATAAAATCGAAAACCTCGGAATTTTGCGCCAGCCATTGAAAGGCGTCGGCGTTGACGATCCGCAGCTTGGGCGAGTTCAGGGCGTTGCCGTTTAAAGCGGTCAACAAAGAGTGGCTGGAGAACAGCCGGGTCATTTCCGGGTCGAGATCGACCAGCGTGATCGATTCGACCGAATCGTAACGCAAGATTTCGCGCGCCGCCAAGCCGTCGCCGCCGCCCAGCACCAACACCCGCCGCGCGCCCGGCGTCGCGCCCAAGCCGGGGTGAATCAGCGCCTCGTGATAGCGGTATTCGTCGCGGGAACTGAATTGCAAGTTGTTGTTGAGAAACAAGCGCAAATCGTCTTTCCAGCGGGTCAACACGATCCGCTGATAGGGCGAGGTGCGGGCCAGCACGATCTCGTCGGCGTAAAGATGATCCTCGGCCCAGGTGGTGAGCTGTTCGGCGACCGCGAGGCCGGCCAGCAACGCAACGAGCGCGGCGGCGCACTGACCGCGCAGCCAGCGCCATTGCGGCAACTGATCGCGAAACAGCCACAAGGCCCACGCCGCCACCAGCACGTTGAGCAATCCGAATAACAAGCTGGTGCGCATCAGGCCCAGATGCGGGGCCAGCAGAATCGGAAACAGCAGCGACACCGCCAGCGCGCCGAGATAATCCAGGGTCAGCACCTGCGCCACCAGATCCTTAAAGGCGAATTGCTGCTTGAGAATCCGCATCACCAGCGGAATTTCCAAGCCGACCAAAATGCCGACCAGCAGCACCAGCGCATACAGCGCCAGCCGAAACGCGCCGCCCCAGGCGAAGATCAAAAACAGCGCCGGCGCGGAAAAGCCGCCCAAGATGCCCACCGCCAGTTCGATTTGAATGAAGCGCGCGATCAGGCCGCGCACCACGTAGCGCGACAGCCAGGAGCCGATCCCCATCGCGAACAAATAGCTGCCGATGACGGTGGAAAATTGGGTGACGGAATCACCCAGCAGATAGGAGGCGAGCGCGCCGGCAACCAATTCGTAGACCAGGCCGCACGAGGCGATGGCGAAAACCGAAAGGAGGAGGGCGTGGGTCATTGAGGATTAAGGCGATTCCAGCTCGATTGCGAGCGACAGGTTTTGTCGATTTGCCTGACAAACGGCTCCGCTAAGCCCAGACGCCAATCTTGTCGATGCGCCGCGCTGCTGACGTTTCATCGGCATCGGTGACGGATGGTCGCGTTATTTGTGATAAATCCCCCGCGCCGAGCCCGGCGGGCTTTTGGACTCGCTGACGGCGAACACGCTCCACCCTCGGTATTGCGCCGTGAGAAACAGCAGCAGAATCAAAATCCCGCCGATCAGGTAACCGCGATAAAGCATGGTCCGCCGCGCTCCATTTCAAATCGATCAGTCGTCGTCATCCGATTCGCTCGTTGCGGACGAAGCGTGATCGCTTTCCGCCCAGCGGGCGCGTTCGTAGGCCCACATCCGCCAGCGCAACGCCAACGGCAGAAGCAATAGCCCCGCCAGCGCCAGAAAAAAATTGCTCCAACCGGGCACGTCGCGAAACAGGGTGAAGGTTCCGGTCACGGTCGGCGCGCCGGGTGGCGATTCGGCTTCGACGCTCAGATAATAGGTTCCAGCCGGAATGGCGGACAGAATCGCCTCGTCACCGGCGTCGCCTTCCGACCAGCGCTCGCCCTCGTCCACGCCCTGGTAATACCCGAGTTCCCGGCCGATGGCGTAGCTGGCCCCCGAATCGCGCTCGATCAAGGCGAGGTCGAAGTAAATCCAGTTGTTATCGAGGTTGGTCTGGGCGCGGATGACGAGGTTGGACGGCCGTCCTCGCAAGACGAACGGTTCGCTGGTCTGCGGCTGGTTGCGGTTTTGGGCGTCGAACAGAAACGTTTGCTGGTGTACCCGCTGGCCGGACGAAAAAAGCAACACCAGCACTTGGCCGGCGACCAGCAAGGCCAAAAATCTCCACAGCAACCGCCGAAATTTCGGCCGTTGCGCCTCGTATGGCGAGGGCTGGCTCGCGCCGACGCCGATCCGCGTCGGCAGCGGCGTCGCCAGCTGAAAGGCGGTTTTGACTGTTTCCGGCTCCAGGTATACCGCGCGCGACCAGATGGCTTCCTTATCGCTCAGTTCCAGGCTCAACTGAAAAGGCGGGGCGATGTAGTCCTGAATTTCGCAGCGTTCCCCGACGCTCACCCGCCAGTAGAATTCGCCCACCACATAGCTCACTTCTGCGGTTGCCGTTTGAAAGTGCCGGTAGCTTCGATCTCGGTCGGCGGCGCTGGCTTGCGCGCCGTATCCGGTCACCAGCGGCGGTTCGGCAACGGTTTGGGCCAAATTCCAATGGCCGTTGTATTCCACCAGCCAGCGGAAGCCCTGTTCCCGATGAAACAGCAGATATTCGCTCCATTCGTAATCGATGCCGTCCACCGTGACCCGCCGGCGCAAATAACCGATGGCTTCATACTCGGTTTCCTCAAAACGGCCGCGCCCGCCGAGCGGAATCAACGGTTCGTGCCGGATGCGCGCCTTGAATTGAGACAGAACCCGAAAATTCGGATCGCTCAGGTCGATGACCGACCCGCAGGCCCCGCACGCTAAGGTTTCGCTATGGCCCTTGGCCCGGATCGGCAGCGAGATGCCGCAGCCGGGACACTGCAACGCTCGGGCGTCAACGCCGGCGTCCGGTTCCCAACCGGCCGGCGCGAGCGGGCGCAAGCCGGTGAGCTTCAGATCGTCGAAAAGGATCTGTTCGCCGACGAAGGTCAGCGGTGGATCTTCGCTGTAATCGAGCGTGGCGAACAGCTTGCCGCTCGCTTGTAAGTCCGCCACCGGCGCTTCGTACCCGACGCCGACCTTGATCGGCAACTCGCCTTCGCCGGCGACGCAGCGGGCCTTTTCGAGATTGCTGACTTGAAAGGCCCGACCCTTCAGCGTTACGGCCTGACCGGCGCGCAATTCCGAGAAGGGCGGCAGCGGTTCGGAAGGCTGAATCAAGAACGTGATCGCGTAATGGCCCAAGGTTTCGCCCAGCCAGCCGCCGCGCTGGTTTTCAAACAGCAGATACCATTCGTTCCAAATGCCCTGACCGTACCGCAACTGAATCCGCCCGACCACGGTAAAGCGGGTTTTTCGGTAGACGCCTTCCGCGCCGAGCTGAACCGGCGACGAATCCGGCAGCAATTCGGCCATCTTGCCGATGTTTTCCAGGTTTAAATCGTGGCGGATCAGCGTGCTTTTGCAGTACTCGCAGACCGTTAAAATGGAGACGGCCGACTGGAAGCGGATCGCGGCGCCGCACGCGGGGCAGTTAGCGGTTTTCATGAGCGCAAATACTACAACAGCGGAAGACAAAAAAGCTTGAAACTAGTTTCTTATATCATCATTTTAATCAAAACTTAACATAATAAATCAAAGACAAAAAACTGAAAATCAAGATGTTATCCAAAGATTTTTAGGTGAAAACCCTCCGCTCGGAGTTATCCACAAAAACTGTGGATAACTTTCCGGCTTGTCCCACCGCCCACAGATCAGAGCCAGAAAAAACCGGAAGTTGACCCATAAAGCGCAATTGAGCAAAAAATGATCAATCGATGATCCCGGTTGGAAAGGTGTCCGTCTGCTCTATTGCGGTGCACAGCGTGCTGCAATCGCACAATCCATGATCCAAAAGCGCGGCAAGCTGCTCGGAAAGATTCGAAAACCGCGTGGCCCACGCTCTGCATTAAACTTTTGTGGCCTTAACGGTCTTATCCGTTTCCGACCGGCGGTCACGCTGTTTTCAATCAGCGGAAAGGGCAACCGAAAGCTCGCCGCCGTCAGTGATGTTCCGCTCAAAGGATTGGCATGAATCCCGCCATCGAACTCACGCTCGCGCAAACCTTCGATTTTCTGCTCCACGTTGCGGTGGTGCGGCCGGTCTTTCTATGGGGCGCGCCGGGCATCGGCAAAACGGCGCTGGTCAACCGTTTCGCGACGGCGGTGGGCCTGGAGTGTGTGTCGCTGTTGGGCAGCCAACTGGCTCCGGAAGATTTGCTGGGCGTACCGAAGATCGACGGCGACTGCTCGCGGTTTTTTCCGCCGGCCAACATCGTGCGCCGCCAGCCGTTCGTGCTGTTTCTGGACGAACTCAACGCCGCCAGCCACGACATCCAAAAAGCGTTTTACTCGCTGATTCTGGAACAGCGGGTCGGCGAATACCGATTGCCCGCCGGCACCATCGTCATCGGCGCGGGCAACCGGGCCAAGGACGCCGCCATCGTCAAGCCGATGCCTTCGGCGCTCATCAACCGTCTGGCCCACATCCATTTGCGCGCCCAACACCGCGAATGGCTGGCCTGGGCCGTGAATGAGGGCGGGATTCATCCGTGGGTGGTGGACTACATCCAGCTTCGGCCGGATCATTTGTGGAATGAGCCGCCGAAGCATGAAGAACCGTTCTCGACTCCCCGTTCGTGGCACATGTTGTCCGACGCCTTGCATTCCTTTGGCGAAGCCTTGAGCGATGAAATGCTGGAGGCGCTGGCCTTCGGGTTGCTGACGCCGGCCCATGCCGGCCAGTTTAAAGGCTTTGTGAAGCAGTTGCGGCAACGCCACACGCTGGCGGCGATCTTGAAGGGCGATGCCCACTGGCCGGCCGAACCCGCCGACCGCGACATTCTTTACTTTCTGGCGCAATCGTTTCGGGGCCAGCTGCGCAAGGAGTTACCGGAGGACGAAGCCTCGCTGCGGCAGGAGCACAAGCAACTGGCGATGCGGGCGAAAAGTTTGCTGCGGGATCTGGCGCGGATCAGCGTCGAAATGGCCCAAACGGTGGTGGCCGAAGATGATGCTGGCCAGCGCTTGCCGTCCTGGTTTTTGGTGGAGGTGGCGCGCGATTTGCCCCGCTTGGCCGAACGTCGGACGGGTAAATGAAGCCTCGCAAAGCCGCCGACCATCCGGCTCGCATCGCGTTTCAGCAAGGCGTGCTGCTCGCCCAACGCCCGCCGCTGGACGCCGTGGCCGGCGCGGCGCAGCTCCGGTTTGACGACAAGCACCACTTTGTGAGCGTCAAGGGCTGGCTGGCGCTGTCGCCGGATGGATTTATTTGGGTCCATCCCAAGCGAGTGGCGCGGCCGGAGGAGTGGGCGCGGGTGTTGGGGCTCGCTTACATCTGCTTGGGCTTCGGTTTGGTGCGTCAGCGCGAACCGCAGGCGCTGTGGGAAACTGCCGCGCTGCTGGTGGCGGAACGGTTTTGCCAGGATGCCGGGATCGGGGTTGCGGCGGAGGTTTTGCTCCATCCGGAGGTGGAAATTCCGGTCAGCGGCGAAGAAGCGCTGTTTCGGAGTTTGGTCGTCGAGGGATGCGATCCCGCGTTGCTGCAATGGCATGAGGCGCTGTGCGGCAACGGGATGAACGTGTTTCGCCCGACCGATCAATCGCCCGGCGGCTACCGACCACGCTCGCCGGACTGGCGCGAGTTGCTGGCCGATGGCATCGCGCGCGGGGTGGGCGAAGCGATTGAGAAGGCAAGCGGCCGAACGGTCGCGGTTTCTGGCGCGCCGCGCCGGCTGACGCCGGCGTTGAAGGCGCAACGCCGCTTGATCGACAGCCATCCGCTGCTAGGCGCGCTGGCGGTCGGCTTCGATCTGGAGGAAGACCCGCGCGTGTGCCAGTTGCACGCTATTCGGGTGGCGGCCATCGATGTGGGTAGCCGGACGATCTGGATCAACCCGGCGGCGGGTTTGAACGAGTCGGAATGTCTGTTTGTGTTCGCCCACGAGCTGCTGCACGCCGGTTTGAATCACGCTTCGCGCCGGCGAGGACGCGATCCTTTGCTATGGAATGTCGCCTGCGATTTCGTGATCAACGGTTGGTTGATCGAAATGGGGATCGGCGCGCCGCCGGTGCTGGGCCTGCTGCACGACGCCGAGTTGGCCGGAGATTCGGCCGAGGAGATTTACGATCAGCTGGCGCGCGATCTGCGCCGCGCCCGCAAGTTGGCGACCTTGCGCGGGCCGGGTTTGCCCGATGTGTTCGGCAAGGAGGAGGGCGGCATTTTTGTCGATGCCGAGGCTTATTGCCGGCGCGCGTTGTGGCAGGGTATGGAGCGTTGTTTGATGGGCGGCGGGCGCGGGACGCTGCCGGCCGGACTGGTGGAGGAAATTCGCGGTTTGGCCCAGCCGCCAATTGCGTGGGACGTGCGGTTGGCTTATTGGTTCGACGAGCATTTCCCGCCGCCGGAGCGCCGCCGGAGTTACGCGCGACCCTCGCGCCGGCAAGCCAGCACGCCGGATATTCCCCGTCCGTCCATCGCCAAGCCGCCCGAGGAGGAACGGCGGGCGCGGGTTTTTGGGGTCGTGTTGGATACGTCTGGGTCGATGGAGCCGAAGCTGCTCGGCAAAGCCATCGGAGCCATCGCCAGTTACGCTCAGGCGCGGGAGGTGTTCGCGGTGCGGTTGGTGTATTGCGACGCCGCCGCCTACGATGCGGGTTGGCTGCCGCCTGAGGCTTTATTGGAGCGGATTGCGGTTAAGGGACGCGGTGGGACGGTGCTGCAACGGGGCGTGGATTGCTTGCGGGATGCGGCGCGGCGCAAGGATTTCCCGCCGCGCGGGCCGGTGTTGCTGATCACCGATGGCTACTGCGAGACGCAGTTGAGCATCGACTTCGAACATGCTTTTCTAATGCCAGAAGGTCGGCGGCTACCGTTCGCGCCGCGCGGTGAGGTGTTTTGGGTTCGGTAGGATTTATCGCGCTCATTACTTTGTAATGACAGGAACCACTAATGAAAATATCAAACCTACCTTTCGGCACAATTGACTGATCAAGCGTTGAAAGAACGGAACATGGGACGAGACGGGCGCGGCTTATTGGCGCGCAAGACTTTGGGAACATCAGACCCCAAAACCTAGTCAATCGTCTTCCAACACGGAAATCAGGCATTCCAGCACTTGGCTGACGAGGTGCGGCGGGGCGCGTTCTACCACGCTCGCCTTTCGCGCTTTCCAGTCCAGGGATTTGACCTGGTGGGCGTGAATGCTGCCGTCTGTTCTTAAACCGGAACCGGAGAGCGGAATCAGGAAACCGGAGTCGCGGGCCACAGCCGCCATGCCGCCGGAAATCGGGCAGACCAGGGCAAGCTGGAACCGCTGGTTGAAGGATTTGGGCGAGACGACGAGGCAGAAATGAGGGCCTTGCATTTCCCGTCCGCTTGCCGGGTCGAACTGGAGGTGGAGAATGTCGCCCCGGTCCGGGGGCTTCATTGCTCGTTTCCCACCGCCGGGAGTTCGTCCCAGCCTGTCACCCGCTGCAATCCTTTAGGGGTGGCCGCTAGCAACTCCGCCAAACGTCGGCGTGGGCGGGCGGGTTTCAGGCGCAGTTCGGATCCGCTGATTTCCACGGACAGCAGCGCCCCGGCTTCAAGCTGGTTCTGTTCAATGTAAGATTGGGGAATGGTGATGATCAGCGAGCCACCCGAGCGGCGCAACGACGCAGTGAGCATGATAAAATCCTGTTTAGTTTTACTAAAATAAAACTAACAGAAATTCTTCAATTTGAAAATACTAAAATTTTTCCTATTGTTAGTCGTTCTAATACTATCTAAAGAATGTATCTGAGCTCAATAAAGGCGCATAGATAGAGAGTAAACGGATTTATCCGTTTGGCCTTTTGGCGACCGAACAGCCGAAGCGGAGTGCCGTGTCCGCAGGATCGGGTCAATCGGCAGTTCAAGGCAGATTGGCCGAGTCGGTTATGGGTTTCGGATTTCACCTATATATCCACTCGGCAAGGCTTCGTCTTAATCCGAAAAAGGAGCAACGCTTGGCTAAATCAACCATCACCTACTGGAATCCTCTCGCATCCGACAGTCAGGAGCGCTGGACGCCGATTCAAGGGTTGGAAGGCATGGCCGAGGAAGTGACCTTGAGCATCGATCCGGTTACCGGAGAATATTCCAGGCTCACTCGGTTTCTACCCGGAGCCGATACATCCGCCTTCGGAGGGAAAAGCCACGCTTATCCGGAGGAAGTGTTCATCGTCAGCGGCCGACTTTACGACGCGGCATTCGATCTTTGGTTGGAGGCCGGTCATTACGCCAGCCGCCCGCCGGGCGAAGTGCATGGCCCTTTCAAAACCGAAACCGGCTGCGTTGTTTTCGAAGTCTCTTTTCCCAATCGGATTGCCTCCGACAAAAATACCTTAAAGCTTGATCCTTCCTGCTTCTGAATCCCAATGCTGAGAAGCTCGGAATGTCGCCCTGTCGTCTCGATCATCTTGTGGTGACCGCCCCTTCGCTTGATGCCGGCGCGGCGTGGGTTCGGCAAGCGCTCGGCGTTTCGCCACAGCCCGGCGGCGAGCACCCGCGCATGGGAACGCATAACCGGCTGCTGCGGCTCGGCGATGAATTATATCTTGAGGTGATCGCGATCAATCCCGCCGCGCCTGCTCCAACCCGGCCGCGTTGGTTCGCGCTCGATAGGCTCGGCTCCGACGCCGCGCCCGCGCTTTCCGCTTGGGTCGTCCGCACCTCCAATATTCAGGCCGCCGTTTCCGTATGCTCGGAACCGCTTGGCGCTGTCGAGGCCATGAGCCGGGGCGCGCTCGACTGGTTTATCACCCTTTCAGCCGATGGGTCCGCGCCGCTCGGTGGGATCGGCCCTGCCTTGATCGAGTGGCGGACCGCGCCGCATCCCGCGTCCAAACTCCAAGAGCAGGGTTTATCGCTCGCCAAACTCGAACTCGCGCATCCCGAACCGGAGCGCGTTTCCCGCTTGTTGATGTCTTTGAGACTGGACGCGCCGGTTACGGTTTCGGCAGCCGCGCGCGGTTCGAAGCCGCGCTTGGTCGCGTGGATCAATACGCCGCACGGGCTTCAGGTGTTATCGAGCGCACTGTAAGCAGCTCATGCGCCTAGAAAATTAATCTCAGAATCATTTTTGCTTGACACCTTGCGCCGTCCGTTCTATTTTTAGCGTACATTTGTACGCTAACAGTCACGCTCATGCCCAAACGTCCCGACGACCGGCTTTACCTTCAACGCTTGCAGGATTACTACGCCCGCTGGCGCAGCCTGCCGGCTTACGGCCCGCTGCGAGAGGTCTTGCGGCTGAGCTCGCGCGACGGCGTGGCCAAGGTGTTGGAACGGCTGCGGGCGGCCGGTTATCTGGATCGCGCGCCCGACAACCGCTGGACGCCGACCTCGCGATTTTTCGAGCGGCCGCTGGCGGAAACGGCGGTCCCGGCGGGATTGCCCGCCTTGGTCAGCGACGGCGGCGAGGTCTGCTCCATCGACAGCTGGCTGGTCCGCCATCCCTCGCGCACCACGCTGATCCCGATTACCGGCGATTCGATGATCGAGGCCGGCATCTACGAAGGTGATCTGGCGGTGGTGGAGCGGAATATTCCCGCTCGGCCCGGCGATCTGGTGGTGGCGGTCATCAACAATGAATTGACGCTCAAAACCTTGGCGGTGGAAGACGGAGCCGCGATTCTGCGACCGGCCAATCCGCGTTATCCGATCATTCGACCCGGCGACCAGTTGGAGATTTTCGGCGTGGTCGTCGGACTGATCCGTTCCTATCGCTCGCCTCGGAGGTAATGCCCATGTTGGCTCTCGCTGTTGAATCGCCCGCCGGTCGGGTCAGTCTTGCCCGGCCTGTTCCCCATTGCCAAACGGCCTCGGAACCGGTGGTCGGTTGGCCGCTGTTGGAAGACGCGATCCCGAGCGGCGAGCCGCTGCCGATCACGGACGCCGCACAGGACCGGCTCAGTCTGGACGCCCATCTGATCCGCAATCCCGAGGCGAGCTTTCTGGTTCGGGTGCGGGGCGATGCGCTGCGCGGCGCGGGTTTGCGCGACGGCGATCTGGTGGTGATGGATCGGGCCGTGCCGCCGCTGGCCGGTAGCGTGGTGCTGGTGGCGGACGCCGAGGGCGTCGCTCTGCGGCAGCTGGATCGCGACGCCGCCGGAAAATTGACGGTCGCGTCGAACGGTGACGACCCGCTCGGCGGTCGGGGGCGCTCGATCCAGGACTTCAATATTTGGGGCGTAGCGCGGTGGGTCGTCCACCGGCTTTGGCCGAACCGGGATTGGTCGGCTCAACCTGAGCCGCTATCCCTAGGGGCGCTCTCCGCGCCGCCGACAATCGCGAGGTAAATCACGATGAACGATGCATGTTCGAAACACGGCGCTTTTAGCTGGAACGAATTGATGACCACCGATGTGGCGGCGGCCCGAAACTTTTACGGGGCGCTGTTCGGCTGGGAAACCGAGGCTTATCCGGGCGGCGATTATCACTATACCTTGGTCAAAGTCGGCGGCGAAGCGGTCGGCGGCATCATGAGTTTGCCGCCCGACTGCGCTGGAATGCCGCCTGGTTGGGGAATCTACGTCACGGTAAGCGATGTGGAGGCGACCGCCCGCCAAGTTGAAAGCTTGGGCGGCAAGCTGCTGCGCCCGCCCATGGACATTCCGGATGTCGGACGGTTCTGCGTGTTGCAAGACCCGCAAGGCGCCACTTTGTGCGCCATTCAGTATCGGTAAAGGTTGTATCCCTCATGCTCTCGCCGCGCGATGGACGGCGGGAGCTGTTTTTTTTGGATCGCGCGAACCGTTAATGCTGCTTGGGGAGCAATGTAGAGCAAGCAGTTTTTGCGCCTGAGTCAGAATATCGCGATCAGCGCATCCGTTTGGAGCTTTCTGGCGTATTACTTGCAAAACCCCTGCTGAGGCAAGTTTTCCAATAACGGAGCACCGCCATGCACGCTGAATCCTTGAATCCGTCTCGCCGAGATCCGACCGCTTCCCGGTCGATGCGTCCGGTCGGTCTGACCGATAAGGCGCTGCGGCGGCAAAATCGCGTGTTTCGGGGCACCGGCGGCGTCAGCGCCGGCAATCGGGCGCAAGGTTTCGCGCCGGCGTTTATGGATACCCAGACGGGCGTGGTGTATCGGGCGTGCTTTGCCGATGGCCGGCCCGCGCCGATGCATTTATTGGAGGGGTTGCCGTCGGCGCTGGTGGTGGAGCGGGATGCGGGCGGTCGCGCGGTTGCGATCCATGCGTCGGTGTTGGCGGGCTTTGTGCGGGGGGCTCGGTTTTTTACGCGCGAACAAGCTGCCGCCTTGGTGATGAATTAGCCCTATTCGGACAGCCTCCGGTTACGTTCGAGCCAACAGAACCGGTCCAAAACGATCCGCCTGGTTGGCAGTAGCTGACGCGGACCTCCATCGCGGATGGTTTGGCGCAGCGGTCAAAGCGCCTCCATGCCAAACTCTTGGTCTGCCCCGCCGTCATCCGTTGTCCCAGTCTGGATGTCATTTTATTGTTTTTTCTGATTTTTTAGAAAAAACGCCATACTGGCCGGATAAAGCGTCGATGGCATGAATGATGCTTAATTCTACTTTGACTCCATCTCAATCGTTCGTTTCAAGGGTGCAATCATGAAAGAAATGCAATTGCCAGAAATTCGCCGCTTCAAGTGGCGCGGCGAGCCGCACGCGATTTATTACTCGCCCGACATGGCGATTCGCGCGCACGATCACAACTATATCTTGCGGTTGATTTCGGATCGAATCGCCTTGTTGGCGCCCGCTCAGTTCTGCCTGTTGCCGCAGTATAGAAGCCAGGATTTGCAATATGTCTGACGGGGGCGTCGTCGGACGCGCTTGCCAGACCCGTCAGGCTGGAAACAAAGGGCATTAATCCGCTTTGTCTCCAGCCTGATGTAAGTCACGTCTCAGCCCGCATCAAACCCCTGCAATAACCCCGCATCCGCTATTCAGCCGTCTCCAGCGGCCCTCCAGATTGAATTGAGCTCTTTATTCCCCAACCGAATTTGCCGCTCCGCCGCCTCTGTCGGATTAAGCAAAGATCGACAATAGCTTTCAAACCCTTTCAGCAGATTGACGTTCCAAAGCTTGCCGCCCGCGTCCAGGGATCACTCTCAGCTTTTTAGAGACGTTGGCATCATATTTGCCTTTATTAATTGACATAAATTCGATAAATTATATTTTATAGTTTGTCTAGTAGTTTACATTAGGATGAGAAAAAGGCTTATGAAAGTATCTAAAGAGCATCACAAGCTTGGCGGGTTTAGCAAGTATCGAACAATTATCATCTCCATTGCGCTTTTTATCGTCTTCGATCTCGGCGTGTTGGTGATGAATTTTTACATCTCATCGCAGATTAGCAAGGATGCGGTTGGGGTCAACCTTGCCGGGCGTCAGCGTATGCTGTCTCAGCGGACGGCCAAGACGCTGTTGCAACTTCAGAATGCGGTGCAAAGCAACGCGGATGCGAAAAAGCCCCTTGCGGAGTTGCAGACGGCCTTCAATTTGTTTGACGGCACGCTACGCTCGTTCAGCGAAGGGGGCGAAGCCGTCGGCGGCGATGGCAAACCAGTGATTCTAGAACGAGTGGAAGACCCCGCGGGCCGCGAGTCGATCAGGAAAGCGTATGCGATCTGGAATCCCTACCGAGAGAAATTGCAGCCGGTGTTGAACGGCAGCTCTGAGACGCGCGCGGATGCGCTGCCGGGCGTGGTGGCTTACGCCTTGGCTAATAATTTATTGCTTCTCGAACAGATGAATTTCTTGACCACGGCCCTGGAGCATGTGGCTTCCGATAAAGCCGATCGGCTTCGGTTGATTCAGATGACTGGCATCACGCTGGCTCTGGTTAACTTTCTGATTATTCTGTTCCATTTTATCCGCCAGTTGCGCGAGAGCGACACCATGGCGGAGGCGGCTCGCCGCGAAACCAAGGATATTTTGGAATCGGTTTCCGAGGGTCTGCTGTTGCTCGATCGCAACCTCAACATCGGCACGCAGCATTCTAAATCGTTGGAAACGATCTTTAACCGCCCAGATCTCGGCGGACGGCCGTTCCTTGATGTGCTGCGCGAGCTGGTGCCGGAAAAAATCTATAAGGAAGCCAGCGATTACATTGATGTGCTGTTTAAAAAACACGTCAACGTCAAGTTGGTCGCCAGTCTCAACCCGCTGGATAAGGTTCATGTCTTTTTCGAACAATCGCATGAAAGCAAGTACCTCGCTTTCCAGTTTGCGCGGGTGCAAAACAAAGATCGCGAGCTCATGCATCTTTTGGTTACGGTCAAGGACATTACCGCCCAGGTGTTGCTGGAGCAGGAACTGGAGCAATCGCAGAAGCAGGCTCAGGAGCAAATGAACCTGATGGTCAGCATCCTGCACGTCGAGCCGGCGGTGTTGCGCGAGTTCCTCGACCGCGCCGAGCGCTCGTTGCGCCAAGTCAACGACACCCTCAAACAGTATGGTAATAACCGGTATGCGCACCAAGACCGGTGCAAGCTGGTGTTGCAGGATATTTTCCCCATCGTCCATACCCTCAAGGGCGAGGCGGGTTTGTTGGATCTGGCGATCTTCGAAGACAAGGCGCATGCCTTTGAGGACCTGATCGGCGAGTTACGCGGGCGGGCGGATGTCTCCGGCGATGACCTGCTCAGCCTCACGGTCAAGCTCGACAAACTGATGAACGACGTTCAGTCGGTACGCGAGATGGTCGAGCGCATCACCAGTCTGAAAGTGACCTTTGCCGCCACGCCCGAAGCGAATTCAAGCGCGTTGATCGCCGCGCCGGCGGCAGCGCCAGCACCGGTGGCGGCGCCGGTGGCGGCGCCGGTGGCAGCGGCAGTACCGGCAGACCTGGGCGCGGGGCCGTTGGTCACCCTAGATGAGTTCCGGCGACTGGCGCAGAAATTGGCGACCGATCAAGGCAAACAGGTGACGCTGACCGCGCATGGCTTTGAGAATCTGGCGCTGGCTGGCGACTCGGCGGTGGCGCTGCGCGATGCGCTAGTGCAGTTAGTGCGCAACGCGGTGGTTCACGGCATCGAGGTTCCCCAAGAGCGCGCCCGCGTTGGCAAAGCGGCCGCCGGCACCGTTCGGTTGCAGGCCAAGGCCGCCGCCGGGGGTTACGAAATCATCTGTCACGACGACGGACGAGGCCTCGACGCCGACCGGCTACGCAAGGCCGCGCAAAAAACCGGGCGCTGGTCGGCCGAGGAACTGGCAAGTTGGGACGAGAACCGACTGCGGGCCTTGGTGTTTGAATCGGGTCTTTCCACCGCCGAGGCGGTGAGCACCGCCGCCGGACGCGGCGTCGGCATGGATGTGGTCAAGCGCAAAGTCGAAGCGCTCGGCGGGCGGTTATCGTTCGCGACCAAGCCGGGTCAGTATTGCGCCTGGCGCATCACCCTGCCCGATGTACTGGCGCTGGATCAACTCAGCTTCGAGGCTGCTTGACGGCCTCGCGACTTACAAGGAGAAGGGCAGCATGATCAAGCTTCTTATCGTCGATGACTCCAATATCATCCGCCGCAAGATCGAACGGAGCGTCAATATTCCGGCGCTCACCGTGGTCGGCGCCGCCGCCAACGGCGTCGAGGCCGTGGAACTGTTCAAACGCCATAAACCCAATGTGGTGACCATGGATCTTACCATGCCCGAGATGGACGGCCTGGAGACCGTATCGGCCTTGCTGGCGATCGATCCCGGCACGCACATCCTGGTGGTCTCGGCGTTGGCCGACAAGACCACGGCGATCGAGTCGATCCGCCGCGGCGCCAGGGGGTTTATCTGTAAACCCTTTACCGATAAAGAATTGAACGACGCTTTGATAGAGCTTCTGGAAGTGGAAGTTTCATGAACGAACAACACCTTAAAATTTTTGTCGACAGCGCGACCTATTATTTCAGCCACCTTTCCGATGAGCCCGCGAAGGTGCAGGTGCCGTATCTCATCGAACACAACGAGTCGTTGATTTATGACTATACCGGCATTATTGGCATCGCCGGTTTGTATCAAGGCAATGTGTACTTCACCGCCCCCGAAGGGATGATGCGGTATCTGCTCACGACTCAGGGCGAACACAAGCACACGCCGGAGCACTGCTTGGATATCGTGGGTGAAATCGCCAATACGCTAGCCGGCAACGCCCGGCGCGATCTCGGCAACGAGTTGCTCATCTCGGTGCCCCTCAAGATCGCCGGCAAACCGGATATGATGTTACTGGCCAAAAAGAGCCGTTCTTACGCCATTCCGATCCAGTGGCGTTTTTACATGGCGGCTCTGGTGGTCAGCGTCGAGCAATAAGACTCGGCCGCGGCGCGGTTCCACCACCGCGCCGCAGATTCTATGATGGAAATCAAAGTCTTTTAAGCCGTTTATTAGAAAGCCATTGCGCAGGGACCGGGAACGCCCGCTGAAAATGCCGCTTTATCAGCGGGCGCGATCCGCCGCGATTCACCGCTTGGACAGCCGGAGTCGTTCCGACAGCGAGGTTGGAGCGATTGTCCGGAAGGAGTTGATGGCCTTTGCCCTGCGTCGTTAGGCTACAATAGCGCCCATCGCGGCATGGGCCGCTTAATGCTTCGAGTAACTGTTATCATTTCATTCCGTCGGAAGGGTCATGCCTGGCTGGCGTACGAAATCAAACCGGTAAATTGCGTCATCGGGCCGATATCTTTTCGATTCCAGCCGCTTGCTCGCCATGCTTCGCTGATAGAACACCATCGCGCCATTTCCTGGCCGCTCCGAATTTCACCTTCCTCTGTCTGATCTTACCGTCCATGCCCTTCGGGATCGTCATTAAAATAAAAAACGACGGATTTTTAAGCAGCCCCATAGGCTCATGACTGGAAAAAGGACCCCGCTTTCGATCCCGCCGACGCTATTGAGCGTTACTTGGCCCTTTATCGCCGGGTTCTTGGCCATCATGGTGGTCGGGGCCATCAGTCTTGAGGTGCTGATGGCGACCTACGGCTTCAGCCACGGCGAAAATCTGTGGGCCAAGAACCAAAAGAATGCGACTTTTTACTTGTTGCGTTACGCGCAAAGCGGCGATCCGCGCGCGCTGGGACAGCATGATGCCGCAATGGCCGTCTACCGGCATTTCCGCAAGGGTCGCGCGGCGGCGGTCGGCACGCCTTATCGAAAGGATGTGCTGTTGGAAGAATTCGCCAAGGCGGGTCTTTCCTTGCCGGATATCGAGAAAGCCGCGTGGCTGCACGAAAATTTTAAGGGCACCGATGTCGTTCGCAAGCTCTTGGCACTCTGGTCCGAGGGCGAAAATAAATTGGCTCAACTTGAGCCGATTCGAAACGAACTGGCTGATTATTATCAGAATAATCGGAATGATCCGCGGTGGCTGGCCGCAATGGCCGCCAAAATCGAGGAGGTCGACCGTCTGGTGGAGCCCGAGGAGTTCGAATTCAGTCAGACGCTCGGCGATACCGCTTATCGCGTTTATCGGTTGTTGCTCGGGATCGAAATTGCGCTCGGAGCGATCCTGCTGACCGCGATTCTGTGGCGTACCTTCCGGCTCCTGCAAGAGCGGCACCGCATCGAACAGATTTTGATCGACGAACGCAAGCGGGCGACCGTCACGCTGGCGTCCATCGGGGAGGCTGTGGTCAGCACGGATCGGGAGGGTCGGGTCATCTATATGAATCCGGTCGCCCGACAGCTGATTCAACGGTCCCTGCCAGAAGGGGAGTCAGGCGCGATCAATCCTCCATTGACCGAATTAGTCCGTTTGGTCGAGGGCGAGACGGGGGTCGAAAAAGCACCGCTGACGGATGAACTGCTCGATGGCCGCATTGCCGGCCTGCAAAGCGACATCGATCATTTGCTGGTGCGCGAAGACGGCACGTCAGTGCCGGTATCCTGGGTCGCCACCCCGATCCAAGACGGCGACGAAACGCGCGGCGTGGTGCTGGTGTTGCACGATACCACGCGGGAACAACAGCTTATCGACCGGCTATCCTGGCTCGCCGCTTATGACCCGCTCACCCGATTACCCAACCGGCGGGAGTTCGAGTCACGATTGCGGCGGGCGCTTGAAATGCTTCGACAACGCAGCGGCCGGAGCGGCTTGCGGCGCGAGGACGACCAGCAACACGTGCTGATGTTCATCGATCTGGACCAATTCAAAATCATCAACGATACGTGCGGACACGCCGCCGGCGATGAAATGTTGCGTCAGGTCACCGCCGCGATGAACCATCACGTGCGCGATGAAGATACGCTGGCGCGCATGGGCGGGGATGAGTTCGGCTTGCTGTTGATGAACTGTCCGCCGGATAAAGGCGAACAAAAAGCCGAGGAACTGCGCCGCGCCATCGGCGAGGTGGTGCTGGTTTGGGGATTGCGCCGGTTTGCGATCAGCGCCAGCATCGGTTTGGTGCATCTGGAGCGCCCGCACAACGATTTGAATGAGGTGTTGAGCGCGGCCGACATGGCCTGTTACAAGGCGAAGGACAACGGACGCAACCGGGTCGAGGTCTACCGGTCCGACGACGCCCATTTGCTCGCCCGCTTCGGCGAGATGGCGTGGGCGCAGCGCTTGCAGTCCGCCTTGAAGGAGGACCGTTTTTGTCTGTACGCCCAGCCGATTTTACGCTTGCAAGGCGACGACTGTCCGGGGGCGCATTTCGAACTATTGTTGCGGCTGCGAGACGAAGAGGGCAAGCTCGTTCCGCCGGGGTTATTCATCCCGGCCGCCGAACGCTTTGGCATCATGCCGTTGATTGATCGGTGGGTAGTCGATCACGCCCTCGAGAATATCGCCCGCCGGCTGACAGGACATTTGTCCGACCCAGCCACCGTTTTTTCCATCAATCTGTCGGGGTCTTCATTGGGGGATCGAAATTTTTTGGTCGAGCTCGAAGGGCTGTTCGCGCGCCATCAAGTCCCTCACCAGCACGTATGCTTTGAGATCACGGAAACCCAAGCGGTGATCAACTTCGCGCAAGCCATCGGTTTTATCAACGAATTGCGCGCTTTGGGTTGTTCGTTCGCCCTGGATGATTTCGGGGCCGGGATGTCCTCATTTACCTATCTCAAACACATTCCGATCAATTACCTGAAAATCGACGGCAAGCTGGTCAAGGATATCCTCCACGACCCGATCGACCGGGCCATGGTCGAGATGATCAACCGTCTGGGCCACACCATGGGTGTTAAAACCGTGGGCGAGTACGCCGAAACTCCGGACATCATCGACGCCCTTCGGCAAAGCGGGGTGGATTACGCGCAAGGTTTCGCGGTGGGCCACCCGGAGATCTGGTCTGTCAGTTGACGCTGCCCGCGACGGGAACCGGCGGGCCGAATGCATGCCGACCAAGATTTTTACTGCTTGGTCAGTACGCCTACAAACGACTGCCGCAGTATTTGCAATAGACCGCATCATTGTCATGTCCCTCGGCGGCGCAACTCGGGCACGCTTGAGTGTTGGACGCATGGCGGAAGGCATTCGCCATTTCGACAGTAACGATGCCGGTCGGCACCGCGATGATGGCGTAACCCAGAATCATGACCAGCGAGGATATGAATTGACCGAGATCGGTCTTGGGGGAGATGTCGCCATAACCGACCGTGGTCAGGGTGACGATGGCCCAGTAGATGCTGCGCGGAATACTGGTATAACCATTGCTCTCGCCCTCGACCACATACATGATCGAGCCCAAGATCACCACCAGCGTGAGAATGGCGAAGAAAAAGACGCCGATCTTGCGTCGGCTGGCTTGAATGGCCTGCGTCAACAACCGCGCTTCCCCTACGTAGGTGGTCAGCTTGAGCACGCGGAAAATCCGCAGGATTCTGAGAAGGCGGATCACCAGCAAGTAATGAGTATTGGCAGCCCACAAACTCAGATAGGTAGGCAGGATACTCAATAGATCGACGATGCCATAGAAACTGGTGGCGTACTTGAGCGGACGGCGCACCGCCACCAGCCGCACCAGGTATTCGGCGGTGAACAGCAGGGTAAACCCCCATTCCAACCGATTGAGCGTTGCGCCGTAAGCGGTTCGCAGCTCGCGCATGCTGTCCAACATAACGCAGAGCGTGCTCAGCACGATGCAGACGATCAGCCCGACATCAAACGCCTTGCCGGCGGGCGTGTCGGCTTCGAAAATGATCTCGTGCAGCTTGGCGCGCCAAGATGATAGCGGTCGCTCGTGTAATGCAGACGACATAATAGGCATCCGTTGAAAAAAATCGCGGCGTTACCTTCAAGAATTTAATGAATGTAATCGGGTCTCCCATCGCGTGCAATCCAGCGCGGCGCTTGATGGCGACCAGATGCAGGGTGTGGTGGGTCGAGCTACCGGTCGCTAGCAGGCCGATGATCCCGTTAACGATGGCGCGATCATCGATAACCCGCCCGACCGGGCGATCATCCTGGCCCAGCGCGGTGATTCTGGCCGCCCGTTGCGCCGCCGCCTGGGTCACGCCGTCGCACAGGGCGGGCACGCCGACCGGGCCGTGCTGGCGAATCCGGTTGTTGGTGACGGCGGCGAGGGTGGAGTGAAGAGCCATGATTTTTGCTCCTCTTTCAGCGGCGCCAGCGCCGTGGCATCCGTGGAGGGCGCGGCGGGCATCTCGCGCCCGAAAGGCGGTAGGCGACGTTTAATACCGCACGGAGAAGCTAGCGCTTTCTCGGTAATGAAGCTTGCGTTTGTCGTACATTTTCGTGGTGGCGATATGGCGGTGACCGACAGAGGCTTGGACCGCTTCGATGGGGCACTTGCGATCCAGCGCTTCAGTGATGAAAGTCGCGCGCGCGCTATGCGGGGTCACGCCGGTTGGCAAAGCTGCCTCAAAGGCGTAGCGATGGAACAATTTATTGATTTGGCGGCTGGTTAAGGGTTTGCGCCGCTCGCTGCGTTGCACCGTCAGAAACAGCGGCGATTCCCGCTCGTCGCCGTGGCCGCTCAGCGCCAGATACGCGCGCAAGGCCAGTTGCAGTTCCTGATGGATGGCCACGCGATTGCGCTGGCCGCCCTTGATGACAAAGTCCAGCACCCAATAACCCGCATCTTCAAAAAAATCCTTGATCTTCAAATGAGTTACTTCTGATATCCGACAACCAGCGTAAAACAGGACATGCAGGATCGCCCGATCACGCACTCCCTTTAAGGTTTGTGGCGATGGCGTTTGCAGCAAGTGTCGGACTTGTTCGGGCGTCAAGGCGGTTGCGTCGACCCTGTCGTGTCTGACACGAGGCCGCTTGACTCCGGCCGCGGGATTGCGCGGGGTGATTTGCCGCTCGCACAGATGCTGGAAAAGCGAGGAAACGGCCGCCAGACGGTTGCGGACCGTTCGGGGACTGGCCCCTGATCGAATTAAATGCTCGCGCCAAGCGACCAGATGGCTTTGGCCGATGGCGCGCAGTTGTTCCGACGAATCCAGGTTGTGGAATGCAATAAAACCTCGCACGGCGGTTTGATAAGTGCGACGGGTGCGGGGAGAAACGAAATTGGCAAGCCATAAGGCTTCTTCGGGCAAGTGCGTCAGCTCATCGCAATGGACAAGCTGGGTTGGAACATCCAAGCGGGGAAGATGAGGGTCAGAGTGTTGGGGCATGATGCACCTTGGTATCGAAACGACTATTCCCGTCGGAACTATA
>ERZ761602.2892-NODE-2892-length-25638-cov-5.412071_pt1 | contig 25638 bp, 15 predicted proteins | sample MGYA00512165_ERZ761602 | MGnify/ENA primary metagenome ERZ761602 (study PRJEB28899, sample SAMN02445085) | bioreactor sludge metagenome | biome: EBPR sludge; isolation source: Thorneside wastewater treatment plant | place: Australia: Brisbane, Thorneside...
AAGAAGAAGTCGGCGGCTGACCCCGCCGACTCGAAGAAGAAGTCGGCCCGCGCCGCATCCAAGCTCGCCGAGCGCACGCGTCGTGAGGCGGAGCGAGAGCGAAAGGCCGCCTCCGCGCGCGCCCGCAAGACGCGCCTACCCGCCCTCGAACGCCGCGCCCAGCTCGTCGCGGTCGGCCGCGCGGTGTTCGCCGAGCACGGCTACGAGGCGACGTCGGTCGAAGAGATCGCGGCCCGCGCGAACGTCAGTAAGCCCATCGTCTACGAGCATTTCGGCGGAAAAGAGGGCCTCTACGCCGTCATCGTCGATCGCGAGATGGACTACGTCGTGCGACGCATCGCGGAGGCGATCGGCGAAGGCAGCCCGCGCGAGCGCGTGGAGCGCGCCTCGCTCGCGTTCCTCGCGTACGTGCGCGACGATCCCGACGGCTTCGCGGTGCTCTCGCAAGACTCGCCCATCACGTCGGGAGGTGGGCGCATGTCGAGCCTGCTCAACGACCTCGCGCAGCGCGTGGGCCACGTCTTCGTGCGCGCGTTCGAGGGCGCGGGCTACGACGCGAAGGCCGCGCCGATCTACGCGCACGCGCTCGTCGGGATGGTGACCTTCGTGGGCCATTGGTGGACGGGCACGCGCAAACCGCCGATCGAGGAGGTCGCGCAGCACATGAGCGCCCTCGCGTGGATGGGCCTGCGGCATCTGCCGAAGAAGCCGAAGCTACGCGTCCGTTCGTGAGCGGTCCGAAGCGCACGATCGGAAGCCGTGCGATCGGAAGCCGTGCGACCGGAGGTGTGCGATCGGAGCGCGTGATCACGCGTGCGATCGGGAGCGCGTGCGATCGACGATCAGAAACGCGTGCCGAGGCGCACGCTCGCGCCGATCACGATCACGCCCTCGTTCGCGCTCAGGTACTGCAGCTCCGGCAACGACGCCTCGAGGTAGATCGAGCCGCCCGGATTCCACGCCACGACCGCGCTCACACGTCCGCTGAAGCTCGGCACGCGGTTGCCGCTGATCGACTGGAAGAGACCGGCCTCGACGCTCGCGCCGAGGTGGATCGGCGTGGTGAAGGGGCTCGCGAGGTACACGCCGCCGACGTGCACCGCGAAGCTGCTCGACGCACCGAACACGAGCTCGATCCCCGCGCGGAGCTCGAGTCCCGGCAACCCCTCGAAGCCGCGACCGCCGCGCAGCTCGAGCGTGCCGAGCACGCCGCCTTCGCCCGGGCTCCGCAAGATCGGCCGCACACCGACGCCGGCCTGGACCATCCAAAGTCCGTCCGCGACGCCGTAGCGATCGCGCGCCTCGAAGGCCTCGCGCTCGAGCCTTGCGCGCTCCTCGGCGTCCATCGCCTCGCGCTCGCGCCGCGCCTGCTCCTCCGCTTCGCGCTCACGCTCCGCCGCTTCACGAGCCGCCGCTTCTTCGGCCTCGCGACGCGCGCGCTCTTCGGCTTCGAGCCGCTCGCGCTCCGCGTCCGCCGCGTCGGCCGACGTCTCTTCTTGCCGACCGACCGTGTCCTCGCCCGCGAGCTGGAGCCCATCCTCCGACAACCCCTCGGGTCGAAGCAGCGCTTGCAACAGCTCGGCGAGGCGCGGGCCCTGACGAACGCGGCGCACCTCCGCGTCGAGCTCGTCGACGCGCGTCGCGGGCGCGTAGCCGACGCGCAGCGTGACCCAATACGCACGAGGACCGCCGTCGCGCACGATCGGCACCACCACGAAGGTCGCGTTCTGGAGCTCGGCGACCGCGCGCAGCTCGTTGGCGGTCGTGGGCACCACGTTCGTGCGCGCCTCGTACGCGCGCGCTTCGCCCACCGGCTCGTGCGCGAGCCCACGCACCGCCTCGCGGACCGCGTCCTCGACGGCGTCGAGCTGCATGGTGTCGACGTTGCCGGTCGCGCGCAGCACGACCACGCGGTCGGCGAACGCAGGGCTCGCGGTGAGCGCGACGAGGGCCGCCGCCGTGAGGAGCTGGCGCATCACGCGCCGTTTCGGAGAACGCAGGTTCACAGGCGACGACGGGAATCGCATGGAGGAGACTCGCAGAGCAAGAAGGCTGCCACCGACGACACGTCCTTTACAGCCGGTGAAGAGGCGTCGAACATCGAGCGATGACGCGTTGGGAATACCGTGTGGTGAAGCTCGCGATCGGCAGCTTCTCGGGCCCGAAGGTCGACACCCCCAAGCTCGAGCGCGCGCTCGACGAGCTCGGCGGGGACGGGTGGGAGCTGGTCTCGACGCTCGACACGAACATCGCGCAGGGCTCGAGCGACGAGCTGGTGCTCTTCCTCAAGCGCCCGCGCCTCGACGAGGGCATCGACGAGTGAGCCCGCGCGAGGTGTGACCGCCTCGGGGGACCGCCTCGGAGAAGCTTCGAAGGACCGCTTCGGGACCGCGGGGCGAGCTCTCAGCGCTGCCGGTCGAGGAGCCCGCGTCGCACCAGCTCCGCGCGCAATCCCTCCGCGTGCTCGAAGCGATGCGCGGCCAGGCCTTCGCGACGCGCGGCGACGCAGTTGCTCTCCCGATCGTCGACGAACAGACACTCATGCGCGTCGACGGACAGCTCGCGCAGCGGTACGCGGTACGCTTCCGGATCGGGCTTGCGGACCCCCGTGCGCCACGAGACGAAACGCCAGTCGAGGAAACGCGAGAGCCCGACGCGCTCGTCGATCCACTCCGACCACGTCGGGTAGTTCGAGAGCGCGTACATGCGCACCCCTCGCTCCGCGAGCTCGCCGAGCAGCGCCTCGACGCCCGGGAGCATCGCGTAGCCAGCCTTCACGTGCGCGCGAAACGCGTCGTGATCGAAAGAGCGGCGATCGGCGAAGAACGACGCGAGCATCTCGTGCTCGTCGATCTCACCACGCTCGAACGCGGGCCACGCGTGCGGATCCTTCGTCGCGATCAACGTCGGAAGATCCATGCCGAAGAACGCGGGAACGTCCTCGTAGAACGGGTCGCGGACGAGCGTGTCCATCACGTCGAGCAGAAGGACACGCATCGCTCGACTCAGCGACGGCGACGGCGACGCACGAGCGCGAGCCCGACGACACCGAACGCCAGCGGCCACGCGGCCCCCGACGATCCCGCGAACGCCGCGCAGCCTCCCTTGCCGCTCGGCATCTCGGGCGGCGGCGGCTCGGCCTCCGGGAAGCAACCGCTGACCTCGCCGGCAGGGAGACACGCGAACCCCTCGGGACACGCGAGGAAATCGCACAGCCGCGTGCAGGTGCCGGCGCAGAGACCGCTGCGGCACTGGTCCGAGCTCGCGCACGGATCGCCGAGCGCGAGACCTCCCGGCACGCAGCGCGAGCCCGCGTCCGTCGTCTCGCACGTGAAGCCCTCCTCGCAGCCCGCGCCACACTCGGCCGCACAGAACTGCTCGGGACCGACCGTCACGCACGACGCACCGCTCGCGCAGTCGTCCGGGTGCACGCACGCGTCGCCCGGTGCGCGCAGATCGCCGCGCACGCACGTGCCCGCGCGGCAGTGGAAGCCGCTCCCGCAGCCCATCTCGCCGCCGCACGCGCGCGAGCAGAAGCTCGATCCCGCGCCCTCGCCGCTCACGCACTGCATGCTCGCGCAGTCCTCGTTCGCCTCGCAGGGCGCGCCGAAAGGAAGCGGTACCGTGACGACGTCGTAGGGCGCACAGGTGCCGCACCCGTCCGCCTCGGGCTCGCACGCGAGGCCGCTCGCGCAGTCCTCCGCGCCGACGTTGCACTGACGCCCGCAGCGCGCGACGCCGCCCACGGTCGCGCAGCGGCCCGACGCGCAGTCGACGTCGGTCGTGCACGCCTCGCCTTCGGGCAACGCGCCCTCCCCGGGCGCACACAGGCCGGTGCCACAGCCGGTCGTCTCGCAATGGAAGCCGAAGGGGCAGGCCGCGACGGGCGAGCGCGGATCGCAGCCCCGCACACAGATCGACGCGCCGTCGACGCTCGTGCACATGCCCGTGCCGCAGTCCTCGTCGCGCGTGCAGGCGTCGCCGAGCGCGAGGCAGCCGGGATCGACCTCTCCGTCGCAGTCGTCGTCGATGCCGTTGCAGACCTCGGTGGTCGGCTCGCACGGCGGCTCGAAGGTCTGCGCCTCGCGGATCATCGCCGCGTGGCGGGGCACCGAGACGAAGAAGTGCCGGCTCCGGGTTCCGCAGCCACCGATGCCGAAGCTCGTCACGCCGACGAGGCGCTCGCCTACGAGGAGCGGTCCACCGCTGTCGCCCTGGCAAGTCCACGAGCCGCGACCGGCCTCCGTGAGCGCGCTGCCCGCCTGGAGGATCGTGGTGTCGCCCGTCATCTTCACGCCGCTCGCGTCGCTGCTGTCGCTCGTGCGGCCGAAGCCGACGATGCGCGCGGAGGAGCCGACGGAGGGGAGGCTCGTCGCGACCGGGATCGGCGTCACGCCCGTGAAGCGATCGCGCAGGAAGATCACCGCGATGTCGTCACCGTCGTTCAAGTCGGAGTCCGTGTAGACACCGGGCGTGCTGCGCACCGAGTGCACGAGCGCGCGCTGCATCACGCCGCTGCTCACGTTCACGTCGGTCGCGACGAGCACGAGGAGCTCACCGATCGGCGTCGCCTCCCAACGTCCGTCGCTGCGCTCGCGGTACACGCAGTGCTTCGCGGTCACGACGCCGTAGTTGCCCACGAGCGAGCCGGAGCAGAGCCCCGGTTGCCCCGTGAGGCCGAGGTTCACGACCGCGACCGCCCACGGGTCGCCCGTGTTCACGCGTCCGTTCACCACCGCGGCGGACGCGTGATCGATGGGTTCGATCGTCTCGCTCGCGCAGCCCACACCGATCCCCAAGAGCACCGAGAGCGCGCACGCCCGCGCTGCCCACGTCCACACCGTCCACGTCATGCGAAGCTCCCACCGATCTCGCGGCACCACCCCGACCGAGACCGAGCGCGTAAGGTAGGCGGACCGGACGGCCGAAGCCAGCGAGTCTACGGGCGCCCGGCGCGGGAGATCCCCCGGGACGCGACATCGACGCGCGAGCTCACGCCTCGACCGGCTTCTCGGGGTCGAGGTCGTAGCGCCGCAGCTTGTCGGCGAAGGTCGAACGCTTCAGCCCGAGGAGGCGCGCGGCCTCGCTCTTGTTCCCCGCCGCGCGCGCGAGCGCGTGCTCGAGCATGCGCTTTTCGACGTCCGCGTAGGTGCCGTCGAAGGGATCGACCGCCTCGACCGAGGTCCCCGAGAGCGCCGGCAGATCGCTCCGCCGTACCTTCGGCCCCTCCGCGCGCGCGACCGCACGATCGATCACGTGCTGGAGCTCGCGGAGGTTCCCCGGCCAATCGTGCGCGAGCAGCGCGTCGATCGCGGGCTGCTCGATGCCCACCGTCTCGCGGCCGAGCACCCGGCACGCGCGATCGATCGCGAGGAGCACGAGCGACGGAAGATCGTCGCGACGTTCGCGGAGCGGCGGCACCACCACCGAGGTCCCGAGCCAGCGCGCGAGCTCCGGATCGAACGCCCCCGCCGCCACCAGCAGCTCGAGCGGGACGCGACTGGTCGCCACGATGCGCACGTCGACCGCGTAGGGCGCCGCGCCTCCTTCGGCGCGCGCGAGCCGTTGTGCGAGCGCCTCCGCGAGCGCGTGCTGGGCGGCGAGCGGGAGCGCGGGCACGTCGGCGAGGACCAAGGTCCCGGTCTGCGCGAGGCGAAGCCACCCCGGCGTCGTGCTCGGCGTCGTGCTCGGCGTCGCGCTCGGCTCCACGCTCGCGCGCGACTCCTCCGCGCTCCCGAAGAGCGCGCGCTCCACGTCGTCGCGCACGCTCGCGCAATCCGCGACCACGAAGGGCCCCGCCGCGCGGCCGCTGCGCTCGTGGACCCTCAGCGCGATCGCGTCGACCGGGCTGCCCGGCTCCGCGACCACCACGAGCGGCGCCTCGGTGGGCGCGAGCTCCGAGAGCCGCGCCTCGAGCGCCTGCATCACCCCGGAGTACGCGATCGCGGGGGCCGCGCGTCGGCTCGCGCCTCGCCCGGCCCGCAGCGCCATCGCCTCGGTGCGGGTCTGATCGAGCGCCTCTTCGACGACCTCGAGCGCCTGGGCGATCCGATCGCGCTCGCGCGTGATCTCGCCGACGCGTCGCTGCGCGCGCTCGTTCTTCGCGAAGAGCGCCACCAGCGCGCCCACCTCGCGTCCGAGCGCTTCGAGCGCCGCGATCTCTTCGAGCGCGAGCCCCGCGCCGCGCCGACCGCGCGGCACCACCAGCGCGCCTTCGAGCGCCTCTCCGTCCGAGAGCGGCACCACGCAGAGCGCGTCGCACGAGAGCATCCACTCGCCGAGCGGCCGAAGCTCCGCGCGCCGCACCATCAGCGTCGTGATCTCGCGCGAGACCACGCGACCGGGAGCGCTCTCCAGCACGTCGCGCAACATCGCGGGCAGCTCGGCGGGCCGGATGCGCGCGTTCCCCGCCGCGTCGAGCCGCACCTCACGACCGGGATCGCTCGTGAGCAAGAGCGGCATCGCCTCCGGCGTGCCCGAGGCTTCGCGAAGCGGCACCAACACCGCGTCCGAGAGCTCTTCCAGCCGGGACGAGCGCACGAGCTCCGCACGCGCACGCACGATCGCGTCGAGCAGGCGTCCGCCGTAGGGCGCGAGCAGGCGATGGACCGTGCGCTCGGTGATCGCGTGGAAGACGATGGCGACGAGCCACGCGAGCACGAGCGTGACCGCGAGCGGCACGGGCTCGTCGGGGAACCGACCGTGCGCGAAGAAGCCCGCCGACCCCACGGCGAGCGCCGTGGCGCCATGCGCGACGTAGCGCCGGACCGAGCGGCCCGCGCGCAGCCTCCGTCGAGGATCGACGAGCGCGAGGTGACCGAAGAGCACGACCGCGCCCGCCGCCGTGAGGGTGGCGAGCGCCCAGAGCGCGAGGCCGCCCGGCGTGTCGTCCATCTGCCAGACGACCCCGACGAGCGCGAGCGCGGGCACCAGACCGAGCAGCGCCCACGCGTTCGCGGCGAGCGCCTCGGGCGAGCTGCCGAGCCGACGTCGTAGACCGCGCAGCACCAGCGCGAGCGCGAGCGCGACCATCACGGAGCGCGCGGGGAGCTGCGCGAAGAACGCGGGCACGAGCACGAGGTCGCCGAAGAGGGTCACGGGCGGCATCGAGGCGACGACCGCGAGCACGAGCACCACACCCGTCGCGAGCGTGAGGAGCGGTCGAGCGCGACGACGCACCGCGAGCACGTCGGGCGCCTTCCACGCGAGCTCGACCAGCGCGAACGCGACCAAGGGCAGCGTGATCGCGAGGGTCACCTCGCGCAGCCCCGAGAGCTGAAGCGGCTGCAGCACGGCCGCGAGCGAGATCCCGCCCAGCGTGCCGAGCGCGCCGACCGCGCGCGCGCCCACGACCTCGTCCCGCACGAGCCCCGCGACGAAGAAGGGCGTCAGCGTGAGCGCGAACGCCAGCCCCGCGAGCGCACGGCGCGCGCCATCGAGCCCTCCCCCGCCCGCAGCCGCGTCGGCCACGAGGTAGAGCACGATGGCCGGTCCGACCAACGGCAGGATGCGCGAAGTCCTCACGATCGTTCAGTTTTATTTACCGCACACACCGTGCGCGTGGAGGGCCGAGCATACGAGCGTTCGCGAGCGAGCGCCCGAAACGGTCCTCTATGAACCGCCCCCGCGAACGAGGCGAACAAAACCGCGGTGTTCTGTTCGCTTCGCTCACGGGGGCGGGGAAGTGTCCCCGCCGACCCCTCTCCTCGCACCGAGCTCTGCGCTTCGCCTGCGGCTTCGCTTCGGCTCGGCGCTCGGACGCTCCGCGGGCGAGGGGCTTCGCCCCTTCAAACCCTCATGCGAGCTACCGCATGTGCCTTCTCAGGTGAACGAAGCGAACGCGACGACGAGCGAGCGAGCGAGCGAGCGAGCGAGCGAAAGAAGTGAAGTAGAGTGCGCGGCGTGTCCACGCCTGCCGAACGCCACCGCTTCCTCTGCGACGAGATCGCGCGCCACGCGCACGCTTACTACGTGCTCGATCTACCGAGCGTGAGCGATGCCGAGTACGACGCGCTCTACAACGAGCTGCTCGCGCTCGAGACCGCGCACCCCGAGCTCGTCACGCCGACGTCACCCTCGCAGCGCGTCGGCGCCGCGCCGCGCGAAGGCTTCCGCAAGGTCGAGCGCGCCACGCGCATGTACAGCCTCGACAACGCGTACACCGAGGACGACCTCCGCGAGTTCGATCGCCGCGTGCGCGAAGGCCACGGCCACGACGAGCTCGTGGTCTACGTCGCGGAGCCGAAGATCGACGGCGCGTCCATCGAGGTCACCTACGAGGACGGCGTGCTCGTGCTGGCGACCACGCGCGGCGACGGCGCGGTCGGCGAGGACGTCACCACCAACGTGCGCACCATCCAGGCGGTGCCGCTACGGATCCCCGAGAAGCGCACGCTCACGTTGCGCGGCGAGATCTTCATCCGCCCCATCGATCTCGAGACGATCAACGAGCGCCGCCGCGCGGACGGTGAGCCCGAGTTCGCGAACCCGCGCAACGCCGCCGCCGGATCGCTCCGCCTGCTCGACGCGCGCCTCACCGCCGAGCGCCCGCTGCGCGCGGTCTTCTACGATCTCGTCGAGCGCTACTTCGAGCACCACCACGCGATGCTCGCGCACCTCGCCGCGATCGGCTTGCCCACGCATCGCCGCGAGCACCTCTGCCGCGGCGTCGACGAGGTGATCGCCTTCATCGCGCGCTTCGACACCGAGCGCCGCGCGTTGCCCTTCGAGACCGACGGCGTGGTGCTCAAGGTCGACGACCTGCAGCTCCGCGACGAGCTCGGCTTCACCGCGCGTTTCCCGCGCTGGGCGACCGCGTGGAAGTACGCCGCCGAGACCGCCGAGACCGTCCTGCGCGAGATCACCTGCGACGTCGGCCGCACGGGCGCGCTCACGCCGGTCGCGATCCTGGATCCCGTGCAGCTCAGCGGAACCACCGTCAGCCGCGCCTCGCTGCACAACCTCGATCAGATCGCGAGCAAGGACATCCGCGTCGGCGACACCGTGGTGCTACAGAAGGCGGGCGAGATCATCCCGCAGGTGCTGCGCGTGGTGCCCGAACATCGGCCCGAGAGCGCGGTGCCCTGGCAACCTCCCACGGTTTGTCCTTCGTGCGGTCGCCCGGTCGAACGCGAAGAAGGTGTCGCCGCGCTGCGCTGCGTGAACGCGCGCTGTCCCGGGCGCCTCGAAGCGGCCGTCTGGTACTTCACGCGCCGCGGCGCGATGGACGTCGATCGCCTCGGTCAGTCGTTGGTCGAGCAGCTCGTGCGCGAAGGCCTCGTCACCGATCTCGCGGACGTCTTCGCGCTGCCCGCCAAGCGCGATCGTCTGCTCGGGCTCGAGCGCATGGGTGACAAGAGCGTGCAGTCGCTGGTGGACGCGATCGAGAACGCGAAGACCAGCCGCCGCTTCGATCAGCTCCTCACCGCGCTCGGCATCCCGCTCGTGGGCAGCGTCGCGGCCAAGCTCGTCGCGGAACGCTACGGCGATCTGCGCGGGCTGCTCGATCGCGATCCGTCCGAGGTGCGTCAGGAGCTCGAGACGATCGACGGCATCGGCGCGAAGATGGCCGAGAGCGTCGCGCGTTTCCTCGCCGACCCGGACGTGCGCGCGATGCTCGAGAAGATGCTCGCGCTCGGCGTGGTGGCGAAGCAGCCAATGAAGGCCGCGCGCGCGGAGGGCGGTCCGCTCGCGGGCCTCTCGTTCTGCGTCACCGGCAGCTTCGAGGACAAACGCGAGGCGATCTGGGAGCGCATCGAGGCCGCGGGCGGCGAGGTACACAAGAGCGTGAAGAAGGGCACGACCTACCTGCTCGCGGGCGAGAAGGTCGGCAAGACCAAGACCGACGACGCCGCGAAGAAGGGCGCGAAGGTCATCGACTGGTCGGCCTTCCTCGCCCTGCTCGGCTGAGCCAGTCGAAACGTCGAGCTCCGCACCTCAGCCGATCCAGCTCGGCCGATCCAGCTCAGCCGATCCAGCTCACCTCGTACACACACTCCGCGTCGCCGAGGGCGGGGCTCGTCAGGAGGTTCACCTCGACCTCCGAGGCGCCGAAGCGATCGAGCGCGCGATCGAGGAAGCCGATCACGAAGACGTCGAACGCGAGCGAGGGCTCGCCGTGCTCGTCGAGCTCCAGCCGCCCGTAGCCGCGGCCCATGCGCCCCACGCGGAGCTCCGGTCCGACCACGAGCTGCGCGAGCACCCGCGGCATCTCCGCGAGCAGGACCTCGGGCGGCGGCGACGGCGGGCGCACGTCGCGCATCAGCTCGAACGCGCCCTCCGCCGCAGCGCGACCGCACTGCACCACCAAGTGCAGATCGTCGCGGCCGAGCCGCGCGTCGATCGCCTGCACGAGCGCGGTCATCGCGTCGAAGGGCACCCGATCGGTGGCCGCGACCCCGTAGCGGAAGACCTCGCGCGGCGCCTCCGGCAACGACGCGAGCAGCTCGGTCAACGCGCGCTCGCCGAAGCGCCGCGACACGAAACGCAGCACCGAGATCGCGACCGAGCCCGCGAAGCTCCGCGTAGCGTCCATCGGCACCGCGGCGGCGGGCGGGATCACTCCCTGGAAGGGCTCCGTCTGGTCCGGGAGGAGCGCGCCATGCCCAGCCGCCGCATGCGCCGGCATCGCGGGCGCGGGCGCCGGCACCGTCGGTGCCTTCTCGTGCATGTCGGTCGAGCGCAGGATGCTCGCGCTCGTCTCGACCGGCGCCTCGTCGATCTCGAGCGAGAGCGAGTCGCTGTCCACCGAGCTCGGCTCGCGCGCGCGTTTCGCTTCGTCGCGCCGCAGTGCCTCGCGCTTGGCCGCGTCCTCTCCCCTCGGTGCAGGTGCGGCCTCGTCCTTCTTCGCCTTCTCGCGCTCCTTGCGCTCGGCGCGGAACTTCCGCCGCATCTCGAGGATCTGCTCGGCCTCGTCGGGCGAGATCACCTTCTGCTGCTGCGTCTCGCGCGCCTTGAGGCGCAAGAGATCCATCGTGAACGAGTCGCTCGGCAGCGCCTCGCGCAGGATCATGCGACCGCCGAAGGGCACGAGCGCTGCCGCGAGCTCCTCCGCCGAGGCCCAGCGATCCTCACGCTCCTTCGCGAGCGCGCGCTCGACCACGTACTCGAGGCCCTTCGGCACGTCGGTGCGCATGTGGCGGAGCTTCGGCGGCGGATCGAAGCGCACCTTCTTCGCGAGCTCGCGGAAGGTCGGTGCGTCGAAGGGACGTCGGCCCGCGAGCATCTCGAAGAGCACGACGCCGATCGCATACACGTCCATGCGCGGATCACGCGCGTCGTCGCCGCGCAGACGCTCCGGCGCGGCATACGCCGGCGTACCGACGAGCGTGCGCGCGGGCGTGAGGCTCTTGCCGTCCTCGATGCGCTGCGAGGGCTGCACGAGGGCCGCGAAGCCGAAGTCGCAGACCTTCACGAAGTCGTTGTCGCCGAGCATCGCGATCAACATCAGGTTCGCGGGCTTCAGATCGCGATGCAGGATGCCGCGGTCGTGCGCCGCCGCGAGCCCCGCGAGGCTGTGCGTCGCGATGTTCACCGCGCGCTCGATCGACAGACGCCGCTCCTCCGCGATGAGCTCGGAGAGCGCGCGCCCGCGCAGGTACTCCATCACGAGGAAGGGGCGCCCCTTCTCGTAACCGAAGTCGAGGATGTCGATGATGTTCGGGTGACCGATCGCGGCGGCCGAGCGCGCCTCGCGCACGAAGCGCTCGACGGCGGACGGGTTCTCCGCCGTCTGCGGGTGCAGGAGCTTGATCGCGACGAAGCGACGCAAGACCTGATCGGCGGCCTTGTAGACGGCGCCCATCCCACCGTCGCCCAGCATGCGGACGAGGTGGTAGCGCCCCATCAGCGTCGTACCGACGAGCCCCGGATCGGGCTGACGACGCTTCGGCTCCTCCGATTCGGACACGGCCTCCAGCATCCTTCGCGGAGGCCGTCGCCCGCAAGGCTCTCGTGGTGACGTGGTGACGTCGCGCCCTCGCAGAACGCCAGGCGCTTCCGGACGCACGGATTTCCTGCTGCAAGGGCCTTTGTGGCATCCTCCGATCCGATGCGTGCCACCCTCGCCCTCTTCGTCGCCTCGCTCGGCCTCGTCGGTTGCATCGATGACGGCGGACAAGCGGGGACTTATTGCCGCGCCGACCGCGACTGTCGCGGCGAGTTGGTGTGCGTCGCCTCCGCGTGTCGCGAGGTGCAAGCCCCGACCCCGCCGCCGCCGCCCGTCGACTCGGGTCCGGTCGACTCCGGACCTCCGCCGGTCGACGCACCGATGGACTCGGGCGAGCCGGAGGAGGACGCGGGAACCGACGCGGGTCCGGACGAGGACGCGGGCACCGACGCGGGTCCGGACGAGGACGCGGGCGTCGACGCAGGCGGGTGAGCTCGAACGGAGCCCAGAGGCTCCGCTCACACGGAGCGCGCGCCGAGTCGTGTGATCGAGCCGCGCGACCGCACGTGGTGAACGGCGAGCCGCAGCCGACGCAGAGTGCGCGCGACGCGCTCAGCGCTTGTCGGGGCGCGGGGTGTCGTCGACGAGCTGGATGATCTTCGCGAGCAATGCCGGGCCCTCTTCGCCGTCGAGTCGATCGCGCACGTCGTAGGGCATGGGCAGCGAGACCGTGACGAGCCGCCGCGAGATCAGGAGGTCGAGCGGCACGCGCAGCGCGTGCGCGAGGCTTCGAAGCTGCTCCACCCCGGGATCGGCGACCTCGGCGTTCTCGAGGCGCGCGATCGTGCGACGGGAGACGCCGATCTTCTGCGCCAGCTCGAGCTGACCGAGACGACCGCGCAGCTCGCGGAGCACGCGGAGATTCGTCGCGAGGATGCGCGTGAGCTCCATGGAGGGCTGCTATCTGGCACCGGCACGCACGAGCGTCAACGTTGGGTCCGGGTTCTCGCGGAGGACCGTCGTCGCACGCTCGTTCGGCATCGAGCCTCGCGTGCACGACGATCGCGGGCTCGGCGATCGATCGAGCTCGTGGAGATCGTCGCTTTCCTCACACCTCGAAGGGCGCTACCTCTCGTGCATGCGAGCCACGCTGGATCTGCCGCCGGACTTCGACCCCGTGACCGGTCGCTTCGGCAAGTTCGGCGGGCGCTTCGTCGCCGAGACGTTGATGCCTGCCCTCGACGAGCTGACGAAGGCGTTCATCGCGGCCTGGGCCGACACCGAGTTCCGCGCCGAGCTCGATTCGCTCCTGCGCGACTTCGTCGGTCGCGAGACGCCGCTCTACCACGCGCGTCGTCTCTCCGCGGAGGTCGGCGCCGACGTGTGGCTCAAGCGAGAAGACCTCGCGCACACCGGCGCGCACAAGGTGAACAACACCGTCGGCCAAGTTCTGCTCGCCAAGCGCATGGGCAAGACGCGTGTGATCGCCGAGACCGGCGCGGGTCAGCACGGCGTCGCGACCGCCACCGCGTGCGCGCTCTTCGGGCTGCCCTGCGAGGTCTTCATGGGCGCGGAGGACGTTCGACGTCAGGCGCCGAACGTGCGCCGCATGGAGCTGCTCGGCGCGAAGGTGCACGCCGTGCAGAGCGGCTCGCGCACCCTCAAGGACGCGATGAACGAGGCCCTGCGCGACTGGGTCACGAACGTCCACGACACCTACTACTGCGTGGGTTCCGCGGCGGGTCCACACCCGTACCCGCTGATCGTGCGCGAGCTTCAATCGGTGATCGGGCGTGAGGCGCGCGCGCAGGTGTTGCGACAGAAAGGGCGCCTGCCGGACGCGGTGGTCGCGTGTGTGGGCGGTGGCAGCAACGCGATCGGCGCGTTCGCGGGCTTCCTCGAGGATCGCGACGTGAAGCTGATCGGCGTCGAAGCCGCGGGCGAAGGCCTGAGCGGCAAACACGCCGCGCCGCTCACGGCGGGCACGGTCGGCGTGCTCCACGGCGCCAAGAGCTACCTGCTCCAGACCGACGACGGTCAGGTCGCGGAGGCGCATTCGATCAGCGCGGGGCTCGATTATCCGGGCGTCGGACCGGAGCACTCGCACCTCAAAGAGACTGGGCGCGCCACGTACCTCGCGGTGACCGACGACGAAGCGCTCTCGGCGTTCCAGCGGCTCGCGCGCCTCGAGGGCATCCTGCCCGCGCTCGAGACCAGCCACGCGATCGCGGCGCTGCCGAAGATCGTGGAGAAGCACGGCGAAGGGATCACGATCGTGGTCTGCCTCTCGGGCCGCGGCGACAAGGATCTCGAGACCGTGCAGGCGGCGCTGAACGAGCGCGACGCGAAGCGCCATTGACCCACGGCGTCGATCACGACAAACGCTCGAGAGTCGCCCGCAAAGAGACACGACAGATGGGACGCATCGCCGAAGCCTTCGAGCGCGCCACCGCGGAGAACCGCGCCGCGCTGGTCATCTACCTCTGCGCGGGAGATCCCTCGCTCGATGCGACGGTCGACCTCGTGGTCGCCGCGGCGGAGTCGGGCGCAGACGTGATCGAGCTCGGCGTGCCCTTCTCGGATCCGACGGCGGACGGCGTCGCGATCCAACAAGCCTCGGAGCGCTCCCTCGCGCGCGGCACGACGATGCGCGGCGTGCTCGACGTGGTGCGCCGGGTGCGGGAGCGGAGCACGGTCCCGATCCTGCTCTTCGGCTATTACAACCCGATCCTCCGCTACGGCGAGGCGAAGCTCGTCGCGGACGCGAAGGCCGCTGGCGTCGATGGTTTCCTCGTCGTCGATCTCCCTCCGGAAGAAGCCGATCCGCTCGTCGAGCCCTTGCGCGCAGCCGGCCTCGGCTACGTCCCGCTCGTGGCGCCGACCAGCACCGAGTCGCGGATCGCGCAGGCCGCCGCGCTCGCGGACGGCTTCGTCTACTACGTCTCGATGACGGGCGTGACGGGCGCGAAGGACGCGGTGCTCGACGAAGCCGCGGAGCGCGCGGCCGCGCTTCGCCCGAAGGCCCGCGCGCCGATCGCGGTCGGCTTCGGCATCGCGACGCCCGCCGATGCGCGCGTGGTCGCCGCGAAGGCGGACGGGGTGGTGGTGGGCAGCGCGATCGTGCGCGCGATCGCGAGCGCGCCCGACGTCGAGTCGTCGGTGCGTGCGGTGCGCGAGCTGGTGAGCTCGCTCGCGTCCGCGTGTCGCCGATGACGCGATCGGCACATCCCGACCTCCCCGATCCCCGTGCCGCTCGCGCTGCGTGCCGCTCGTCCTAGTACACCCGCCCGCAAGTTCGTTCCGGGTTGCCGTGGATGATCGGCGTGGAGGTCGTTTGCCGCGCCGACGAAGGACAGGCCGAAGCCTATTCGAGGAGGTCGGCGAGCGAGATCCGCGCCGAGGGCCGCGGATACCCGGAACGAACTTGCGGGCGGGTGTACTAGTTTGCGCGACCGCTTGAGCGGTGGGCCGAGATCTACGACGCTCCGGCAATGACAAGGGGGATCCTCCCGACGCAGCTCGCGATGCTGCTCGGCGCACGCGAACGCGTCGGCGCGGAGGTGCAGCAGGTCGTCATCTCGCTGCCGAGCGACGTCGGGCTCGAGCAGGTGCGCGAAGCGTTCGAGCTCGTTTGCCGACGCCACCCCATGCTCCGGACCGCCTTTCCTCTGATTCGAGGCGAGTTCGTCCCCACGACCCTCGCCGACACTCCGCTCTTCTGGGTCGAGCGGGTGTCGTCCGAGCCGCTCGCTCGAGCGATGGAGGAGCTTCGCGCCCAGGATCGCGCGACGAACCTCGACGTGTCTCGTGCCCCAGTTTTCCGTCTCCAGGCACTCCGAGCCCCCGACGGCAACGCCGTGTGTTGGACGTTCCACCACGCGCACCTCGACGGCCGCTCGATCGAACGCGTGCTCGAAGAGGTCGTCGCGACCGTGCTCGGACGGCCGCCCGAAGCTGCTGCCGGGGACCCGGCACTTCACGTCGCAGCCGCCCTCGACGAGGCCCACCTCCTCGCGGGACGGGCGTACCTCGCGGAGGCGCTCGCCGAGCTTCGGGATCCGACCCCGATGCCCGTCGGCCCGAGCCGCGTCGAGGGGCCAGTCCACACGAGAGAACGACGCGTGCGGATTCGCCCGGAGGTCTTGTTGCCGCTCGCGACGCTCGGCGAACGCTTCCAGTTCACGTGGGCCACGGTGATGCACGCGGCGTGGGCCCTCGTGCTCGCGCAGCGCGCGAATCGCGGTGACGTCGTCTTCGGATCCACCCGCGCGTGTCGCAACCTCGTCCCCGCGAGCCGCGATGCCGTGGGGTGCTTGATCAACACCGTTCCCTTCTTCGTCGCGCTCGATCCACGCGAGCGCGTCGTCGAGCTGATGGCCCGCCTCCGGTCGCAGGCGATCGCGCTGCGAGAAGCCGAGACCCTCGGCCTCGGCGAGGCCGCCGCGGTGTGTGGCGTGCGCGCGACCGATCTCGCTCGCACGATCCTCGTCTGCGAAGGCCACACCCTGCAGGAGCGGATGCACGCCGTTCTTCCCGAGGCTCGGAGCTGGTCCTTCGCGCTCTACGGACAGAGCAGCTCGGCGCTGACGGTGGCGGTGTACCGAACGGCGGACGGCGGCGCAGACGTCGTCTTCGAAGCAGAGCCGACGCTGGTCGACGTGTCGGACGTCGCGCGCGTCGCGGACGACTTCGTCGCGTGGATGGAGGAGCTCGCGCGTCGCCCGTTCGCGCGCGTCGCCGAGCTCGACGCTCCAGGACGACCGGCCGTGCTCCACGGCGTGCCGCCCTCCGAGCCCGAGACCATCCCCGCGTTGCTCGCCGGGAGTCGGGAGCGCTTCGCGGATCGGGTGGCGGTCGAGAGCGCGGCCGACGCACGCAAGCTCACGTACCGCGAGCTCTGGGAACGTTCGGAGCGGCTCGCCGCGCGCCTCGTGTCCTCGGGCGCGACGCTCGGCGACCACGTGGCCGTGAGCGCGAGCCGTGACGTGGACACCGTCGTCGCGTTCGTCGCCACTCAGCTCGCCGGCCTCGTCTACGTGCCGATCGACCCGCGCTACCCCGACGAGCGCAAGCGCTTCGTCCTCGACGATTGCGGAGCGCGGTACTGGGTCGGCCCGTCCGACGGCGCACCGACCGGTGTCCGGTGCCTCGACCCTCGCAACGATGCCGCCCCTCGCGACGTCACCGCCGACTCCGTTGCCTTCGTCGCACCGGTGCTCGAGCCCGAGCGGGTCTCCTACCTCCTCTACACGTCGGGGAGCACGGGGCTCCCGAAGGGGGTCGAGATCCCTCATCGCGCGCTGGCGGCCCATGCACGCGCGGCCGTCGCGACCTACGCGCTCACGAGCGAGGATCGTGTCCTCCAGTTCGCCTCACCGAGCTTCGACGTCTACCTCGAAGAGGTCGTTCCGACGCTCGCGGCCGGAGGCACCGTCGTCGTGCGCGACGAAGCGGCCGCCGACTCTTTCGACGCGTTGTTGTCCACGCTGGCGCGAGCGCGAATCAGCGTGTTTCAGACCCCGACGGCGTTCTTCAACGAGCTCACGACCGAGCTCGCACGCCGCAATCACTCGCTCCCGTCGTTCGTCCGCCTGGTGGTGATCGGTGGCGAGCGGGCCAACGCGAGCGCGTGTCGGCGCTTTCGCTCGATCGAGCCGGACGTGCGCCTCGTGAACGCGTATGGCCCGACGGAGGTCACGATCACCTCGGTGGTGCACGACGTGCCGCGCGTGGTGCAGGAGCCCATCCCGATCGGTCGCCCGTTCGGATCGTGCGAGGCGTTCGTGCTCGATTGGCGTGGGCGCACCGCCACCGTCGGGGTGCGCGGGGAGCTCGTCCTCGGAGGTCCGCAGGTCGCGCTCGGCTACCACGCACGTCACGAGACGACGGCCGCGAAGTTCGTCGCCGATCCGAGGCTCGAAGCGACCGCGGACGCGAACGCAGAGCGACGGGTCTACCGCACGGGTGACGTCGCGTACGTCGACTCCGACGACCGCCTCGTCTGCGAGGGTCGTACGGACGAACAGATCAAGGTCCGAGGCTTTCGAATCGAGCTCGGCGAGGTCGAGCACGCGCTCCAGCGCGATCCCGCGGTGGCCGAGGCGGTGGCCAAGCTCGTGACTCCGCCCTCCGGAGAGCCTTTCCTCGCGGGGTTCGTGGTCCCGTCGGATCCCGCGTGCACCGAGGACGACCTTCGACGCCGGCTCCACGACGTGCTCCCCGCGGCCTCGGTGCCCTCTCGGATCGTGATCACGCCCGCCTTGCCGCGAAGCGTAGGGGGCAAGGTGGACCGCGCGGCGCTGGACGCGTGGCTCGCACCCCGTGACGAAATCGACCTCTCGGATGCGTCACCGCTGCAGCAGCGAGTCGCGGCGGTGTTCGCCGAGGTGTTGGAGACGCCGGTCGGACTGGACGACGACTTCTTCGACCTCGGCGGCAACTCGCTGCGTGCGCTTCGCGCGGTCTCACAGCTCGAGGTTCGCGAGCTGAAGCCGACGGTGGCGACCCTCGTCGCGCACCCCACTCCACGCGCGCTCGCAGGTTGGCTCACCTCCCGTGCCGACGAAGGCGACTCGGCGCCGCACGGTGAGCTCGTGCGTCTCAACGACGTTCCGAACGGACCGACTCCGCTGTACGGCGTCGTCGGGCTCCATCTCTACTCGACGATCGCGCGCGCTCTCTCGCGGCCCGTCTTCGGTGTCTTCCTCCCCGACGAGGTCGCGTTCGCCGACCGCAAGCTGCAAGTCTCCACGCTCGCGACCCGCTACATCGAGGCGATCGAGCAACGCACCGGCGCGCCCCCGAAGCTCCTCGCCGGATTCTCGTTCGGGGCGCTCGTCGTGTTCGAGATGGCGCAGCAGCTCCACGCGCGGGGTCAGCGTCCCGACCTGATCGTGCTGTTGGATCCGCGCCTCCCCAGCATGCTCGAGCGCAGACCCATCGATCCGCTGCTCGATCTGGTCGCGCTGGCGCGACGCGATCGCATGGAAGCCGCCGCGCACCTCGTCGACCTCGTGGGCCGCAAGCTTCGTCGGTTCCGGGAGCGCGTCGCCGACGAGCGGCCCGAGCTCACGGAGGAGCGTCACGCTGAAGATCGAGATCGCGCCTACGCCGAGGCGCTCGAACGCTACGAGCCCGGGATTCGTCCCTACGTCGGTCGCGCGCACATCTACCTCGCGCGCGACGAGAGCCCCGGGCGCCTGAGCGAAGTGGAGGCGACGTGGCGCCGCCTCGTGGGACCGAGCTCGCACGTCGTGGTCGTCGAGGGGACACACGGCGTGCTCCTCACGGAGCCGTTCGTGCAGCGGATCAACGGTCCGCTCTCGGCGTCGCTTCGTTCGCGCGCTTCGGTCGCGTTCGCACCGGTGGTCGGCGACGACGAGAGCTGACGGACGGCGTGGCCTCCAGCCGTCGCGCGAAGGGCTGCTACTCTGGTGGGCGATGCGCGTGCTCCTCGCCCTCTCGATGCTGCCGCTCCTCGCGCTCGCGAGCGCGTGCGGTGACGAAGCGAACGCTCAGATCGCTTGGTACGATCCGGCGCCGCTGCTCGCGAACCTCTCGCCCGAAGATCAGCGCGAGGCGCGGCGGCGCGTCGGACCGCTCGACGCGGTGACGCTCTACGACCTCGACGTCCGGCTCGCCGACGATCAGCGCAGCTTCACGCTCACCGAAGACGTCTACTTCACCAACACGCTCGGCGCGGGGCTGCCGGACGTCGTGCTGCGCATCCACGCCAACGACGTCGCGCCGACGCCTCCGGTCACGCTCGAAGGCGCGGAGTGCGTCGGCGCGCCCTGCCAGGTGGACCACGACGGTCGCAGCGCCGTCCTCTTTCGCTTCGCGCAGCCGCTGCCTCCGAACGGGCGCGTGAAGCTGCGCGTTCGGCTACGCGGCGCATTGGAGCACCTCGAGCCGAGCCGCACCGGGATGATGGCGCAGGCGATGGAGGGCATGCGTCGCCTCGGCGCGAGCACCGGCCTGCACGGCAACTACGGGTTGCTCGCGCAGAGCGAGGGCATCGCGAGCCTCGGCAACTTCTACGCGACCCTCGCGCCGCGCCGCGACGACGCGTGGGTCACGCGCGAGGACAGCACGATGGGCGACCTCGGCGCCGGTCGCATCGCGCACTTCCGCGCCCGGCTCGTGTGCGCGCAGGGCTCACGCGTGGCGGCGAGCGGCGTCGTGGTGCGCGAGGAGACGCAGCTCGGTCAGAACGGCACGCCGGGGACGCACGAGGTCGAGGTGGTGTCGGGGCTCTCGCGCAACTTCGCGATGATCGTGAGCCCGCGCTTCGAGGCGGTGGAGCAGCGCGCGGGGAACGTCACGGTGCGGAGCTGGTACCTGCCCGAGGATCGTGCGGACGCCGAGCGCGTGCTCGTGGACGCGGTCGCGGCGCTTGGCATCTACGAGCGCCGCTTCGGACGTTACCCCTACCGCGATCTCGATCTCGTGGAGGCGCCGCTGGTCGGGGGCGCGGGCGGCGTCGAGTTCAGCGGGCTCGTGACGCTCGCGAAGATGTTCTACGGCAGCGGCGGCGGGATGGGTCTCGGCTCGCTCGGACCAATGCTCGCGGGCGGAAGCTCCGGTCAGCTCGGCATGCGCGAGTCGATGCTCGAGTTCGTGGTCGCGCACGAGGTCGCGCACCAGTGGTGGCACGGGCTCGTCGGCAGCGACGCGCGACGACACCCCTTCGTCGACGAGAGCCTCGCGCAGTTCAGCTCGATCCAATACCTGCGCGACCGCCACGGCGAAGAGCGCGCGCGTCGCGAGGCGAGGCGTCAGGTCGCGGCGAACTACCACACGATGCGCCTCTCCGGGCAGGCGGACGGCGCGGTCGATCGACCGGTGGCCGCGTTCGGAAGCGAGCTCTCGTACGCGGGCCTCGTGTACGGCAAGGGCGCGTTCGCGTACGAGAAGGTGCGCGAGAAGCTCGGCGACGAGACCTTCTTCCGACACGTGCGGGCGTACGTCGACGCGCACCGCTTCGGCGACGCACCGCCCCGCGCGCTCTTCGATCGTTTCGCGACGGGACGCCACCAGGGCGACGTGCGCGCGATCGAGCGGCGCTGGCTCGACGAAGCGCACGGCGACGAAGACCTCGGCGCGCCCGATCTCACGAGCATGATGGGCGATTGGATGCCGGACGGAAGCCTCGACAACCTCGGCGGTCTCATGGAGCAGATGCTCCGCGGGCTCACGAGCGGCGGAGGCGCGGGCGGGATGCCGCAGTTGCCACCGTTGCCCGGCGTCGGCCCGAGCGGCCCCGCGGGGCAGCCGAACGTCGATCAAGACCAGGCGCTGCAAGACGCGCTGCGGCTGCTGCAGCAGCTCGGGCGTTGATCACCGGCCGACCGATCCACCGACCTCGCACCAGAGGCGCTTGAACGGGTGCGGCTGCCCGGGCGCGCTCGGGAAGTCCCACGGGCTCGGGAGCGCGCGCAGCGTCGTGAGCGCCACGCCGGCCTGCGCCGCGCCAGCGCGCACGTGGCGACGAAACACCTCCGCGTCGAGCCGCGCGTCGTTCGTGCAGAGCAGCACGATCGCGCCCGGCGCCGCGATCGCGAAGCATTGCGCCGCGAGCTCGATCCATTGTTTGCCGCTCGTCCACCGCGTGCGCTTGGTGGTGGCGAAGGTCGGCGGATCGCAGACGACGAGGTCGTAGCGCTCGCCGCGCTGCACGGCCTTGTCGAGGAAGACGAAGCAGTCCGTCTTCACGAGACGGTGCGGCACCGCGAGCGCGTTCGCAGCGAAGCTCGCCTCGCAGGTCGCGAGCGCGGGCGCGGCGACGTCGACCGTCACGACCTCCGTGGCGCCTCCCATCGCGGCGGCCACGCTGAACGGCCCCGTGTACGCGAAGAGGTTGAGCACGCGACGACCGGACGCGACGTCCCGCACGCGACGACGGACGTCGCGCATGTCGAGGAAGATCCCGGTGGAGAGCCCGTCCCCGAGACTCACCGAGAAGCGCGCGCCGTTCTCCCACGCGAGAAACGAAGGCGCTGCGCTCGTGCCGCGCACCGCCTCCGAAGGAGCGACCTCCGCGCGCCGCGGATCGACGATCGTGCTCGCCTGCTTCGGGCGACGCTTCACGTACACGCCCGCGAAGCCGAGCGCGTGCAGCGCGTCGAGGATCGTGTCTTCGTGCGGCGCGGCTTCGTCGTAGAGGCTCGCGACGAGGTGGTCGTCGTAGACGTCGACCGTGAGGCCGGGCAGTCCGTCGCCTTCGCCGTGCACGAGTCGAAACGTCGTCGTCGGCTCGTCGGCCTCGCACGCGTGCGCGAGCCCCCAGCGCCGCTCCATCGCGTCGCGGAGTGCCTCGTCGATCGCCGCGCGATCCGCGAAGTCGACGCGATCGAGGCCGCGCATCCAGCGCGCGAACGATGGCGGTGGCGGTGCCTCGAACGTCGTGGGCTCACGCGTCCGCTCACGCGCTCCTGCCGAGTCACGTGAGTCACGTGCCGAGTCCCGCGATGGGTGGTTTGGCGGTGCGTCGAACGCGAGGCGCCACGCATGCAGCATCAGCCGCGGCGCGGGCGGGCCGCCGTAGATCGGGTCCCCCGCGACGGGCGCGCCTTCGTGGGCGAGCTGCACCCGGATCTGGTGCGTGCGTCCCGTCTCGATGCGCACGCGCACGAGCACGCGATCGCCGGCTCGCTCGATCGGCTCCACGTGCGAGATCGCGATCTTCCCTCGCGGGTCGCGGGGCGACGCGACCTCCATCCCGTGCGCGCCCTTCACGAGCGCGTGCTTCAGCGTGCGCGCGCCGCCCCGCCAACCCTTCACGCACGCGAGGTACGTCTTCTCGGCGCGCCGCCCCTCGATCTGCGCCGCGAGGAAACGGTTGCCGCCCTCGTCGCGCGCGTAGGCGATCACGCCGCTGGTGTCGCGGTCGAGGCGTTGATGCACACCCACGTAGGGCGCCTCGCCGCGAGCCGCGAAGAAGAGACCGAGCCGATGTGGGAGGTCCTCGCGTAGCGCGGCGTCCGGGGACTGCGACGGAACGCCGGCCGGTTTGTCGACCACCGCGATACCGCCCGCGTCGTACAGCACGCGCGCGGCGTCGAAGTCCGAGAAGAGCCGACGCCGTCGCTCACCGAGGGCGCGCAACGCTTCGTCTTCCTCGGTCGAACACGGCCGCATGGGAGGCGCGCGGAGGTCAGACCTGATCGCGCAGCTTCTCCGAGATCAACATCGACGGCGTGGCGGTCGTCGTGACCCAGAGCTGGTGCGCCGCGCGGGTGGCGGCGATGTGCAGCAAGTGCCGAGACTCGTGGTCCTCCGGGTAGGCGGCGAAGTTCACGTCCACCAGGATCACGTAGTCGAACTCGAGGCCCTTCACCTGCCGCACGTCCGTCACGTCGACGCCCGCGCGAAAGGGGAAGTCCTGCTCGGCGATGCGGCGCAGGTTCGGGACCTCCGCGTGCTTCAAACCGAGGAAGTACTCGTCTGCTTGCTCCGGATAACGCGCGATGATCGCGATGCTCGCGAGCGGCTCCGCGCGCGCGAGATCCCGGAGCGCTTCGCCGAGGAACGCGACCGCTTCACCGCTCGTCGAGAAGCGGAAGAGCTCCACGGGAGCGCCGTGACGCGTGGCCTCGCCGCTCACCTCGTTGCGGAGCGGCCCGAGCACGTCCGTCGCGAACTCGAGGATCTCGTGGGTCGAGCGGTAGCTCAGCTTCAACGGCTCGATCTGGACGTGGTCGAGCTTGAGGTCGGCGAGCACCGCGTCCCAGCTCGAGAACCCGTTGTCCATGTAGAGCTTCTGCGCGACGTCGCCCGCGAGCGTGATGCTCTTGCCCTTCGAGGTCGTGTCGACCACGACCGCGAGCTCGAGCGGCGAGAGATCCTGCGTCTCGTCGACGAAGATGTGCTCGTACTCGAGGCGCTCCTTCTTCGCAGAGAGCGGCCCCCGCAGGCGCTGGTGCAGACGCAGCAGGATCGCGTCGTCCTCGCGGTCGAGCGTCGGCACCTCCACCTCGAGCGCCCCGTCGACGCCGACGACGTCCTCGCCGTCTTCGGGCGAGCGCGCCTCTTCACCCTCGGCGCGATCGCGGTCTTCTTCCTGCTTGTCGTCGCGCCACTGGATCGCGGCCGGGATGCGCCGCGCACACCACGCGTGCGCCGACGTGAGCTCCGAGGCCGTGAACGCGTCCGGCGCCTGCTCCTCGAACGCCTTCTGCAGACGCGGAAGATCCGTGAGCAGCTCCGCCCAGGTCTGCGCGACGTCGTCGACCTTCTCGAAGCCGCGCTCGATCGTGCGCTCGACCGCGTGCCGCGCCTCGAGCCCCACCTCGTTCGCGCCGTCCTCGCCCTTGTTCAGCCACGCACGGAGCACCGCCATGCGCATGCCGATCGCTTCGCCTTCCGTCGCGCGCCACATGCGGAGCACCCGCGCGCCGCCCTCGAGTCGCTTGCCGGTGTCGGCGATCGCCTCGTCGATGCCCCGCTCGAGCTCGCCCACGAGTGACTCGAGCAGCCGCAGCACCACCGGGTGCTTCTTCAGGCGCGTCACCACGCCCGGCGTCTCCTCCGAATAGTCCGGCGGCAGCCCGGGGAGGTGCTGCTTGCGCAGCTTCGACGCCCACTTCTCGTAGGTCATCACCGGCACGCCCTCGACGCCCAGCGCCGGGAGCACGCGGCCGATGTAGCGCACGAGCGCGTCGTTGAAGACGACGACGAGCATCTTGTCCGCGCGGAAGCGCTTCGGATCTTGGAACGCGAGGTACGCGAGGCGATGCAGACCGATCGTGGTCTTTCCGCTGCCCGCGCCGCCCTGGATCACGACCAGACCGCTGGTCGGTTTCGTGATCAAGTCGAATTGACGTGGGTCGATCAGCGCGGTGATCTCGGAGAGGCTCTTGTCCTCGCGCTCTTCGAGATCGTCTCCGGCGCCGAGCTTCCCGTTCGACTTCTTGCCCCGGTCGGCGGGGTCAGCCGCCGACTTCGGCGCGTGATGCGACTCCGGCCGCATCGCCTGCCCTTGACCGCCCGCGAGCCGCACCGCGCTCTGTCCCGCGCGACGCCACGACCCGTCCGTCTTCTTCACGAAGACGCCCTGCGGGCTGCCGATGCGACGCAGGCGCGCTTGGCCGATCGTCAGCGCGCGGCGGACCATCACCTCGCCCTCGACGTCGCGGTCGCCGAAGGTCTCCTCGTAGTCGTCGCCCTCGTCGTAGCGGTAGTAGATCCGGCTCACCGGCGCGTCGCGCCAGTCGACGATGCGGACGTTGGTCTTGGGGTCGAGGAAGGTGCTGCGCCCGATGAGCACCTCGCGCAGCTTGTCGTTCTCTTCGAGCACGAGGCGGCCGAAGTAGGGCGCGGAGGGATCGACGGTGCCCTCTTGAACCGCGGCGCGGCGTGCGGCCACTCCCTGGAGGCGCTCCATCTCTTCGATGAGCGGCGGGATGTCCTCCAGGCGCGCGGTGCGGATCTGATCGCGGAGCGCGAGGAGCTCCGCGTCGTAGTCGACGAGCTGGCCACGCTTGATGCCGCGCGTCTGCGAGATCGTCCGGATCACGCGCGCGAGGACCTTCTCCTCTTCGCCGACGATCCGCTCCATCTCGTCATCCCTCTCAGCGACGGGCGAATCGCCCGAGGTCGCCGAGGTCGCGATGCGATCTGCCATTGACCACGCTCCGTTCCACGCTCGCGGCGCCGCCGCGAAAAGCGCATCGGGATAGCAGGTTTCATCGGGGGGGCCAGGCTCGACGAGGAAGCCGCATCCGGGCAGTCGACAATCGCCTTCCACGGCT
>ERZ761602.2893-NODE-2893-length-25634-cov-10.353259_pt1 | contig 25634 bp, 24 predicted proteins | sample MGYA00512165_ERZ761602 | MGnify/ENA primary metagenome ERZ761602 (study PRJEB28899, sample SAMN02445085) | bioreactor sludge metagenome | biome: EBPR sludge; isolation source: Thorneside wastewater treatment plant | place: Australia: Brisbane, Thorneside...
GGCTTCATGGGCGGGTCAGGTCCGTCGGGGGCGGGAGGGTGTACCCCGCCGCCCCCTCGCAGGCCCGGAACCCTCGCCAGCCTGCCGGGTTCGGTTACCCGAAGCCCTCACCCGGAGCCGCCCGTGATCCCCTTCCTCCTGCTGACCCTGGCCTGCACGTCCAACGGCAAGGACACCACCGACACCGGCGAGACGACCTCCCCCGACGGCGGCACCGCGGACGGCGGCACCACCGACGGGCTGGTGGGGCTGAGCGCGTTGAGCGCCGAGCTGGACCCGACCATCGGCTCGCTGGTCCGGGTGAGCTGGACCCAGGCCGGCTCGGGCCCGGTGGCGCTGGAGTACCAGCTCGACGGCGCGTGGGTGGCCGCGCCCGTCCAGACCCGGGAGGCCGGCCCGCAAGAGCTGCTCATCCCTGGCATCCCCTTCGACCACGACACCGCCATCCGCGTCACCGCCGACGGCGTGCTCAGCGAAGAGCTGGCCCTGCGGACGGCGGAGCTGCCCCCCAGCATCCCCGAGCTGTCGCTGCTCACCACCGACCCCACCTCCTACGACCCCTCGGTCGCCTACCTCCTGCTCTCCCTCAACCAGACGGGCACGCACTACAACGGCCCCTGGTGGACCCTGATCGTCGACCGCCAGGGGCGGGTGGTCTGGGCCCTGGAGACCCCCGACTCCTACAGCACCCTCTGGGCCCAGCCCGCGCGCGACGGTCGCAGCTTGCTGATCGACCACAACTCCTTCTGGACCCTCTTCGACCGCGCGGCGACCTCTCGGATCATGCGCATCGGCTTCGACGGCAGCGAGCTCGAACAGTTCGACACCCCCGGGATGGGTCACGCCTTCGTCGAGCTCCCCGACGGCCGCATCGCCTGGCCGGGCAACGTCGAGGGGGACGAGCGACTGTTCACCATCGACGCCAAGGGACAGACCGAAGAGCTCTGGGACTGCGGCAAGTTCATGGGGGACCTGGGAGCGCTGGAGGCATGTGGTGCCAACAGCATCACCTACGACGAAGCCTCGGACTCGGTCATCCTCAGCTTCTTCTCCAGCGAGACGGTCCTCCAGTTCGACCTCGCCCGAGGCGAGCCCTCGCGCTGGTTCGGTCATGTCAGCAGCGACTGGACCTTCGCCGATCCCGACACCACCTTCTGGTGGCAGCACGGCGCGATCCTCACCGCCGAGGGGACGCTGCTGCTCTCGACCCGTCGCTCCGAGACCGCCGAAGAGACGGTCCTGCGTGAGTACACCCTGAACGAGAGCACCCTCCAGCTGGAGGAGATCTGGAGCTTCGGCGCGGGCGAGGACCTCTACGCGCCGACCCTGGGCGAGGGCCACCGGCTGGCTGGCGGCAACACCATCCAGAACCTGGGCAGCTATGCCCGGATCCGCGAGGTGACCCCCTCCGGGACGGTCGTCTGGGACCTGGACCTGGGCGGCGCGCGCCAGTTCGTCGGCCGCAGCGTGCCCATGAGCAGCCTGTGGGAGCTGGCCGGGGGCTGATCGGGGGCGCCTCTGCCTCGCTCAGCCCGTGTTGCGCATCCCGGCGGCGATGCCGTTGACGGTGACGACCAGGGCGTCGACCAGCTCGGGCCCGGGCTCGACCTCCTCCGCGCGCATCCGGCGCAGCAGCTCGACCTGCAGCAGGTTCAGCGGATCGACGTAGGGGTTGCGGACCCGGATCGATCGCTGCAGGACGGGGTTGTCGGCCAGCAGCTCGGCGTGCCCCAGGGCCCGGCGGACCTCGTCGCGGGTGGACTCCAGGCGAGCCCGCAGCTCGGCCCCCAGCGGCTGGAGCTCGGCGGGCACCAGCACCGCCTCGTAGCGGGCGGCGATCTCGGGCTCGGCCTTGGCCAGGACCATCTCGACCAGCGACAGGACGCTGCGCAGCATCGGCCAGCCGGCGACCGCCTCGGCCAACACCTCGGGCTGCTCCTGGCGGGCCCAGGCCAGGGCCTCTCCGACGCCCAGCCAGGCCGGCAGCATCAGGCGAACCTGCGTCCAGGCGAAGACCCAGGGGATGGCCCGCAGGCTCTCGACCCCGGCGTCCGCGCTCATTGGGCGCCGCGCGGGGCGGCTGCCGATGTGCAAGGTGGACAGCTCGCGCTCGGGGGTGGCGGTGCGGAAGAGGCGGACGAACTCGGGGCGGTCCCGGACCAGGGCCCGGTAGCTGTCGCAGGAGCGGGCGGCGAGCTCGGCCATGAGCGTGCGCCAGGCGGGGGGCACTGTACTGGCCTCCTGAACAGAGGCCTCCAGCACTGCGGTCGTGTACAGCTCCAGGTTGCGCTCCGCGAGGTCGGGCAGGCCGAACTTGGCCTGGATCATCTCGCCCTGCTCGGTGACCCGCAGGCAGCCCTTGACGCTGCCCGGAGGCTGGGCGCGGATGGCCTGGTGGGTCGGTCCACCGCCTCGGCCGACGGTCCCGCCCCGGCCGTGGAAGAGGCTGACCTGCACCCCGGCCGCGGCCCCGGCGGCCAGCACCGCCTCCTGGCACTCGTACAGAGACCAGGCGCTGGCCAGGCGGCCGGCGTCCTTGGCCGAGTCGGAGTAGCCGATCATGATCTCCTGCCGGTCGCCGTGGACCTGGGCGAGGTGGCGGCGGTACCAGGGCAGCGCCAGGAGCTGGCGCAGGGTCTCGCCCCCGGCCTCCAGATCGGCCAGGGTCTCGAAGAGGGGCACGACCCGCTGGGGAGGGGCAGGCGGGCCGTCGCCGGGCTCGGGCTGGAAGGCCCGTCGGGCCTCGCGCTGGAGGAGCTCGACGGCGAGCACATCGCTGGGGGCGCGGGCCATGGAGATGACGTAGGCGCCCAGCGCGCCGACCCCCTGGCGGGCGGCGACGGCGAAGGCGCCCAGCACGTCGCGGACCTCGGCGCTCACGGGCGCCTCGGCCCTCCAGAAGACCGGCGGCACCAGGGGGCGAGGGCTCTCCAGCTCGGCGACCAGGAAGGCCTGCCGCCGGGCCTCGTCCCAGGTGCCGTACTCGCCCAGGCCCAGGTGCCGGGTGAGGGCGTCGAGCGCGTCGCTGTGGCGGGTGCTCTCCTGGCGCAGGTCGAGGGGCAACAGGTAGAGGCCGAAGCAGGACAGCCGCCAGAGCAGGTCGCGGAGCCGCCCCTCGGCGACGACGCGGGCGCCACGCTCGACCAGGGAGTCGGTGCAGAGCAGCAGCGGGCCCCGCAGCTCGTCCAGGGAGCAGATGGCCCGGACGCCCCCGCGCTCGGGCGGGTCGGCGGCGCCGATGCTGCCGTCGAGGCGACCTTCGAGCCAGGCGACGGTCGCCCTCAGGCGGTCGCGCAGCCCTCGCAGCAGCTCGCGGTAGGGCTCCTGGACCTGCTGGCCGGGCCGCACGGCGGCGGCCGCCGAGCGGAGGGCCTCGGTCGCCGGCACCAGCGAGAGCTCGGCGCGCAGGGCCTCGACCTCCCGCAGGATCAGGGTGGCGGCCATCCAGCGCCCCAGGAGCAGCACCCGAGCGGTGGTCTCGGGGGTGACGCTGGCGTTGCCGTCCCGATCGCCGCCCATCCAGGAGGCGAAGCGGATCGGCGCGGCGTGCAGGCCCAGGCCCTGGCCGCAGTGCCGCTGCAGGGCGCCGTCCAGCGAGCGCAGGAAGGTCGGGACGGCCTCCCACAGCGACTGCTCGATGGCGACCAGGCCGCCGCGGGCCTCGTCCTCGGGGGTGGGGCGCTGGCGCTGGACCTCGTCGGTGAGCCAGGAGGCGACGATCTCGCGGCGCAGCTCCTGGGAGAGGGCCCGGGCCTCGACGGGGGTGCTGCCCAGGTCGCGACGAGCCAGCAGGGTGGCGATGTGCCGCTGCTTGAGCAGCAGGGAGCGGCGCACGACCTGGGTGGGGTGCGCGGTCAGGACCAGCTCGATCCGCATGCCCTCGACCGCCGCGTGCAGGTCCTGAGGGGCGATCCCCTGGGCCCGCAGCCGACCCAGGGCGTCGTCCAGGCTGCCGGGCTGCGGGGCCGCCCCGCGGGCCTCGTAGGCGCGGCGGCGGCGGGTGCGGTGGTGCTGCTCGGCGATGTTGGCCAGGGTCAGGAAGCTGGCGAAGGCCCGCCCGACCTCGGTCATCTCGGCGAGGCCGAGCCCGGCGAGCAAGGCATCGAGCTCGTCGCGGGCCTGCAGGTCTCCGGCCCGCGCCGCCTTGCTGGCCCGACGGATGGCCTCGACCCGCTCCAGCAGGCCGGCGCCGCCCTGCTCGACCAGGGTCTGGCCGAGCAGCTCGCCCAGCAGGCGGACATCGGCTCGTAGAGGTGCGTGGGGATGGACGACGGAAGGCTCAGGATGGGACATGGGGCACCCGGGGTGAGGGATCCCCTATCGGACCCGGGCGCGCCTGGGACGCCTCCGCCCGACCCAGCCCCCCGGCTCAGCCTCCCGACAGCGCCTGCAGGATGAACACCTTCGCCTGGGGACCGACCGCGTCGCTGAGGCCGACCCGGTCGCCGATGGGCTCGTCCCCGATGAAGACGTTGACGTGGCGGCGCAGGCGGCCGGTCTCGTCCACCAGGTAGGAGGCCAGGCCGGGGTGCCGCAGATCGAGCTGAGCCACCAGCTCGCGCACGGTGGATCCGGGGACCTCGCCCTCGGCCAGCTCGGGGAAGAAGCGCTGCAGGTGCCGGGTGAAGGCGACGTGGGCCATGGTCCGCTCAGCCGAAGCGGACGGAGTGGACGGGCGGGAAGTTCTGGCCCAGGCAGATCCAGGTCTCGCCGCGATCCTCGGAGAGGTAGACGTTGCCGGTGGTGCTGCCGAAGCAGACCCGGTCGCCGCTGGCGTCGAGCGCGTGGCGGTAGACGATGTCGTAGGCGTGCTCGGCGGGTAGACCGGCGCTGAGCCGCTGCCAGGAGGCGCCGCCGTCGGTGGTGCGGGCGACGTAGAGCCCGCCCTCGATGGTCATGCGCTCGCCATCGCCCTTGGCGGGGACGACCCAGGCGGTGTGTCCGTCCTTGTCGTCGGCGGCGATCGGGAAGCCGAAGTGCACCGCCGTCTCGGCCTGGTCCACCCGCTTCCACTGGCGGGCGCCGTCCTCGGTGGTGAAGACGCCAGTGTGGTTCTGCTGCCAGAGCCGGTCGGGCTGACCGGGGCAGAGGGTGATGAAGTGCGGGTCATGGCCCCACTCGGCGTCGGGATCCGGCAGGTAGTCGTTGGTCATGCCCTTGTTGCAGCTGCGCCAGGTCTGGCCCCCGTCGACGGTCTCCAGGATGCCGGCGCAGGAGATGGCGACGTACATATGGGCGGAGTCGCGGGGGTCGACGACGACGGAGTGGATGCCGGGCACGAACTCGCCGTAGGCCATGGCCGCCGGGGTGCCGCCCCAGTGGTTGCGGTGGGTGGCGGGGCCGGCGAAGAGGTCACCGCCGCGGCTCTCGTGGTTCCACAGCGGCAAGTTGAGCTCCCAGCTGTCTCCGCCGTCCGTGCTGGTGAAGAGGCCGCCGGGCAGGGTGCCGGCGTGGATGGTTCCCGGCTGATCGGGGCCGCCGAAGGCCAGCACCCAGACCTTCAGCAGGGCGGCGTCCTTGTAGGCGAGCGGCGTGTTGGCGCCCCACTCGTTCTCGGGGCTGGGCAGGTGCTGCTCGATGAAGCGAGCGCCCGGCGGATAGGCCAGCTGGCTGAGGTTCTCCCAGGTCTGGCCGCCGTCCTTGGAGCGCGAGAGCTTGGGGCCCCAGTGGGCGTGGTCCATGGCGGCCCAGATCGTCCCGTCCCGCGGGTCGCGCGCGGCGTAGCTGATCGACAGCCCCGCGTGGGCGATCGGGCGAGCCTTCCACCCGTCGGACTGGCGATCGATGAAGACGACTCCCTTGCGGGTGCCGAGGATGAGCAGATCAGACATGGCGAGGACCCCGGTTCAAGCGTGGACAGCGACGAGACCGGGTCCTGGTCTAGCCTGCCCGCCCGCAATCCGGGAGGTCGAGATCCGGCCTCGCGGTGGAGACCCCGCTACTTTCGACCGGAACGCGAGCTGCGCCCCGGCTTTCGCCTCTTGGTCTCGCCATTCGAGGCCGAGGTCGGGCGATAGGGGATATGCGCGAGCTCCGCCACGACGGGCGCGACGATCGCGGCGAGAGCGGCGTGGCCCATCGTGGAGAGGTGGATCGGATCGACGAACAGGGAGGAGTCCGGCACCAGGGCGGCCTCGCTCTGCGGCAGATCACGCTCCGCGTCGACGACCCGAACCCCCGGCCGATCGCCCAGGGCGCGGAGGTAGTCCTGCAGCACCGTCGGCGCGCGCGGGCCGACCAGGTTCGCGTCCCGCGCGGCGCGGAGGTGGCCGGCTGCCGCCTGCCGGTCCAGCCCGAGCTGGGCGGAGGCGGCCGCGAAGTGCTCGTCGGCACAGCCCAGCAGGGGATCGCAGGGGCCCCGGGTCGGCTTCGCCAGCAGATCACCCGTCGGAACGACCAGCACCAGCGGCGTGGCCCGCGCGGCCAGGAGCTCCACGACGCGGGCGATGTTGGCCTCGAAGTGCCGGAGGGCCGTCGCCCGGCGCTCGGGGTCCAGGTGCTTCTCGCCGGACGCGACGCGCCCCGTCGCGGCGGCCTCCTCTGCCGCCAGCAGCCCCCGCCGAAGCTGCCAGAAGAGCTGCGAGCGCTCCAGCCCGGCGAGGAGGTGGGCGCTCAGCCCTCCCCAGAGGCCCCCGTAGCGGTCGCGCATCAGGGTGTTGCCGATGTCGTTGTGCCCCGCGTAGAGCACGACCGCGTCGACCTCCAGCGCCTCCAGCTCCTCGACGATGCGGAGGTGGTCGAAGCTGTCCAGCCCCGGCTCGCCCAGGTTGAGGACCTCGGCGTCGAGGATCTGGGCGAGGCGACCGGGCCACTCCGCCGCCGTCGCCTTGAGGTTGCGGGCCTCGTGTACGCTGCTGCCCCCCAACACCACGACCCGCCGGCCCTCCGCCCGCCGCGAGAAGGAGTCGACGGGAGGGTGCTGCTGGTAGGTCGTCGAGACGCGCTCACCGTCGATGGAGAAGAAGCGCTCGACCTCGCCCGCGACCCGGTGGACCTGGACCGGCGCCGGGGGAGGCCCGGCGACCGCGCGGACCGCCCCCTCGGCCAGGAGCAGCAGCGTGGAGGCCACGGCAAGCCCCATCGCGGCCTTGGCAAGCTGCCCTCCTCTCATCCGCTCTCCTCCGCGTCGCCGCTCCGGGCACGATACCACCCACCCCGGAGGTTCGATGTCCGACACGCACGACTGGGTCGATCTTGGCCTCGCCAGCGAGCTGACCGGCAAGCCGGTGCAGCAGCTCCTCGCCCGCCGCACGAAGATCGCGCTGGTCTGCCGAGACGGCGCCTTCACGGCCATCTCCGCGGTCTGCAACCACGCCGGCGGCCCCCTGGGCGAGGGCAGGCTCGACGGCGACTACCTGGAGTGCCCCTGGCACTTCTGGAAGTTCCACCACGCCACGGGCAAGGGCGAGCCCGGCTTCGAGGAGGACGCCGTTCCCGCCTACACCCTGAAGGTAGAGGACGGTCGCCTGCTGCTCGACCTGAACAGCGCCACGCCTCGCCAGCGCAAGCCTCACCCGCCTCACCCGCTGGCCCGGCCCGTGCAGCGCGAGGCCGGGCCCATCCGCATCGTCGGCCTCTCCACCACGGCGATGACCAAGGACCACCCCCGCCCCAGCACCTCCGAGCTGCTGCTGGAGGAGGCGCTGCGCCACGGCGCCGCTCGCGGCTGCGAGACCCGGATGATCCGCTTGCGGGACCTGGACTTCCGCGCCTGCGAGGGCTTCTACTCCCGCTCGGCGCGCGCTTGCACCTGGCCCTGCTCCATCACCCAGATGGACCCCACCGACCAGCTGGACCAGGTCTACGAGGCCCTGGTCCACTGGGCCGATGTCTACGTGCTGGCGACGCCCATCCGCTGGGGGGCGGCCAGCAGCCTGTACTTCAAGATGGTGGAGCGCATGAACTGCATCCAGAACCAGGAGACCATCAACAACCGGCACCTGCTCCGCAACAAGACCGCCGCCTTCATCGTCACCGGCGGACAGGACAATGTACAGGGCACCGTCGGCCAGATGCTGGGCTTCTTCGCCGAGCTGGGGGTGCAGTTCCCGCAGTTCCCCTATGTCGCCCACTCCCGCGGCTGGACGGCCGAGGACATGGAGAACAACATCCGATCCGTGCAGAACAGCGAGTCGCTGCGCGAGGGGACCCGGGCGCTGGTCGACCGCAGCGTGGACATGGCCGCGATGATGCTCGGCGGCGCCCTGGCCGAGCCCCACCGAGCCCGGGGGGGCCGCAAGGCCCATCGGCTGGACTGAGAGGAGCGAGGAGGCGCGGGGAGGCGCGGCCTTCAGCGACCGATCAGCCGATTCGAGCAACCGGACAGCCCCGCCAGGATGCCCGCACCTCCGAGCTCGGCGCCGACCAGGATCAGGACCAGCAGCACCGGCCCGACGCGCTGGACCTGGGCCCAGCCCTCTCGCCAGCGGTAGGGGATCAGGCCGTCCACGACCCGCCCGCCGTCCAAGGGGGGCACCGGGAGGAGGTTGAAGGCGGCCAGGGCGAGGTTGAGCGGGACGGCGATCTCCAGCAGCGCCAGGGCGGCCTCGGCGAGCGGCGCCGCCGGGAGCAGGGCGAGCAGGCGGTAGAGCAGGGCGGCGAGCAGCGCCAGGACGAGGTTGCTGGCAGGACCGGCGGCCGCCGCCAGCAGCAGCCCGGTGTCCTGGGAGAGGCCCTTGAAGCGCAGCGGGTTGACCGGCACCGGCCGGGCCCAGCCGAAGGGCACGCCGAGCAGGGGCAACAGGACGGTGCCCAGCCAGTCCAGGTGGACCAGCGGGTCCAGGCGCATCCGGCCCATCAGGCGGGCGGTGTCGTCTCCCAGGCGGTTGGCGGTCCAGGCGTGGGCCCACTCGTGGACCGAGAGCGAGAGCCAGAGCGGCACCAGCAGGAGCAGGCGCTGGAGCAGTCCGTCCACGTCAGGTCCCTGGCGGGGCCGCAGGGGCGGGCACCTCGACCCGCAGCACCTGCCGACGGGCCAGGGCCACCTCGCTGCCGTCCTCACGCCGCAGCTTGAGGAAGTTGCCGTCGGCCCAGACCAGGACACCCTCGACGACCTCGCCGTCGGCGAGCTGGATCCGGGCCCGCTGGCTGCCGTCGCCGCGGGAGAGCTGCCAGGCGCTGTCGACCAGCGCCCGGTCCAGCGGCTCGAAGGCCTCGCCCTGGGTGCGCAGGGCGGCCAGGGCGTCGGCGAGGTCCTCGTCGCGCAGCTCGACCGCGCCGCCGCGGGCCTCTCGCCGCCGCACGGCCAGCAGGGCGGCCTCGTTGAGGAGCTGCTCCAGGCCGGCCCCGGTGGCGCCGATGGCGTTGGCGGCCCAGGCGTCCAGGTCGACCTCGGGGTGCAGCGGCTTGCCGCGGGCGTGGATGCGCAGCACCTGGCCAGCCGAGCTGGGGTCCAGGGGGGGAATGCGCAGGCGCACATCGAAGCGGCCCGGACGGATCAGGGCGGGGTCCAGGATGTCGGAGCGGTTGGTCGCGCCGATGACGACGACCCGCTGCTGGGGCTCGAAGCCGTCCATGCTGACGAGGATCTGGTTGAGCGTCTGCTCTCGCTCCTCGTTCCACTGCCCCACCCCCGAGCCGCGGCGGCGCCCGATGGCGTCCAGCTCGTCGATGAAGATGACGGCGGGCGCGACCTTGCCGGCCTGCTCGAAGAGATCGCGGACCCGGGCGGCGCCGATGCCGACGAACATCTCGACGAACTCCGAGCCCGAGACGACGAAGAAGCGGACCCCGGCCTCACCGGCGACGGCGCGGGCCAACAGGGTCTTGCCGCTGCCGGGCGGACCCTCCAGCAGGATGCCGCGGGGTGCGCGGGCGCCGGCGGCGGCCCAGGCCTCGGGGTGCTTGAGGTAGTCGACCACATCGAGCAGCCGGGCCTTGGCCTCCTCGCAGCCGCCGACATCGGCGAAGCGGGTCGCCGGCGGCGTCTCCACCAGCCTCGCCCGGCTCTTGCGCATCTCCAGCGCCGCCCCGCCGCCCTGCTGGACCTGCTTGCGGCGGGCGTACCAGAGCAGGCCCAGGACCACCGCCGCCACCACCACCAGCAGGGGCACCAGGCCCAGCAGGGAGCCGAAGATGCCGAGCAGGCCCATGTCGTAGTCCAGGTAGATCCCGCGCTCGGCCAGCACCTCCATCTGCTCGGAGGTCAGCACGCCCTCGCTGGCGAAGAGCTCTCCCCCGCGGGTGCTGAGCTCGTACTCGACGCCGTCGACCCAGCGGATGCCCTCCAGCTCGTCCGCCTCGATCGCCGCTTCGACATCCGCCCAGGGCCGGCTGGGCAGCTCCTCGGCCCGGGTGAGCCAGAAGATGGCGAGGAAGGCGACGACGAGCGCCGCCCAGACGAGCAGGGTGCGACGGGTCGAGGCGTTCACAGGCGGGCGGGGCCCCTCAGCGCTTGAGCGCCTTGCGCAGGAAGGGCGGGATGTACTGCTCGGGGATGGCGTCGGCGACCTGGTCCATGGTGGCCATCAAGGCCGTGCGGCCCAGGTTGATCGCCGGGCCGGCCTCGGCGTAGTAGCGAGCCAGCACATCGTCGAGCGAGGACAGGAAGTAGTCGATGTCCTCGTGCGTGGCGCAGGCCGGCGGCAGGAACTTGATGGCGTTGGCGCCCGGGCCGGGGATCTGCAGCAGGATGCGGTGCTCGCGGTACATGTCGACGTGGACGGCGGCGCCGAAGGCGGCCTTGTCCCCGGCGGCGAGCAGGCGCTGCTGGGCCAGCAGCTTGGGGTCGGCGCTGTCCTTGAAGTAGACGCAGCGCATCAGGCCCAGGCCTTTCTGGCCGGCGATGCAGTCGTAGCGCTTCGCCAGCTCCTTGATGCCGTCTTCGAGCCGGTTGCCCAGCTCGACCACCCGGTTGGGGGCGTCCATCTCCTCGAGGGCGTCGATGGTGGCGAGGCCGGCGGCCATGCCGAGGTTGCCCTCGGCGAAGGTGGAGAAGTAGAAGGGCCCGCTCTGGAACTTCTCGAAGACCTTCTGGTAGACCTCCTCGCTGACCAGGACGGCGCCCACGGGGATGGCGCCGCCGGAGAGGATCTTGCTGCAGGTGAGCATATGGGGACGGATGCCGTCCTCGGTGCTGCGGAACCAGGGCCCGGTGCGGCAGAGGCCGGTCTGGACCTCGTCGGCGATCAGCAGGGTGCCGTACTGCTCGCACAGGATCTCGGCCTCGCGCAGGTAGGCCTTGTCCAGCACCTCGCAGGTCATGCCCTGCACGGGCTCGTAGATGAAGCCGGCGACGTCGCCCATTGCCAGCTCGCGGCGGAGCTGCTTGATGTCGTTGGCCTTGATCGGCGTGCAGGTCGGCATCAAGGGCTCCTGGCCCTCGCGCAGCGCCGATGAGCCGCACATGCTGATCGCGGCGTAGGTGCGGCCGTGGAAGGCCCCCTCCAGGTACAGGAAGCGCCGCCGCCGGGTGACGTAGCGGGCGAAGCGCACGGCGACCTCGGTGCACTCGGTCCCGGTGTTGGCGAAGATGACCTTGCCGTAGTGGTCGCCGGCCTTCTCCAGCAGCTTGCCGGCAAGCAGCCCCGACAGCAGGGCCGGGTTGACGATGGACCAGTTCGGCAGGTCCATGTCGACCGTGTCCTTGATCGCCTGCCGCACGCCGGGGTGGTTGCGGCCGATCAGGTAGACCCCGCCGCCGGTGAGGAAGTCCAGGAAGCGGTTGCCCTGGGCGTCCCAGAGGTACTGGCCCTCGGCCCGCACGAAGCTGGCGTTCATCCCGGCGAGCTGGAACATCTTCATCAGCTTCGGGTGGACGTGCTTCCTGGTCTGGTCGCTGGCTTCGGTGAGCTGGGCGTCGATCTCGGTGCGCAGGTCGATCATGGCGTGGTCTCCTGGACGGGGGTCGCAGAAGGAGGGGAAGGCGGAGGGTATTCGCGGGGGTAGTCGAAGGCCTCGAAGACGGCGGCCCAGTGCTGGTAGACCGCGTCCTTGTCCTTCTTGGAGATGGGCTTGAGCTTGTTGGTCTGGTAGCCCTTGAGGCCGTCGACGTACTGCTGGAGGACGGGCTCGGCGCGCTCCCAGCCCTCCAGCCGCAGGGTGGCCCAGAGCCGCTCCATCACGGCCATCTCGTTGCCGGCCAGCTCGGTGTAGGCCAGCTCGACCAGGTTGCCTTCGGGGATGAGGTGCCGATCTTCCAGGTAGCGCTCGTAGATGCGCTGGCCTAGCAGCAGCGTCTGCCGCTCGCGCTGGGTCTCCCAGCTCTCGTCGGGCTTGTGGAAGAAGTTCTCCCAGTCCGTGTGGCTGCGCATGTGCAAGGTCGAGAGGTAGACCTCGTAGGGGTTGCGGTGGATGAAGACGAAGCGGGCGTCGGGGAAGGCTTCCAGGATCAAGCGGATGCGCGCGGTGTGCGGGCAGCTCTTGATGATGACCCGCTTGCCGCCGGTGGCCAGCATGATCTTCTTGATGAAGTAGCGCAGCGCCTCCTTCCAGCGCTCACGCTCGGCCCCGGTGGCCTCCTGGAAGTCGATGTACTTCTCATACTTGGGGGCCTTGTCCGGGAACATGAACGAGATGTAGGGGGACAGCCCGGTCAGCTTGGCCAGGGCGATCTCGTCCTCGGCCGCCTCGTGCCAGCCGTGCTTGACGTTGTCGTAGGTCCGGGTCTGGTCCATGAAGCGCCCGGAGAGGTCGGGCACGACCTTGCCGGTGGTCAGGAAGTTGCCCGGCATGACGACCTGGTAGACCGTCGAGTAGGTGTGCTGCGGGACCCGGCCGAGCAGGTTGTGCAGGTGGGTGGTGCCGCTGCGCCAGTGCCCCAGCACGAAGACCGGGGTCGGGTCGATCTCCATCGAGGCCAGCTGCCGCCCGAAGCGGGCGTCCTCGACCGCGCTGAGCGCCGTGGTCGGCACCGAGAGGGCCGAGATCCAGGCCGCCCGGTGGGCGTAGGTGCCGTCCACCTGGAAGTCGTTGGCTTTCAGGACATCCAGCCACTGGGGGAGCTCGATCCCCGTGATGAGCTGGTCCATCGAAAAGCGTTTCTTGATCGTCGAGATGCGCTTCATCCGGCCTCCCCCGCCGCCAGGAGCACCGACAGGCGACCCCGGAACAGGGTCGCCACCTACGTCAAAAAGGGCCCGTGGTCAACTGCGCAGCTTGTTATCCACAGCCGATGCGCTTCACCCACTCCGACGAGATCGCCTGGCCGCGAGAGCTGGTCTTCCGCACCTTCCGGGACCGGACGCCCGACCTGCTGCCCTACCTGCCCAGCGTCGCCGAGCTCGAGCTGCTCGAAGAGACCACCGAAGGCCCCGTCAAGCGCTCGATCAAGCGCTGGCGAGGCTCCTCGGACGAGATCCCCGGCGCCCTCCGGCCGCTGGTCCGCCCGGACCTGCTGGAGTGGATCGATCACGCGACCTGGGACGAGCGCAGCTTCACCTGCGAGTGGCGGCACGAGTTCAAGGCCCTGCCCGGGGCCATCAGCGCCCGGGGGACCACCCGCTACGCCGACGAAGGCGACGCGACCCGCATCACCATCGAGGGAGAGTTCACCATCCGGCCCGAAGGCCTGACCTTCGTGCCCCAGGTCCTCGCCCGCAAGCTCGCGCCGCCCCTGGAGCGCTTCATCGTCGGCCAGATCAAGCCGAACCTGCGCGGCACCAACGACGCGATGGTGGCCCTGCTCGAGGACGAGCAGGACTAGGGCTCGCTCTGGAAGGTGCTGCCCGCCACCTGCTGGCAGACGATCGAGCCGCCCTCTCCGAAGGCGGGGTCGACGGTGCCCGCGCGGCGACGCTGGACCTCGACGCGGGCCACGCAGGCGGCCGGGTTCTCCTCGTCCAGCGAGACCAGCGTGCCAGCGGGCACGGTGGCCGCGCCGGGGTCGCCCTGCGGCTCGACCAGCTCGTCCCAGATGCAGTCCCCGCTGACGACCGCGCGGACGGGGTCCTGCTGGCCCGAGGGCGACCAGGCGATCTCCAGGTCGTCGATGGCGCGGCTGAGCGTCTCGACCGGCTCGGGGGCGCTGACCGACAGGCCCATGGGCAACGAGCAGCGGCTGTCGAGCGCGTCGTCGCCGCTGTCCCGCTCCAGGCGGAAGACCAGCTCGGTGTCCACCTCGACGGAGGAGAGGTCGGCGTCGTAGATATAGAGGTCGCTGACGAAGGACTCGGTCATCTCGACCTCGACCCCGCCGGCCTCGACGACGAGGCGATCGCCCCCCTCCAGGTTGACGTAGGTGGTGGCGCTGGCGCCCCCGACCTTCAGGATGGCTGTCGCGTGAACGCCCTCGCCCTCGCCGGTGGCCTCGAAGGAGGCGTACATGGCGTCGGTGGCGACGTCTTCGGACGAGACCGACTCGCAGCCGACGAGGAGGAGAAGGGCGGCGGCACCGAGGATGGGACGCATCGTGGACTCCTGGGAGGGTGCTGGATCCATAAGCACCGGGACCCGAGCTCGACACGCAACTGAGACATGATGCGTCCTGCGAAGCGCGATTCCTTGCGTTAGAATGCAGTCAGCCCGCTCCGTGCACGTGAGGGATCCATGCTACGCACCCCCAAGGGCCGCTTCTGTCGTGCCCGTCGCGGCAACTACAGCCTCATGCTGGCCGCGGCCGTCATCACCCTCCTCGGCTTCGGGGCCCTGTCCATCGACATCGCCTACATGCGGCTGTCGGCCGCGCAGGCCCAGGACGTCGCCGACGCGGCCAGCCAGGCCGCGCTGATCGTCCTGCGCAACACCGGCTCGACCGTCTCGGCCACCGCCGCCGCCCAGCGGGTGGTCGACGTCAACCAGGTCGCCGGGCAGGCTGCCACCATGCCGGTGATCGAGTTCGGCCAGTGGGAAGACGGCGTCGGCTTCGGGCCCGCCGCCACCGTGCCCCACGCCGTCCGGGTCGAGGTCGCCCGCGAGGGCAGCGGCGCGGTCCCGCTCCTGCTGGCGCGGATCTGGGACAAGGAGGACTTCGAGGTCCGGGCCTCCGCCACCTCGGCCACCCGCAGCTTCCAGATCGCCTTCGTGCTCGACATCACCGGCTCCTGGGGCGAGAGCAAGTTCGCGGACGGGCGCGCGGCGGTGCTGGCCTCGCTCGACATGCTGACCGAGTCCGCCAGCGGCGTCGACGAGGTCGGGATGACCATCTTCACCAACCGCTACGCCTGGGAGTACACCCCCTTCACGCAGATCGCGATCCCGGCCAACGCCGCGGCGATCCGCAGCGACTGGGAGAAGCTGAACATCGCCAGCAAGGCCCCGATCGGGACCTTCAACGCCAACCCGACCGACGGCACCAACTGCGACTCCTCCTACGGCAACGACTTCGCCAGCCCGGTCGCCGGCGGCTGCTACCCGGACATGCCCCGCGAGTACACCGACGAGCCCGGCACCGACCACAGCACCGGCGTGCTGCTGGCCAAGGACATGTTCCAGGCCTCCACCTCGGGCGCCGTCTACCGCGCCATGCTGGTCATCACCGACGGCAAGCCCAACAACCTGGGCGCCACCTCGGGCGCCATCCGCGAGACGCAGGGCTTCGTTGAAGACCGCTGGGTCGAGCACAAGGGCCCCGTGCCGCGCACCATCGCCGAGATCCGCACCGCCAGCATCGCCGCAACCGAGGACCTCTGGAACAACCTCGAGGTCCACACCTGGGCCGTCAGCCTGGTGGTGGACGACCCGATCCTGGACGGGATGGTCCAGGGCGACGGCTACAAGGTCCTGGTCTCCAACAGCAGCCAGCTCGTCGAGGTCCTGACCGGGATCATCAGCGAGATGCCGCTGGCCATTGTCGAGTAGGAGTCGTTCATGAAGACCGTCCGCCGCCGCCGTGGAAGCAACGCCATCGAGTTCGTGCTCTGCCTGCCGATCTGGCTCTCGATCGTGTTCGCGATCATGGAGTTCGGCTGGCTCTTCTTCAACCAGACGGCCCTGGACGCCGCGGCCAACCTCGGCTGCCGCGCGGGCTCGCTGGTGGACCCGGGCAACAACGACGAGAACATCGCGGCCGTGCAGACCCGGGTGCTGGAGCGCATGGGCCAGGCCCTGCTCAACAAGGACGGCTCGGAGTGCACCGACTGCGTGCTTACCGCCAACACCTGGGGCGATCCCCCCGGGCGCAGCCTGCGCTGCGAGGTCTCGCGGCCCTTCGACCCCCTGGTCGGCCTCTACGTCAGCGACGGCAAGTCCCTCTCCTCCTCCCAGATCGCGCGCCTCGAGTGGCAACGCGCGGCGGCCCCATGAAGCGCCTCTCTCGGAACCGGCGCGGCGTGGCCGCCATCGAGTTCGCCCTCACCCTGCCGTTCCTGTTGCTGGTGACCCTCGGCATCGTCGAGCTGTCGATCCTCCAGACCCGCATGTACCTGATCACCCGCGCGGCCCGAGACGCCTGCCGCATCGGCTCCGGCGTGATCGAGGGGGTGGACGCCGATGGCACCGAGATCACCGCGGCGGCGAACCTCCACGCCCGCGAGGTGCTGACCAACGGCGGGGTCTCCTGCGGCTCGGCGGGCTGCGACGTCAACTCCGTCTGGTACGAAGAAGACGGCTGGATGATGCTGCGGGTCGAGGTCGGCGTGCCCTACACCCCCTTCACGGGCCTGATGCCGATGATCCCCGATGTGACCCGGGGGCAGTTCGTCATGCTGACCCAGCAGCAGCGAATCTGAGAGCTCGACAATTGGTCTTACCATTCGACCTTTGACCGGATAGGCTGCCGGTGGAGGTCGAGATGGATCTGCACCCGGTTTCCCACATCTCCGTCGCGGACGCCGTCGAGCGGCAGCTCTCCGCCGCCATCGTGGCGGGGACCTTCGCGCAGGGGCGGGCGCTGCCTGCCGAGCGCCAGCTGGCCGAGACGCTGGGCGTCAACCGAGGGGCGGTGCGCGAGGCCATCCAGCGCCTCGCCGCGGCCGGGCTGGTGCAGAGCCGCCAGGGACAGGGCACCATCGTGCTCGACTACCGCCGCGAGTCCGGGCTGGACCTCCTGCCCTCCCTGCTGCTGCAGCAGGGCTCGGTCCACGGACCCACCGTGCGGGCCATCGCCGAGCTGCGGGCGTGCATCGGCGTCGACGCCGCCCGCCTGGCCGCCCTGCGGCGGGCCGAGCCCCAGGCCCAGAGCCTGCGCGCGGCCCTCGACGCTTACCTCGCCGCGGGCCAGGGCCAACGGCAGCGGCCAGCCCTGCGCCTTTGGGAGGAGGTCGTCGAGGCCTCCGACAACCTCGCCTACCGGCTCGCCTTCAACAGCCTCCGCCGCTGCTACGAGCCCATCCTGGACCTGCTCGGCGGGCTGCTGACCCAGGAGATCGAGGACCAGGCCGGCCACGTCTCCATGGTCGAGGCCATCGTGGCGGGTCAGCCCCAGCTCGCCGAACAGCACGCCCGCGCCTTGCTGGCCCAGGGCAGCGCCGCGCTGCAGGCCATGGCCGAAGGGTTGGAGCAGCCATGACCACCGCCCAGGCCCTCCGCACCTTCCTCCGCTTCCCCTCGCCCCGGATCCTGTTGCTGCTGTGGGCGTCGCTGCTCGGCGCGCGCCTGTGGGTCGGCGGCTGGACCCCCTGGGACCCGCTCATCCCCCTGCTGTTGCTGGCGGTCCACCCCTTCACCGAGTGGCTGATCCACGTGCACCTGCTGCACCTGCGGCCGCGGCGCTTCCTGGGCCTGACGATCGACCCGATCGCCTCGCGAGAGCACCGCAAGCACCACCGCGACCCCAGCGACCTGCCCCTGGTCTTCATCCCCCTGCCGACCCTGCTGGCCAGCATACCCCTGGTGGGCGGCGCGGCCTGGCTGCTGGCGCCGACCCCGGCCCTGGCGCTGACGACCGTGCTCTCGACCACCAGCATCGCCCTGGCCTACGAGTGGGTCCACTACGTCTGCCACATCCCCTGCACGCCGCGGACCGCCTTCATGCGCAGCCGGATCCGGCATCACCGCCTGCACCACTACAAGAACGAGGAGTACTGGTACGGAGTCAGCCTCCACCTCGCCGATCGGCTGCTGGGCACCCTGCCGTCAGCGGACTCCGTGCCTCGCTCGCCCACCGCGCGGGACCTCGAGGGCAGGCCCGAAGCGGGCTGAGGGACGGCCCGGACCTCTCCTGGGGTTCCCAGATCCGGATACACCGCACCCATGACTGCACTGCTCCTGCTCCTCGCCCCTGCCCTCGCCATGCCCGGTCCGGCCGACGTACGCGCCCGCCTGGAGCGGATGCGCAGCGCCGCCGACGCGCTCCAAGAGTACACCTACACCTTCCAACGGCAGGAGTGGGTGGACGGCAAGCAGCAGCCCCAGCACCTGATGTCGATCAAGTTCCGCAAGCCGATGGAGATCTACATCCACTGGATCGGCGACACCTACAAGGGCCGCGAGCTGCTGTACAAGCGCGGCTGGAACGACGGCAACATGATGGTCAAGCCCGGCCCGATGCTGCCCACCCTCAGCCTGGACCCCAACGGCCGCATCGCCAAGCGCGGCAGCCGGCACGGCATCGAGATGATCGACCTGTCCAACGTGGCGAAGCTGATCCTCAGCCAGACCGACCGCCTGGAGGCCAGCGCCACCCTCAGCGCGACCTTCTCGGACGGGGGCGCCCAGGTCATCAACGGCGAGCCCTCCTGGTGTACCAGCATCGGCCTGCCCAAGGACAAGGACCCGGCCCTCTACGCCTATCGGGTGGACATGTGCCTCTCCGAGGCCAGCGGCCTGCTGACCCGGCTGCGCTCCTGGGACATGGACGATGGGCAACTCCGGCAGGTCGCCGACTACGAGTTCCGGCAGGTCAACCTCTCGCCCGGCCTCACCGACAGCGACTTCGACAACGACAACCCCGCCTACAACTTCTGAGCCGCCTCGACCAGCATCCGGAAGGGGGCCTGCGCGGGCGGGTCGAGCAGCTCGGGGTGCCACTGGACCCCCAGGGCGAAGGGGTGGCCGGGGAGCTCAACCGCCTCGACCACGCCGTCGGGGGACCGGCCGACGATCCGCAGCGCGCCTGGGTCCTCGACCGCCTGGTGGTGGGTGCTGTTGACCGCGACGCGCGGGCCCATCGCCGCGGCCAGGCGGCCCTCCAGCAGCACATCGTGCCAGGGGGTGGCCGGATCGGTGGGCTGCTCGTGCTCCAAGGCTCCCTGCAGCTCGCTGCCGATGTCCTGGACGAGGCTACCGCCCGCCGCCACTGCCAGGGCCTGCATCCCCCCGCAGACGCCCAGGATCGGCACCCCGCGGGCCAGGGCGAGGCGACAGAGGGGCAGCTCCAGCCCGGTGCGAGCCTCGTCGACGCGGTCCAGCCGGGCCCGGGTCGCGCGGCCGTAGTGCGAGGGGTGGATGTCGAAGGCCCCTCCGCTGACCACCACTGCCCGGGCGAGGTCGAGCAGGGCGCGCAGCTCCTCCGCCGAGAGGGCGCCCGGCGGCAGCAGCAGGGGGAGGCCGCCCGCCGCGCGCACGGCCTGCACGAGGCTCTCCTTGAGCACGACCTCGGGCCGAGGGGGCCGCACCCTCCCGGCAGCGGAGACGAGGGGCGCGGCCTCTCGCCGATCGGCGGTGATGAGCACGAGCATCGGGCCTCCCTGTGGCCCTCCTGATACCCCGGCCGACCGCCGAGCCGCTTAAGGCTCCGCAGGAGGTCCCATGGAGACGAAGGCTCCCTCACGCGCGCCCCGGCTGCTGATCGGCGCCGGCCTCGCGCTGACCCTGCTGATTGGCGGCCGCGCCCTGGTCAAGCACCAGGCCCGCCTCGCCCACGAGCAGCGCGCCGCCGAGCAGTTCGCCCCGGTGCTGGAGGCGCTGGAGGCGCCCGCCGCCGAAGCCAGCTACGATCTCGACAAGACCGTCCAGCTCATCCACGAGATCGACCTCGCCATCGAGCAGTCCGCCGACCTCGGCGCCTACCTCCAGACCATGGCCCGCCGCGACTACCGCGGGGTCGCGCCCGAGGTCCTGGGCGCTCGGCGCGAGCTGATGGACGTGCTCTTCCGCATCTACAGCACCCAGGCCGAGGCCGAGGATCAGGAGGCCATGTGGAGCCTGACCAGCGAGCTGATGCTCGGCACGCTCTCGGTCATCGGCGGGGAGGGGGAGATGGGGCCGCTGGGACCCAGCGGCTCGCTGACGGTGGACCGGGAGCAGGCCCGGCAGCTGCTGGAGGACCTGCGCAGCCGGCAAGAGGCCCGGATGGACCTGGGCCGAGAGCAGCGCGAGCTCGAAGCCGAGCTGATCGACAGCCTCGTCAGCTACAGCGAGATCTACTACCGCCACCTCGCCGAGTGGGACCGTCTCTGCACCGTGCGCGACCGCGCCTACCTCGCCGTGTACAACGGCGACTGGGCCACAGCCGAGGCCGCCGCCAGCGAGGCCATCCGCCTCGCCCCCCACGAGCGCGAGGCCCATATGCTGCTGGCCATCGCCCTGATCGAGAGTGGCAAGGCCGACCAGCCCGAAGGCGCCGCCCAGGTCGAGGCCCTGCTGACCGACTTCATCGAGCGCCACCCCGACCGCACCGCCCCGGCCTTCCTGTTGCTGGGCGTGCTCCAGGCGCGCACCGGCCAGCCCGACGCCGCCCTGCTCAACCTGCAGCAGGCCGCCGCCTACTACCCCCGCCAGGCCGACGCCCTCACCGACATGCTCGATCCGTACACGATGCGCAGCTTCCTCCGCAAGACCCGCGAAGGCAGCTACGTCATCGAGCTCTACAAGGCGACCATGCTGGGTGCCGGCTACATGAGCCCCGATCTGCAGCTCGCCCGCCTCGCCTTCGACCGCGGCGACTTCGAGGGCGGCCGCCGCAAGGTGCTCGACCACTTCAGCCGCCGCCGCACCCAGGAGCAGTGGGACTTCCTGCTCTCCGACATCGAGTTCTCGCAGACCCTGCTGGGCGCCGACTTCCGCCGCATCTTCCCCGAGGACGCCTGGCTGGACCTGCAGGTCAAGCCCACCCTGCTGGGCAGCAAGCTCGACGTCGGGGTCAACAACCGCAGCGGCCAGGACCTGCACAACGCCACCCTGGTCCTGGCCCTGCAGTTCACCGATATGCACGCCGACGACTACCAGACCTTCGTCGGCGGCCCGACCCAGCCCGCCGTGCCCAAGGGCAAGCTCACCGACTTCGGCACCGTCGAGATCCGCTTCGAGCTGCACGGCAAGCCCAAGACCGTGGCCGACATCGTCACCCACCGGGCCATCCTGGTCACCGACCAGGCCGTGCTCTGGGTCGACACCGACGAGTACAAGATCGCGCTGGACGAGGAGCTGCGAAAGGGCCGCGCCCAGCCGGAAGACGCGCTGGCCCGCGCCGCCGCCGTCGAGCGCAGCGCGCCGAATGCCTCACCCCGCGGCGTGCTGGAGCGCATCGCCGCCGAGGCCGAGCAGGGCTCGCTGCTCTCCATCGACCAGAACCGCCTGCTCAAGGACGGGGTCGTCATCACCCTGCCCCGCGAGCTGGCCGTGCTGCGCCCCCTCTTCCGCCTGAAGTACGGGGACCAGGTCTTCACCGCGACCGAGAACATCATCGTCGACGAGCACATCCAGCTCCGCTTCGACGGGGTCGAGGACTTCGACGAGCAGGGTGGCAACCAGGAGATCGGGCTGAGCGCCAGCACCGTGCTGGGCGAGCTCCAGTGGACCTGGAGCCCCGAGAGCGGCAACCGCTTTCGGTTGAACCAGGTCGGCAGCCTCTGAGCTCAGCGCACCAGCAGCGGCGGTGGCTGCCAGGTCACCCCCGCGAAGGTGCCGCCGCCGCCGCGCAGGCCGATGCTGCGGTCGACGTAGGTGTCCAGCTTCAGCTTGATGTTCTTCTCGGTCGACGAGCCGCTGGTGCGGACATCGTAGATCGCCGCCCAGGCGAAGCCCACCAAGGGCTCGGAGCCGTTGAAGGAGCCCCCGCCGCCCTGGCAGTAGCCGCTGCCGCCATCGAAGACGATGATGGCACCCTCCAGCGTGCGGCCGTACTGGCTCGCGCTCAGGGCGCTGCCGCTCATGCGCGGGGGCTGGGTTCCCCAGTCGGGATCCCACCTCGTCGACGTGACCTTGAGCTGGTCGTGGACCTCGTTCACCGCGGTCGAGGCGACGCCGTTCATCAGGCCGACCTGGTCGCCGACCTCGATGATTCCATCTTGCTCGCAGTCCCGGAGCTGGTCGCGGGCGAAGCTGGCGCTGGGGCTGGCGCCGACCCGACCCCAGCCCGCGTTGTCGATGCCCGCCGGGTTGACGACCAGCGTGATCTCGTTGAGCTGCTCGACGGTGTAGAGGTCGAAGAGGCAGGAGGCGATGGCGAGCGGCAGGTAGCAGCCGATCGCGCTGGCAGCTTCGTCGGGCGGCCGGAAGCCGGTGGAGGCGCCGCTGGCGGACATCGTGTCGTCGTTGAAGGCGATCCGGGCCAGCGTGGTCGGGATCGCCCCGTCGCCCACCGCCACCTGCAACGAGTCGATCTCTTCGACCGGGGCGTCGACATCCAGCTCGCCCTGGGCCGGTCGCCAGGCGCCGGTCAGCAGGTCGTCCTCGTGGATCGCCGCCAGCCGGCCGTTGACCGTGTTTCGCGCCGCGGCCCGCGCGGCCTTCGCGCGCGCGCGCTCCAGCCCCTCCTGGGTCCCGTCGAGCTCCTCGGTGCCGGCCATCGCGGCGATGTCGGCGACCGCCTGGAGCTGGGTCCGGATGACCTTCTGGGTGGAGAGGTCGACCACGATGGCGCCGCCTCCCAGCACGACCGGCAGGGAGAGGATCAGCAGGCCGGTGTAGTTGCCGCGGCGGGCGAATGGGGCGAACATCAGGTGCCTCCAGTGATCACGAGGGTGAATCCCTGCAGATGGGTCGTGGGCAGCAGGGCCCCGCCGAGCCCGACCTGGACCGGGAGCTCGGCCACGACGGTGACGATCTCGTCCTCCCCGTCGAGCCCATGGGAGATGGAGAGCGAGAGCTGCGAAGCGTCCAGGCCCTGCGCGCTCATCACCTCGTCGGCGTAGGCTCGGACCTCCCCCTGGCTGGGGAGATCGGGGCCCATCGCGGCGTAGCGGGCCGCCTCGAAGGTCGCCTGGACGAAGCGCTGCTTCTCGGCCAGGAAGGCGCCGACCCGACCGACCGACATCCCGATCGAGATGAGGAGGAGGAGGGTGACCAGGAACTCGATGGCCACGTTGGCTTGGCGGTGTGAGGTTTTCATGCACAGGGAGATCGGCCCGGAGGAGGAGGGCTTGCCGGACCCGACGTCACGAGCTGTCTCGTCCCACTTGCGGAGCTCGTCCCCCTTCGGGGAAGGAGGGCGTGACGGACCGTGACCGAGGGGGAGGGCTCCCGGGCCGATTCACCTCCTCCTGAGGAGGACCCCATGCTTCGTCCTCCTGAGGAGGACCCCATGCTCCGTCGCTCACGCCGCCAGGGCAGCCACGCCCTGGAATTCGCCCTCTGCCTGCCCATCTGGCTGACGGCGCTCGCCCTGGTCTTCGAGCTCGGCTGGCTGGCCTTCCACAAGACCAGCCTGGAGGCCGCGGCCAACGAGGGCTGCCGGGTGGCCTCCTTCCTGGACCCCGGCTCGTCCGGCCAGAACATCGCCACCCTCCGCGCGGTCGCCGAGGCCGAGTCCCTGGCGGCCCTGCAGCGCCTCACCGGCCTGCCCTGCGCCGACTGCCAGCACCAGGCCGTGATGGTCGACCTGGGCCCCACGGCCCTGCGCTGCGAGATGAGCCGCAGCGTCCCGCCGCTGGTGGGGCTGGCCCTGGGGCCCCGCGACGTTCACTCCGTCCAGGTCGCCCTGCTCCAGACCCAGTACTGAGCCCGACGCATCCCGCCGGGCGTCCGCAGCGATAGCCGGCCGCGTGCGCCCCTCCACGCCCCTGCCAGCCCTCGCCGCCGAGATCGCCCGCCTCGCCGCGCCGGCCATCGTGCAGGGCCTGCTGCACACCGCGGTCCTCTTCACCGACCGCCTGCTGCTGGGGCGCTTCAGCCCCGACGCCCTCGCCTCCATGCAGATCAGCGGGCCGCTGCTCTGGTCGGTCTTCAGCGTCTGCGGCGCGATGGGGGCCGGCATCGTGGCCGTCGTCGGGCGCGCGGTCGGCGCCGGGCAGGTCGAGCTGGCCCGCCGCACCGTCTCGGCCTCGCTCGCCTTCGCCGGCGGGGTCGGGCTGCTGGTGGGCCTGCTGGGCTTCCTGCTGCGCGAGCCGATCGCCCTGGGCATGGGCGGGGCTGGCGAGCCCGCCGTCCAGGCGATGGCCCTGACCTACATGGGCTGGCTCTTCGCCGCGACGCCGCTGCAGGTGCTGGGCGCCGCCGCGATGACCGCCCTGCAGGCCGGCGGCGACACCCGCACCCCCATGCGGGTCAGCGTCGTCGCCGGTGTGCTCAACCTGGTCCTCTCCTACGGCCTGCTCTTCGGCGCCTGGGGCCTGCCGGCATTGGGCGTGGCCGGCTCGGCGATCGGCTCGGTCGCCGCCTTCGCCCTGCACGCCCTGGTGCTGCTCGGCCTGCTGCGCCGTCGCGGCGGCCCCGTCTCCCTGGGGCCCCCCTACCGCCCGCTGCTGCCAGCCCTGCGCCCCGTCCTGAAGGTCAGCCTGCCCACCCTGGGCGAGAAGTTGGTCTTCCACTCGGGCTTCCTGGTCTTCGCCGGGCTGGTCGGTCAGCTCGGCCCCGTCGCCATGGCCGCCAACCAGAGCCTGATCGCCATCGAGAGCCTCGGCTTCATCGCCGCGGCCGGCTTCGGCGTCGCCAGCGGCTCGCTGGTCGCCCGCCGCCTGGGCGCCGACCAGCCCGAGGAGGCCGCGCGGGTCGGCTGGGTCGCCTCCGCCCTGGGCATGTCCGCCCTCGGCCTCGTCAGCCTGCTCTTCCTCCTCCTGCCCGAGCTCCTCGTGGGCGCCTTCACCACCGATCCCGAGGTGATCGCCACCGGCGCCGACTGCCTGCGGGTGGCCGCCCTGGCCCAGCCGCTGATGGCCCTGGCCGACACCCTGGCCAGCAGCCTGCGCGCGGCCGGCGACACCCGCAGCCCGCTGCGCATCGCCCTGGTCGGCCCGGTCTTCGTGCGGCTGATCGCCTGCGTGCTGCTGGCCTTCGTCCTGGACATGGGCCTGCTGGGCATCTGGATCGGCACCACCATCGACTGGGCCGTCCGCTGCCTCGCCCTGGTCGTCGTCTGGTCCCGCGGGCGCTGGGTTCAGGCCTTCAGCCCGGCGCACAGTCCCGAAACAGGGCCCGGTCGATGAACAGGCGGATCTCGGCGATCTGACCGCTGCCGAGCCCCTGCCCGATGAAGGCCGCCCCGTAGACGAAGCCGATCAGGGCGAAGAGCGAGGCCGAGGCCAGCAGGGCCCAGGGCGGGCTGTCCAGGCTGAGCTGCACCAGCCCCATCACCAGCGAGATCGTCCCGGCTGTGCCCAGGATGGCGTAGATGAACACGAACATCGTCCAGACCGCCGGCTGGGGTCCGAAGCGCCCCCGCAGCACGGTGCCTTCAGGGCCCTCGGTGAACTCGATGTCCAGGTTCGGCGACCAGAAGTGGCGCTCGCCGTCGCGGATGGTGATCCAGGCGTGACGGCTGGCCACCCGACCGGCGCAGGGCAGCTCGGAGGACAGCAGCCCGCGGGCGAGGCGGGTGGCGACCTCGTCGGCGGGCAGGGCCACGACGAGGTCGAGGCGACCCGCAAGCACATCGGCTGGAATTCCCCCGCCTTCGAAGTACCTGCCGACATCTACGCCGGCTGGGACGCGAAGACCAAGGG
>ERZ761602.2897-NODE-2897-length-25625-cov-4.586038_pt1 | contig 25625 bp, 23 predicted proteins | sample MGYA00512165_ERZ761602 | MGnify/ENA primary metagenome ERZ761602 (study PRJEB28899, sample SAMN02445085) | bioreactor sludge metagenome | biome: EBPR sludge; isolation source: Thorneside wastewater treatment plant | place: Australia: Brisbane, Thorneside...
GCTCTACAAGGGTACGATCGAGATCCATCACATGATGGAGGGCGAGGAGGACGGCGTCCACGTCTCGGCCAGGAAGGCAGTGTTCTCCGCCGTCATCCTGCAGATCGTCGTTCTCGATGTCGTCTTCTCGCTCGATTCGGTGCTGACGGCCGTCGCCATGGCCCCCGGCATGATCGAGGTGATGATCCTCGCGGTCGTGATCTCGATGATCGTGATGCTGGTAGCGTCCGAGCCGGTGGCGGCGTTCGTCAACAAGCATCCGAGTGTGAAGATGCTGGCGCTCAGCTTCCTCATCCTGGTCGGTTCGACCCTGGTGGCGGACGGCGTGCACTATCACATCGAGCGCGGCTTCATCTACGCGGCGATCGCCTTCTCGGTGGGCGTCGAGACGCTGAACCTCATCGCCGCGGCCCGCCGGCGCCGCGCCGCCGAAGGCAAGGACGGCGAGGGCGTTTGAGCGCTGACCCCGCACCCGTCCGCAAGCCCGAGGACGCACCGCTCGTCGAGGCGATGCTGCATCTGCTCGACGGCAAGACCGGACAGCAGGTGACGCTCGGCGAATTCGTCGACGGCATGGGCTCGCGCGGGTTCGGCTTCGTGCTGATCGTGTTCGGCCTGCTGGCGGCGATCTCGCTGCCGGGCGTCGGCTCTTTGATGGGCGGGCCGCTGATCCTCTTCGCGCTGCAGTTGATGGGCGGGCTGAAGCGTCCCTGGGTGCCGGGCTTCCTCGCCCGGCGCTCGATCTCCGCCGACAATGCGAAGAAGACGATCGAGCGCGGCCATCGCTGGCTGAAGAAGATCGAGATCTTCGCCAAGCCGCGCGTCTCCTGGCTCACCGAAGGCCTGATCCAGCGTCTCGTCGGCCTGTTCTGCCTGCTCCTGTCGGCGGTGATCCTGATGCCCGGGCCGTTCACCAACAATCCGCCCGGCATGGCGATCACGCTGCTCGGCTTCGCGCTCGCCGAGCGCGACGGCATCCTGATGCTGATCGCCCTCGCCGCATCGGTCGTCGCCTTCGTGCTCGGTCTCTCGGCCTTCATCGCCGTGGCGATCGCCCTGTGGGTCTGGGCGAGCGGCTATTTCTGAGACCCCGCGGCCGGCCTCAGGCCGCCTTCTGCCGGCGCGCCGCCGCGATGCGGCCGCGGGCGATGGCGTCGGCGACCTCGTGGGTCGGGCGGCCTTCGGCCTTCGCGGCGGCGAAGATCTCGGCCAGCGTCGCGCCGATGCGCTCGGTCCTGGCGCGGATCGCCTCGTCGCTCCAGTCGTAGATCTGGCCGCAGACGCGGATGATGCCGCCGCCGTTGATGACGTAGTCCGGCGCATAGAGGATGCCGCGACCGGCCAGCATCGCGCCGTGCACGGCAGGGACCGCAAGCTGGTTGTTCGCGGCGCCGGCGACGACCCGCGCCCTGATCTGCGGGATGGTCGCGTCGTTCAGGATAGCGCCGAGCGCGCAGGGCGCGAAGATGTCGGCCTCGGCGGCGTGGATCGCATCGGTTGCCATGACCGCCGCGCCCAGCGTCTCGGCGGCGCGCCTCAGATTGGCCTCGTTGACGTCGGCGACGGTGAGGATCGCCCCGGCGGCCTTCAGATGGCGGGCGGTGTCGAAGCCGACATTGCCGACGCCCTGCACGGCGACGCGCACGCCTTTCAGATCGTCCGTGCCGAGACCCGCCTTCGCCGCCGCGCGGATGCCGCAGAAAACGCCCCAGGCGGTCATCGGCGAGGGATCGCCGCCGGTCCTGCCCTTCTGGGCGAAGCCAGCGACATGGCGCGTGACGGCCGAGATCGTCTCCATGTCGGCCTCGCTCATGCCGACATCCATCGCGGTGATGTAGCGGCCGGCGAGGCTCTCCACGGCGCGGCCGTGGGCGCGCATCAGGGCCGGCGATTTCTGCGTGCGCGCGTCGCCGAGGATGACCGCCTTGCCGCCGCCGAGCGGCAGGTCCGCCATGGCGTTCTTGTAGGACATGCCGCGCGACAGGCGCAGCGCATCGGTCAGCGCGGCGTCGGCGCCCGCATAGGCCCACATGCGCGTGCCGCCGCAGGCCGGGCCGAGCGTCGTGTCGTGAATGGCGACGAGGCCGCGATAGCCGGTCGCGGCGTCGTGGAACCAGTGGACGGATTCGTGTCCGTCATAGTCGGGCATATCGAACATGGCGCTTCCTTCACGCGTTACTCGGCGGCCTGGAGCTGGCCGGCCGCCTCGCCGGCGCGGAAGCGGGCGAGCAGCGCCTTCTCCTTCACCTTGGCGGTTTCGACATTGGCGTCCTTGATGTAGCCGTAGCCCTTCATCTCCATCGGCAGCGCCGCGATCCGGGTCGCAAGCGCGAGGTTGGACGGCGTCAGGCCGGCGATCAGTTCGGCGGCGAGGGCTTCGAACTCGGCGATGAGGCGGCGCTCCAGCCGGCGGTCCTTGGAGTAGCCGAAGATGTCGAAGGCGCCGCCGCGCAGGCCCTTCAGCTTCGCCAGCACGCGATAGGCGGTCATCATCCAGGGGCCGAGGGTCATTTTCTGCGGCCGGCCGGTGGCCGGGTCGGTCCTCGCCATGCCGGGGGGCGCCAGATGGAACTTCATCTTCGTCACGCCCTGGAATTCCTCGCGCACGCGCTTGATGAACGCGCCGTCGGTGAAGAGGCGGGCGACCTCGTACTCGTCCTTGTAGGCCAGGAGTTTCGCATAGGCTTTGGCGAGGGCGATGGTGAACGCTTCGCTGCCGGGTCTGGCTTTCGCTTCGGCGGCCCGCGCCTTCTCCACCAGTGCGGCGAAGCGCGCCGCGAGGGCGGCGTTCTGGTAGCCGGTGAGATGGGCGACGCGGCGGGCGACGATCTCGTCCAGCGTCACGGCGATGTCGGGCTTCGCGTCGCGCTCCAGGCCCGCCAGCTTCAGCGCGGCGGAAAGATCGTGCGCCGCAAGACGGCCATAGCGGAAGGCGAGCTGGTTCTTCTTCACTTCCGCCCCGTTCAGCGCGATCGCCGTCAGCATCGCCTCCTCGCCGACCGGCACCGCGCCCATCTGATAGGCCGCGCCCATCAGCAGCATGTTGGAGAAGATGGTGTCGCCGAGCAGGCGGGTCGCCAGTTCGTCGGCCGGGATCTCGGACATCGCCGCCGTGTTCTCGCGGATGCGCTTCTTCATCGCCGCCGTGTCGTAGTCGATCGCCCCGTTGGTGACGAAGGCGGCGGTCGGCGAGAGATCGGCGTTGATGACCGCGCGGGTGCGGCGGTCGTCGGCGGCATCGATGGTCTCGGGCTTGGCGGCCACCACCATGTCGCAGCCGAGGATGAGGTCGGCCGTCGCGGTCGCGACGCGGGGGCCGTGGATGCGCACCCTGGCGTCGGCGACGCGGACGAACGAGGAGACGCCGCCGCCCTTCTGGGCGAGGCCCATCATGTCGAGCACCGTGGCGGCGCGGCCCTCCATATGGGCGGCGGTGCCGAGGATCGCGCCGAGCGAGGTGACGCCGGTGCCGCCGATGCCGGTGATCACGACGTTGAAGGTGTCGCTGCCGAGCGCGGGCCGTTCCGGTTGCGGAATGGCCTCGAAATCCGGCAGTTTGGGCACTTCGCGGGCCCGCACGCTCGCCCCCTCCAGAGTCACGAAGGACGGGCAAAAGCCCTTCACGCAGCTGAAATCCTTGTTGCAGTTCGATTGGTTGATGGTGCGCTTGCGTCCGAAATCAGTCTCAAGCGGTTCAACCGCAATGCAATTCGACTGAACCGAACAATCCCCACACCCCTCGCACACCGCTTCGTTGATGACGATTCGCTTCGGCGGGTCGGCCATCAGCTTGCGCTTGCGGCGACGACGCTTTTCGGCGGCGCAGGTCTGATCGTACACGATGACGGAGACGCCTTGCTCCTCGGCGAGTTCGCGCTGCAGCGAGTCGATCTCGTCGCGGTGGCGGTATTTCACTTCGTGCGGGAAGGCGCCGCGCGGGTACTTCTCGATATCGTCGCTGACGAGGACGACGCGTGAAACGCCTTCAGCAAGAAGCTGGCGCAGCAACAGGTCGAGCGGTAGTTCGCCATCGATTGGCTGGCCGCCGGTCATCGCGACGGCATCGTTGTAGAGCAGTTTGTACGTGATGTTCGCCTTCGCGCTTACCGCCTGGCGAATGGCGAGCGCGCCTGAGTGAAAATAGGTGCCGTCGCCGAGATTGGCGAAGATGTGCTTCTGGGTTGTGAAGGGCGCGGCGCCGATCCAAGGCACGCCCTCGCCGCCCATCTGGGTGAACTGCGTCGTATGCCGCTCGGGCATTCGCGTCACCATGTAGTGGCAGCCGATGCCGGCGAGTGCGCGCATGCCATCGGGTACCTTGGTCGAAGTGTTGTGTGGGCAGCCCGCGCAATAGAACGGGATACGCTCATGAATCGCACTCATCGCCTGGGTCGCGCGGGTCTTGGCCTCGATGCGGGCGAGGTCGCGCTCCATGAGCTGGGTCCAGCTTTCGCGCGGGATGAGTCTTGCGAGCGCGACAGCGATCTGCGCCGCGTTGAGGTCGAGCGTCTGGCGCAGCAGCGGCTTGCCTTCCAGATCGTACTTGCCGATGACGCGCGGACGGCGGCGTTCGGGCAGATCGAACACCGCGCTCTTGAACTGCGTTTCGATGAAGTCGCGCTTCTCCTCCACGACGATGACGATCTCGAGCCCGTCGGCAAAGCGGCGCACCGCCTCGTCATCGAGCGGCCAAGGCATGCCGACCTTGAAGACCCTGAGGCCCATGCCAGCGATCTCGCGGTTTCCGATCCCCATGTCGAGGAAGGCTTGGCGCAGATCGAGATAGGACTTGCCGCTGGCGACGATTCCGATGCGGGCCATCGGGCTATCGAGTACGACGCGGTTGAGGACATTCTCGCGCGCGAAGGCGATGGCGGCGCCCTTCTTGTGGATGCGCAACCGTTCTTCCTGGGCGGGGGGCGTGTCTTCGACGCGGATCGAAAGGCCACCTTGCGGCAGGACGAAGCCATGAGGGTTTCGGATCTGCACGCGGTCCGGTGCGACATCGACGGTCGCCGAGGCGTCCATGTTTTCGGCAAGCGCGATCATCGAGACCCAAGCGCCGCTGTAGCGGCTCATCGCCCAGCCGTAGAGGCCGTAGTCAAGTACCTCCTGGATGCCGGCCGGATTGAGGATTGGGATCTCCGCATCCAGCATGGAGAACTCGGACTGGCTGGGCAGCGTCGATGACTTGCAGGCGTGATCATCGCCGAGGACGGCGAGAACGCCGCCCTTGCCGAAGGTGCCGGCTGCGTTTGCGTGCTTGAATACGTCGCCTGTGCGATCGACGCCGGGCGCCTTGCCGTACCACATGCCGAAGACGCCATCGTGCGTCGCGCCGGGATAGAGATTGGCCTGCTGCGAACCCCAAACGGCGGTGGCGGCTAGGTCTTCGTTTAGGCCGGGCTGGAAGACGATATCGTGGGATTTCAAGTGCTTGGCAGCGCGCCACAGCTGCTGGTCGAGGCCGCCCAGCGGCGAGCCACGGTATCCCGACACGAATCCAGCGGTATTCAGGCCCGCCGCGCGGTCGAGCCGCTTCTGCATCAGGGGCAGGCGGACCAGCGCCTGGATGCCGGTGAGGAACACCCGGCCGCGCTCGACATCGTACTTGTCGTCCAGCGACAGCGGCATAATCGTCATGCGCGAAAGCCTCTTTGCGTTCATCCCACAGGCGGCGCGGCGGCTTCTGCGTCCTCCCGCGCTAGGACAGCAATGTAGTCCTTTTCCGTGACAATGAGCCGTCTATTTCCGCCGCTTTTCGGACCGGACGCTGCGTCAGCCCCGATCCCCTGCGACATAATATGTCGCGCCCCTTTGCCCCTCTTTTCAGCGTGATATGATATTGATATCATTATTATACACCATCGAGGAGAAGTCGAGATGAACGAACGTTCCTATGCTGCCCCGTCGGGCATTCCGGCGCTGCTGGTGCTGCTGGCCGTGATCGCGGCGGACGGCACTTGGCTGGTGCTGAGCATCCAGTCGAAGACGGCCTGGGCGGTCGCCATCGCCGCCGTCGTGATGGGCCTCGCGGTCCTGATGATGGCCGGCTTCTTCACCGTGGCGCCCAACGAGAGCAAGGTGCTGCAGTTCTTCGGCCGCTATGTCGGCACCGCGCACGAGCCGGGCCTGCGCTGGGCCAATCCGTTCTTCAGCAAGAAGGCGGTCTCGCTGCGGGTGCGCAATTTCGAGTCGAGCAAGCTGAAGGTCAACGACCTGGACGGCAATCCGATCGAGATCGCCGCCGTCGTCGTCTGGCAGGTCGTGGACACCGCCGAGGCGCTGTTCAAGGTCAACGACTATGTCGACTTCGTCCACATCCAGAGCGAATCGGCGCTTCGCCAGATGGCCCAGAGCTATGCCTACGACGCGCACCAGCCGGGCGGCGTCTCGCTGCGCAGCCACGGCACCGAAGTCTCGGACCACCTCCAGCGCGAGATCCAGGAGCGGCTGTCGAGCGCCGGCGTGAAGGTCATCGAGGCGCGTATCACCCACCTCGCCTATGCCCCCGAGATCGCCCAGGCGATGCTGCAGCGCCAGCAGGCCGGCGCGATCATCGCGGCACGGACGCTGATCGTGGAAGGCGCGGTCGGCATGGTCGAGATGGCGCTGGACCATCTGTCGAAGCGCGGCGTCGTCAATCTTGACGAGGAGCGCAAGGCGGCGATGGTGAGCAATCTCCTGGTCGTTCTGTGCGGCGAGCGCGGCACGCAGCCGATCGTCAATACGGGCACCCTCTACTAGCCGGCCGGAGCATGGCGGAGAAAAAGGCCTATGCGCTGCGCATCAGCGCCGACGTGCTCGACGCGATCCAGCGCTGGGCCGACGACGAACTGCGCAGCGTGAATGCCCAGATCGAATATGTGCTGCGCGGCGCGCTGCGCGAGGCGGGACGGCTGAAGGCCGCCCCGCCCGCCGGCGCGCCAGAGGACGGCGAGGAAAGCTGAGGCAGTGGGGATGGGTGGTTGTGCGTCCTTCGAGACGGCCGCTTTGCGGCCTCCTCAGGATGAGGAGGGTTTGAGAGTTGGCGTGCTGAGGCGGTGCGTCCTTCGAGACGGCCGCTTTGCGGCCTCCTCAGGATGAGGAAGGGCGGAGCTGGGTGTCGGCGGGCGAGGTTGGCGACGGCGCGGGGGGCGTGCGATCATGGCGCACGTTGCGCAAGGGACGACGATGCCGAGCCTCGATCTCGCTGATATACGGCGCGCCCACCCGGCGGTGCGCGACGACTGGACGATCCCGCAGGAGTGGGGCCATTTCTCGGCCGCCGAGCACGAGACGTGGCGCACGCTCTATCGCCGCATGATGGGTGTGCTGCCGGGCCGGGCATGCGACGAATTCCTGGCAGGGCTGGAGAAGCTGAAGCTCGCCGATGGGATCCCCGATTTCGAGACGCTGTCCGCCGACCTCAAAGCGATCACCGGCTGGCAGGTCGTCGCGGTGCCGGGCCTGGTGCCCGACGACGTCTTCTTCGAGCATCTCGCCAACCGGCGCTTTCCGGCGGGCAATTTCATCCGGGCCGCCGACAGCCTCGACTATATCGAGGAGCCGGACGTCTTCCACGACGTGTTCGGGCATGTCCCGATGCTCGCCCACCCGGTCTTCGCCGACTACATGGAGGCCTACGGCAAGGGCGGGCTGCGCGCCGAAGGCCTGGGCGCGCTCGACCATCTGGCGCGGCTCTACTGGTACACGGTGGAGTTCGGGCTGATCGAGACGCCGGAGGGCCTGCGCCTCTACGGTTCGGGGATCGTTTCGTCGCGAGCCGAGAGCGTGCACGCGCTGGAGAGCCCCAGCCCCAACCGCATCGGCTTCGACCTGGAGCGGGTGATGCGCACGAAGTACCGCATCGACGATTTCCAGGAGAGCTATTTCGTCATCCCGAGCTTCGAGGCACTGTTCGCCGAGACCTACAAGGATTTCGGCGCGCTCTACGCCAAGCTGGAACACGGGCCGACGCATGAGGCGGGCGAGGTGCTGGCAGGCGACCGGATGCTCCATCGCGGCGACCGCTCGTACCGGCCGCACAGCCACGCTGCTCCGCCCGCCGCCTAGGCCTCGCGCACGACGACCGTGCCGACGATGCGGTCGTGGATTCCCTGGCGGCGGCGCGAGAAGAAGGCGACCAGAATGGCTATGGGGAAGATGAAGCTGGAGAGCACCTTGATGACGTTGCGCCCCAGCGCCGCCGCGAGTCCAAGCGGGCGTCCGTCCTCGCGCGTGACATAGAGGTCGAAGGCGCGCTTGCCGACGGTCGACCCGGCGCGGCCGGCTTCCATGACCGCGAAATAGAGCGCCAGCAGGATCAGCGTCAGGACGTCGAGCGAGGGCCGGGTGATCTCCTTGCCGGTCGCCGGATCGAGCAGCCTCTCGCTGACCGACGAGAACGAGAAGCCCCAGCCCTTGTCGTCGTCGATATCCACCGAGAAGGAGAGGTTCACACCATCATCGCCCGGCTCGCCGGAGGGCGGCTCGATGCGCACGCCGTCGGAATCGATCACGACCGCACCATCGCCGATGACTACACGGCCATCATCGATGCTGACCGGCGGCGCCGGTGGAGCCGGCGCGGCCGGCGGCGCGACGGGAGCGGTTCCCGGCGCCGCTTCAGGCGGCGCCGGAGCAGCCGCCCTGTTTTCGGAGACGCGGCCACGCGCGCGCTTCTGGCGATAGGTCTGCTGAAAGAGGCCGAGATAGTCGTAGGTGACGATCCGCTCTTCCTCGGTGATCGTCACGTTGTCCTCGACGACCGTGCGGGTCGGCGTCCACGGCGTGCTGTCGATCCTGTCGCCGTGATAGCTGACGAAGGGCACGTCGAGGTCCATGCGGACCGTCGTCGGCGCCACAAAAGTGTTGAGCGCCAGGGCGCCTGCAAAGCAGGCCGCCGCGACAATGCCGTAGTCGATGGCGAGCGCCAGACCCCGGCGGAAGAGCTTGCCCTTGCGCACGGCGCGCTCCGGCGCATCGGCGGCGGGCGCATCGCCCCAGCCCGCCTGCGGCGCGGCGACCGATTTCTGCGGCGTCACGCCGGCCATGGTCACGGCATAGACGGCGACTTCGCCGGAGATGTTCTTGACGGTCTGCGCGCCGAGCGAGGAGAAGCTCATCGAGAGCTTGCCGCGCACCTGCTCGTAGACCGAGGACGAGACGAGGATGCCGCCGGGGGCGGCCATCTGCTGCAGGCGCGCGGCGATGTTGACGCCTTCGCCAAAAATGTCGTCACCGTCGGCCATGACGTCGCCGAGATTGATCCCGATGCGGAACGTCATGCGCGAGCCTTCCTCGCGCCCATTGTTGCGGCCGCTCAGCTCGCGCTGGATCTCGGCGGCGCACTGCACCGCCTCGACGACGCTGGCGAATTCGGCGAGCAGCCCGTCGCCCGACCACGACACGACGCGGCCGTGATGGCGTTCGATGAAGCCTTCGATCGCCTCGCGGTATTCCTTGAGCGTGGCGAGGGTGCGCGCCTCGTCCATCCCCATCATCCGGCTGTATCCGGCGACATCGGCGCAGAAGATGGTGGTGAGCTTGCGTTTCATAGCGCGCTGAGGCGCCGCCTCCCCAATAAGACCGGATAAACCCGATAGCAGACGCGACCCTACACGCTCAACGGCGCAAGGCTGCGACTTGGATCACAATATGAGCCTGTCCGGTGCGACGGTCCGTATATAGTGGCGCGCAATCTGCCGCCGCCGGCCGCATGCCGGCGCGCGCCATTCCGACCGGGTATTCCATGAGTCTTGCACAACGCGTGCTGATCAGGGGCAGCGCCTTCCGCCTCGCCCGCGGCATCGCCTACGGGCCTGAGCCGCGCCAGGCGCTGGACATCTATACGCCGAAGGAACGCGCCCCGGCGGCGACGGTGGTGTTCTTCTATGGCGGATCGTGGAAAAGCGGCGACAGGGGGCTCTACCGCTTTCTCGGGCACGCGCTCGCGCAGCGCGGCTACCAGGCGGTGATCGCCGACTACAGGCTGTTTCCCGACGTGCGCTATCCCGCCTTCGTCGAGGATGCGGCGCTGGCCGTCGCCTGGACCAAGGCGAACATCGAAACCCATGGCGGGACGGCGGACCGGATCGTCCTGATGGGGCATTCGGCCGGGGCCTACAACGCGGTGATGCTGGCGATCGACCCGCGCTGGCTGGCGCCCCACGGTCTGCGACCTGCGGACATCGCGGCGGCCGTTTCGCTGGCCGGGCCGCTGTCGTTCAATCCGCTGGGGACAGACTCCACCAGGAGCATCTTCGCGCCGGCGGCGGCCGACGCGGAAGGCGCGCGGCCCGTGAAGCTGGCGGCGGCCGGGGCCGAAGGGGCGCCGCCATTCCTCTTCCTGCACGGCGAGGCCGATCGCACGGTGGGGGCGCAGAACGCCACGAACATGGCGCGCGCCGTGAACGAGGCCGGCGGCCGGGCGGCGGTGAAACTCTACCCCCGCGTCGGCCATCTCGGGCTCGTCACCAGCTTCGCCTGGCCGCTGCGCTGGCAGGCGCCCTGCCTTGATGACGTCACGCTTTTCATGGCTTCTGCGGCAGCCGCCGCAGGGGCCCGATGATTCACCGCAAGGAGACCGCCTTGAAACCGCTCCATGGACTGCTCGTTTCGATCGCCCTTATGGGCGGACCGGCGCTCGCCGACATCGTGCCCGTGCCGGCGCCGCCGGCGACGCCCGATCCCGCCGCGCCCGGCGAACCGAACGGCATGATCCGCGATCTCTACACGCGCTACTACGCGGCGCTGATGCAGGCCTCGGAGAGCGGCGGCGTGCTGCCCGCCGAATTCGCCTGGCCGACGATCGCCGACACCTATTTCACGCCGGAGCTGGCGGCGCGCTTCAAGAAGGCGCTGGAGGCCGAGGAACCGGTGATCGACTGGGACTTCTTCATCAACGGCCAGGACTACGGCGAGCTGAAAGTGATGTCGGTCGAGACCGCGACGATCGATGCCGTCAAGGCCGAGGTGAGGATCACGACCTCGAACTTCGGCAATTTGTCGGTGACGGCGATCAGTCTGGTCAATGGCGAAGCCGGCTGGAAGATCGCCGATTTCGCCTTCCTGGAGAACGGCGCGGCGTCGAGCACGCTGAGCGGCATCCTGAAGGAATCGGGCTACTGAGAGCGCCCTGCCCCGGCATCATCCCGGCGGCGCGCCGGGATGAGCGGGACGGCGGGAAGCGGCGTCAGTACTTGACCGAGCAGCCATAGGGTTCGGACTCGGGAGTCGCGACCGGGCGGCCGTTCTTCACGTCCTCAAGCGCGGCGAGGACATAGTTGGTTGCGCCGGGGATGTCGGCGGCGTCGGCGGTCGGCTTGTCGTCGATGGCGCCGGCATAGACGAGCGTGCCCGCGCCGTCGATCACGAACATGTGGGGCGTGGTCCTCGCGTCATAGGCGCGGCCGATCTCGCCGCTGGCATCGAGCACGATGGCGGCGGGCGCCGCCTTGGCGGCCGCGGCAATCGCCTTGGCCTCGTCCGGAGTCGCATAGCCCTGCTTGCCTTCGGCGGACGAGATGATCGTAAGCCACACCACGCCGTCGGCCGCGGCGGCCGCCTGGGTCTGCTGCATGTTGCCGGCGCCGTAGTGCTTCTTCACATAGGGGCAGCCATTGTTGGTCCATTCCAGGACCACGGTCTTGCCGGCATAGGCGGCCAGATCGACCGTGCCGCCGTCGGCCGTGACGCCGGTGAAGGCCGGGGCCGGCTGGCCGATCACCGGCGCGGCGAGCGCGGAGGCGGTCAGCATCGCGACGGCGGCGAGAACGGCGAGGGTACGCTTCATCGTCGGGGTCTCCTTCAGGACGAGGGGGGTGAAACGAGTCCGAGCGCATCCATCACGATGCTCTCGGTCAGAAGCTGCGGCAGGATCGCCGGTTCGGCGGCGCCGGGCGCGAAATAGAGATAGAGCGGAACGCCCGCCCGGCCATGCGCTTCGAGCAGGCGCGAGATATCGGCGTCGCGGTTGGTCCAGTCGCCCTTCAGATAGACGATGCCTGCCTTCTGGAAGGCGGCGGCGAGGCCGGCCGAAGACAGTGCGACCTCCTCGTTGACAAGGCAGGTGACGCACCAGGCGGCGGTGAGGTTGACGAAGACCGGCCTGCCCTCGGCGCGCAGGGAATCGAGCCGGGCGGGCGAATAGGCCTCCCATCGCGGACCGGCGCCGGTATCCGAGGCCGCGGTCGCGGCCGGCGCGGCGAGGCCGGGGATGACGACGAGCGCGGCGACGACGGCGAGCGCCGCCGAGGCCGCCGCGCCGCGCACCACCCAGCCGCCGCCGCTCTGCTGGATGACGCCCCACAGCCAGAGAGCGAAACCGGCGACGATGATGGCGGCGAGCACGAGGGCAAGCGCCTGCGGCCCCGCGGAGAGGGCCAGCACCCAGACCAGCCACGCCGCCGAACCGAACATCGGGAAGGCGAGCACCTGCTTGAGGCGCACCATCCAGAGGCCGGGCTTCGGCATCAGCCGCACCAGGCCGGGCGAAAGGGTCAGCGCCAGATAGGGCGCCGCCATGCCGAGGCCGAGCGCGCCGAAGATCGCCAGCGCGACCGGCACGGGCTGGGTCAGGGCGGTGAAGATCGCGCCGCCCATGAAGGGCGCGGTGCAGGGCGCGGCGACGATCGCGGCGAGGATGCCGGTGAGGAACGACCCTACGAGGCCGCCGCCCGTCCGCGCGGCGCCCGCCGCCTGAAGCCGCGTGCCGACCTCGAAGACGCCCATCAGGTTGAGGCCGATGGCGAAGAAGAGCAGCGCCAGGCCGGCGACGACGGGCGGCGACTGGAGCTGGAAGCCCCACCCCACCGCCTCGCCCGCACCGCGCAGGGCGAGCAGCGCGCCGCCGAGGGCGAGGAAGGAGAGCACGACGCCGGCGGTGTAGGCCAAGCCGCCGGCACGGGCGCCGCCGAGGTCGCCGCCGCCCTTCTTCGCCAGCGCCAGCGCCTTCATCGAGAGGACCGGGAAGACGCAGGGCATCAGGTTGAGGATCAGCCCGCCGAGAAAGGCGAAGGCGAGCGCCGTCCAGAGCGGGAGCGCGCCGTCGCGGCCGGCGGCGGCGGCGGGCGGGGGGACGGGGCCGGGCGTCGCGGTCAGCTCGAAGGCGCGGGTCTGGCCGTCCTGGCCGGTGAGGACGACGACCGCCGGGATGGCGGCGACCTTGGCGGCCTTTTCTGGGGTCGCGAAGTGACGGCCGGCCTCGGCGGCGATGACAAGGCGGCCGGCCCGGACCTCGAGCGTCTGCGGAGCGGCGTTCTTGATGTGGCCGGCCGACATAGGGAACAGGACGGCGGCGGCGAGACCCGCCTTCGCCAGGTCCGGGGCGTCGAGGGCGAGGGCAAGCGCGCCGTCCTGGAGCGCAAAGACGGCCGGCCAGGGACTGGGCGTGGGCAGCATCGCGCGGGTCGCGGCGAACTCGGCGGCGTAGGCCGGGTCGGCGGCGGGCGGAGCGGCAGCGACCGGCAGGTCAAGCGTCAGGCTCGCTTCCTCTGGGATGCAGATATCGTCGCAGACCAGCCAGACCGCATCGGCCTTCAGCGGGACGGTCGTCCCCGGCGCGGCGTCGTCGGGGACCTTGATATCGGCGAGGTGGAGGACTGTGCCGTCATAGCCGAAATTGACGAGCGGCCCGACCTCGATGCGGTGGGGGTAGGGAAATTGCAGCGCCCCGGCCGTGACCCCCTCGGGCAGGGTCCAGTCGATACTGGTCGGCTCGCCGGAATCGCCGGGGTTGAGCCAATAGGTGTGCCAGTGCTCGCGGATCCTGAGCCGCAGCGCGACGGTGACCGTTCCGCCCGGCTGGACGCCATCGGTTTCGGCCACCAGCCGCGCCTCGACATTGGGCGTGCTGACGGCTGCGCCCTCGAGGGCGGCGGCAGGGCCGGCAAGGCCGAGGACTGCGACGAAGAGAGCCAGCGGACGCAGCAAATCATTCCCCTGAAAAGAGCGCGCGGCGGACTATACTGTCCTGCGAGGGCCGCAGGCGACCGCGCTGGCTGACGATCGCGTGATCGCCGGCGGCCGAGCAATTCATATGTGGGGATGAAACATGACCGTCAACCGCCAGTGGAGACTGAAAAAGCGCCCGGTGGGCGACGTCGCGCCGGGCGACCTGGAACTCGTCAGCTCGCCGGTCCCGGTTCCCGGACCCGGGCAGGCGCTGGTCCGCAACATCTATCTGTCGCTCGATCCGACCAACCGGATCTGGATGAGCGACATGGACCAGTACATGCCGCCGGTCGAGATCGGCGACGTGATGCGGGGCGGCACGATCGGCGTGGTCGAGGCCTCCAACAACCCCGACCTCAAGCCCGGCGACATCGTCCAGCCGATGGATCTGGGATGGCAGGACTATGTAGTGACCGCCGCGGCGCAGAAGCTGGTGGTGACGCCGCAGACCCCGATCCTTGCCTATATGAGCGCGCTCGGCATGACCGGCGTCACGGCCTATTTCGGCCTTCTCGACATCGGCAAGCCCAAGCCCGGCGAGACGGTGGTGGTCTCGGCCGCCGCCGGGGCGGTGGGCTCGATCGTCGGGCAGATCGCCAAGATCAAGGGTTGCCGCGTGGTCGGCCTCGCCGGATCAGACGACAAGTGCCGCTGGGTGGTGGACGATCTCGGCTTCGACGCCTGCATCAACTACCGCAAGGAGAACGTGCTGGAGGCGCTTCGGCGCGAGTGCCCCAAGGGGATCGATGTCTATTTCGAGAATGTGGGCGGCGAGATCCTCGACGCCGTGCTTACGCTGATCAACCTGGAAGCCCGCATCCCGCTATGCGGCCTGATCTCGACCTACAACGCCGACGGGCCGGTGCCGGGCCCCTATATGTTCCGCAACGTCCTGATGAAGCGCGCGCTCATCAAGGGCTTCATCGTGATCGACTATTTCCCGCGCATCGGCGAATTCATGCAGGACATGCCGGGCTGGATCGCCTCGGGCAAGGTGAAGTGGCGGGTCGACGTGGAGCAGGGCCTGGAAAACGCCCCGACCGCGCTGCAGAAGCTGTTCACCGGCGGCAATACCGGCAAGCTGGTCGTGCAGATCAGCCCTGAGCCGTGACAAAGGCCAAGGCGGGCGCGACGGCAAAGCCGCGCCGCGTCGGCAGCTACCGGGTGGGGCTGGAGACAGCTCCGCTCGCCGCCGTGAAGAAGACGATCGGCAAGGGGCTGTCGGCCCACAACAAGGCCGCTTCGGGGTCCTACAACGCCTCCGACTTCGTCGCCAGCGTACGCGATGCGAAGGGCGAACTCAGGGGCGGCTTCTGGGTCGAGGTCTACTACGAGAGCGCCTTCCTGAAATGGGCCTGGGTCGATCCCAAACTGCAGCGCAAAGGCCTCGGCCGGGCTCTGATGGCGGCCTGCGAGGACGAGGCGCGGCGACGCGGGGCGCTCAATCTGTGGCTCGACACGTTCAGTTTCCAGGCCCGTCCGTTCTATGAGAAGCTGGGCTATCGTCTGTTCGGGACGTTGAAGATGGGGCGCGCCGGGGTGGAGCGTTACTTCCTGTCGAAGGATCTTTGAGCGCCATGCGCCTGTCGGCCGTCGGCTTTCGCGACCGGACGACGGAAGACCGCTTCCAGGCGGCCTTCGACGCGGATCTGCGCGTCCTCACGCGGGGCACATCCTCGATCCTGGTGGTGCTGGCGGCGATCGCGATCTTTGCGCATGGCGAAGGCGCGTCGGCCTTCGGATTCGCCTCGCAGACGATCTCGGCGGCCGTGACGCTGCCGCTGTGCATCCTTGCGGCGGCGGGGACCCTGTTTCCGATGTCCCCTGCCCTGCGCCAGGCCGTGGCCGGCGTGACGCTGGCAGCCGCCTTCGCGAGCGCCGCGGCGGCGTTCTCCTATCTTATCGCCCGGCCGGACGGGGCCGGGCTCTTCGCCGCGCCGCTGGCGGTGGTGATGACGGGTGTCATCGCTGCGGGCGGCTTCTCGGCGCTGATGGCCGGGCTGATGGGCGCGCTGTTCGCCGCCGCACCGCTGATGCTGGTGCGAAACGCCGGCGGCGGCGGCGAGGCGGCGGCGATCGCACTGGCGTCCTTCATGCTCGCCTGGATGATCGGCGCCTCGATCGCCCTGCTGGTCGAGCGGCTGAAGCGGGCGCAGTTCGTGGCCGAGAACGCCGCGCAGGCCGAGGCGGCAAAATCCGACAGCCTTGTCTCGGCCATGCTGCCCGAGTTCGCCGCCGTGCGGCTGAAGGCCGGCGAGCAGCGCGTCGCGCAATCGTTCCAGAATATCGGCGTCCTCTTCGCCGATCTGGCCGGTTTCACGCAGATGTCGGGGCGGCTCGGCGCCTCCAAGACCGTTGCGATCCTCGACGAGATCTTCACCGCCTTCGACGACGCCGCCGCCCGGCTGGGGCTGGAGCGCGTCAAGACGATGGGCGACGGCTACATGGCGGTCGCCAACAAGAACCGCACCGCGCCCAACGATCTGCGCCCGCTCGCGGATTTCGCGCTGGAAATCCAAAGGCTGGCGAGCGAGGCGGCGGCGCGGCACGGGCTGCCGCTAGGCCTCAGGGTCGGCATCCACTGCGGGCCGGCGATCGGCGGGGTGATCGGCCGCCACCGGCCGCAGTTCGACTATTGGGGCGAGACGATCAACGTCGCGAGCCGCCTTGAAGGTCAGGGCAAGACCGGCGACATCACCGTGTCGCCGCAGGTCCATGCCCGGCTGCGAACCAGCCATGTCTTCGCGGCGGGCGGCACGGCGCCCCTCAAGGGCGTCGGCACCGTCGATGTCCACAAACTCGTCGGCCGCGCCGACCCCAATGCCGGCACCCAGCCCCTGAGCCAGGACCTTCGGTCGACGGCCCTCTAGCCCGACATGTCATTCCACCGGCCCCTTCAAACAGCGGAGAACGCCTCATGAGCGACACTTTCTGGATCCGGCTTTTCCTGATCGCCGGTCTCTACAATCTGCTGGCCGGCCTGCCGCTCTTGATCGACCCGTCGATTCTGGCCTGGGCCTCGGGATTCAAGCTGCCGACGGGCGACTGGCTGTTCCTGCGCATGACCGGCGCGTTCGTGACGGTCTTCGCGATCGGCTATTTCATGGTGTCGTCCGATCTGGTGCGCCATCGCAGCATCGTCGTGCTGGGCGTCATCGGCAAACTCGCGGCGTTCGCACTGCTGACGATCTACCTGATCAACGGCGCAATTCCCTTCCGCGCCTTCCTGATCGGCGTTGGGGACCTGATCTTCGCCATCTTCTTCATCCGCTACCTTCAGACCTTCGCGGCGCGCTGACGCGCCGCCACGCCGGCCTGTAGCGGCGCCCGCGATGGACGCCGGTTGACGAGTGCACCTGTTTATGTCATTTATACTGACATGAATACAGATTCACTGACATCAAGCTACGACAGCCCCCTGCGCGCCGCGCAGAAGGAGGAGACCCGCCGGCGCATCCTCGACGCGGCCGGACGGCTGATCGAAGCTGTCAGTCCGGCAGGCCTCTCGTTCGCCGCGATCGCCCGCGAGGCCGGGGTGCAGGAGCGCACGGTCTATCGCCACTTCCCGACCAAGGACGCGCTGCTGGATGCGCTTTGGCTGTGGCTCGATCCGCGAATCGGCGTGAAGTCGTTTCCGCAGTCGGAGGCCGATCTCATCGCCTTTCCGGCGCGGGTGTTCCCGGCCTTCGACGACAACGAGCAATTGATGCGCGCGATGTGGATGAGTCCGCAGGGCCGCGAGTTCCGCCTGAACGCCAACGCGAAACGCCAGGCGGCGATCCGCGCCTCGGTCGCCGACGCGGTGGCGGGTCTGGCGCCCGGGGAGGCGGCGGCGGTCACGGCGGCGGCGCAGCTTCTGTATTCGGGCGCGGCCTGGCTGGTGATGAAGGACTATTGGGGGATGGACGGCGCGGTGGCGGGCAAAGCCTCGTCCTTCGTCCTCGAACTGCTGATGCAGGCCGCGCGCGACCACGCGGCGCAGACCGGGCGCGCCGGACGGCGGGCCAAAAAGACCGGAGAGACCAAATGATCCTGCACGCATCCATTCCCGCCGACGATCCCGAACGGGTCGCCCGTGTCTTCGCGGAACTGTGGAAGGGCGAGGCGGTGCCCTTCCCGCCCATCGAGCGCAGCTGGATGGCCTATGCCCATGACGGGCGGGGCAGCGAGGTCGAGATCAGCCCGCGCGATCTCGCCTTCATCCCCGGCCCGGCCGAAATGAGTTGCCAAACGCAGCCAGCAACCCCGCGCTTCAGTTCGGCACATCTTCTGGTTAGCTCCGTTCTGAGCCCGGAGGAAATCCTGGCGATCGGGGCGCGCGAAGGCTGGACGACGCGGGTCTGCCGGCGCGGCGGTCCCGGACCGATGGGCTTCGATCTGATCGAGATGTGGCTGGAGAACGCCTTCATGCTGGAGATCGCGCCGGACGGCTGGGCGGAGAAGTATCTTGCCTTCATGGCAGATGTTCGCGCTGAAGCAGGTCGCCTGATCGCGTCCAGGGGCGCGGGCCGTCAGCCGAGCCGCTTGATCATCAGGAAACGGCGCGAGCAGTCGAGCGCGCTGTCGAGCTGGTTGCGCCAGATCGCATGGTGGCCTTCGCCCCATTGATCCTCAGGGTAGTGGACGAAGCCGAGGCGGGCATAGAACGGGCCGTTCCAAGGCACATCGACGAAGGTCGCCAGGGTGAGCGCCGGCATCGCGCGGGCGCGCGCCCAGGCTTCGCCCGCCGCGATGAGGCGGCGTCCGAGGCCACGTCCGGCATGGTCAGGATGGACATCGAGTTCGCAAAGATGGGCGAGGCCGTCGAACGGCCAGAAGGCGGCGAAGCCCGCGACCGCGCCGCCGGGCGCCACGGCGACGAGAAGATTGCCTTCGGCGGCGTGTTCGGCCGCGTGGCCGCGCATATAGGGATCGCCGGCGGTGATCTCGACGAGGTCGGCCATGCCGATGTCGGCAAAACGCGAGGCGGCCGCGATCTCGACCGCCTCGCATTGCCTCGCGTCGTTCTGCGACGCGAGGCGGATGGAGTAGTCCGTCAGTTGTAGAACTCGAACAGGCCGGCCGCGCCCATGCCGCCGCCGATGCACATCGTCACGACGCCGTACTTGGCGTTCTTGCGGCGCTGGGCTTCCAGCATGATGTGGCCAGTGAGACGCGCGCCCGTCATGCCGAAGGGGTGGCCGATCGAGATCGAGCCGCCGTTGACGTTGAGCTTGGCGGGATCGATGCCGACCCGGTCGGCGCAGTAGAGCGCCTGGCTGGCGAAGGCCTCGTTCAGCTCCCACAGGTCGATGTCGTCGACCTTGAGGCCGTGACGGGCCAGCAGGCGCGGGATCGCGAAGACGGGGCCGATGCCCATTTCGTCGGGCTCGCAGCCGGCGACCGCGAAGCCGCGGAAGACGCCCAGCGGCTTGAGGCCGCGGCGTGCGGCTTCCTTGGCCTCCATCAGCAGCACGGCGGCGGCGCCGTCGGAGAGCTGCGAGGCGTTGCCAGCGGTGACATACTTGCCGACCTTGACCTGCTGGCCGTCCTTGAAGACGGGCGGCAGCGACTTGAGGCCTTCGAGCGTCGTCTCGGGGCGGTTGCACTCGTCCTTGGTGACGACGTAGTCGACCGACTTCGCCTCCTTGGTCTCCTTGTCGACGACGATCATCTTCGTCTCCATCGGGACGATCTCGTTGTCGAACTTGCCGGCCTGCTGCGCGGCGGCGGTGCGCTTCTGGCTTTCCAGGCTGAACTCGTCCTGGCGGTCGCGGCTGATCGAATAGCGCTCGGCGACGAGCTCGGCGGTCTCGATCATCGCCATCCACAGCGCCGGCATGCGCTTGAGGAGTTGTTCCTCGGTGATGCGGTGGCGGTTCTGCTTGCCCGAGAGCTGGTTGAGCGAGATCGACTCGACGCCTGCGCCGATCGCGATGTCGGTGCCGTCGGTGATGATCTGCTGCGCCGCCATCGCCACGGTTTGCAGGCCCGACGAGCAGAAGCGGTTGACCGTGACGCCCGAGGTCGTCACCGGGCAGCCCGCCCACATCGCCGCAAGGCGGCCGATATTGCTGCCCGTCGCGCCTTCCGGCGCGCCGCAACCCATGTAGACGTCTTCCACGTCGCCCGGCTCGAGGCCGGCGCGGGCGATCGCATGCTTGATGGCGTGGCCCGCCATCGCCGCGCCATGAGTGTCGTTGAACCCGCCGCGCCCGGCCTTGGCGAGGCCCGTGCGGGCGGTGGAAACGATTACGGCTTCACGCATGGCGGGTCTCTCCCTTGGATTATGGGCGCGTTTTTACGCGCTCGGATGCCGTTTGGCGAGAGACTGACAGCCTGTCAGCCCTGACGGAGCGGCAAGGTCACGGCTCTAGGACGGCGGCGCGGTCGCCGCGCGGGCCGGCGGCTTCTGCAGACGCAGGATCGTCCATCCCGCCAGGCCGGCGATCAGCGAGCCGCCGAGGATGCCGAGCTTCGCCTCGTCCTGCAGCGCGGGCGCATCGGCAAAGGCCAGGAGGCTGACGAACAGGCTCATCGTGAAGCCGATGCCGCAGAGCAGCGCGACGCCCAGGAGTTGCATCCAGGTCGCGTGGGCGGGCATGTCGGCGAGGCGGAGCTTGATCGTCAGCGCCGCGAAGCCGAAGACGCCGACAAGCTTGCCGGCGACGAGGCCAAGCGCAACGCCGAGCGTCAGCGGATCGACGAAGGCCGCGGCCGGAATATTGGTGAGCTGCACGCCGGCATTGGCGAAACCGAACACCGGCACGACGATGAAGGGCACGACGCTGTGCAGCGCGTGTTCGAGCCGATGCAGCGGCGAGCCGTGAAGATCGTCGATTGCGCCAGGGCGCATGCGCAACGGGATGGTGAGCGCCAGCGCGACGCCGGCGATCGTCGCATGGACGCCCGACTTCAGGACGCAGAACCAGAGGGCCGCGCCGAGCAGCAGGTAGATCCAGAGCCTGAGGACACCGAGAAGGTTGAGGGCGATCAGCACCGTCAGAATCGCGGCGGCGGCGGCGAGGAACGCGACCGAGATGCCGCTGGTATAGAAGATCGCGATGATGATGACCGCGCCCAGATCGTCGATGATGGCAAGAGCGGTGAGGAAGACCTTGAGCGAGACCGGCACCCGGCTGCCGAGCAGGGCGAGGACGCCGAGCGCAAAAGCGATGTCGGTGGCGGTCGGAATCGCCCAGCCGCCGAGCGTCTCGGGATTGGACCAGTTGAGCGCGGCATAGATGAGCGCCGGTGCCGCCATGCCGCCAAGCGCGGCGACGCCGGGCAGGATGCGGCGAGGCCATGTGGAAAGCTGGCCATCGACGAACTCGCGCTTGATTTCGAGCCCCACCAGCATGAAGAAAACCGCCATCAGGGCGTCATTGATCCAGTGCGAGAGGCTGAGCGGGCCGACATAGCTTTTCAGCGCGCCGAAGTACCAGGGTGCGGCCGGCGAGTTCGCGACGATCAGGGCAGCCGCCGCGGCAGCCATCAGCACGATGCCGCCTGCCGCCTCGCCGGCCATGAACTCGCGAAGCAGCGAGCGGGGCTTGCGGGCGGGCGCGGCGGCCATGGAAAAGCTCCCTCAGGGCGCCGCGGGGACGCGCCGATCAGCGTTTGAACGAGGTGCGCATCGCGAGCGCGATACGCACCTCATTGTAGCCAAGTCCGGAGAGCGGGGTCCACCCTTGCGGGCGCGGCGCGTCAGTAGCGCGCCGATACCGCCAGGCGCACCGAGCGGCCGGGACGCGGCAGCTCGTCCTTCAGGAAGGAGGAGTGCACGCGCACTTCCTCGTCGGTGAGGTTGCGGCCGTCGAGCATCAGCGTCACGTCTTCGCCCGGGATGGGCTGGAAGGCGAGGCGCGCGTTGAGGACGGTCGAGCCGGGGGTTTCGGTCTCGAAGGCCGCGATGTCGGTCTGTTCGGCAATATCGACCATCTCGACCCGCGCGAGCCAGCGCGCGCCCTCGGCTTCCAGGCCGAGCGTGACGCTGCGGGGGGGGATGCGCGGCAGGTCGCCGGCGTCGAACTCGGCGCTGACGATGTCCGCCTGCAGATCGGCGCGGATCGTCGCGCCAGCGATCTCGGCAAGACGCACAGAGAGCGATATCTCGCCGCCGGTGAAGGTCGCATCGCGCTGCACGAAGCGGTATTCGGGCAGCAGGTCGCCGTCATCGAGTAGGATGTCGGCGCCAGTCGGCACAAGAGCGATGTATCCGTCGAAGCCGATACGATAGAGGCTGAGCTCGAACGACCAGGCGTCCGAGGCATAGCGCACCGATCCCTCGATCGAGGTTGCGGTTTCTACGTCGAGCGAAGGGTCGCCCACCTCGTAGGCGGCGGTGGCCAGATGCGGGCCATCGGCGAAGAGCTCGACATTGGTCGGCGCGCGTTCCGTGCGGGCGATCGTGAGGCCGGCGAACCAACCCTCAGCCGGGCGGTAGAAGGCGCCGATCGAGGCGCTGACCGGCGTAAAGTCCCGCGATCCGAAAACGTCGCTTTCGTGTTCGCGGTGTTCGATGCGCAGGCCGCCCTCGACACCCCAGGAACCTGTGTCCCAGCGCTGGACGGTGAAGAGGCCGACGTCGCGCGTCAGCGTCGGGGCGATGAAGGACTCATCGCCCGTCGCCGCGAAGTCGACGCGGCTGAACTGGAGGCCGGTCGCGCCGGAAAGGCGGCTCTCCTCGCCGCCATTGTGCAGTTCGAGGCGGGCTTCGTAGCCGTCGCTGTCGAAAACGGTGCCGGGGGCGCCATCGGCTTCGAATTCGGTGTGCGTATAGTCCGACGCCTGGGCCGCCCAGTCGAGGCGGGTGAAGGGGCCAAGATCGAGCCGCACGTCGCCACGGGCCTCGATGCGGGTTTGCTCCAGCTCGATCCGGCCGCCGGCCTCGCCGGGCGCCTCTGGGGGCAGGCCGTAGGACGTCTGGTAGCTCTTCACGCCGATGCCGGCGTAGCCCCAGGGCTTGACCAGCGACAGACCGCCCGACAGGGATTCCATATTGGTCCATGAGTTCTCGGCAAGACCGAGGGGCGTTTCGTAGTCGCCGGTGTCGCGCCCTCCCCAATCGAGACTGAGGGCGACGTCGCCGATACCAGCAGTAAGGCCGAGCGAGCCCTGCGCGCCTTCGTCGGCCGAGGACCATGCGGCAACGCCGCGCGCGGTCCAGCCGCGCTCGGGCAAGCTGGTCGGAATGGTCTCGTCGATCACGTTGACGACGCCGCCGACCGCGTTGCCTCCATAGGCGAGCGCAGCGGCGCCTCGCAGCACCTCGATCCGCCGGGCGTCGATCGGGTCGGCACCGACCGCGTGGTCCGGGCTCGCCGACGACGCGTCGATCGTGCCGATGCCGTTTTCAAGCACCCGGATGCGATCTTCTCCAAGACCGCGGATGATCGGACGGCCGGCGCCCGCGCCGAAAAAGGTCGAGGAGATGCCCGGGAGACCCGAGAGCAGTTCGCCAAGCGAGGTGCTGAGGCGGGTGACGATGGCATCGCGCCGCAGCACCGTGGCGCCCTGGAGACTCTCGATCAGCGCCCCTTCCAGCGGCGCGGTGACGATGATCTCCTCGTTCGCCGGGAGCGGCGCCGCCGCCAGCGCGGGGAGCGCGGTTCCGGCGAGAAGAAGGGCGGCAAGACTGAGACGCGGCATGGGGATCTCTCCAATAGGCGGGAGGGTCGTATAAGGAATGTTATATCGTAACACAACCGGCGTGCCAGCGGACTCGATTGGGCGCGAAGAACCGGCTTAATCCATGATTAAGTTGGCCCGCGTCGCTCGGCCTGCGGGCCGCATGGCATCGCCACGACCAGGAGCGCAGTCCGCGCCCGAAGCGAGGATTTGGCTTGGACCCGCTGCTTGCGAGCTTCCTGATCTTTCTGGCTGTCGGCTTTGCCGCGCAGTTGATCGACGGCGCGGTGGGCATGGCCTATGGCGTGACGGCGGCGACGGTGCTGCTGGCCTTCGGCGTGCCGCCGGCGACGGTCTCGGCGAGCGTCCATGCATCCAAAGTGTTCACGGGAGCGGCGTCGGCGACGGCCCATCTGATGCACGGCAATGTCGACCGCCGGCTCGCGGCCTGGCTGGCGGCCGGCGGCATGGCAGGCGGCATCGCCGGCGCCTACATCGTCACCAGTCTTCCGGCCGCGACGCTGAAGCCGGTGATCATCTTCTACCTGGGCGTCATGGGCCTGGTGATCCTGGTCCGGGCCTGGCGAGCGATCGAAACCCGGTTGCGCCGGTTTCGCTTTCCCCTGCCGCTCGGCGTGGTCGGCGGCTTCCTTGACGCCATCGGCGGCGGCGGCTGGGGCCCGACCGTGACGACGACGCTGGTGGGTTCGGGGGTCGAGCCACGCAAGGCGATCGGCTCGACCAACACGGCCGAGTTCTTCGTCGCCGTCGCGGTCTCGGCGGCCTTTCTCGGCCTTCTGCTGACCGGGCACTGGGACGAGGCCGACCATCTCAGCGACAATCTGTGGCCGGTGCTCGGCCTGATCGCGGGCGGTTTGCTCGCTGCGCCGCTCGCCGCCCGGATTACCCGCGTTCTGCCGCCCACCCGGATGAGCTGGATCGTCGGCTGCGTCGTGATCGCGCTGGCGCTGTGGCAGGGACTGCAACTGGCCGGGCTGGCCTGATCTTTCAGGGCAAAGCCAGCGCCCGCTTCACGTCGCGCCAGTCGACCAGCTTGTAGTTCTGCTGCCGGCCATCGCCGTCGTCGGTATCGTGCATGGCGATCGCGCCTTCGGGATACGGCCCGATCGGACCGGACCAGGCGTCGATGCCATCGGTCACGGTGACGTTGTCGATCGCCCCACCCTCGACCGCGAAGCGGCCCTTGTAGACATAGACCGACCCTTCAACCTGCCACACCGGATAGGTGCTGTCGCCCTGGCTGGAGGCGATGAGATAGGTGCGACCGCCGTCGCGCATGATCGTCAGGCCCTCGACGTCGTCGGTCAGAACGGTGCGATCGACTGCGTAGACCCGCGTGGGCGTCGCGGGGGCGGCGGGGTCGAAGTCGAAGCGCCAGATGCCGGTATCCTCCTCGCCAAGATAGAAGACCTGGGCCACGTCATCGACGACGCATCCCTCGGTCTGGCTGGCGACCTTCAGCGTCCGCTCCAGTGTCGCGACCGGGCCTTGCGGCCCAGCGACGACGCGGTACTGGCGCGCCTCGCCGTCCTTGTTGTTCGGCATCAGGTAGATCGCATCGCCACGCCTGCCCATGCAGAAGCCGTAGGGCTCGCCCATATCGGTCGGGATGAAGCCGTAGGGCTTCACCTCCATCGTCGCAGGATCGAGCAGATAGGTGACGATGCCGAAGCGCGCCCGTTCCGCCGCCGCGATCAGGACGTAGGGCTTGCCGTCGACGACGAAGCCCTCGCGCAGATCGACATTGTTGAGCGGTCCGTCGGGGAAGAACTGACGCACCGTGCCGTCGAGACTATGGACGTAGAGCCCATCCGACTTGTCAGTGCCGATCCAGAGGGCCCGGGAAGGATCGCCACGGTCGGCCCACAGGACCGGATCGTCGGCATCGACCGCCGGATCGGTCGTCACCACCGTCTCGGCAACGGCGGCGACCGGCTTTGCCGGCGGCGGGCCGAACCCGAACGTGGCTTTGGCGCTTGGCGGCATCATCGCGGCGGGCGCGCTCTATGCGCTGATCGGGCTTCTGGTCATGGCGGTGGGCGCGGGCTGGCTCGAAAGGC
>ERZ761602.2900-NODE-2900-length-25600-cov-11.198043_pt1 | contig 25600 bp, 15 predicted proteins | sample MGYA00512165_ERZ761602 | MGnify/ENA primary metagenome ERZ761602 (study PRJEB28899, sample SAMN02445085) | bioreactor sludge metagenome | biome: EBPR sludge; isolation source: Thorneside wastewater treatment plant | place: Australia: Brisbane, Thorneside...
AACCGGAGTTCCGCAAGGTTTGCATTTATTCGTGCGAGGGCCGTTTCGGAGATCTCGATCGGCTCGGTCACCGGTTCATCCTGATCCGACCGGAGGAATTCGACGGTTCCCTTCCCGAGATCATCATGACGAACCAGAACCCGGCTTAGCGCAAAGTTAGGTTGAAAAAAGAGGTATTCGTACTCGGCCGTTGCCTTATTTTGGGGCTTTACCGTAGGAGTTTCCGCCGGAAGGCCGCCCTTTGGACGGTCATTTCGCTTTACCGGCACGGGCTCTTCGGTGTTCTCTGCAACCTCACTCGCGGGGGAAGGAGCCGGCGTCGGCTGTTGTGCTTTTACCGCCGTCGGCTTCCGCTTGGCCGTATTTCGCTTTTGGCCGGCCGCTTCGCTTGCGGCAAAACAAAGCGAAACTAGGAGGATGGATATGGCCGTAATTCTCGTCAGCATCTTTCCGGTCAGCCCCTTGAAAACAAAGCGTGATTATACACCAATCAAAGGAGTCTTCGATGCGACGCGACCGGGTTTGGTTTGTTTGTTATTCGAACCGCACAGAGACGACCTTGGAAACACCCGCTTCCTGCATCGTTACACCATAAAGAGCACGGGCAGCTTCCATCGTCCGTTTGTTATGTGTAATGACGATGAACTGGGTCTTTTCTGCCATCTCCGCGATCTTATTTACGAATCGGCCGACGTTTGCTTCGTCAAGCGGAGCATCGACCTCGTCGAGAAGGCAGAACGGCGAAGGCCGGTATTTGAATATCGCCATAACCAAAGCAATGGCGGTCATTGCCTTCTCGCCGCCCGAAAGCAAGAGAATATTCTGAAGCCGCTTGCCCGGCGGCTGGGCGACGACCTCGATCCCGGCTTCAAGGACGTCATCGGATTCGAGAAGCGTCATTTCGCCGCTTCCGCCGCCAAAGAGCTCCGAGAAGAACTCTTTGAAGTTGCTGTTTATCGCTTCGAAGGCTTTCACAAAGCGTTCGCGCGACCGGGTCTTTATCTCGCGCAGAGCTTCCTCGGCGGACGCAATGCTCTCGATGATGTCTTGCCGCTGAGATGAAAGGAAAAGAAGCCGTTCTTCTGCCTCGGCAAGCTCTTCGACCGCCAGCATATTGATCGCACCGAAGCCATCAAGACGCTCGCGAAGTTCTTCCGCCCGGCCCCTCGCATAATCAAGCTCAAAGTCCTCTGCGATCGACTCGCTCGCCACAAGTTCATCGAGAGAGCAATGCAGATCTTGAGCACAATTTTCGCGAATGTTCTCAAGCCGGGTCGAAGCTTCGGCGCTCCGCACTTCGATCGCGGCCCTTTCATTCATCGCTTCCCCGGCCGCACGGTTCCGTTCGGCAAGAAGGCCGGAGGCCGCGTCGGCATTTTCGCGGGCCGATGTCACTGCCGCTATCGCAGCATTAAGTTCCGATCCTTCTGCTTCGATCTCGGTTCCCATTCCCGCAATACGGCTCTCGGTCGTTTCAAGCGATTCGCCGACCTCAATCAAGCGCTTCTCCGCCTCTTCAAGCTCGCGGGTAAGCGTACTCGATCGCAGCTCAAGCTCCTTTTGCTCATTCTCAATGCGCTTAAGGGCCGATTGCACCGCACGGCGGCGTTCGCTCGATGTCGCGGCAAGCGTCCGCCGGTCATTGAGCGTGGCATTTTCGATCTCGGCGTTTTGCCGGGCCGTCGAAAGCCGAAGATTGACGCCCTCGATCTTCGTCCTTACTTCGCCCAGCAAGCTTTCAGCAGATCTGCGGTTTGAAAGCGCCTCATCGATCCGGCCTTGCGTCTCCGCCGATTCTTTTGCCGTCTGTTCGATCTCTGCCTCAACAACCTTTCGATGGCGGTCCGCCCGCTCGATCTCATGGCGAGCCGTTTTTTCTTCAAGCTCAAGGGCGATCAAGTGCCGCTCGACCTTGATCACCAGGGATTGAAGGTCAACGGTCTTTTCCTCCACCTCGGCGAGGACCGAACGGTCATTCTGTGCCTTTTGCTTTGCCCTGTCAGCAGTTCTCGCGAGTTCATCGACCCGCTCGGCGAGCGTTACCAACTCGCGTTTGAATGCAAGCAGCGAATCGCCTTCTTCGCCCTCTGCCCGGACGCCGCTGATATAAAGCGAACCACCGATCAAAATATCGCCATTCCGGCCGACAACGATGCCTTCTTTCGCGGTCACCGAGGAAAGATCATCGACGATCGTTGCTGAGGATTCACGTGGAAAAGCTTCACGCAGAATGTCTGCCAATCGGCCTTCCACTCCAAGTGCCGACAGAATATCGGAACTATCGGCCTTCGGGGTCTTCGTTCCTAAGGGCTCGATACCCGGAGCGATGAGGATCGCGACGCGGCCTGCTTCCCTGCTCCGCGACCATTCGGCGATCTTCGCGGCTTCCTCCGCCGAAATGACAATAACGCTTTGCAGGTACGGGCCGAAAAGGCTCTCGACGGCAGTTTCGGCACTCTCAGCCACATTCAAGAAATCGGCCAACACTCCGAGCGGTTCAACACCGATCTCCGCCCGCTGCGAGAAAAGCCTCTGAATCTCAGGCGAATAAACAGCACGACGATCCTCAAGTTCCTCAAGTGTCTCCAAGCGGTTCTTTGCCCGGAGCATTTCGCCCTCGGCCGCGGCAAATTCCTGCTCGGAGAGAGCAAGCGTTTCCCTTGCGGCGGCGACATCGGCGGCCAAAGCTTCTTTTTCTTTCTCGAATTGAGCGAGCTTTTCGCGTTCAGAAGTTATCTCCGCAACAAGCCGCTCGACCTCAAGGACGTGTTCGTCGTGAGCTTTTTTCGCCCGGTCTTCCTCTATTTCAAGTCCCTTTGCACGCTCCGCAAGCCGCTCGAGGTTATGATTCAGTTGCCGCTCGACCTCACCAAGCCGTTCGATGGCGGCCGTATGCCGCATAAGCTCCGCCCGCTCGGCCTCAAGTTCGGCCTCGATGCCCCGAACCTCTTCCACAAGCTCCGAATAACTCTTCTCGGCTTCGGCAAGGAGCATCCGCGAGGCATCGGCCTGTTCGCCCTCGGCGGCCTCTTCCCTTTCAAGCCGCTCTTTTTCCGACGAAGCGAGTTCCATCCGCTCGGCGGCCGCATCGAGCTCACGCTTAAGGTTGCTGATGCGATTTCGAAACTCTTCGATCTGTTCTGATTGATAGCGGCGTTCCCTTTCAACGCGGTCACGCTCTAGTGCGGCTTCCGACTGCTTTCTTCGGACCTCGGCCAAAGATTCTTCCGCATCGCGGGCAAGCTGGGTCGCCTGCCGAACGGATTCTTCCTGCGCGGTTACGGCGAGCGAACATTCCTCTACATTTTTGACCGCGCCGGACAACTGTGCAGAAAGATCCTCGATCGCTGCCGCCAGGTGCTTGCCCTCCGCGGCAAATAGCTGACGAAGCAGCACACGGAACTCGTCCTGAAGTGCCACGAAACGCCGGGTCTTTGCCGCCTGCCTCCGCAGCGAATTGGCCTGCTTTTCGATTTCGGAAACGATGTCGGAAATGCGGCCGAGATTGGTCTTTGCGCTCTCAAGCCTTGATTCTGCGGCTCGCTGCCGGGTGCGGAATTTTGAGATCCCGGCAGCTTCTTCGATAAGGCTTCGGCGGTCCGCCGGCTTTGCGGAGAGGATCTGGCCGATCCTTCCCTGTTCGATGATCGCGTAGTGGGCGCCCGAAAGGCCGGTCCCGGCAAAAAGGTCCTGAATATCGCGGAGCCGGCACGATTTTCCGTTGAGCAGATATTCGCTCTCGCCCGAAAGATAAAGCCGCCGCGAGACCGAGACCGCTTCGCCGGGAGCAAAATCAAGAGCGAACGACCTCGGCCGCCAATGCCGCTTTGTTTTTACCGTTCGTGCGGTGCCGACCGCAGCCGTTGCGGCAGCGGCGGCGACCTGAACCTGCTCGACCTCGGCCTCACCGACGTGAAAACCATTCTCGGAGCCGTTCTCATTGATCGACTCTGCGACCTCTGCGGCCGTGATATCGACCGGTTCCGCTTCGCTGACAGGATCTTCAAGCGCATCTACATCGACGGCAAGCTCATCGATATTGCTAAGGGCCTCGTCTATCTCTTCGAGTTCGTCGTCCTCGGCATCAAACGTCATCTCATCGCGGACAAGATGAAGAACGACCTCCGCCATTCCCGAGGGTTTGCGGTTCTTCGTGCCCTGGAAAACGACGTCCTTCATCTCCGCACCGCGGAGCGATTTCGCGCGCTGTTCACCGAGCACCCAAGCGATCGCATCCGACACGTTGGACTTGCCGCAGCCGTTCGGCCCGACCACCGCGGTGATGCCGTTTCCGGTGAAAACGACCTCAGTATGATCTGCAAATGACTTAAAACCTGTTATCTCGAGGCGTTGAAGCTTAAACATCCTATAGTGCTTGCCTGTCTGGGGTAGCACTATATTTTGGGGTATGACCGCTTTTTAGTCAACCCTTGGATGTTCTTACATCACCTCGGCGCTGACGTCGCGAAGGCCCTGCTGCTCGGCCCGCTCGTGGTCAAGCTCTGTGAGGACATCGAGGAGGAAATTGGTGTTGCTGGTTATCTGAATTACGACCGGAAACTCGCTTTCGGAGATCGAGAACTCGAACGTTCCGCTATTAAGTTCCACCAGGTCGCGAAAGGCCTTGACGCCGTTCCTGCCATTGCACTCGGCATCGACGATCTGCCCTTCATTGAACGCCACGCTGCCCAAATGCAGGTCAGATTTGAGGACCAGCAGGCCGGTCATCTTCGCATTCTCGATCACCTGGACCGCGTCAAATATGCCGACGTATCCTAAGTTTCCGGCGAAGGTCGTATCTGTCCGGACCTTCTGCGGAGACCTGTCGCGGGTAGTTGCGAAGTCCGGCCTTCTTGCCCGGCGAATGGCATCGAGCCCCGGGGCCACAGAAATGCGCGGATCAAGGAGTTTTGCCTCCTGCAGACGGTCGTAGGCGTGGTCAAATTCTTCGCGGTTTATATATAAGGTAACGAGTGCGAGGCATTGCCTTGCGGCCTCGTTCAGATTCTTTTGTTGAACGCATATATCGCGCATCTTTTCCCGAAGCGGAATTGAACGCGGGCTTCGGTCGATAGATTCCTTTAAAAGCTGGAATGCTTTTTCCGGCGACGCGTATTTAACAAAGAGGTCGGCATCGAGCAGGACGCTCTCGATCGAAACTTCGTTGAAGGGTACCTTTGTGTCTAGCATTTGGCTCATTTCAGGAGGGAAACCCGGTGGGTTCAACATTGTTTATTCTAGCACAGCCCCAAATGCTTGTCAGCAAGTTTTTGAGCGGTCGGGGCGGGCGGCACGATATGAATCTGAAGCACCGAGCCAAGCGAAAACCTTTTCGGCAGCAATTAGTTAGATAAATTGGTCGCTCCGCAAAATTATGATCACGCAATCTTCCGTTTCTACAGTAAGTTACACGGCGTTTCCGGGTGCTCCGACCGTCCGAAAGGAGGCCGAGGCCTTTCTTCCGACCGAGTTCGGTAGTTTCAGCATTGCGGGCTACCGCTCGCTCGATTCGGACGAAGAGTTCGTCGTGGTTTACAAAGGTGCCGAGAGCTCGGACAGGCCCGCACCGGTCCGGATCCATTCGCAGTGCCTTACGGGTGACGTATTCCACTCCGTAAAGTGCGATTGCGGCCCGCAACTCGAGCGTGCTCTCAAAACTATCGCCGCCGAGGGCCGTGGAGCGGTCGTTTATCAGCATCAGGAAGGCCGGGGCATTGGCATCATCAATAAGATCAAGGCATATTCGCTGCAGGACAAGGGAGCCGATACGATCGAAGCAAATCTGATGCTCGGGCTTGATGTTGACCTTCGCCAGTACGGGCAATGCGTTGAGATACTCCGCGATCTCGGATTTACTAGCGTGAAAGCATTGACCAACAACCCGGAGAAGATCCAGGCGATGCGCGACGGCGGGCTTGAGGTGGTTGAGCGTGTCCCGATCGAATTTGAACCCTCAGAACACACCGAAAAGTACCTGAGCGTTAAGAAGTTTCAGATGGGACACTTCCTTAACCTCGTCACACAGAATATTTAGTACCTCCTGGTGTAGTAACTGCACTTGCCAAAACTAGAGGCGGCCCGAAAGCCGCCTCTTTTTTTGCTTGCCGATGTCCGATCCCTAGAAATCGAACCTGATACCGATCCTTATCTGCCGCTGCCGATATGTCCTTGTGGGCACGAGAAAGTTCTCAAGCTGCTGAAGTTGGTTCGCCGTCGGGTTCGGGCCGAACCGTAGAAAATCGACGAATTCCGAGCCATAACTAAAGACGGCCATGTTCAGGATATTCCCAAATTCGGCGACCGGACGAAGCCTGAAGCGCTCACCGAACCTGAATTCGCGGGTAACATTGAGGTCAAATATGTATTGCCGCGGGCCGCGGCCGGCATTTCGCGGGATATTGCCGCTTGCGGCCCCGATCGGCTGAAGCGAGAACTTGGCGAGAAGATCGGTCGGAATTCCCGAGCCCGGCTTTCTCCAAACCAGCTCACGGATATCGCCATTGAAGATCACGCGGTCCGTGCTGCTGTCGTTCAGGTTACGGTCGATACCATAACCGAGGTTGAACGGTGCCGAGCTTCCAAATCGGAAGACCGGAGCAAAGCGCAGCTTGCCAAACCACCTTGGCGTTTCGATCGTTCCGGAAAGTGCAAATCTGTGGCGGCGGTCCTGGAGTGCCCGGGCCCATTCGCGGCTGAAATCGCCGCTGATCTCGGCGTTGGAAGTGTTGTTAAGGCCATCGTCCATCAACTTTGAGAGCGTATAAACCGCCCGGAACGATCCGCCAAATCCGTAGCCGATCTCGCGGTAGCGGCGTCGGAACTCAACAACCAATCCATGATAGAACGCATTGCCGATCGAAGCGACGCGTTCCTTTTCGTCAACGCTCGGGTCCGGCCTCAGGTTCCTAAGTGCTTCTCTAGCGATGCCGATCGGTCCGCCGATCGAATTGCTTGAAACTCCATCGCTCGCATTCGTATTCGGTGTGGTCGTCGATGTATTTGTCGTGTTCAGGTTTATCCAGCAGGTTACGTTCGCTGAAGTGCTGCAAGTTCCGCTCTGGGTATCGGGATTTGTCGAAACTCCGCTTGCGTCGGCCGACGGCCCGAGATAAAAGCGATAGGTCCTGACGGTGCCATTGGCGTTCGTGAAAAGAAAATTGTTGGCCAAAAGATATGCCGTGTAATCCGAGAAGCCCGAGGGAAGCACCGGCAGATTCGTATTGTATTCCCGCCAGAGCTTGACCGTTTTATTCCAGGTGTAATTTGCCTCAACGACCCAGCCGCGGGCGATCTCGCGTTCAAAACCTACGTTGAATTGGTAGCTTTCCGGGATCCTGAGATTCGGGTCGATCGACCGCAACGGATTTCCGCCCGAGGCGGTGTTGACCTGAAATCCGGTCGTCGGCGAACAGGGCACAGGCGTCGCGACCGGACCGCAGTTCGCAGCAGTGATCGCCGAGCGAAGAGCCTCAAGCGATGCATAGCCATTCGGGAAATCCTGAGATATCCGGGCGAGAACGTTGTTGCGGGCATTGTTCGTCGTGGGTATCAGGTTCGAATCGAATGACGCAAGGCTGCCCTGTTGGTTCTGGATGAAATCGCCAACCGTCCGGAGCAGGACGCGGTTATAGAAAATTCCGGCACCGAAGCGGACGACCGTTCGTCCGGCTCCGCGTTTTTTGCCAAAGGGGTCCCAGGCAACTCCGACACGCGGCCCGAAGTTGTTATTGTCGTCAATGGCCGTTTCATTCTCATAACGAAGGCCGAAATTGATCGTCAGATTCTGTGCAGCCTTCCACTCGTCGTTAAAAAAGACTCCCCAGTAAGTATTAGTAACATCGGTCGCGGTGCCGAAGTTTTGGCGATAGCGCGTAACGACATTGTTCGAATAGTTCAGGACGCTGTTGAAGTTATAGGTACCGGTCGCATCGCCCAGGGCGACCGCTTGCGAGTTTACGTCCTGAATATCCGCGCCAAACTTAAAAGTATGCCGGCCGGTGATGTAGGTGGTCGTATTCTGGAACTGGAGCCTTCTCTCCTCGCGGCTATCGGCAAAGTTCTGGAGCGAGCTTGCCGTCGAATTGCCGGCGATCAGCGTTTGCACGCTGTTTGTAACCGGATTTCGGTAGCCGATAAGTATCACAGGAGCGAGCGGGTCGTCCGTCTGGTAGCTCGGCTTGTAGTTTGACCACTGGAAGCGGAACTGGTTGACCGCGTTCGACCGGATGACCCAGTTGTTCGTGAAATTGATCGCGTCGGTATTGATGTTCCTTGCCTGCAGGGCATCCTCAATGCGCGTGGTCGAGGCTCCGCTCGTCCGGCGGTTCTTCCGGCGGCCGAATTGCCAGCCGACGGTTACGTCAACACTGTTATTGAACCGGTGATCGACCCTTGCGGTAACGATGTTTCCGGCGTTCGGCGTGGCATAAAGATTTTGGTAGTTCTGGACAAAGCCCGCCGTTGCCGGACAGTTTGACGGGTTTGCATTATCGCAGAATTGCTCCGTGCCGGTCGGTGTCGGAAGCTGGAAATTAGGGTTCGGGACCACCGGGATATATGTATCGATCAGGGTCGTATCATCGAACCGCTGATATTCATATGCCGCAAAGAAGAATGTCCTGTTGCGGCCGTTATAACCCGGCAGAATGACCGGGCCGCCGAGGGTAAAGCCCGGATTGTAATATTTGAGCGGCAGGCGGTCGATCCCGCGGCTATTGTTGTACCAGGTATTGGCATTGAGCCGGTCATCGCGATAGAACATAAAGGCCCGGCCGCGGAACTTGTTTCCGCCGGCACGGGTGCGTAGATTTATACGTCCGCCCGAAGCTCTGCCGTACTCGGCAGAGAATTGGTTGCGAATGACCTGAACCTCTTCGATAGCTTCGAGCGATGGCTGAAAGCGATCGCGTGCCGAGCGGTCGTCGTTATTATCCAGGCCGTCGATCGTAATATTGTTTGAATAGGAAGCTCCGCCCGCGATGGTGAAGTTGCCCTGTTCAAGCGGGGTCGAACGCGGATTCGCATTTCTGTCCTCGGCAAGGTCGCTGGTGGAAAGAGCTTCCTCGGCCGTTCCTCCAAGTGTTAAAACAAGGTCCAGAGGGTTGCGCCCGATGTTTGGCAGTTCCTCGATCTCACGTTGTTCGATCGTTCCGCCGACTATTGTCCGCGTTGTATCAATTACGGGTGCGTCTTCATCGGTTACGGTTACGGTGGTCTCGGCCTGGACATCTGCCGGCGAAAGATCGATATCAAGCTGGAGGCTCTGGCCCGAGATGGTATTTAGCTCGACGCGTTCCTTTGCCCCGAAGCCCGTGGCCGAAAACCTTATCGTATAAGGCCCGGGCGGGAGCTCTATCAGCCGGTAACGGCCATCGGAATTTGTCGTCGCCGTCCGCTCCTGTCCGGTCGCGGTCTGCCGGGCGGTTACCGTTGCCCCGGCGATCGCCTGCCCATTTGTATCGACCACCCGCCCGGAGATGACAACATCATCCAGGTCCTGGCCAAACGCCCCGGCCGCCGCCGCCAAACACAAAAACACCAAGAGAACCGTCTTGCGCATATCTGCTCTACCTTCTGTTAAAGGAAACTCCTATAAATACTGTGATATGAGGTCGTGCCCTATTTTCAAAGAATCCCCCCAAATTGTAAAGCCAACCCCCATTGCCAAAACCTTAAGCGACGCCTTGAAAACGGGGCGCAACGCCGCCCTTCGGTGAAAATTCCTTCCCAAATACAAAAAAGTATGGCGAGAGTCTTAATTTTGAGTTATATTCGTCAAAACCTTCTTTCGCGCTATGAGTGAAAACCCGATCCTTAATAGCCCATACGATGAGCCGCGCTTCCATTACGGCCAGACAGCCGATAATTCGTTGAATTATGAGGATGTGAAAAAGGGGCGAAGAGTATTTGACCCAAATGCGGACCGGCAGCCGACTCCGACAAAGAAAGGACGACAAAAGAAGCTTGCTTTTCCTGTCGAGCCGGAGATCGAAGCCGAGAAACACATTATCAACCTGATCCGAAAAGAGGTCAGCAGCTGGCGGTCCAACGGCTACCCTGAAACAACAAGAGTCACGAGTGAATTACTAAGTTATTGGTTCAAGAATCCTGAACGTGAGGCTTGGCACCGGCTTTTTTTCGCGCAACGCGAAGCTGTGGAGACAGCGATCTGGCTTAATGAGGTTGCCGATAGGTCCAACGCCGGGCAGAACATACTTAGAATTCTCAGGGAAGCTCAGCGATCCGTAGGGGAAAATCCAGATGACCAGCTACCAAGAATCGCATTCAAGATGGCGACTGGAACCGGCAAAACGGTCGTCATGGCGGCATTAGTGCTTTACCACTTTGCGAACCGCCAAGAATATAAGAACGACATTCGTTTTGCCGACTATTTCCTAATTGTTGCTCCTGGCGTGACGATCAAAGATCGTCTGGGTGTTTTGTTTGTTGACACCCGAAACCTTCCCGAGTTCGAACTTGAAGATTACTACCACGTACGGAGATTAGTTCCCCAATCCCTTCGGGACAATATCCAGAATCTTAACGCGCGGCTGGTTATTACGAACTACCATTCGTTTTTGCCAAAAACACTTCAGGGCAACAAGAAGAGTCCGTTCGACGGCAAGGTCGACGTTCACGGAAACAAGATCAAGGGCGAGAACAAAGAAGATTTTGGATTGGTCGTTAAGCGGATCCTAGATAAGTTCAAACCCGGAAGCAGACTCCTAGTGCTTAACGATGAGGCCCATCATTGCTATTTACCGAAATCGGATAAGAAGACCACGGACAACGAAGAAGTAGACGAGAACGAACGCGCGGCCGTTTGGTTTACTGGCCTTCGTGAGGTGTCGAAAAGATACAAACTCCATAGCGTTTACGACCTTTCCGCAACGCCATATTACCTTAGCGGATCGGGTTACGAGCCTTATAGCTTGTTCCCGTGGGTTGTCACCGATTTCGGTTTGATCGAAGCTATTGAAGCAGGATTGGTCAAGATTCCCTTTTTACCTGAAAGTGATAATACACAGGAACTTGACCAGCCGTTCCTTGCAAATCTCTATAGCCGAATCGTTGAGATCAATCCGAAAGCTTTCCCGAAAAAGGGACAGAAGACGAAGAAATCCGAAGCAAAGAAAGAAGGCGTAAAGCTTGTAGAAGCCCCCCCAAAGCTCCCCCCCGAGCTTCAGACAGCCTTGGACATGTTCTACAAGAATTATGAGGAGTATGCCAAGGGAGCACGTCAGCGACTTGAATCGACCCGGAACCTTTTCACGCCTCCACCGGTCTTTATTGTGGTGTGTAACAACACAACAGTTTCTAAGGAAGTCTATAAGTACATCGCCGGCTATGAGTACAAGGACGCCGAGGGCAATGTAAACGTAGTAAATGGCGTGCTCCCTACGTTCCAAAACTACGATCAGAACAATCGACCCAAGAAGCGGCCTCCTACGCTTCTAATTGATAGCGACGCCCTCGAAAATTCGGACCAGATAAATGATGACTTTAAAAAGATCTTCGCCGAGGAGATAAAGGAGTTCCGAAAAGATTACGCTCGCGTTCATGGGCAAGGAAGTGCAGAGAACATTACCGACGCGGAAATTCTCCGGGAGGTCGTTAACACTGTCGGGCAGCAAGGAAAACTTGGTCAGGACATAAAATGCGTGGTTTCGGTCTCAATGCTTACAGAAGGATGGGACGCAAATACGGTAACGCATATCGTCGGCGTTCGCGCATTTGGCTCGCAACTTCTCTGCGAACAGGTAGCCGGACGCGCTCTTCGTAGAATGGACTACATCCTTCAGGGATACGATAAGGATGGCGAACCGACGACCGATAAGCGGAAGATCGTATCGGAGAAGTTTCCGCCCGAATACGCCCACATAATCGGAATTCCTTTCAAGCTCTTCAAAGGCGGGAAAGCAGTTCCGCCGCCGAAACCAGTTGACAGAACGCAAGTCAGAGCAGTTCCTGAAAGGCAGGAAGAGTTTGAGATCATCTTCCCTAATGTCGATGGCTATCGGGTCGAGACCGCCGGGCAAAAGCTCGAAGCAAATTTCGATGATCTTGAACCATTTGAAATCGACGGAACGAAAATTCCTGTCGAGACCATAATGGGCAATGCTATCTCCCCTGCTGAGATCAAACTTGGCATTGAGCAGGTCATGGAACGGCGAGAGGGTGAGCTTTTATATTGGATAACTCGCGAATTGATCCGCCATAAGTTCTCCGATGATGACGGTAATCCGCAATTTCGTTATTTTGGCGAGCTGAAAGATATTGTTACCCGTTGGTACAACGAGCGAGTTAAGGTTCTGGGAATTTCCGGAAAGGATTATCGAAAGCTTCTCTTTTTCCTCGACGGGAAAACTATTGCTTCGCATATCGCCCGGGCTATCAACACCCACGAGAACAATTCCGAGTTCATCCGGCCGGTGATGAATCACTACAATCCGTGGGGCAGCACTCGCTACGTTCACGGCATTACCAGCAAACAATGCTGGGAAACGAAAAAGTCTCATGTAGATTACGTTGTGCAAGACAGCGGTTGGGAAGGAAAGGCGGCAAAGGCTCTTGATGAGATGGATATCATTAGCTACGTAAAGAATAGCTTTCTTGAGTTTCGTATTCCGTACATCAAGGACGGCGAAGAGGCCCAATATTACCCGGACTTCATTATTCGAGTAAACGGTGCGGATGGAAAACCGAAGAACCTGATCCTTGAGGTGACCGGCTCGAACAAGAAGCACAAGGCCGAAAAGAAATGGTACACAGAGAACCGTTGGATTCCTGCAGTTAATGCCGTTCGTGAAAAGCATGGAATGGACGAATGGCACTACATTGAGATCCGGGATGATATCCGGGATTTTAAGAACGAATTGATCGGGAAGATCAGAGTTATGTGATCTTGATGACCAGCAACAAGGTACAAACAAATCATCGGTTTCTCGACGAAGCGGGCGACACGACCTTTTATGGAAAAGGAAAGATTCCCATAATTGGTTCGCCGGGCGTTTCAACTGTTTTCATACTCGGAATGGTCAAGTTCAAAGAGCCACTTGCCGAAGCGCGTAAGAAAGTCATCGCGGCTCGGGATGCGATCGTCGCTTCGCCTTATTTTCAGGGAATCCCGAGTATCCAGAAAAAGAAAGCCGCCGGCGGGTATCACTTTCACGCAACTGATGACCTGCCCGATGTGCGGAAGGAATTTTTCGATGTTATCAAGACCGTGGATTGTAGCTTTGAGGCCGTTGTCGGGCGAAAGATCTTGACACTCTATGAAAATAAGCATAACGGCAATGAGTCGGAATTCTACGCGGATCTTTTGTCCCACCTGCTTAAGAACAAAATGGCCAAAGACGACAAATTGGTCCTGAACATCGCCGAACGCGGGAAGACAACTAAGAATTCGATCCTTGAATTAGCAAGACAAAAAGCAGAGGCCAGATTCAATAAGAATCAGCCGACACGATCTGTGCGGGCCTCGATCCAGTTCAACGTCCAAAACCATCGAACTGAACCGCTTTTAGATATTGCGGATTATTTTTGCTGGTCCGTACAGCGGGTGTTCGAGCGGGGAGAAACTCGATTCTACGATTATTTGTTCGATCAGATATCTCTTGTCGTTGATCTGTATGACAGTGAAAGGTATGAAGGGAATCAGAACTACTACAAAAAGAAAAACCGCCTAACGGCGGCAAACAAAATGAGTCCGTAAGTGCACTGAGCCTGAGTACTCAGGCAACGACATGGAGTCGGAGTTCATGCACCACAGACTCGGATTCATTGTATAGCATTTGTAAAGCTATATTCAATCGTTGGGCATCAGTATGAGCAAAAAGATCGACAGCATAAAGCATAAGGAAGAAAAGCGGGCCTATATTCCGAGCAAGGAAGAGGCGGGGTTTGAGGATGCTAATCCGCATGTCAAGGCGGGGAAAAAGACGCTGGAGCTTCCTGTTAATCCGGTAGTAACGCGCGGGCAGGACCCCGAGTTGTTCTGGATGAACAAATATGGCAACGACGACCGCGAAGAGCTTCTTCGGGTTGATATTCGTTCGCTCTATCGCCACGAACACATTGCGCCGGAGATGCTGATCAGAAATCTTTACCGGATAGTCGAAGACAAAGAAAATCCGCAGCAGGATATCTTTGGCGAGATCCCGGACGACTTTCGCGAGATGATCGAACGTGACGATCTGGAAAAAGTAGCGGGATATTACGAGCACAATGACAAATGGAGAAACCGCCTGATACAGGGCGACAGCCATCTTGTAATGGCAAGCCTTCTTGAACGCGAAGGAATGGCGGGAAAGGTTCAGATGACCTATATGGACCCGCCCTACGGAATAAAATATGGTTCTAACTGGCAGATAAAGCTAAATAACCGAGACGTAAAAGATGGAAGCGATGATCATCTTACGGGAGAACCTGAGGTAATCAAGGCATTCCGTGACACATGGGAATTAGGAATCCATTCCTATCTCTCTTACATCCGTGACCGCCTGCTGATCGCCAAAGAACTCCTGACCGAAAGCGGAAGTTGTTTTGTCCAGATTTCGGATGAAAACGTGCATCTTGTTAGAAATGTGATGGATGAAGTTTTTGGAAGTGAGAATTTCGTAGCACAGATCAATTTCAAATCTACTAGCGCTCTTGGACAGAAAGGTCTAGCAAAAGTTTATGACTATTTGATTTGGTATGGGAAAAACGTTGAAGAACTAAAATTTCGACCACTCTTTAGAACGAGGGATATTGCCGACGACAAGGAATGGCGATTCATTGATGATGTTGACACCGAAATAGGATTCCGGAAAATCAACGATGAAGAATTCGCGGCGCTTCCGAACCATGACGGAGTTTTTAGACGGTCAAAATTGACATCATCGGGCTTCACGCCGAGCTGCACTTACGAGTTCGACCTTTACGGAACGCTTTGTAAACCATTCGGGCGCAAAAGCTGGGTCACTCATCATGATGGAATGAAGAATCTCATTAATAAAGACAGACTGTTTCTATTGAGTGGCAGTCCGTACTTTAAGCAATACTTCAATGACTTCCCAGTTATCAAGTTCGAGAATTCTTGGTCTGACCAACCTGCGGCCGAAGGTAGAGAATACGTTGTACAGACGGCGAGGAAGTTTGTAGAGCGCTGCCTTCTAATGTGTACTGATCCGGGCGATCTCGTTTTTGATCCAACGTGCGGAAGTGGAACCACCGCATTCGTTGCGGAGCAATTCGGACGACGCTGGATAACTACAGATACAAGCCGCATTGCATTAAACATTGCCAAGGCGCGGCTAATGACGGCAGTGTACCCTTTTTATAAACTATACGACGAAGAAAAGAAGGACATCAGACAGGGGTTTATATACAAGATCGTTCCGCACATTACTTTGAAATCTCTCGCGAACGACGAACCGCCCGCAACCGAGACGCTCTACGACAAACCGGAGATTGACAATAAAAGAATGCGCGTCAGCGGGCCGTTCACCGTTGAGACCTTGCAGAACTTTGAGCCGATGCTGCCCGAGGAGCTTGCCGAAGAAACTATGGTAAGCGGCGAGAGCTTTGAACAGATCATCAAAGACCATCTCCTCGCGACCGGCATCAAGAACGGCCGTAAAGATGAACAGGTGATGTTCTCTCGCGTCGAAATACTTTCCGGAGAACGCCTCCACGCCGAAGGTTTCTATATGAATGGGACCGGAGAAAAGAAAGCTTATTTCCACATCGGTCCGAAATTCGGAACTGTCAGCAAGAAAGCCGTCAACGAAGCCGTCCGCGAATGTCAGGCACGAGGTGATGCTCAATGGCTTGTCATTCTTGGTTTTAGCTTTGAAAGCGACATCGAAGGCGGCACACACACAACCTCGATGGGCAATTTCGAAGTTACCCGTGCCCGGATTCATGATGATCTATTGCAAGAAGGCCTGAAGAAGAAACCGGCCAAGTCCGCTGCTTCATTCGTAACGATCGGCGAGCCCGAAATAAAGCTCCACCGCGACGGCGACACCGCGACCGTCGAGATACAAGGCCTCGACATCTATGACCCGATCAAAGACGAAGTAAAGGCCCGCGATCTTCACGATATTGCCTACTGGATGGTGGACGACAATTACGATGGCTCGAATTTCATCGTCCGACAAGTTTTCTTCTGCGGCGGCGACAAGGACGAGTTCGCCAAATGGAAAAAAGGCCTCGACACTCTTGCAAAAGACAAAACCCGCAAGCGTGCCGAGAAGACCCTAAAGATAGAAATAGACGAAGAAGCCTTTGACCGGATCTACGGCCACAAGTCACATCCAATAAAGATAAAAACCCCCGGCCAAAAGATCGCCGTAAGAGTAATAAGCCAATACGGCGAAGAATCAACAAAGGTCCTATCAGTATAAAGACATGAATATAACTCCTAATAAGCTAACAATTGGTCAGCTTTTTGCGACTACAAATGAACGATTTGTAGTTCCCTCATATCAGCGACGCTACGCTTGGGGCCGATCACAGATTGGAGCCCTTTTTGATGATATCGATATGCTACGGGACGATGACGGGCACTTGTTCGGAATGATAATTCTTCATACCGACTATCACACCGGCGGCGTTAACAAGCCTGAGGTCGTAGATGGCCAGCAGAGACTGACTACGCTCACGATTCTTCTACGAGCGATCCGTGATAGGTTCAGCAAACTTAAAAATGAAGATAAAGTGCAGGAGCTAGATAAAATGCTCAGCTGCAGTGACCTTACCGGACAGAGAACACCCAAGCTTGAGCTCGGCGATCTCGACAACCCTGACCTCCTTCACCTTTTAGCCGGTGACTTTGCCTACACCTTTACTAATTCGAAGATCATCGGTGCATATCGCGACTTCGAGGAATGGCTTTCCGAATACGAACCCGAAGACCTTCTGAGATTTTATTTCAAGCTGACAAACGTCGCTGTGATTATCCGTCTTGACGTCGGAATGGCCCAAGACGCGTATAAGTTATTTGAAACGATCAACAATCGCGGACTTCGACTTTCGCCTACTGATATCATCAAGAACTTTCTTCTTGGTCACGCCGCGAAAATCGGGCCGGATGTTTTGGCTGACACTAAATCGCTATGGTCCGAGATAATCACAAACCTCGATGGCATCGATTCAAATGACTTTTTCCGACAGTACATGGAGTCGATCCTTCATGCCCGGCTGAGTCTCAATGAACTAGTACCTGAGATCAAGAAATATTACATGAAGCATATCGAGCACGCAGATATTCTCGGGGAATTCGACTATTATGCCTCTGAGCCGGTGTTCGAGGATCTGGACGAAGAAGATGACGACATCCAAGACCAAGACTGGTTAGAGGAAGGTCTCGAAGAATACGCTGAGGATGAAGACGACGGTAAAATGTCGCTTACAGAGTTTCTGGCGAAAATACGAACGACCTCGGCCGTGTATAGAAAGATCGCCCTTGAACGTTTCGACAATGTGAAGATAAACCGCCATATCGGCTACCTCAATCGCATCTTGTCGAAACCGACATACATCTTCCTGATGCATCTTTTACAAAGGGAGCTTCCGCCAAATACCGTCGTACAGGCATTAAAGGTTCTTCAAACGTTTATGCTGCGGCGTCATATTTGCGAATCGCGAACAAATCAGCATGACGCCATCTTTGCGACAATGATGTCCAAACTAGATGAGCCGGATATTGTAAGCGCGATCAAAGAACATTTAGCAGAACACCTCCCCAGCGATGATGATTTTAAGCTGAGCTTCCCTCGGCACAAATTCAAAGGCGTCTCGATTGAAAGAGCCAAATACGTACTCGAAATACTTGAGTACGAAAAAAGCGGAAACACCGGCGAACTGGTAGTCGCTAGCGCGAATGAAGTGCATCTTGAGCACATTATTCCACAGAAGATCACCACTCAAAAAAGCAAACAAATATTCGGCGACTGGGAAGAATATTTAGGCGAAGGCAGTTCTGCAAAACACAAAAAATACGTAAATCAAATCGGAAATATGACCCTGCTTGCGGAGGCTCTCAATATTCAAGCGTACAATAATCCCTTTGCTAAGAAGAAAGGGAGCTATCGAAAGTCGAACTTTCTGATCACTAAAGAACTAAGCGAACAGAATGACTTTAAGTTCTATCACGTTGACAAACGTGGTGACGAACTTGCGGCGTCCGCTGTTCGAATCTGGAGTTTTTGAGTGCGGCAGCGTCTTCTAAATGCCGAGGGCAACCACTTCTCTGACGACGAACAAAGTAGGTCATCGTGCAAAATTATAGGTGTCGATTGAAATATTGGCTCTTGCGGAATCACTACCTGCTGGTGGCGGGGGTTCTTGGTTTTGCTGCAATACTCTTCACGGTATTCTACCGCAGCCAATCGGACTGGCAGATATTGGTAACTGTTGTTGGGGGCTCGGTATCGCTGATTTATATCATCGAGAAACAACAGCTTGAAGAGGCACGGCTTTTCAAGGAACTATTCACCGAGTTCAATGCCCGCTACGATAAGTTGAACAACGACTTGATTCGCATACTGGACAAGAAGAACGAAAGGCTCTCCGATGCGGATAAAGGCGTTCTCTCGGACTATTTCAATCTGTGTGGCGAAGAATATCTGTTCTACCGAAATGGCTATGTTTACCCCGAGGTTTGGGAAAGCTGGTACAACGGAATGAGGACCTATGCCGACCATCCCGCGATCCTTGAGCACTGGGCGAAGGAACTGAAAAGCTCGTCGTACTACGGATTTGAGATCCCGGCGGAAGCAAAACCGCTACCTAAGAAAAAAGAAGAACCGCTCAATCCTTCACGCGGCCTTTACGATAATGCGGGCATGCCCTGGACAAACGCCGACCGAAAGCAACTTGAAGAGTTTTTCCGAAGAGGGCTCAGCGTTGATGAGATCGCCTTTGAAATGAAGCGCACCGACGGAGCAATTCGCTCTCAAATGGCTAAGCAAAAACTCATTTACCCAAAACCAGATCACGGTTATTAGGTGTTCGTTCGATTTTCTTTGCGCCTGTCTTTAGTCTGACTTTCGAACTATTTCTTCCCGAAAAGCCCCACACCTACTTAGCGAGTAAGGCTATCCAGGTAGTTCTTGCTGTCATTAACGTGCAGAGAAACCCACATCGGCTTGTGGTCTGAGAATTGATAAGTACGCCATTCTTTGAAATAGTCTGCAAGGTCGGCCGCTGATCGACCATTTGTAGTTTCCAACATTGCGGCACGGTAACGTTCGACATTCTCATCTGTCAGCGCGTAAGCGCTTTCGAAAAGCTCGAAAACTCCGCCGTTCGGCCGATTCCCGCTTGTGGAGTTGATGAATTCAACAACTTCGTCCTTTGCCTTAAAAGCGATCTGGTCGTAATATTTGTCGCCGCCGATGTTCGCAGGTTTTTTGATCGGTTCTGGAATAACGAACCCTTCGTCGGTCAGCTTTGTCATCGTTTCATGCTCCGGGTGAACGATATTGAAATCTCCGAGCAAGATCAGCGCTCGGTTCTGTCTAAGCGCTGTTTCGGACCGGCTGCCGAAATACTTTGCGACTCGCTCGATCTCCTCAATACGCTCCTGAAGTTTAGGGCCGGAAGCGGCACCATAATAGAGATGAACCGTGCAGATATCGAACTTGAACCAGTTGGATTGAAACGACGAGAGAAATGGACTTCTGCGAAACTGCTTTCCCGCTACAAGTTCCCTTTCATCGTCGTTTGGGTCCGGTACCTCGACTTTGCTTATTAGCATATCGGCAGGAAGAACGATCTCTCCGGCGATGTTCTTGAATTGAACCTTTCGGCGGTCGTAAACATAAAGCAATCGCTCGCCGTTCCCGCCGAGTTTAGGGTCGGTGACATCGGTTGCGATGTAACTCCAGCTTGGCCCAAGGATGTCCATTATGAACTCCCACTCTTCGATCTCGTTGACCTCTTGTATCGCCACAAAATCAAATCGTGAAATAACCTCCGCGATGTAGAAAAAACTCTCCACCATGCGGTCTCCAAACCCTCGGCGGTTGGTTTTTCCAAGATCGCGTATATTCCAGGTCGCAAGCAAAAGGCGGCTTTCGGCATCTTTTGAAGGGATGTCGCGATCAAGTTGCTCTCGTAGACTGACAAGAGTTTCAATTACAGGCCTGCGGGCTGAAACATCTCTAAATCGGCTGCGCAAAAGGTAATAGGACGGCATGGGTGTTTCCTCCTAGAAACTAGACAATGGGCTCCGTTAAGATCTGATCTGGGCGATCGGATAGTGCGATGATTCTCTTCCAGAACCGCAGATTAGTCAAGTTAATTTTTTCCTACTAATTGTCGAGTGTTACCTGGGCCTGCAAGCGGCGAAAAGAGCGCCCAAGTTTTTCCAAGAAAGCTCGAACTTGCCAGTCCAAGATTGCCAATGTCTAAAATCGTTGGGGCTTCATTCGTAGTTTCGGTCAGATTGATCGGATTTGGGCGGGAATGGGGCGAAATGGGCGTTTGGGAATGGGTTCTGAACATGTGGGAATGAATTATAGCTTTTTGGAAATGAATTCTAGCTTTGTAGGAATGAGTTATAGCTTTGTAGAAATGGATCTGAGCTTTGTAGAAATGAATTATAGCTTTGTGGGAATGAAATATAGCTCTTCAGAAATGAATCTGAGCTTTGTAGGAATGAATTATAGCTATTCAGAAATGATTCCTGGCTTTGTAGAAATGAAAGAAAGTTGTTGAAGATCGGTTCATAATTTTGACGGATCGTTTCCGGGCGTTTGGGTTTTGGCCACAGAGGACACGTTGTTAGGGACAAGGGATAAGGGACGAGGGGTGAGTTTCAAGGGGCGAGGGAGGAATTTCTAGTGACGAGGGAGGAATTTCTAGTGACGAGGGAGGAATTTCTAGTGACGAGGGATTAGGGACATTTTTTAGGGACGAGGGGTCAGGGACAAGGGGTGGGTTTCAAGGGGCGAGCGGAAAGTGAGGGGAAAAGAGGGTTGGGAGGTGAGAGATCGGAGGAAAATTTGGGGTGGTTTGAAAATTTTTTTTCGGGGGTTTTTGGGGTGATTTTGGGTTCGGATCTGGGACCGGTTTTTGAGTTTTGGGCAATGGGCGGGAAACACAATTTGTTGTATTAGTAATTTTTGGCGGGCTCAATTTATTGTGTTTGGGCACGAGAGGCGGGCGGGCAATTTCGGGCCCGTTTTTTCGTGCCCGGTTCGCGGTCGCGGCTGGCGATGAAGCGGCCGGGGACAAAAAAAAGTTGTTGACAGATTTTCGCGACTTGTGCAAATAATCGCATTGGGTCTGCCGGAGGCTCCCTATCTCCTGCCAGCGGCGACCGAAGTTCTCCTTCTGCCATCCGTTTCAGGTGATGTTGTCTCCTGCAGCTCCTAATAAAAAAAATAGGAGGAAATACCACCATGGCAAAGAAATTTTGGTGGCCTACATCACTCGCGGACCAGCTCGTGTTGGTCCAGAACTTTCAGAACAAGATAGACGGTTACGCCGTTCCTCTCGGGCTTACGCCCGCGCAGGTTTCGGCGGCACAGGACCTCTGCGACGGCTTCGTTACGGCCTTTACGTTTCACGAATCGGCCAAGACGACCATGCAATCGGTCACACAGTGGCGCGACGAAGTTTTCTACGGTACGCCTACGGGCGATCCGGCAGGAGCTCCGCCCGTGTTCGCTGTGGCCGGTGCTCCGGCGATCAGCCGGGGAGTTGTAACACAGCTTTTCGAACTCCGCGACCTGATAGTCGCCGCTCCCGGTTATACCGAAGCGATCGGCGAAGATCTGGGGATCGTCGGCGCCGAAAAAGCTGATGTTATTCCCGAATTGGTCGCTCCGGACCTCAAACCTTCGGTCGCATCGGGCTATACGGTAAATCTTAAGGGCAGTATGCAGGGAATGACCGGCATGCGGGTCGAATACCGACGCGCGGGCGGCGATTTCACGCCTGTTGCTTTTCTGACGAACCTTCCGGGCTCGGTCCAGATCTCTCCGGCGGCTCCCGGGCAACCGGAATCCGGCGAGATCAGGGCGGTATTCATCCGTAAGAATGCCGAGTTTGGCAATTGGTCGCCAAATTATCCCGTGACCGTCTCCTAAACCCCGACCTCACCTTCCATAAACCCTTTCCCAAGCGCAAAAGGCCACATTACACCCCCGATAATCCGCCTCCCATTTGCCGAAAGGCAGTTCCCGCAAGCGGTAGAGGTGTGTCTGTGGCCTAAATGTATTTTGTGAACTTGCGGCGGATCAATTGCCGCTTTCAGAATTGTCTTCTTCGGGGTCGAAGCGGCGTACGCGCGAGACGGGAATGAGTGCGTCGGTCGGGCTTTCGCTTCCGCGGCGGACGAACTCATCGGCATGGAGCCGGAGGTAGTCAAAGAAGCGTTCGAACTCCCGCTGCATGGCGTCCATCTTTTCCCGCATATTGAGGATGATCTCAACGCCCGCGAGGTTTACCCCGAGGTCGCGGGTCAAGGATAGGATCACCTCAAGGCGTTCCAGGTCGCTATCTTCAAAAAGGCGCGTGTTGCCCTCGGACCGCGAGGGCTTCAGCAGCCCCTCGCGCTCATACATCCGAAGCGTCTGCGGATGTATCTCGTACATCTCCGCCACGGCACTTATTGTGTATGTCTTGACGCGCTTCTTCATTGTTCTTAGAGTTGCGAAAGTTGCGACAGTTTCGAAGTTGCGAAGTTTCGAAGTTCCGAACCTTCAAAGTTACGATGTTTTCGAAAGTTTCCAGAGTTGCGAAGCTCTGTCCTTCAGTTACTTTCGCTTTGCTTCGGTTTCCCTGAGGTACTTTGCGAGGGCTAATGTCATCCTCGATACCTCTGCGATCGATCTGTACAAACCATCGAAATCCTCATCGCTAACGTAATCAAGCCCGCGAGCTATATGTAAATGGCTTTGAACCTCGTGTGCCGATCCGCGGGCTAAATTCAGAAAGTTCGCAAACTCTGTATTGCTCCTACGCCCATGGCCTTCGGCAATGTTTGCCATTATCGATACCGATGCCCTTCGTATCTGGTCTTTCAAGCCGAAGTCCTTTGCAAAGCTCCCATTCTCGGTAATCCGATAGACACGAAGTGTTACTTCGTATGCCTTCTGCCAGGCCTGTATCTCTTCAAAACCACCGAATGTCGCCATAAGTTACTGCTCAAACAAAACTTTGATCTAATTACTCCCGAAACCTCGCAACCATTCACAAATCTGCGAATTCGCAACGCCTCCCAACTTCGCAACTTCTCGCAACTTCGAAACTTCGCAACTATTCGAAACTCCCAACTCATTCAAGCCCCATTGCCTTCCTCGGATTTTCCGGGTTTAGCTTTTCAAATTGGCGGAGCAGCTCTTTTGTTTCTTCTGAGATGATCCGCGGCATGGATATTTTTACTTCTACGAACTGATCTCCGCGGAGGCTTGGATTCCTGAGCGACGGGAAACCTCTTTCGCGGAGCCGGAACTTTTGTCCCGATTCGGTTCCCGGCGGTATTTTTAGCTGCGCCTTTCCCTCAACCGTCGGGACCTCGATCTTGGTGCCAAGCGCCGCTTCCGCGATGGTGATCGGGACGGTGACGTAAACATTGTCGCCCTTGCGTGTCAGGAAAGGGTGTTTCCCGACGTTGGTGACGATAAAGAGGTCGCCGGGCTCGGCCCCGAGCCGCCCGCCGTGGCCCTTTTTAGGAATTCTTACCCGCGAGCCGGTATCAACTCCGGCCGGGATGCGGATCTTTACCTGCTCGGTCTTCGGAGTGGTTCCCTTGCCGTTGCAGAGCGAGCACGGAGTTCGGCGCCTTCCTGTTCCGGAGCAATCCGGGCAATCCTGGGCAAATTGAAGCCTTCCGCCGCTTTTTGTTACCTGTCCGGTGCCTTTGCAGGTCGGGCATTGGACGAGCGGGCCGCCCGTATCGCCCGCACCCTGACATCGGGAGCACTGCTCGCTGCGGTTGACGGTGATATTTGTCGTCAGGCCGGAAAATGCTTCCTCAAAGCTGAGCGCAAGAGGTATCTCGATATCGCGGCCTCGCTTTGGTATCGCCCGCGGAGGTTCGGGCTGTGGGCGGGCTCCTGCACCGCCTCCGCCAAAAAGATCTGAGAAGATATCGCGGAAACTCGAGCCGCCGCCGGAAGTAGAACCCTGCGAAAAATCGAACCCGGAGAAATCAAAACCCGGCGATGGCCCGCCACCGCCGGTTGCTCCGGATGCAAAGGGCGAATCGGCGTCGAGATTCTCATGGTAATAGCCAAAGCGGTCAAAGACCTTCCGCTTTTTCTCGTCCGAAAGAACGTCGTAGGCCTCCTGTACCTCCTTGAACTTTTCCTCGGCGACCTTGTCGTTCGGGTTCACGTCCGGATGAAACTTGCGCGCCAAGCGGCGATAAGATTTCTTGATCTCATCCGCTTTGGCATCCTTCTTTACGCCAAGGATCTGGTAATAGTCTTTCTTTGTGGCCATCTTTAGCTGCCGGACAAGTTTTGAGGGGCGGTGCGAGAGTTACATTTTTATTTGCAAACCGCTCGCCGCCGCCCCTCGCCTGGTGCCGAAGTCAATTAGTCCTTCTTTTCTTCTTCTACATCGACATATTCTGCGTCGATGACGTCTCCATCATCTGACGAAGCGGCCGAACCTGAATCGCCGTCCGCTCCGGCCGATGCCGAAGATGCCTGTTCGGCTCCGGCCTCTGGCTGAGATGCGGCTTGGCTGTAAAGGACCTCCGCGATCTTGTGCGAGGCAGTTTGCAGGCGTTCGAACGCACTGTTCATCGCGTCTGCATCGTCGCCGCCAAGTGCGGTCTTCGAATCGGAGATGGCGGTCTCGATCTCAGCCGCTGCGGCCGCATCAAGCTTGTCCTTATTCTCCGAGAAGCTTTTCTCGACACTGTAAACGAGGCCATCAAGCCGGTTGCGGGCTTCGATCGAAGCTTTCTTCTTCTCGTCCTCGCCAGCGTGCGATTCGGCGTCCTTCATCATCTTGTCGATCTCTTCCTTCGAGAGCCCGCTCGAGGCCGTGATCGTTATCTTCTGTTCGCGGCCGGTGCCGACGTCCTTTGCGGAGACGTTGACGATACCGTTGGCGTCGATATCAAAGGTAACTTCGACCTGCGGAACTCCGCGCGGTGCCGGCGGGATGCCGACAAGGTGAAACTTGCCGAGCGTCTTGTTGTCAGCCGCCATCGGGCGCTCGCCCTGCATAACGTGTACCTCGACCGATGTCTGGTTGTCCGACGCGGTCGAGAATATCTCGGACTTGCGGGTCGGGATGGTCGTGTTGCGCGGGATCATCTGCGTCATCACGCCACCGAGCGTTTCGATGCCGAGAGTTAGCGGCGTAACGTCAAGAAGAAGGATATCCGTCTTCTCACCGCCGAGGACTCCGGCCTGGACGGCCGCACCCAAAGCCACAACTTCATCCGGGTTTACGGACTTGTTCGGGTCCTTGCCAAAGAACTCTTTGACCATTTCCTGAACCTTCGGGATACGGGTTGAACCACCGACAAGGACGACCTCATCGATATCCTTTGCGGTAACGCCTGCATCCTTGATGGCCTGTTCGACCGGCGGCATAAGCCGCTTGAGGACGGGCTCAACGAGCGCCTCGAACTTGGCACGCG
>ERZ761602.2901-NODE-2901-length-25599-cov-5.806569_pt1 | contig 25599 bp, 15 predicted proteins | sample MGYA00512165_ERZ761602 | MGnify/ENA primary metagenome ERZ761602 (study PRJEB28899, sample SAMN02445085) | bioreactor sludge metagenome | biome: EBPR sludge; isolation source: Thorneside wastewater treatment plant | place: Australia: Brisbane, Thorneside...
CGCTGCTTGGCTTGATGTTGGTCGTCACCGGCTTTCTTCGTTGGCGAAAGCGGCGTTGGTGAGCTGACAAAGCTTGGAACGCTGGCATTTGGCAGAGCCGGAAGGCTTGTCGCCCCCATTTTCAGGCAGGCCGCTGCGATCCACGGGATGCAGCAAACTGCAAGTTCGCGAAATCCATCACCAACGGGAAAGCGGTGCCGAAGCGCTCGAAAAGCTCAAGCGCCTGATCAGTCTAACACATCAGATATCTGCGAAGGAAACACCATGAGAACTTCATTAATTGCTCTCGCAGCAACACTTGCTGCTGCTGCGCCTGCATTCGCCCAGAGCACAGACCAATCGACCGGCTGGACCCCCAGCGAAATTGTTGTCACGGCCCGCGAGGACGGCGGGTATGCCGCTGTCGACGCAGCAACGCTCCGCACGCCGGTCCCGATCCAACAAACGCCGCAATCGGTGCAGGTATTGAACCGCACGTTGATTGTGGAGCAGGACCTGACGACGCTGTCGGATGCGTTGCGCAACATATCGGGTGTTGTTCCGGCCCAACCTTCGGAGGCGGTACTGGTCAATCCGATAGTTCGGGGCTTCGAGTCTGAGATCTATCTCGATGGCCTTGCCCTTTATGGCGACACGGCTGCCTCCGATCCTTCGAGCCTGATCGGTGTCGAGCGGATCGAGGTCGCCAAAGGACCAACTTCACAGCTATTTGGCGGCGGCACTGGCGCACCGGTCGGCGGCCTGATCAATATGGTCAGTGCGCGGCCACAGGCCGATGCCTTTATCCGCGCGAGTTTCCGCACAGGCAGTTTCGGCACGATCCAGCCGTCAGTCGACATCAATCAGCCCCTGGGACCAAATGTGGCCATTCGTTTTGCCGGGGAATACCTCGACTCAACGGATGCCGTCGACGCCGTGACCAACGAGCGTCTGACCCTCGCGCCTTCGCTGCGGATCGGCTTTAGCGACACCAGTCTCGTTGTCGGAGCCAAGTACAACCGGTTCAAGCAGCTTGAATATTCGGGCATTCCCTTTGCTATGGCGGGTGCGCCGGGCGTGGATCCCTACCATTTCTCGGGTGCCAAAGATGCCCCCAAAACGGAAATCGAGAACCTGGCGCTTACCGCCGTGTTCACGCACCGCCTGTCGGACAAGGTCACAACCAAAGTTCAGGTTCGAAACTACCAGAGCAGGTTTGATGAATATGGCAGCTTTCCCTATCTCGCGTTCTATCCGCCGGCGGGCACAGTCTATCCGATCATCACCGGATATCTGCCCGTCAAGGTTGATGAATGGTCCTTTGATGGCAGTCTGACCGCGACCTTTTCAACCGGTAGCATCGATCACGTAGTTATTGCCGGTGCCCAATACGACTTCGTCGACTATGACGGGGCGATGGGGTTCAACTTCTTGCCCGTAGGTCTGCTCGACTATGCTGACCCGCACAGCGACGTCCCGTTCGGGCCAACTACCTTCGCGACCGACAAATTCGTCAACGACTACCGCACGCTCGGCTTTTATGCGCAGGATCAGATGACAATTGGCGGGCGCATCCATGTCCTCGCAGGCTTGCGCTTTAGCCGACTGGAGACCACCGAAAGCCTGAACGGCTTCTCCAGCTCGAGGCACAGCTTCACCCGGATTGATCCGCGTTTGGGTGTCACTATCGACATGGTGGAAGGCGTCTCGCTGTTTGCTGGCTATGCCACCGGTTCTCGCTTGTCTGTCTTCTTCAATCCGCTGGCGGTGCCGACCTCTCCCGAGACATCGGAGAGCCTTGAAGGCGGCTTCAAGTTTGGTCTCAAGCAACTCGGCCTGTCCGGGACAGTCGCGGTCTATCGCCAGCACCGCAACAATGTCCCCCTGACCGATCCTTTCTTCGTCACGCGGCAAGTGGGGCAGCAGCGCGCGCAAGGTTTGGAGGCTGACCTGATCTGGGAACCCAGCAAGAATTTCTCGTTACTTGCCAGCTATGCGTACACCGACGCCAAGGTCACGCGCGACCAGTTCACCCCTGCCAACATCGGCCAGCGCCTGTCACGAGTACCCGAGCATGGCGGGCGGATCGCTGTTCGCTATCGATTCACCGAAGGTCCACTTCGCGGCTTCGGCATCGGCACTGGTATGACTGCTGCCTCTGGATCCGAGGTGACCTTGCCGAACAGTGTCAAAACAAAGGGCTATACAGTCTTCGATGCTCAGGCCAGCTACGAAATGGGGCCGTTCCGGATCGGTGTTTCGGTGAGCAACATCTTCGACCGGACCTACTTCTCGCCATACCAGTACCTCGGGCAGCCTGTCGTCCGTCCCGGTGCTCCTCGTTCAGCCTTTGTGACGCTCGGCGTCAATTTCTGATTGGAGTTTGCCTCATGGAAACCAACCGTCGCGCCCTTTTAGAGGGTATCACTGGGGTCGCTCTGTTGGCACCCTTCTTAGCGGTCGAGAAGGCCATGGCAGCCCAAGCGGGAGCGGCGGAGGCCAGTCCTGCCGCTGCACCTGCTGCGTCTGGCCAGAGCGCCATGAATGACCAGCACATGGAAGCGATGAGCCGGGTCCTGGGTCCGGGCCTGTGGGGACAGGAGCAGGTCGCCATGGTGCTCTATCCCAAGTTCACCGCACTCGACCTCGTCGGCCCGCATTACTTCTTTGCGTGCATGTTCGGAGCCAAGGTTCATTTGGTCACCCCCGAGACAGACCTTTCGCCGGTGATGTCCGATCTCGGTCTGGCTATCACGCCGACCATGACAATGGCCGACACGCCCAAGGACCTTGATGTACTGTTCGTGCCCGGCGGCACTGAAGGCACGCTATCGGTCATGGGGAGGGCGGATACGATGGCATGGATCAAGGATCGTGCATCGCGCGCCAAGCACATCACCAGTGTCTGCACCGGATCCATGGTCCTGGCAAAAGCAGGCTTGCTTAAGGGAAAAAAGGCGACCTCGCACTGGGTGACGCGCGAGGTTCTTGCGGATTTTGGGGCGATTCCCACCAATGAGAGGGTCGTGCGTGACGGAAACATCCTGACCGGCGCGGGTGTATCGGCCGGTCTGGATTTTGCCATTGCCCTGGTCGAGCAACTGCGCGGCCGAGCCTACGCCGAAGCCTTGGTACTGCAGGGTGAATATGCACCTGAGCCCCCGATCAAGGGCGGTACGTTGGCAACAACTTCAGAGCCTGTTGGCCAAATGATGAGCGACATGTTTGCGCCAGTGGCCGAAATGTTCCGAGCCATGGCGAAGTGAACGACCCGCATTGAGCAGTCGGGGTTGTTTGTGTGTGCACGGTTGCCTTGAGCCTGGCCCCAAGGCTGACGGACCGATCGGCTCGGCTTCTTGAATTCGGCATTTACGGGCAATTGCTGGAGGGATTTGTGCGTGGTTCCTACTTGCCGGATCCGGGGAAGAAGCCGGCCTCGCACAGCATCATGCGCAGGCCCTGCGGGTCCTGCAGATAGCTGCGGCGCAGTTCGGCCAGGTGGGCCGGGCTCACGCCGGGTGCACCCGCGAGATTGCGCTTGAGGAACAGGTCGAGATACTCGCGTACCTCTGCCTCGTCGCGGAATGTACAGGGGCGCGTGCCGAGCAGCTGGCTGCTGCCCTGGTCATTCCTTTGGCCGGCGTCGCCTGAATCCGGTTCCGCCTCACCAGCACCGCCGGCCGCGCCGCTGGCGGCTTGATCGAGCATCCGCCCGATCATCGCCGCATCAAACCCCGCCCGTGCCGCTGCGATGAAGAAGTCGGTTGGCATGATCGCGGTCTTGTCTTTCGGCAATTCACCGTCAGCGCCGGCCTCGTCTTTGACAATACCCATCGAGAATTTGCCCGAGATCCGCCCGCGGAAGGCCCGATCGGGATTGTCGGAAGCCGCATCGAAGTTGGCGGCATAGGTGCCGATCAGCGATCCTTCGCTGTTTGATGTCAACATGACCTGGACCGCGTCGGTCTCCATGCTGACCGCTTCGGGCACGCCAAGAGAGGCATAGGGGCGATAGGCCGGATCGATCCATTCGGCCCGCACCCGGGCACCCGAGACTGCCCCAAGCGTTCCAGGTTCGACCCGCGGCAGAAGCAGGGTAATGATCAGGCGCGATTTCGTCGTAACCGTTGCCACGCGGGCTGCACGTGCCTGAAGCCCGGCGGTATCGACACTGGCCAGACCGGCCGCGCGCCCGTCGCTATCGCGCTGGATTTCCAACCCTGTCCCGGTCGATGACAAGGAGGCAATGCCGATCAATTCGACCAGATCGGCGTCCTGCACGATGCTGATCTCGATATCGTCGATCCCCCGCTCCACCGCCAGGGTCGGGGCCTGACGTCCGGTTGGGGGGGAGACTGATGAGGGTATCGTCACCATATGTCCGTTCTGGTTCGGCACTGGCAGGGGGTGATAGCTGCACTGGCCGTTGGCACTGCCCACCTGCACTGCGATATGGACCCGCAGCTTGAGCGGACGGCCCTGTTCCGGCCTCGGCGCAGAATTGATCAGGGTCAGCACCGTTTCACCTCGGGTCCGCCCCCGGAACAGCGGCCGCGCATCGACATTGATCCAGCGCCGTACCCGGCCCTGACCGGAACGGACGGGCTGCGAGAGATGATTGGCTAGAACCCCGCCACGCAGCCCGACATGGATATGATCGATCGCGTCAGCCGGGCCGTTCAGCGCCGTCACGGTGATCGTCACCATGGGGTAATCGTTCTCCAGAAGATCGGCTGTCATCCCCTCGATCGCCGGCACCTTGAAGCGCAAGGCGCGCGCCGCCAGCGGCGGGATCATCGCCGGTTCGTGGACGATGTCCTGTCCGGGTCCGATTTCCAACAGCGGTACCCCATCCATGAACAGTGCGCCCAGCCACTTGTCATGAGCCAGATAACCCTTGCGGCTCTTGGCGATCTGATCGGGCCATTCGACGAAGTGGGCAATGAATGCTGGGAACGACCGGTAGAGTCCCGTCGCGCCCCAGACCGGGTGCGGGTGCGTCCTGAGAAAGCGGTCGAGCAAGGTCAGTACCGGATCGATCCACCGCTTGTTAGCGGCCGCGCGGGCGCGGTCCTCACCGATCATGCGAAAGGACCGGAACGGCGCGAACATTTCGAAATCGCCTGGTACTGTCGGGGCTGGTCCGCGCGCGGCCTGGCCCGGCAGATAGGGTGCGACCTGGCCCTGCGGCAGCAGCGGCGCGGAAACCCGCCGGACGGGCGCCTCTTCCTGCATGAGGAAACGCCAGAAACTGCAGGTCAGATAAGTGGCGTTCTCGGTCCAGAATCTCTTGGCCCGTTCGGATTCCTTCTCGCCGTTGGCGCGCGTTTCCTCAGCGAGAAATTCCGGGATTCGCCCAGGCACCTCGCTTAGCGTCAGGGTCACGTCATATGGCCGCGCCCCGATATCCTTGAGGACATTGCGGATCCCCTTGGTATAGCTTTTGACCGGGTCATGGCCCAATTTGCGCAAGGCGAACTGGGCAATGGCATGAGTCGATCCTTCCCCGCACCACCCCATAACCTTGCCCCAGGTGGTCATGCCGGGAGCATACTGGTCGATCGCATGGATCATCTCGTGGGCCAGGGTCTGCTGCGGGGCCCAGGGATGGTCGTTGTGAGGGGGCTGGCGATAGACCCGCAGCATTGGTCCCGACATCATCAGGTGGACGCCATCGGGTACCTCTCGCTCGGTTGTATCAGGCTTTGTCTTCAGCTTTTCCGGGTCCGAAAGGAAAACTTCCCACTTGATCGCCTCATTTCGCAGCTTTCTGCCGATCCCGAATTCGTTCAGCGGATCGCCGGCCCCATGACCGGTCCCGCCCATGACGCCTTCGGGCGCATCGACATAGAAGATGTGAAAGGCGTTGCCATCGCCCAGCGGCAGCTTCGGGGTCCACAGGCCGCGGCCCTTGAAATAGGCCGATGCGGCCGAGAGCGATGCCTGGATCTCACCCCGCTCGGCCGCAGTCAGCGGAGCGGTCAGGCCCGGACGGCGATAAGGCAGGGCGCGCCCCCCGCCCCAGTACATCGGCACATCGTCATGCACCACCCACAGCGGACCGCCCTTGCGGCGCCAGTTCTCCTCGGCCAGCCGCTGATCCCAACGCAGGTTGCGCAGTTCCGTACTGCGATCGGCCCTGGCCGGGCCGCCCGGGAGCAAAGACAGCGCGCTGCCCGCCCCCAGCCAGCCCAGCATCCGGCGCCGCGTCAGTCGATCCAGGCCCATGACTGCCTCTCGCCTGGTCAATTGCCGAGGATGCGGCCGAGCGTGCCCCGGACTTTGCGATCGACAGCCTTGTCGACTTCGTCCTCGGCTGCGCGCTTGGCGGTGTTGCCGACCCGGCCAAGCCCGATACTGATGGCTGCCGAGCCTTGCCGTCCGCGCGAGCTCTCCGCGCCCTTCACTCCGGAAATGCAGCATTCCGATGTCGATGCCTGCGGAACCGGCGACTTGAGGAAACATTCGCCATAGGGGGTGCGGCCGGGCTCGACATAGGTCCAGGCCTTGCACTTGCGATCAGCATCGCAGCTGGCCTTGCAGGTCTGCCAGCCATTGCCCGGACCAGAATAGGCAATTTCGCGATAATCATTGCCGAACAGGTCGACCCGGTACATCGGTTGCCACGGCGGGGCTGCGGCAGCGGCCTTTGCGGCCTTGGCCTTGCCGGTGGGGGCGGCAACTGGCGTCGCAATCCCGGTAACCGCCGAAGGGCCAAGATAACGGGCCGAACTGATCGAGCCGCCGCGTTCACCCAGGGAAGGAACATCCCCCTCCACGATCTGGCAATCGGTCTGAAAACCGGCGTCCATGCATACTTCCCAGCGCCCGACTGCCCGCAAGGAATAGGCATAGTCGTTGGCCGTGCCGTCAAACCCGTCGCTGGCGGGAACTTCCTGGAAATTGGCCACGTCCTTGCTGACCGTCACGGCTTCGCCCTGGAGGGATTCCCCGCCGTAAAGGGTCAGGCTGCGCTGCGGAGCGGAACTTTGCGCCAGCAGGGCGGCGCTGGTGCCGCCGGCCACCAGGGCCAGGACAGCAAGGGCGGATAGCAAAAGCTTGGATCGGGTCATGACGGTCCTTCACATGGTGATGGCAGAATGGTCTGGCGAAGTGACTGATTTCACTCTGCCCTGACTTGAAAGGCCCGCGCGGCCTTGTCATACCCCGATCGGGGTATCGGCCGCATTCGGGATTTAACGTGACCAGCATGGACAGCGGCCACCAGCCGGATGACGCAGCGCGAAGCGATGTCGAACTCATCGGCCACAGCTATCGCGCGCTGATCGACGGATCGGCTTTCGACGACTTGATAGCAGCGTGGAACCGGCGGATCGGACAAGATGCCGCAGACGGCAAGCCGGCCCGGTTTGACGACAGCGTGCTGGCCCAGTTCTCGGAGATTGACCGGCTTGCCTCCAGCAAATGGGAAGTGGTGAACAGCGATCCGGTCGACGAACTGCTGTCGCGCTGTCTTTCAGCCGCTATGGCCCAGAATGCCGATGGCCGGGTGATTGCGATCAATCCGGCCGGGCGGGCGGAATTTGCCCTCGAAGTGGGCGATACCGATGCCGGAGACTGGCTCGCCCCGGCCCATGCCGGTGCCTTGCGCCAACTCCGCCAGGCAGCCAGGTCCGGCACAAATGCCGATCGCCGGGTGGTGGAGTGCACCGCAGCGGACGACAGCGCGCGGCTGCGCCTAGCCGAAGCGCGGCAGGTGGCGCTGCCGGGTTATCCGCAAGCGGTTACCCTGATCCGCTCGCTGGAATTCGAATGGCTGGAAGATACCACCGCGCTGGTCGAGCAGTCGTGGGGCCTGACCGAGGCCGAGGGGCAGATTGCCCGGCTGTTCTATCGGCATCGCTCGCTGGCCGAAGTCGCTCGGCTGCGCGGGGTTTCGGTCCAGACCGCCCAGACCCAGTTCAAGGCGGTCTTGGCCAAGTCCGGCTGTCAAGGCCAGGTGGAACTGATCCGGGTGCTGACTGCGCTGTGCATCCAGTCCGGGATCGATGCCGCGCCCTATGAGGGCGAATGGATCAATCCCTATCGCAACGAAAAGAGGCTGATCCGGCCCGGTGGCCGGGTACTCGCCTATAGCATGGCCGGACCCAAGGACGGTCAGCCACTAATCTGGCTGCACGGGCCGAACCTGAATCATGCCCTGCCCCGGGCGGTCACGGACCGGCTGGACGAATTGCGGGTGCGCCTTATCGTGCCCAGCCGTCCGGGCTATGGGCATAGCGAGGTGGACCGATCGCTCTCGACCGAGGAGGACAACGTCACCGCCTTGCTTTCACTGGCGGAACAGCTTGAACTGAGCGACTGTCCGGCAATCGGGACGACCAGCGCCGGCAATATGCTGATCCTGGCCCGCGACCGGGCGCCGCATCGGTTCGGACGGCTCGGCTTGATCAGCAGCTTTGGCAAGATCGATGTGGTTGAAACCAGCCGTGTTACACCCAGCCACCGGGCCTTCTTCTATCTGTCGGTTTCGGCCCCCCGATTGCTTGGCTACCTGACCTCGCTGGGCCTGCGCATGGTACTGCGCCATGGTCCGGACTGGTACATTGAGCGGGCCTATGGATTCAATCCGCGCAATGTCGAAGCCCTGCGCAACGCCGAGACGCAGGCCCTGCTGCGCAGTGACACACAGTCGATGGTGCGGCAGAAGGGAGATGGCTTTGCCCGCGATCTGGCCTTGCCGTTCAGCGATCCGGACCCGGCGCTGCTGCGCGCCAATCGCGATGACATCTGGATATACGGCAGCGAAGACAGCCATCTGGCGCATCGCGACCGGGCCAACACCCGTCAGCTGCCCGAAAACCTGCAGACTGTGGTCGTACCCGGGGCAAGTGAATTGCTGGTTTATCAGCGGGCCGACGCGGTCTGTGATCTGATCGCGAAGTTGACTGAAACTCCAGCGGCAACAATTCATGCGAGAACTTGAGATGCCACAGGGCGCTCGCTTGACCGACCTGGGCAGCACGTTCGGATCGGATTTCGCAGGGAGCACAAACTGAGAGACTGCACCAGGGAAAACCTTGCAGCAACGCGATCAGTTACGGGTCTGGAATCTCGTCAGAATTTTCCTCGGGGTCATGCTGACTGAAGGTCGAAATGCATCATGACATCTGGGCATGTCTGCTCGCGCGATGCTTGCGCGCTTCACGCGCTTCTGGAAGGGCAATGCGCGCTCGGCATTGGGTGCAAGTTCCGCTTTTTTCGAGATTTTGCAGATCAGGGCCAGCGTCATGAGTAGGTTAGGGGGGCATTCGCCCGGTAATGCTTGCGTTTTTCCAATCTGTGTCGGCTTGAAGATCGAGTGCGCGGCAGCTAGCCTGATAGCGTTTCAAACTCGAAGTTACCTTTGCAGGCACTCCAAATTGGATCGGGTGACCAGGAATGTCGTATCATGACGAAGGTAAGAGTCTTGCGATGGGGAGCGACCGCAAGACAATCTTCATTGTCGACGATGATGAAGGCATGTGCCAATCGCTGGAATCCTTGCTGCGGTCTTTGGGGTACCAAGTTGAAACCTTCAGTTCAGCGCAAGGTTTCCTCAAGCGCGCAGAGGCAGGAATTTCGGGATGTTTGCTGCTCGATGTCCGCCTGCCAGAGGTGAGTGGCCTTGAGATCCAGCGCCGCCTTGCAGAAGCGCGATACGAGATTCCGGTTATCTTCCTGACCGGCCACGGCGATATTCAGATGGCCGTGTCGGCCATGAAGGCGGGGGCGGTCGAGTTTCTGCCAAAACCCTTTCGCGAGCAGCAGTTGATCGACGCCGTGGCAGGGGCAATGGAGCATGCCGCCAGAATAGAAGAAGAGGGTCGTGCCCAGGACGCATACCGCCGGGAGATCGCGAATTTGTCGCCCAAAGAGCGGGAGATTTTGGACGATCTTTCAGCAGGCCTTCAGATTAAGGAGATTGCCAGCAAGCATGCGCTGAGTGCCTCCACCGTTCGCGTCCACCGGCGAAACATCAGGTCGAAAGTACAGGTTGGAGGGCTGGGCAGATTGTTGGCGCTGCATAACCGATATGGCGCCCAAGCGTGACCAGGTTCGATCGTTATCTCGTTTTGTCGCAATCCGATTGGAGCGGGGTCTTCTCAAGTAAGAAGGTGACCGTTTCGGCCTATGTCTGCATAGCTATCGGCTACGCACTCTGGTTCTCAAACAGTGCGATAAGGCTGAGTGATTTTGAGTTTTCTTTTAGACTGGTTTATTCTGTAATAATTTTCTCAATTCTGACATTGATGCTTATTGGAATTTATAGGCATAATTTTTATTCTATTCCGTTATCTATGATAGGATTTAATATATCATACGTATTGGCGGTATTTCATCAATCATTTGTCATTTTAGATCACATTAATGTTGTTACGGTCTGCTATTCAATTCTTTATTTCTTGATAAATGCTATAGTTTTCAGATTGACAACTACCCTTATATTGAACTTTCTTGTATTCTTGTCGGTTGCAGTTTGTTCGATCGCGCCGCAAATTTTGGGGAGTGGCTCGTCCCAGCCCCTGTTGTTCAATGCCGTCATTCTGAGTGGCTCCGCATTGGTGTTGCAGCATCTCGTGCTTACCGTCAGGGGCATGCTGATCGAGCAGCTTGGGGCAATAAAGCTGCAAGTCGCCGCGCTGGAAGCGGAGGTTGAAATTGAGAATGCGCGCCGCGAGGCCCGTGAAAAGACCGTGCGACTGAGCCGGATATCGGTGGTTGAAGCGCTGGGGGCGAGCATTGCCCACGAAATCAACCAACCGATTGCCGCGGCTTCGACCTATTGTCAGGCCCTGCGCAACTGGTCGGCGATCGAATGCCAGGATGCACCGGAAACCTTGCGCGCGCTTGCCGGAGTGGAAAGCAATGTCGAGCGAGCGGCACGTTTGGTCGACAACATTCGGCTTTTGACCACCAACAAGGACAGGCACTACGCTCAGGTCGACATACGCGAGTTGGTCAGGGACCAAATCGACCTGATGCAGGCTGAATTCGATCGGCGCGGGATCACGCTCCAGTATCAGCCTGAACCGGCCGAAACGGCTGCCTTTGTCTGTGCATCGGAAGTCGCTTTGGCGACGATCAACCTGTTGCGAAATGCGATGGAGGCATTTGACGATCCAATTCAGGGAGCAGTGGTAAAAGTCGTGTGCCGCCAGCCTAGTTCCGACTGGGTTGAGATTCTTGTGATTGACAATGGTCGAGGGCTCTCACCGGAAGGCATCCAAATGGCGTTCGGCGCCTTTCAGACAACCAAAGATGCTGGTGCGGGAATTGGCCTGTCGATTTGCCAGAAGGTGGCCGAGCATCATTCCGGCTCGGTTTCCCTGAGCGCAAACCCGGGTGGTGGGCTGAGCGCAACGCTGCGTTTGGCTGCCAAGGCCCCGCACGGATAAACGTTTCGTTTAGTTGGGCGTCATTTCGCTTAGTCCGGCGTACTTTTTGTCAATTGTTGGCGAAGATGACCTCTAGTAGTCTGAGCTTTGAAAAATCGGGTCCAGGAACTTACTGTGCAGCGCGAACGCAGCGAACGAGCACGTTTGGTTACCGACACTGTGCTGTCCGAGCACGGGAGGGCTGGTCCTGAGCGTGGCATTGAGGCTCGCCGAGATAAGCTGATCTGCGATCTCAGGCACATTTTGGCAGAGCTCGACGCGCTTGATTTTTCTCTTGCTGCCATTCACGTCGATTCCGCGATCTGCGCAATCCGCAGCAAGAAAGCCTGATCGGCCATTTGGCGGGATTCCCGTGGAGACGCGGAAGGTGGAAACCTGATCGCAGCCATACAGGGGGACTGGGGGGGCTTCGGGCCTTTTCGTCACAGCCGCAGATTTGCGCTTCTTCTATCGTTTGACGGTTGCCTGGGCGTCCGAACCGGCTTGGCGCGGCGCATATCCCCTGGGCCCGCGGGTCCAAACACTCTCTGGTCCGGCACCGCACCAGGGGTTTACCTTTTCGGGAAGCCGCGCAGCTCCGGGTTCGGCAATCGGAATGTTTGCTGAGATGGGCGGAGGGGACTCAGCCGGCTCAGCGTCCGAGGCCTAGAAATCCGAATGTGTCGGCGTCAAACTTCATCCGGACGGTGGCATAGAGTCCCTTCTCGGTGTTGCGGGCGGCCGCGAAATCAGGGTCACGGAAGCCGGTCACATTGTAACCGACAATCAGCAACACGTCTTTGGCCGGAGAGAAGCCGATGCGCGGCCCGAAGGCATAGCTTGTGGTCTTGTCGTCGAGATTGGTTCGGACCGTGCCAGCGGCGCCGATTTCGAAGCGTTTGCCGAGCCCGATCCGCAGATCAAGGCCGCCGAGCAGCGTCGTGCCTTTGAGGTCGAAACCTTCATAGCGATCGAAGTTGTGGCGGACCGCTCCGAAGAATGCCACTTCGCTGCGCTGGACGAAGGCTCCATTGGCCTCGCCGCGCGGCGACCAGTTGCCCGAGACGCTGGCGATGACCCGATCGGAGCGGCCATTGCCGGTAATCGTCAGCGCACCTCGACCGGCAGGTCCGGTTTCTCCTTCGACCGCGCCGCGGACCACGTCGCTGCGGAACTGGACCTTGGTCAGGAGTGCGAAGTTGGAGTTTGCCGGGCGATGGGCGAGGGCAACCGCGCCGTCGAACACTTCGCTGGACGCGCCGGCGGGGGTCACTGCGCGGGTCCAGGTTACCCCGCTACCCAGCATCGAGCCTCCGCCGAGCTGACGGATCGCGCCGAACGTCATGCCCTTGCGCTCGGCCTGCTCCCCATCGCGCCATTCGCCGCGCAGGGTCGCCGACCAGCGCCCGTCACGCCAGGTGCCGCCAAGGGTTACGGCGGTGAAGTCTTCGGCAATCGCCCCGTTGTCGCCAAGCGTGCCGCCGCTGGCCGGTGGCTGCAACGGATTGACCAGGCGCGCCGGATCGAAGCCCGAGAGCGTCCGGTTGGAATCAAGCGTAGCATCGAGCGTGAGAGTCTTGCTGACAGGGATCGACTGGGCAAGGCCAAAGGCTGCGAACGAACGTTTGCCGAACTCGGCAATGTGCTGCTGGCCCAGACCGCCTGAGATCCGCGCGCCGGACCAGGGCGTAATCTCGACCCCCGCGCGAGCGGTGCGCGCGTCAATCCCTTCGCCTTTGGCAATTTCATAAGTGCCGACCAGTTTGATGTCGCTGGTCACAGCATAGCGTGCGGTCAGGCGGTGGCGTTCCGGCAGGTCAATCGCTGCGGCCTTGCCGAGCGCGATGCTGCTGCTGACCGAGAGCTCAAGCTTGTTGTTCAGCAGTCGCTGGGTCACGCCGCCTTCGACGACGGTCGATTCGGCCGTGCTGCCATCAGCGAGCCGGTCACGCATCAGGGCCAGCCCAATCCGCGCATCGGTGTTGCGGCTGCGCCAGGTGGCTCCGGCCTGGAGCGCAGTGCGGTGGCTGGTATCCTCAAGGCTGTTGTCGCGCCAACCGCTGAGGGTGAGAGCCAGAGCCTCGCTCAGACGGTAACGGGCATCGAGCCCGAACTTGCGGCGGCCCAGTTCCGCCCCGTTGGTTTGGCCGACGCCGAAAGAGCGTTCCGCATAACGCGCATAGGCCAGCAGATCGAGGCTGCCGTCATGATGCTCGGCCTCGAGCAGCCAGGCGACGGCCTCACGGCCTTCGCCGAAGCTGGTCGCGATTTCCGCGCGTGCTTCGGTATCGGCACCGAGCCTGGCCTTGACATCGAATGCGGCAAGATTGCGGCGCGCGGCATCACTGCCCCCGGTTTCCGAGATGGCCGTGATGCCGACCCGCAGTTTTCCATTGGCGCTTGTCAGGCTGGTGCGAAGTCCGGCATTGAGTGTGCCGCCTCGGGCCGTTTCATCGACCTCATAGCCGACAACAATGAACTGCGGATTGAGATCGGGATCGCGGCTCAGGATCGGTTCCTTGAAAGTGATGGTTCCCGAGAGCTGATCGATGTCGTAATCGACAAACCGGACCAAAGTGCGGCTCGAGACGATCACTTCCGAGCGGAAACGGTCGCGCACCTCGATGGTGACAGTCTCGCTTCCGGGAATAAGGGCCCGGCTCGAGAGGCGATAGGGGCCGGAAATGCCGCCGCCTTGGATCTCGTCGCGCCGGAAAGCCGAGCCGATCTTTGCCGCAAAGGCCGAAACCTGGAAACCCCCGCGCGAGAGTTCGGTCTTGAACCCGGTCGCAGTGCGCTGATAGCGGGCGAGCAAGGTCTGGTCGAAACCGGACTCGAAATCGCCATAAAGAGCATAAAAGCCCTTGCCTTCGAGCCGCAGGTAAAGGCTGTCGCGGGTCGCTGCATCGTGGCGGCGATCGGAAGTGTCGGCAAAGACGGTGTAATAGGCTCGCGGGTCGATGGCGCCGAGCAGCACTTGTTCATCGCGCTGGCGAGCGCTGTCATAAGCGGCGGTCAGCAGGAGCCCTTTTGCGATAGGGCCCTTGGCGTAGACGGCAATGCGTGCATGGTCGCCCAGATCGCTTGAAAAGCGGCCATTGCGGCCCATCGCGTCGGCCACGCTTTGCGCGCCGACCGATCCTTCGGCGAGGCCGACAACCGTCCAGGGTTGGTCGCCCGGTGCGATCCACAATTCCAGCTCCTGGCGGCGGCGTTGCTCACCATCGGCAAAAGTGAACTCGGCCCGCAATTTGCCGCTGGTCATGGTCGGTGCCAGTTCGACGTAGGCCATGCCGTCATCGCCCTTGACGATCCAGCGCGGGGCTGAACGGCCGAGGCCCGACAGCGCACGGCTTTGCATCGCATCGAGCGCTTCGGCGCTTTCGTAGGGCGCAGAGAGCGCGAGTTCGCCGCTTACGCCGGCGTGGATCGGCCGACCATTGCGATCGGTTATGCGCAGCGCGAGAACCGGCCGGGTCGTGCCATCGGCAACCAGACGGCTCTTGGCGGGAACCAGCTCGACACGTGCCGGCAGCGAGGCATAGTGTACCGTGCGGCGCAGATCTTCGACCACATTACCTTTTTTATTCAGAACTCTGGCAGACAATTCTGTCGTTTCACCTGAAAGGGGAATCCCGCGCCAGATCGAAATGGCAAAGCGTCCGCCTGGGGCCTGACGTGTTCCATCGAACGAAACCGGATCGACCGGCTTGCCATCGACGCGCAGTTCCAGTTTCTGATCGACCCGGTGGCGGATCACAACCCGGACCGCCGGTGCGCGCGGATTATGATCGATGGCCGGAAACAGGAAGTCGGTCGGCCCGTCGCCAAGGGCGATCCAATCGGTATCGCCCCCGGCTGCGCTGCGCTGGGCGGCCGCTTCACGTTCGGCGTCGGCCTTGGGATCGGCTAGCGCCGGAGCGGCAGCCGGCGCTATGGATCCAGCGGGGAGCACGGCGTGAAAATCGGCCACGAGGAGACTGCCGCCCTGACCGATCAGGAAACGCGAGCTGGGATTTCCGGCGCTGCGGCTCGAGCTGGTGCAATCGACGAAATTGCCGCCCTGCGGGAGAGTATGGGTCAAGGCCTGTGCCACGTGGCTACCGGGGAGCAGGCCTTCGAAGTGATAGCGGCCGTCGGCATCGGTTATGGCAAAGCTGCCATCCTCTAGCACGACGCGCACCCCGGGAATGCCGCGCTTCTCGCCGTCGAGGGAGCATCCGCCGTCAGTAATCCGACCGACCAGAGTGACCCGTGCCCCAAGATCTTCGCGAAGGATCCGGACCGTTGCACTGGCCTGGCCAGTCCGACCGACGCTGTCGGTGACCATTGCCCGGTTCTGGGCGGCACCTGCCGGCGCGCTCTCGCGGACGGTCATGGCATAGGTCACGGTGCGGGTTGCACCTGGGGCAATGTTGCCGAGCGACACGGTCAGGCTGCGCCCGTCCGGCGCGACCTGGACCGCGCCCGGCGCTGCAAGACCATCGACCCGCACGGTGTCCTTACGCAGGCGCAGGAGCGGGGAGGGCAGATCGACCAGGCTGACACCGGTCTTGGCGCGCAGCGTATCGGGATTGCGGACGGTGATCGTGTAGAACACGACGTCCCCCGGCAGGGCGGTAGGACGCGAGGCGGTCTTGGTCAGAGTCACACTGACGGGCGGACGATCGACGGGGACGTCAATTCGCACCGGCTCGGGACCGGTCAGAGAAAATGCCTGAGCATAAGATCCCGGGACAATCAGCAACGCATTGCCGTCCGGCCGGCGCAGCGGTGCAAGCTGAACAGGCGTGGCGGTTGATGGCGCGGTGTAGGGCGCAGGTGGAGTTACTATCAGGCGATATTGACCCAGCGGCGCCAGCGGGAAGCGATATTCACCCGGCTGCATAGCGTAGACATTGCCGGCACCGTCAGTGACGGGCTGGCCGGTCACTACCTCCGAGGGCCAGCGAGTCACACCGTCATCGGCAAATACGGTTGCCGGAGCACCAGTCACGGCATCGACCATGGTCACCCGCGCGCCGTTCACCGGCGTGCCATCTTCACTATCGAACACCAGGCCATAGGGATCGGCAAGTACTTCAACTTCAGCCGTGGCGACAGCATTCGCCGATCCGGCGAGCCAGCCTTCGATGGTGATGTGGTCGCCAGGATTGAGCGAAAGACGGCAATCCCCTTGAACAGGCTGCGGGGGAATGGCGCTGGTTGGAAGGGCGCCAACGAAAATCCCGCTGTCAGGCGCGGTTTCGTAAACGGTCAGTTGTTCACGGTCGCCCGATCGGGTTACGATTGTCACTGCCATGGCGTCGATGGCGTTGGAATCGCGATTGCCCTGCGGAGCGGAGATGCGGAAGATCAGCGTTTTGCCGATCTGGATGCTGTCGGCAGGCTCGACAGTCCCGGACAGAACTGAGCCCGAGCCCATGCCGGGTATAGCAACCGGTGATCCGCCACAGAGGGGCGCGGCAAAGCTCATTGCAGGCCCATTGCCGGCCGGAACGAAAGTGTTGATGATTACTGGATCGTTCCGGCGATCGAAGGCAACCGTATTGGACAGGGTCGAATGGCTCTTACCCTGCTCGGTCCAGGTTGCCGTGGCAGTATTAGTAATGGTCTGGGCCTGGGCGATCGGCACACCAAGCAGCAGCGCTGCCAGCAGCGCAGTCAAACACGCTTGAATGTAGCGGAGGTTGCCCATCGACCCTTGGGATTCTGCAGCTGAGGCGGCACAGCTGGAAACTGTGCCGCCCGCGCTTTCATCAATCGATCGTTGCGCGGAAGCGCAGCGTCTTGGTTTCGGTGGCAGCAATGCTGCTGAGCGTTCCGGTGACAGTGCTCGTGCCGCTGTCATAGCTGCCGCCGGCCGAGCCATTGGCATCGCACTCACCGCTGGTCACCGACCCGTCGACGAAGATCCCGTAGGTGGAATCGTACGTCACGGTTGCTGGCAGGGGGTCAGAGATGGCAACGCTGCTTGCCGTGGCGCTGCCGGCAGCATTGGCGACCGAGATGCAGTACTCGATCGTCGCGCCCGGGATTGCCTTGGGATTGGTAGTGCCGTTGACCGGGTCGCTGATCACCTTGCTGCGCTTGACGACGGTCAGAGCTGCGGCGAGCACCGAGTAGTCATCGCGGGCCGAATGAGCGCCGTCACCCAGTGAATCGTCGGACCCGGCGGCATCGGCAAAGACGGTGTCGACAAACATGGCATCGACTTCGTTGGCCGAGCCGGTGTTGGTCTCGCTAAGCGCTGCACCCTGCGAACCGGCGCCACCGCCTTCGCGGCCAGTGGCCGTCAGAGAAACGGTCGCCACCGAGCCCGTGGTCAGGCTGAGGGGAACGTCTGTGACAACGAAAATCGTCCGATTGAGATCGGGGCCGAGCTCATCGATGTAGGTTACTTCCTGATCGACTCCGTCATCGTAGTCACCATCGTTATTGGTATCGATGTAGATCTTGACGTTGGTGACATCGAAGCTGTCGGTGCCGCCATGAGCACCGGCGCCGCCGCTGAGCTGCCCAGCGGTGAGGGCGAAGTCGAGGGTGGCGTTCGAGTTGTTGGTCACCGTGAAAGTGGTGACCTGCTTAGTTGCACCCGGCGAAACCTGAGTGGCCGAACTACCGACTTCGGCAACCGTCATGCTGACCTTGCGGTCAACCGCGAAGCTGTTCGAAGCCCCGGTCGCGGTCTGCGACACCCCACCGACCTGATAGTTCACCGTCACCGTGTTGGTGATCGTGGTGCCCGCTGCAGTACCATCGGCCAGAGCGGGGTTTGCGACCAGGACGGCAAGTGCAGCAGCACCGACCGTCCCAAGCAGTCTGCTATACTTGTTCATCGTTTCTTCCTTCATCTTAGCAATTGGCCGGAGTTGGTTCCGCCCGCCGGCCGGAGCGGTAAAGCCGCCTGTCAGCGGACGATTGCGTTGTAGGTAACCTTGCCTTCAGCTCCGGGCGCCACTTCCGGGAGGACCCAGCGCACGTGAGTGACATCACCAGCAACGGCCGGGCGCGTGGCGCCATCACCGTTGCTGACACTGAGGCTGGCAAGTTTGCCCCAGGTCTTGCCACCATCGACCGAGACCGAGTGCGCCTCGGCGCCCTCGGGCGCGAGCATCACCCCGTTCGGGATCGGGTTGGTGACAATGAAGTTGCGGACCGTCTCGGACCCATTGTTGCGATAGCTGGTCGAAAAGATCAGGCGGTCCCCCGGGACGACCACTTTCGGCTCGGACAGAACCTGCCTTTCTTTCCCGTTTTCAACGACAAGCTTGCTGACTTTAACGTCACCTTTGAGCTCGATCGGCTGAGCGGTCTGGGCCGTCGCCATAGTCGGGCTCAGCGCGAGGAGCGCTGCGCTGGCCAGGGCTGCCATCCAGTTGGACTTCATCTCGCTTCTCCTCAATTGATCTTCACGTTGAACGTCACGACTTTGGTCGTTCCGCCTGCAACGGTGCCGAGTTCAACGGCAATGCCGCTGGTCGACGCCGTGCCAGCATCGCTGTCGCTCGCATCGGTAAGGCTGGTGCCGTCGAGCTTGAGTGTGCCCGCCTCGTAGGCGGTCCCGCTCGGGATAGCGTCGGTGATGCGCAGGTCCTGGGCCTGGCCGGACCCGCTCACGGTTGCGGTCAGGGTATAGGTAACCACAGCACCCGGAACCGGCTGGGTCCCGCCGAACGGGTCGGCGATCGACGCGGCCTTGGCGAGGGTCACGCTGGCCAGCGTTGCCAGCAGAGTGTCGAGATCGGATGCGCTGGCACCCGAAGCTCCAACGACCGCATCGCCGCCGCCTTCGCCCTGACCAGAGAATGTGGTTCCCGGCGCCCCGGTGCCAGTTGCAGCAGCGGCCGTCAGGCGCACCTGACTGCTCTGCCCATCGGTCACGCCGGCCGGCAGATCGACGATCACGAAGATCCTCAGCGAAGAATCAGCCGCGATGGCCGGCGTCGCTGATCCAGCCGGGAGAACCAGGTCGACGCCTGGCTCGTAAATCCCGTTGTCATTGGTATCGACCACGAGTTGCTGGACCGTGACGGTGTAGTCGTTGCCAGCCACTGCCGGATCGGCGGTGAGTTCGAAAGCCTCGGAGCCATTGCCGGTGTTGGTGATCGAGTAGGCAAGCACAACGTTGGTCGCCCCTGCAGTGACAGTGGTATTGGTCAGGCCGGCCACGGCAACGTCGAGAAGTTCGTCGACTTTGACAGTGACGGTGTTCGACTGGATCGTGGTTGTGGCCGGACCCGAACCGTAGGTTGCGGTTGCGGTGTTCTCGATCATCGTGCCGGCTGCGACCCCTGCCGCGTGCGCAGGGCTGGCCATCGCGGCAACGGCGAGGCAAATTCCTAAGGCCGAATGGGCTCTGAAAAGGGCGGGGTTTGAGTATTTCATACGCGTAATGGTAACCTCGCTTGGTAAACAAATCGGTAAGGGTGCCGTGAATTTGTGGGGTCAGTTCAGAGTCCCGCGAAACTTGATTGCAAAGCTCGCCGAGGCTCCGAGACTGGAGGCCGTAGCGGTCAGCGTTCCGGCTGAAATGCTGGCCCCAAAAGGATCGTTTTCGTCGGCGCCGGTTGCGTTTTCGTCTTCAATTGTGGTTGCCGACGCGCAGTTCGTTCCGCTGGTCAGACTACCCGCAAGGTAGGTGAAGTTTGCTGGCAAGACGTCGGTTGCAGTGACACTGGTGGCGGTTGCCGATCCGGTGTTGGTGAGCAGAATGCAGTATTCGATCAGCGCGCCGGGAATAGCCTTGGGATAGCTGCCGCCATTGACCGGATCAGACAGGACCGTGCTGAGCTTGGTGGCGCTGATCGTACCGACGGGCCGGCAGAAGGTGATATCATGCAGGGTAACGGCCTGCTGGCCCGGATTGGCAGGTGCGAGGCCATGATTGCCATACTGGATGACGATGGTGTCGATCGGATCGTTGAATGTGACCACGACATTGCCATTGGCCTCAGAATCTGCAGAAAGAGCATCCCCGAAGGCACTGTTTCCACTTACATAATTTGATATCCCATTGGTCAGAACCGGCGTCACGAGCACGCCGTTGTAATAGCCGCTCACCGTTACCCGGTCGGCAAATTGCCCGGCGAAGTAGTCGACGTCGAAAATGGTGAACTGAGCCTTGGGGACCGCGGTGCCCAGCGTAATCGTGGTATCGACCGTCTGGCTGGTGCTGGCGAGATCGACCAGCTGCATGAGCGAGGATTGCGCGGGAGCAAGTCCGCCGGTCACCACTGATTGACGCGTCGGCGACTGGCCGCCGTAAGTTGCGTTGCTGAGGAAGGTGCCGGGATTGGCGATCGTGAAAGCGACCTGGCCAATACCTGGCAAATTGTAGCTGTTCGAAGTGCTGCCGGCGCTCCAGCTCTGAGCATCCCAGTCGAAAACGATCGTACCTGCCGTGCAGGTCAGGATGGGTGCGGTTCCAGCGCTTCTGCTGCCGGTCGCCGTGATACTGGTGCTGGCCTGATCGTCTTCGCCGGAAATCCCGTTGTTCGGGGTCGAGTCGATGTCGGCGATCGACGACCCGATGATTTCGCCTGTGAGCGATATCCCGGTGCCATTTGCGGCAAGAACGGTCGCGCTTATTGTCAGGGCGGCGTTCTGGCCTGGCGCAAGGGTCCCGACAGTCCAGTCGCCCGTCGCGGGGTTGTAAGTGCCTGATCCCGAAGCGCTGACGAAGCTCAGGCCGGCAGGCAGGAGATTGCGTACAACTACTCCGCTCGCGGCGTTGGGCGAGGAGGGCGCATTGGCGACGGTCATGGTGATCGAAATGTTCGAGCCGCTGACCGGAGCGGTATTGCTAACCGACATTGCCAGCGAGAGATCGGCAAAGTTGCTGATCACGGCCTGGGTCAGGTAGAGATCGGCTTGGAAGAAAGTCCCGGAGTCCTGGGCGGCAGCATCGCAGATTTCTAGGCGCCAGGTTCCGGCTGCATTCTGTCCGTCGAAGGCGCTTAGCACGCTCGTCGGACGATAGCTCGCCGCGTAGGGCGGAACCACGGCGCTGGCAGTCGCCGTAGCATTGGCAGTGTAGCCCGAAATGCCGGCGCTTGCCTCGTCGTCGAAGGTCAGGTTGAAATTATCCGCATTTCCTCCAAGGCCGGTGGTGAGCTGGACTCGGGTTCCGCTTGGCGAGACCAGGAACATCTGCACGTCGGCTCGCCAGGTGTGAGCCATCAGGACGCCGATATTGACATCGCTTACGATAAAACTGCTGCCGACCGAAAAGGTCCGCGAGAACCTGCTCGTTTCAGGTGTGCAAGGTGTCGCCGTGTCGTTGATCGCGTTGTTCGCGCTGTCGGTCGTGTTGGTATAGCGGTTGACAGTCTGCGCCTGGGCCCGGCCTGGCAGGGCCGTGCCGGCAATCGCCATCAGGCACAGCAAGACCGCCAAGCGGAGCAAGGCCGCAATGAGGGATTGCTGAGCTTTGAGAACCCGGTCCATTGGTGCGGGATCTCATTTTCAGGTAAATTTCAGGTTAAGTATAAACCCGCAGGCGGCATAACCTGTTCAGATATATTCCGATTTGAGGTCGCAGGCGATGCCGGGTGGTGGCAAGATTGCGGCTTGTGTCGTGGGTTGGTCCGTCAGGGTAGGCGCGGTGAACCCAGTGCGAGGTGACGATCACCTAGGCATCTCGAAGTGACATTATATATACCAAGTAAAAAATTGAATTAAACGTATATTTTGCAATCTACCTTAGGGCCTGAAATCCGGTTCTTTCGGATCCTTTGTGTCTGCCGGTGTCCGGGGCTTGAAGTGAATATCCGCTGCGAATTGACCCGGTCTTTGATCGTTGGCCGGCTTGTCAGGCGCAGGGTCATGAGGCGATTGGGATGGCGTTGTTGCGTGTAATCGGGCTTTGGCAACTGCGCGGTGGCAAGGCCATCCGCGAGATTGAGAAGCGCGCAGTCTTGTTGTGCGATGCGATCTGCGAGTATTTGCTGGCGGGCTTGGTGGAGCGGTCGGCTAAGGTGCCAAAGCGCCTGAGCTGGCTTGGTTGCTTTGCGGGACTGATCGATCACCCGTGCTGCCCGACCGGCGTTCTGCATCAGCTGCGCAGAGGCGAAAGCTGCGGAAAAATGGTCGTTCGAGAAGTGAGAGTGCAAGGCGGCCTGCTACCAGCAGGCGATGCAGAATCAGATCGATCTCGGCTTGGACAGGGCCGGAGCCTCCGTTTACCTCGACATCGAGGAATTGCTTGCCACGCGCTTGCTGGTGCAAGGGAACAGCGGCTCGGGCAAATCCCATCTGCTCCGGCGCCTGATCGAGAAGAGCGCGGGGGTCGTCCAGCAGATCGTGATCGATCCGGAAGGGGACTTTGTCAGTCTGGCCGAGACATTTGGCCACGTGGTGATCGATGGCTCGGCCTACTCAGACACGGAAATAATGAGGCTCGCGGCCCGTGCCCGCGAGCACCGCGCGTCGGTCGTACTCGCGCTCGACAACCTCGAGGTTGAGGGTCAGATGCGCTGCGCCGCAACGTTCCTGGCGGCCTTGTTCGACGCTCCCGACCGGCATTGGTATCCGGCGTTGGTCATTGTCGACGAGGCGCAGATGTTTGCGCCGTCGGCCGCCGGGGACGTGAGCGATGATGTGCGCAAGGTTTCGCTTGCGGCGATGACGAACCTGATGTGCCGGGGTCGAAAGCGCGGCCTTGCCGGGGTAATCGCCACCCAGCGGCTAGCCAAGTTGGCTAAGAACGTTGCAGCAGAGGCCTCAAATTTCCTCATGGGGCGCACCTTTCTCGACATCGACATGGTCCGCGCGGCCGATTTGCTCGGCATGGAGCGGCGGCAGGCCGAGCAGATCAGGGACCTTGATCGCGGTGATTTTCTCGGCCTTGGCCCTGCCATAAGCCGCAGGCCGGTAGCGGTCAGGATTGGCGCAGTCCAGACGCGTGCGAAGTCGGCAGTAGCGGGATTGACCCCGCCGCCTCTCGCAGCCGGAGAAGACATGGCTGCGCTGTTGCATGCACCGCCAGTTGAACCGCCTGTTCAGCCAGATCTGTACAATGTCCCGGCGCCCGATGCGGCTACGGTCGCTGCGCTGCAGGAACGTATCACGGAACAGAAGTTCGCGCCGAAGTCATGCCCCGAGCTGGAGCTATCGTCCGAGGAGGCAGACGCGATCGTTCGGACTGTTCTGGGCGAAATGATCACAGAGGAGGGCTGCACCTATCTCCCGCCTGCCACTTTGTTTCAGGATTTCACCGTCCGTTGTCGCATGCATGGCCTGAAGAACCCCGGCATGGATGCCGCTGAGTTTCGTCGAATTTTCTCCAGGGCTTTGGCCGGACTGGACGAAGATTGGAGCGACGAGCGGGTGGGGCGCCTGCTCGCGCTTGCCGAAACTGTGCCGGAGGATCTCGTCACTATATTTTTGGCGATTGGGAAAGCAGTTATCGCAGGGGATCCATGTCCTGATGAGGAAACTCTCGCCATTCTTTACGGGACGCGATCCGTCGGCCGTGCCCGGAAGATGCTCGAACATCTCGAGCGAAGCGGGCTGATAGTGGTGCGCACTGATTTTACCGGACGCCGTTCTGTCGCAATACCTCAACTGGGCCTCACACAATCAACTGCCTAGGAGCAGGAACCAGTAAGCGTGACCGGTTACCTCAGAGTCGTTAGCGTTGATCGATAGTGCAAAACAGCCTCAGAGCCCTGATTGGCCTCTGGTTCTTATCCGCACCCAATCAGGCACCCGCGGCACTTCATTTCGATCGATACGGTCTGACTCAAAGGGCCACGCCGATTGGGCCGATCAATGCCTCCAGCTTGATGCCTTGTCTTGGTGCCCGGCAAGTTCAGCCTGCTCAAGATAGTTCGACCACCAATTCAACATCTCTCTGCGCTGAGGCAGGTAGCGAGCGGAGTTATAGGCTGCGCGCACGCCGCGCTGGACGTGAGCAAGTTGCAATTCAATCCAGTCAGGAGAAAACAATCCCGATTCGTTGAGTACTGTGCTGGCGAGGCCTCGGAAGCCATGCACCGTCGCCTTGCCACGCAGTCCAATGCGGTACATGATATCGAGCATGCGGTTCTCGCTGATTGTGCCTGTTCGACTGCTCGCAACCGGAAACAGAAAACGGCCGAGTCGATCATTGCCAGCTTGGCGATAAGGGTTGGCATCGCTTATCTGACGGAGCAAGGCAACAGCCTGAGGGGAGAGGGGCACCAGGTGCTCTGTCCGCATCTTCATCCGATCAGCTGGAATGCGCCAAAGCGGCTCGGTCGAATTGAGGCCTTCGATCTCGCTCCACTCAGCGAAGCGGGTCTCCTGAGTTCTCACCATGGTGTGGATCGTCCAGCGCAAGGCGAGATGGCTCATGGCCTCGCCCTGATCCATATTCAGGCGATTGAAGAACGCCGGCAGATCCCTGGCCTCGACTTTTGCCTGGTGCTTTACCGGTGGTGGCCTCATCATTGCTGGAGCAATGTCGCGGCTGGGGTCGCTCCGGCACTTGTTCATCGCAATCCCAAAGCGGAACACTTCGCTGCAGTAGTTTCTCACTCGATGGGCCATTTCAATCGAGCCGCGGGCCTGGATCTTGCGGAGCGAACTCAGCAGCATTGGCGGGTCTATCTCAGTCACTGCGACACTGCCAAGGTCAGGGAAAATGTCCTGTTTGAGTCTTCGCTCGATCACCGTGGCATATCGGGGAGACCACGCGCATCGGCGGGCTTCAATCCACTGCAAAGCAAGCTTCTCAAAAGAGTTCTCAGAAGCGGCTAGGGCAGCAAGCTTTTCAGCCTTGCGAATCGCGGCAGGATCCTTGCCGTCTACCAACATTTGCTTTGCCTCATCGCGCCATTTGCGCGCAGCAGCGAGCGTAACTAGCGGATAGGCCCCGCCCGCGAGCAATTTTTGCTTACCATTGAAGCGATAGGCGAGTCGCCAGAGCTTGCTGCCCTGCGGTGTGACCATGATAAACAAGCCTCCGCCGTCCGATTTCTTGATCGTGCGAGGGCCGGATTTCAGGGCGCGTATGGCTGTGTCAGTGAGCATTGTTGGTATCTCAAAGATACCTTAACACTTACCAAGGAAAATACCATCAAATTTTTGGGCTGGGATGAAACCACTCGCGATTTGCTGGCACTGCTGAGTGCGCGAAATCATCGAAAAACCAACAAAAAATCGATCAAAAAAACAACTTGACATTTCTTGAAATCGAGTTTTTGGTCGGGGAGACAGGATTCGAACCTGCGACCCTCTGCTCCCAAAGCAGATGCGC
>ERZ761602.2902-NODE-2902-length-25596-cov-6.412787_pt1 | contig 25596 bp, 37 predicted proteins | sample MGYA00512165_ERZ761602 | MGnify/ENA primary metagenome ERZ761602 (study PRJEB28899, sample SAMN02445085) | bioreactor sludge metagenome | biome: EBPR sludge; isolation source: Thorneside wastewater treatment plant | place: Australia: Brisbane, Thorneside...
CGCGCCAGCGGAATTCGAAGCGGGCTTTTGACAGCGCGTCGTCGCGGACCTTGGCGGCCGGGTGCCCCTTGGCAAGGTCCGCCGCGTGGGCGGCGAGCTTGTAGGTGACGACGCCGACCTTCACGTCATCGCGGTCCGGCAGGCCCAGGTGTTCCTTGGGCGTGACGTAGCAGAGCATCGCCGTGCCGTACCACCCGATCATCGCCGCGCCGATGCCGCTGGTGATGTGATCGTAGCCGGGGGCAATATCGGTGACGAGCGGCCCGAGGGTGTAGAACGGGGCTTCGCCGCAAGCCTCAAGCTGCTTGTCCATGTTCTCCTTGATCTTGTGCATCGGCACGTGGCCGGGGCCTTCGATCATCACCTGCACGTCCTGTTCCCACGCGCGCTTGGTCAGTTCGCCCAGGGTATAGAGCTCGGCAAACTGGGCTTCGTCGTTCGCGTCGGCGATCGATCCGGGGCGCAGGCCATCGCCCAGCGAATAGGCGATGTCATAGGCCTTCATGATCTCGGTGATCTCGTCGAACCGTTCATAGAGGAACGATTCCTTGTGATGGGCCAGGCACCACTTGGCCATGATCGAGCCGCCGCGCGAGACGATGCCGGTGACGCGCCTGGCGGTCATCGGAATGTACGGCAGGCGCACCCCGGCGTGGATAGTGAAGTAATCCACGCCCTGTTCGGCCTGTTCGATCAGGGTATCGCGGAAAATCTCCCAGGTCAGTTCCTCGGCAATGCCGCCGACCTTTTCCAGCGCCTGATAGATCGGCACGGTGCCGATCGGCACGGGGCTGTTGCGCAGGATCCATTCGCGGGTGTCGTGAATGTTGCGGCCCGTGGACAGGTCCATCACCGTGTCCGCGCCCCAGCGGATCGACCAGACCATCTTCTCGACTTCGGATGCGACATCGCTGGCGACGGCCGAGTTGCCGATATTGGCGTTGATCTTGACCAGGAAGTTGCGGCCGATCGCCATCGGCTCGGATTCCGGGTGGTTGATGTTGCTGGGGATGATCGCGCGGCCCCTGGCCACTTCATCGCGGACGAATTCGGGCGTGACATAGTCCGGGATCGCCGCGCCGAAATCCTGCCCGTCGCGGATATATTCGCGCAGCATTTCGCGCCCGAGGTTTTCGCGGGTGGCGACATATTCCATCTCGGGCGTGATGATGCCGCGGCGGGCGTAATGCATCTGGCTGACGTTCATCCCCGGCTTGGCGCGCAGCACCTTGCGGCGGACGTTGGGGAATGCGGGGACGCCGCCCGAACGGTCCGGGCCGAGCTGGCCATTGTCCTCGGGCTTGACCTCGCGCTGGGTCACTTCCTCCACGTCGCCGCGGCTGCGGATCCACTCGCGGCGCAGTTCGGGCAGGCCCTCGGCGATGTCGATCACGGCGTTCGGATCGGTGTAGGGGCCGGAGGTGTCATAGACCCGCACCGGCGGCTCGCCGCTGGAGGGTTCCAGCTGAATCTCGCGCATGGCGACATTGAGCGGGCCGACGTGGATTTTCCTGCTGCCACGGATCGGGCCGGTGGTGACGCCGATTTCGAGCTTGCTGTTGATGTCGGCCATGCGAAACGCTCCTTCGGTGGACGGAGCAAGAGCGCAGGCTGCCCAATTGGTGCTTGGGGCCAACCACTCCCTCCGCCCGTGCTAACGGGTTCAGGTTCGACGGGTCGGAGGATGCGAACCCTCCCTCTCAGCCAAGCGGCTCCCCGGGGATGGCCGCAAGATAGGGGCAGGGGGCGCCGCTGGCAATGGCCGGGCGGTGCTATTTCAGCCGGGCGGTGCCGGGCGCGCGGAGCATGGCGGGGATGGGTAGTGTCCGGGGGGCGAGGCTCAGGGCATTGCGCAGCTCTGGTGTCGCCTTGCGGATGAATCCGGCCTTCTCATCCAGCGGTTTGGCGAGCCAGTCTTCGAGATCGGCTGGTGCCGTCGCCGCGCAAGGGCGTTCCACCCCGGCCGGTGCGGCCAGCCACAGGTAATAGGCCCGGGTCGCCGTGCCGATATCCTCGTTGATCAGATCGGCCTGCATCGTGTGGACCAGCACCACATCGTTGCGGCCCGGCTCCAGCAGGCCATTGACCGACAACCGGCCGTTGCGCGGCGTGCCCATCAGGGCGCCGGTCAGCAGCCGCGCCTTGGCACGAAAGCAGATCCGCAGGTTCGTCTCGTTGAACAGCCTGATGCCGAACAGCGATACAGGCGGCCGTCCGCGCGACGTGAAGGCACCGCGCGATTCCCACAAGCCCGACAGGAGCTCGCGGTCCTCCCAGCCTTCCGAGAAGAAGTAGACATTGTTGTAGACCATCGATTCGCTCAGGCCTTGCTGGCGGAACTGCTCGCGCAGCAGTTCGGTTGAGCGGTTGCGCGCCTCTGCCGCCGTGGCGGTGAGAGCGAGAAGACCAAAGCAAAGAGCGTGGATCGGGCGCATGGCAAAGTCCCCAAGATGCTGTGCGACCGGCAAATGATATCACCGCCGCGCCATTGCGCAACGGGCCCGGGCCGCGCAAAGCAGGGGCCTGCCGATGACCGTGCTTTACCGCCTTGCCGCCGATGCCGCCGCGATTGCCCGCCACTTTGGCGCGGCGGCGGGCAGCGATCCGTGGGGCGGGGGGACGGTTTCACCCGGCAGCTTTGCCCCGGTGCTGACCACGGGCCGGGAATTCGTCGCCGGGCCGCGGCAGGAGCGTCAGCCCTTGCGGATGGTGCCGCGGCTGTGGGGCGTGCCGCCGCCGCCCGCGGCCTTCGATGCGGCGCGCGGCGTGCTGAGCGTGCGCAATCCGGACAGTCCGTTCTGGATCGGCAACCTGCGCAACAGCGAGTTCCGCTGCCTGGTGCCGGCCTCTGCACTGATGGTCTGGGGGCGGGCCGATCCCGCCACGGGCAAGCGCCGCCAGCTGTGGCTTGCTCCGTCGGACCAGCCGCTGTTTGCGCTGGCGGGCGTGTGGAAGGACAGCGAAGTGCCCAGCTTCGCCCTGCTGACCACAGAAGCGAACGCGGTGTGGCGGCAGGCCGGGCACGATGCAATGCCGGTGATCCTGCCGCCCGATCCGGCGGCCTGGCAAAGCTGGCTGCGGGCGGAGTGGAAGCGGGCCGCAGACCTGCTGCAGCCCTATCCCTCCAGCCTGATCCGGGAAGTCTAGGCCAGCCGCTGCGCGCCCAGCACTGCCAGCACCAGCCCCATCAGGACTGTCGTCATCGCCCAGCCGCGGTGCATGTGGGTCAGGCTGCGCAGCCAGAACTGGCTGTAGATATCGACAAAGCCGAGGATCATCAGCGCTTCGACCATCATCGCCCCGCCCATCACCTTGAGCACGCAGGACATCAGGTCGGCCGGGACCCACGGGTTGGTGAGGTAGACCACCGCGCCGATCACCAGTTCCATCATTCCGCACAGGAACTGCAGCGCCGGGCTGCGTTCCACCTCGTTCAGCATCTCGCGCCAGATGCCCGGCTTGCGCAGGGCCCCCACCCCGGCAAACATCGCGGCCAGGCCCAGCAGCATGGCCGACCAGGCGGTGGCATCGATCGTATGACTTGGCATTGTTCCCTCCAGACCGAAAAGGTCTCCCCGACAATGTATTGTGTTATGCGGGCAGGATGACGGCAGGCACGGCACTTGTCCAGCAGCACTAGACATTAATCGCGCGATTAAACATACTCTCCGGCAAAGGCCCGCGAGCGGCCAAGGGAGAGTGACAGGCAATGGCCCAGAACAAGCCACTTCCGCGCGTCTGCATCATCGGTGCGGGCTGCAGCGGGTTCACCACGGCCAAGCGGCTGAAGGATTACGGCGTCCCGTTCGACGTGTTCGAAGCCTCCGACAACATCGGCGGGACCTGGTATTACAACAACCCCAACGGGATGAGCGCCTGTTACCAGAGCCTGCATATCGATACCTCGAAGTGGCGGCTGGCTTTCGAGGACTATCCGGTGCCGGAAGACTGGCCCGACTATCCGCACCATTCGCTGCTGCTGCAGTACTTCCACGATTACGTCGACCACTTCGGCCTGCGGGAGCATATCCGCTTCAACACCCGGGTCGAGAAGGCGGAGCGCAAGGCCGGGGGCGGCTGGACGATCACGCTCTCCACCGGCGAAGTGAAGGACTATGACGCACTGTGCGTGGCCAACGGCCACCACTGGGCGGCGCGCATTCCCGAATACCCCGGCAGCTTCAGCGGCGCGCAGATCCACAGCCACCAGTACCGCACCCCGTTCGAGCCGGTCGACTGCATCGGCAAGCGGGTGCTGGTGGTCGGCATGGGCAACAGCGCGATGGACGTGGCCAGCGAACTGTCGCAGCGGCCGATGGCGGCCAAGCTGTTCGTCTCGACCCGGCGCGGCGTGTGGATCTTTCCCAAGTACTATCGCGGCCAGCCGCTCGACAAAAACCCGGCCCCGGCCTGGATGCCCAAGGGGCTGCGCCAGTGGCTGGGCGCGCGGATGGTCAAGAAGCTGGTCGGCAGGATGAGCGACTATGGCCTGCCCGAACCGGAGATCGGCCCGTTCGAAAGCCACGGCACCGTTTCCGGTGAATTCCTGGTCCGGGCCGGATCGGGCGACATTGCGATGAAGCCGGGGATCGAGCGGCTCGACGGCGACGGGGTGGTCTTCACCGATGGCAGCCGAGAGCAGATCGACGTGATCGTCTGGGCTACCGGCTATGACATCAGCTTCCCGTTCTTTGACGAACCCGGCTTCAAGGCCGATGCCGATAACCGCCCGCCGCCGCTCTACAAGCGGATCATGAAGCCGGGGGTGCCGGACCTGTTCTACATGGGGCTGGCCCAGCCGCTGCCGACCCTGGTCAACTTTGCCGAACAGCAGAGCAAGCTGGTCGGGGCCTACCTGGCGGGACAATACCTGCCGCCGGATCCGGCCGAGATGGAGCGGGTGATCAAGGCGGACGAGGACTATTACACCGGGCACTATTACGCCGCCCGCCGCCACACCATCCAGCTCGATTTCGATCACTATGTCCGCGCGCTGAAGAAGGAGCTGGACAAGGGGGCGAAACGCGCCGCCGCGGCCGGCAATGCCCTGCCGGTTCCGGGCCGCCAGCTGGAGGAAGCAGCATGACCGCCCGCGCCCTGACCCCGGTCGATCTCAGCGATACCGCGCTCTATACCGAAGGCCGCTGGCGCGAGCCCTTCGCCCGGCTGCGCGCCGAAGCGCCGGTCAGCTGGCGCGAGGACAGCCCCTATGGCGGCTACTGGTCGGTCGTCACTCATGACCTGTGCCAGGCAGTGGAGCTGGACTGGGAAACCTATTCCTCGCAGACCGGCAACATCACCATCGCCGAAGGGGTGGCAGGCAGCGAGTTTCCCAACTTCATCGCGATGGACCCGCCGCGCCATACCGAGCAGCGCCGGGTGATCGCCGCCGCTTTCACGCCCAGCCAGATGCAGCACCGCGAACGCCAGGTGCGCGAACGGACCAAGGAGCTGTTCGATGCCCTGCCGGTGGGCGAAACGTTTGACTGGGTGGCCGAAGTCTCGATCCCGCTGACCATCGGCATGCTGGCGATCGTGCTCGACTTTCCGTGGGAAGAGCGGATGGACCTGCGCAAGTGGTCCGATATGGCCAGCAACGTCTCGCCCGAGGTGATGACCGAGGAATACTATCAGACCTTCTTTGCCGAGATGGGGCTGATGCTGGCCCGGTTCGACCAGTTGCTGGAGGCCCGCCGGGCGCAGGAGCCGGCCGACGATATTCTCAGCCGGATGGTCCATTCCGAAGCCATGGGCAACCTGACCCCGCTGGAAAAGATCGCCAATATCGCCCTGCTGATCGTCGGCGGGAACGATACCACCCGCAATTCGATGAGCGGGCTGGTCGAGGCGCTGCACCGCTATCCCGAAGCACGCACCGCCCTGAAGGCCGATCGTGCACTGATCCCCAATGCCTCACAGGAAATCGTCCGCTGGCAAAGCCCGGTCACCCACATGCGCCGCACCCTGACCCGCGATGCCGAACTGGGCGGACAGCAGCTGAAGGCCGGCGAAAAGATCGTGATGTGGTACCTCTCGGCCAACCGCGACGAGCGGATCTTTGCCGATGCCGAGCGGTTCGATCCGGCCCGCGAGAATGCGCGCCGCCACATCGGCTTTGGCCACGGCATCCACCGCTGCGTCGGGGCGCGGCTGGCCGAGATCCAGCTTGATACGGTGATCCGGGAATTGCTCGACCGCGGCCTGGTGGCAGAGCCGCAGGGCGCGCCGGTGCGGCTGGCCAGTCCGTTCCTGCACGGCATCACCAGCCTGCCGGTAAAGCTGGTGCGGGAATGACCGCCGCTTTCGAAACCCTGCTGGTCGAACAGGACGGCCCGATCCTGTGGGTGCGGCTCAATCGGCCCGAAGTGCTCAACGCCTATACCAACCAGATGGGCGCGGAACTGGTCCGGGCGATCGCGCGGGCCGATGCTGACGATAGCGTCAAGGTGGTGGTGCTGACCGGGACGGGCCGGGTGTTCTGCGCCGGGGCCGATGTCTCCGCCGGGGCCGGGGCTTTCGATACCGAGAGCGGCGAGGGCGCCAAGAACTTCGGCAGTTCGGGCGCGGGGCGCGAGAATTCCAACTTCGTCGGCGCGATGATGGACAGCGTGAAGCCGCTGCTGGTTGCGTTCAACGGATCGGCGGCCGGCGTGGGGCTGACCCTGACCCTGCCCTGCGATATCCGCATCGCGGCAGACAATGCGAAGTTCGGCTGCGTTTTCACCCGGCGCGGGCTGGTGCCCGAAGCGGGCTCGGCCTGGTTCCTGCCGCGGCTGGTCGGCCTCGCCACCGCGCTCAAGTGGTGCATGACCGGGGCGCTGGTCCCGGCGCAGGAAGCGCTTGGCGCCGGACTGGTCAGCGAACTGGTCCCCGCCGAAGGGCTGGAAGCCCGCGCGCGCGAACTCGCGCTGGAGATTGCCGCCAACTGCTCACCCGTTGCGCTCGCGCTGACCCGCCGGATGCTGTGGACCTTTTCGGCGCAGGACGGGCCGGAAGGGGCGCTTTCGGTCGATGCCGCGCTCAACATCGCGCTGGGCGCGAAGGGCGACGTGCATGAAGGCGTGGCGGCATTCCTTGAGAAACGCGCGCCCGCTTTCCCCTTGTCGGTCAGCGCCGACCTGCCGGATACGCCGTGGTATTTCCAGCGCACCTGATCCACTGGCGTGGATGCATTGTGAGGGGACAAGAGATATTGCAGTCCGGGGAATAGCGGGGAAATCCGGGGTGTCGTGGGGTAAAGCCACGGAAATCGGGCGTTCTGCGGTGCGGTTCGACTGCATTTCGCATGCATTCCAGTGTCTGCAGTGATGGTAAATTTAGACGGTGCTGGGACAAGAGTTCTTGCAGTGCCACAAAACGGCTAAAACGCCTCTTAGCCCCGGAAATCGGCACATCTTGACGCTTTGAGAGGTCGAAAAGAGGCCTCTCACGCCCTTCTAAGTGGGACGAACTGGGGCACTTAGCGCGCCCAGTTCGGAAAATCGGCACTTCGCGCACAGGATCGGCAGAAATCCGGCTTCTTAGGGCGCTCTGGACGGCGCAGTCCGCCAGCCTTACCCACTGAGAAGTGGGCGCGTTTTTCACGCTGTCAGATTGCCCGCTTGGGAGCCTTCTCAACGCGGCAGAGCCCTCGATCGACAATCCGGTACCTGGGAATTGATCTGACAATGCGCAGGGTGACGCGATCAATCTCATACTTGATGCCATCGTCGTTCTGGAAAAGGACCTGGTCGGCGGTGAACGTCGCTCTGAAGTTGAACGAGTTGCCATTGCTGGGAACAAAAACACCCGCTGACGCAGCCTGCTCGTCAAGCGTGACCTTTATTGGAACCGCCCCGGTATCGAAGGTGCAAGTCAGATAGGTAGGGGCGGCTAGCGCCGGAGTGGCGACGAACAGCATCCCCGTGGCGGATGCGATCTGCAGTGCTTTCCAATTCATGGTCACAACCTCTTAATGACAGCCACAACGCGGCCGAAGATATGGAGTTCGCCGTCATAGGCAACCTCGGGCGGGACCGAGGGGTTGTCTGACAGGATCTTCACGCTCCCATCGGGCATCGGCCGAAGGCGCTTGATCATGCCCGTTTGGCCATAGGCGATCGCCCAGTACAGATCGCCGAAGGTCGAGCCGACCTTGGAGCGATCGATGAGGATCACATCGCCATCGCTGATGGCGGGCTCCATCGAATTGCCGACGCCGCGGGTCCAGTAGAGCTGGTTTGGCGGGCTGCTCGTGATCGAGCGCAGCCAATCGCCAGGGAACTGCATCTTCTCGACCTGGTACTCGACAACCTCCTGATCCATGAAGGCTGCGCCCAGGCCAAAGTTGAGGTCAATAGAGGCCACTTCGACGATGCCCGGCTTCGGCTCTGTAGGCAGCCCTTTGTACGGAAGTCGATCTTCGCTTGTCCTGTTTGGTCGAGGAGCATCGCTTTCGCCGGTTAGGTATTCGGGCGTCGTCTTGAGGAAGCGGGCGATCTGATAGAGCTTCGCCGTGTCAGTCGTGGCGCCATTGACCATCTTGCTGATGGCCTGCGGGGTGACGCCGATCGCCGCAGCCAGAGCCGCCTGACTGGTGCGTGCTGCGTCAATGCGCTCCTTCAATCTTTGCCCGATGATCACCCGGCACCTTTCGCAACCTTGGTTGTCGCCTGAAAGACAAATCTAGTTGTTGACGAAATCAACCAGAGTTGTCATTGGTCGCAACCATGGTTGATTCAGGCACTCCATTCGACGCCCTCCAGGAGGCAGTCGACAAAGCAGGTTCGCAGGCCGCCATTGCGCGCGCATGCGGCGTGTCATCAACAGCGGTCTGGAAGTGGCTCCAGTTCTCTCGGCGCGTCCCTGCAGAGTACGTTCTGAAGGTGGAACGCCTGACCGGCGTAAGCCGCCATCGTCTTCGTCCAGATATCTATCCCGTCGAGGCCCGCCGCGCGCGGAGGGTGGCGGCATGAGCGCCAGCGAAATGCACTCTGAGGAGATCAAGGCAGAGCTCCGCAAGCGGTTTGGTACCGTGTTCGCCTTCGAGGATGCCGCCAATCTCCCGCGGAAGTCTGTCAGCGACTTCCTGCGCGGGCGGTCGAGCCGCCGCGTTCGGGATGCGATTCTGGCGGCAATCGATCTGCCAGCCGCGCAGCCGGAGCACCCGGAAGGTCGAGGCATGAGCGTGTCGCCCACCGAAGAGCAGCTTTTCGCGGCGCGCATCCTTGGCTTCCGCAAGGGGATGGAGAGCGCGCAACGCCTGTCACTCGTTGGCGGGGAAGTTGCCGACGAAGCGGATCAGGTCCGCGAGGCCCTGAAGGTGGTTCGCCGCCTGGGGCCTTCCGTCCTCGCGCAACAGGTTCGCCAGTTCGTCCGCGTGTTTTGCGGTGCTGTAGGCGCTGCCTGGCAGCAGCTTCTCGGTCGCGGCGATGTGAGCCTGGATCAGGTTGTCCAGGGCGTCGAGGCGGTCGGTCAGGGACGTGATCACGCAGCTTCTCCTTCGAATGGCTATGCCGATGACGAGGAAACTATCGCCCGGCGCATTCACGCGCACCGTCTAAGTGAGACCTCCAAATGAACACTCCCTCCACCTTCGGCGAGGCAGTGCTTCGCATCGCGCCTGCCGACATCCATATCCCTCAGCGGCTCGGTCTGTATTTTCCCGACAAGGCTGCTGCGCTTGGCCGGCTGATGGCAATTCACGGCCAGCGGACGCCGATCACGGTCCGTAAGTCCGCAAAGGGCATTGAGCAGCCCTGGACGCTGATCGTTGGCATGCACCGGCTCAACGGCGCGCTGATCGAAGAGTTGCCGTTTGTCTTCGCCCTGGAGCGCATCGGCGGCACCGCTGCTGATGCCCTGGACGAAGAGGCCAGCGAGAACCTTGACCGACGCGATCAGCCACCACTGGAGCGGGCAATCTTCATCCATGCCACCTGCGAAGCAGCCCGTGCGCGGCTTGGTGACGTCAAGCAGCATCAGCTGGCAGCAAAGGCCCGTTGGGCCAAATACAAGGCTGGCGAAATCAGGGTTGAGCAGGCTCTGCAGGAAGAGGCAGACGATGCGAGTGACACGATGTCACTCGCATACGGATGGGTCGAAACGGTGGCCGAAGCTTTTGGCCGCGACAAGCGAACGATCCATCGCGCGCTCTCCCTGTACAAGATGGTGATCGAGCCGTTTCCGGACTTGACCCAGGCGCTGTCCGATCACCCCGTTGTCGGCAACAACGCAGCCCAGCTGAAGGCGATCGCGGACATCAAGAGCGAAAAGCAGCGCCGCGCCGTGATTGAGCAGCTGCTCGGCAATCCGGACCTGAGCGCCGACGAGGCGCGTGTCGCGGTTGGCGTCGATCTGCCGAGTGGCCCGGCGCCATTGCCGCACATGAAGCACGTCAATGCGATCGCCGGTGGTCTTAGCCGGCTGTCGGCTACGCAGCAAAAGCAGAACCTCGACACCATCGTCGGTGCGCTGAAGAGCGACGAGGTCAAGCGCCAGCTGCGCGACCGGCTCAACGAGGAGCTGGGCGATGCGCGGTGACCTCTCCAGCGGCAAGAAGAAGAACCGGCACCCGCTCGACTGGTACGTCGAGGAGGGTTGGGAGTGGGAGCAGGTCGTTGCGCAGATCGGGCTGGAGCCTGAATTCGAGGCCGGCACCATCTGGGACCCGGCATGCGGGTATGGTCACTCGCTGAGCCGCCTGCAGGGTATTGGGTTCCGTGGCCGACTCTTCGCAAGCGATCTCGTCCGCAACCTTGCCTGGGAGGACTTCGGCCAAAGCGACTCCCTCCACTTCCAAATCGAGGACTTTCTTGAGGCCCGCCGACCTGGTGTTCCCTGCTCGATCTGGATGAACCCGCCTTACAGCTACAAACCGGGCATCCTTGAGGCATTCTGCCGGCAGGCGCTTGCGCTGGCGACGCACCGGGTCGTGGCGCTGGCCCCGCTCAAGTGGCTGGCGGGCGGCAAGAACCGCGGACCGTTCTTCCGCAAAGAGGCACCGCCTCAGCAGATCCTCTATTTCACGCAGCGGCCGTCGATGCCGCCGGGTGATCGCATCCACCTGATGGGCAAGCGCGCCTATCGTGGCGGCGCGATCGACTATGTCGCGGTGGTCTGGGACGTTCGCGCGCCCACTGCACCCGGTGAGACGCGCTCGATCTGGCTGCCCCGCCTGGGAGAAGCCGCATGAGCAATATCGTTCTCACCCCGCAGCAGCGCCGCCAGCTGGAGCTGCTTGGCAAGGGCCATCCGGTCATTGCCGCCTGGAGCCATCAGGCGCTGAGCGACATGTGGCATCTCGGCCTGGTCAACAAGCAGAACGCCTTCAACATCGAGGGCCGGTCCTCCGGCTCCTGCATCTGGACGATCGCGCCCGCCGGGCAGCGGTTGCTCGACAAGGCGGGGAGGTAAGCGGTGGCCCGCTACGCATCCGAAGCCGAACGCCTGCGCGCTCACCGCGAGGCCTTCACGCTGGCGCTGCAGCTTGGCTGCACCCCGCGCGAGGCCGAGCGCGAACTGCGGCGGCGCAAGCGCAAGCGGATGGATGCCTGCGGCACCCGCGCCCCGGCCGAACAGCCTGAGACCGAATCGATCGACGACATGACCGCGCTGCCGCTGGACGATTACCGTGCCTGGGGCAGCCCATGGATGATGAGGGACTGACCGATGAGCAACCTGCGTCCCGCTCCGATGTTCCTGCGCCCTTCGGTGGTGCGCCAGCTGATCAACGACACGCGCGAGATCCGCAAGGGCATGGCACAGTTGCAGCTGCTGCCGCTGCGCCTCGTCGATCAGCCCACGCAGCGCCCTGAGGCCGAGCCCGAGAGCGAGCTCGTAAGGTTTGACACCGAGCATGGCCCGGCGCTCAATGATGACGAAGCGAATCCTGTTGAAGCCGATGCAACCGGCGAAGACAGTGAGCCCGCTGCCGGAACAAGCACCCAGGCAGCGGAGTCCGAGCCAGTCCAGTCGCCGTTTACTTGCAACGGGGCGGCGCTGGATTGGCCGGACGCGCCCTTGCCCGAACATGCCGATCCGGATCTTGACCGGCCCGAGCCGACCCCGGCCGATGATGCCGGCGCGATCGCTTCCGAGCCTGCCCCGGTAAACGGCTTCGCGCTGATGCGCTCGCGGGCGACCTCAGCCCCAGCGGCTGTCGAAGCACGGCCCGTCGAGACGCTCCGCAATCTCGGCCGCCGCCGCGCGCCGCGCTCTGAAGTGACGCCAGCGGGCGGCCGCGCGGAAGTGATCCGGGCAGTGGCCAAGCAACTGCAGGCGCGGCAGGTTGCCAAGAACGTCGATTGGTCGCGGGTGGCTGATGCGCACCGCGCGAAGCCCCCGGCGAGCAAAGCCCGGCCTGCGCCAACCGTTCCCGCGCCGAGCCGCGATGCATGTCCGCGCTGCGGCATCCCCGGGTGGCGCGGCTGCGACCACTTTCTGCCATGCGAGGAAGACCTGCGTCCTCCGCCGTCGCCATCCGAGCGGCGCAAGGATTCGAGAATGCACCATCGCCACAAGGAGGGCGCATGAGCACCCGGCAGGCCCGCACGATCGAGATCCGGCTGGAGCTGCGGCTGCTGGATGCCGATGCCAAGAACGGTCGCTATCAGCTCGTCTCTGACGGCACGGTCTTTGCCCTGGCCCGCTGGAAAGAAGGCGAGTTCACCTATCCGGGCGGAGAGCCGATCGAGTTCCCCGTCACGCACTATCGGCCTGCGGGCCTGCTGGTGAAGCCGGAGAGCCGCGATGGCTAAGGCCAAGCCGCACCCCGATCAGTTCGGCTTCGACTTCGAGGCACCGCAGCCCGCGACGGCGCCGGCTGCGCTGGCCGGGCTGGAGCGCCAGATCTGCAGCGCGGTCGGGATGATCCTGAATTCCGATCCGCGCCCGCGCGAAGTGATCGCTGCGCTGATGAGCGTGCTGACCGGCGAAGAGATCAGCCGCGCCATGCTGGACGCCTATTCGAGCCCGGCGCGTGAGGGGCACAAGGTGGCGATGAGCCGATTCCTGGCGCTCGTCCAGGTGACCAACCGCCACGACGTGCTTGACCAGCTGCTGCGACCGATCGGCGCGGCAGTGCTGGTCGGCGAAGAAGTTCACACTGCGCGGGTCGGCCAGATCAGCGCGCAGATCGCCCGCCTGAATGAAGAGCTGCGCCGGCTGAAGTCGAGCGTGCCGCTGATCCGCGGGGGACCAACCGGATGATGCCTGCACAAGCCCTGATCAACCCCGAAGCGAACGACGAGAATGTCGCGCGTGAATGGTTTACCGCCGCCGAACTGGCGGACCTGGCCTTGCCAGGCATGCCGGCCGACAAGCGGAGCCTGAACCGCCGCGCCCGCGAGGAAAATTGGGCACTGCGCTGCGATTCGAGCGGTGAGGCACTGTCCCGCCCGCGCATCGGCCGCGGCGGCGGGACCGAGTTTCATATCTCGCTGCTGCCGGCCTCGGCCCGGCTTGAACTGGTGCGTCGAGGCATTGCGATCGACACCGGCGCGGCTGAAGCGCCTGCGAATCCATCTGAGAACGCCTGGCGGTGGTACGAGGCGCAGAGCGCGAAGACGAAGGCAGAGGCGCAGCGCCGCGCCAAGGTGATCGCCGAGATTGACGTCATGACGGATGCCGGCACCACGCGCACCACCGCGATCGCCGAAGTGTGCCGCAGTTACAAGCTGGCGAGCCGGACGGTCTGGAATTGGCTGCAGCTGGTTGAAGGTGTTCCTCCCGCCGATCGGCTGCCCGCGCTCGCCCCGCGCCGCCAGGGCGGTGGCCGGGAGGCCGAGATCGACCCGCTGCTGTGGAGCATCTTCAAGAGCGACTATCTGCGTCCGTCTGCGCCGACCTTGTCCAGCTGCTATGAACGGACCCGCGCCGTCGCGGCTGAAAGAGGGCTCTCAATGCCTTCTGAGAAGACCTTCAATCGCAGGCTCGAGCGTGAAGTTGATCCCCGCGTCGTGATGCTGCGCCGCAAGGGCGAAGAGGCACTGCGCCGATCGCTGCCTGCTCAGCGCCGGTCGGTTGAGAACCTCCACGCGCTGGAATGCGTCAACATCGACGGTCATAAGTTCGACGTCTTTGTGCGCCACCCGGTCAAGGGCGTGATCCGCCCGATGATGGTGGCGCTGCAGGACGTGGCCAGCAGCAAGATTGTCGCCTGGCGCATCGGTGAGGTCGAAAGCGCAGCACTTGCTCGCCTGGCCTTTGCCGATCTGTTCCGGAACTTCGGCATCCCGCGCGAATGCGTTCTGGACAATGGCCGAGGCTTTGCCAGCAAGTGGCTGACCGGCGGTGCGAAGACGCGGTTCCGCTTCAAGATCAAGGAAGAGGAGCCGACCGGGCTGCTGACTTCCCTGGGCATCAAGATCCACTGGGCGCTGCCTTATCGCGGCCAGTCAAAGCCGATCGAGCGGGCCTTCCGCGACCTTTGCGAGACCGTGGCCAAGCATCCAGCCATGGAAGGGGCCTATTGCGGCAACAGCCCGATGGCCAAGCCCGAGAACTACGGCAGCCGCGCCATCGAATGGGACGCCTTCCTGGCCCATGTCGATCGCGGAATCGCATCGCACAATGCCCGGCGCGGCCGACGCGGACGCAACTACAACGGCCGCAGCTTCGATGAGGTCTTTACCGAGAGCTATGCCACCGCGCCGATCGGTAAGGCCACACCGGAGCAGCTGCGGATGGCCCTGCTTGCGGCCGAGCAGAAGCGGGTCAACCGCCAGACCGGCGTGGTTGAGCTGTTCGGCAACCGCTACTGGTCGGACGGCTGTGGCCTGCTCCACGGCAAGCTTGTGACTGTCCGGTTCGATCCTGACAACCTGATGGAGGATATCCACCTCTACGGAGAGGACGGCCGCTACCTGACCAGCGCCCAGATCATCCAGGACACAGGCTTCCTTACGGCACAGTCTGCCAAGGATGCGGGCAAGCGGACGGCCGAATACAAGCGCCGCGTGCGGGAGGCCGAGGCGGCCGAGCAGCTGCTGGCTGCCGAAGAGGTCGCCCGCCTGCAGGCCGATGCCCCGGTGTTCGAAGTGCCGACGCCGCAAGTTGTGCGGCCGGTGCGGCACCGCGGCCAGACGGCCGCCGCCCTCAAGCTTGCCGATCCCGCGCCCATCCAGGCCGCAGAGGATCGAGCGAACCGGATTTTCGCCGCCTTGGACCGCGTCAGCGGGCTGAAGCTGGTGGAATAGAAAGGGCGCGCGGGGCCTGTCGCCAAACCTGTCCCGCACGCCCGCCTCACACTCGAGACGGAGACCCGATACCATGAATGATCCCGCAACACAGCCCATCGATGTCGAAGAGCAGCGCAAGTGGCTGATCGACTTCCGCACGCAGCAATCGCTGTCCTGGTCCGAAGTGTCGAAGCGGGTCGGTGTGCCCGCCGGCACGCTGAGCCAGTTCGGCGGTGAGAAAGGCTACAGCGGCGATGAAACGAAGCTGGCCCAGAAGGTCTATGCCTATCGCCAGCTGATCGCGGCCCAGGCCGCGCTGGCGGTCGATGCGCCCGAGGCACCGGGCTATTTCGAGACGCCGACGAGCCGCCAGCTGGGCCATACCCTGGCCATGGCGCAGCGCGGCCGGATCGTTGTCGCGGCCATGGGGCCCGGCCTCGGCAAAACCTTCACCGCCCGCCACTTCCAGTCGTGCTTCCCCAACGTGTTTCTCTGCACCATGACGCCTTCGACGGCCGGTGTGAACAACATGCAGGTGGAAGTACTGGAAGCGCTTGGCGAGCGCGACCCGGTCGGCACACCGCAGAAGCTGACCCGGCGCATCCGCCAGCGGGTGAAGGACCTGCGCAACCCGCTGCTGATCCTGGACGAGGCGCAGCACCTGTCGGAAAAGGCGCTGGAAGAGATCCGGGGCTGGAACGACGCCGAAGGCCTGGGCATCGCCCTGTTCGGGAACGAGGGCGTGCTGCAGCGGCTTGAGGGCGGCAACCGCCGCGCGGCCTTTGCCCAGCTGTTCAGCCGTGTGAGCCTGCGGGTGGTGCGATCGCTGCCGCTGCGGGGCGATATCGATGCCCTGGCCGAAGCCTGGAAGATCCAGGACGAGGATGCGCTCGCTTGCCTCCACAAGATCTGCATGACGCCGGGCGGCTTGCGCAGCGGATCGATGGCGCTGGAGCTGGCATGGATGCTGGCTTCGGCGGAGGGGCGCCGCCTGACTTCGGGCGATCTGCAGGATGCCTGGGCGCAGCTCTCGAACAGCCGGGTGCTGGGATGATCCGGCTGCGCGAGACCATCCGGGCACTGGCCCGCGACTACGCCGCCGAGTTCGGCCTGTCGCTGCGCCAAACGATCCACGACGCCATGCTGGGCACGCTGGCCTGCTTGGTGCTGTTCATCAATGCGGTGCTGATCATCGCGGCGTTGGGAGACGCGGCATGACGCTGGCCTGGAACCCGGAACTGCTGCGCGAGCGGCACCGCTTCTGCGGCGAGTTCGAGCAGCGCTGCCGGTCCTGCGGTCAGCCGGTGACGCGCCGTGGGATCTCGAGCGATATCGTGATCGGGGTGGCCGTGCGGGTCTTTGCCGTGACGGCAGACGATATCCGCTCGGAGCGTCGCCACGCCGACCTGGTCGAGGCCCGGGCGTTTGTCGTCTGGGCGCTCCGCTCGCTCGGCCGGGCGCGCAGCTATCCCGAGATCGGCCGTCTGCTGAACCGCGATCCCAGTTCGATCGTCCACCTGCACCGCAAGGCGGTGGAGCTGCGGCTGATCGACAATGACTTCGACGCCGCCTGCCGCGGGCTTGGCCAGCGCTGGCTTGAAACAGGAGTGCCACATCATGGCCGTTGCCGCTAACACCGCCGCCAGTTCCCGGCCGGCGCAATTCGATCGGGGCAGCCAGCATCGCCGGGCGATGATCGCCAAGATCAACATCGCCCGGCAGCAGCTGGGCATGGACGAGGACGATTATCGCCAGGCGCTGCTCGATCAGACCGGCGAAATCTCTCTCAAGGACTGCTCGGATCGCCAGCTGGACCGCATGCTGGACTGGCTGAAGGGCAAAGGCTTTCGCCCGCTGCCCGGCAAGAAGGCGGCAAGCCATCCGATGGCAGCCAAAGCCCGGGCGCTGTGGATCTCGCTCTATCACCTGGGCGCGGTCCACAATCCGGCCGAACAGGCGCTGGAAGCCTTCGCCTGCCGCCAGCTGAAGTGCGAGCGGCTCAACTGGGCGCGCCAGTCGGACGGCTACCTGCTGATCGAGGCGCTGAAGTCCATGGCGATCCGCCATGGCTGGCAGCAGCAGGATCTCGCGCGGCAGAAGCCGCTCAGCCCGGTCGGCCTCCAGTTGTCGTTGTGCCAGGCGATCCTGGCGAAGCTGAAGGGCGCTGGCCACGTGCCGGAGGACTGGGCGCTGCATGACGCGGCGTGGAAGCTGTGCGGGGAAGAGAACCTGCGCGAAGGGGCCTGGACGGCCGAGGACTATGCCCGGCTGGCTTCGCACCTGGGCAAGAAGCTGCATGAGCTGGGAGGCACCAATGGCTAAGACCGGAACCTGTTTCATCGACAATGCCGGCAAGGCCCACACCACGCCGGAAGAAGCCGTGCTGGCCGATATCAGTGCGCTGATCGGAACCAAGGGCCGCGACGGCCAGGCGGCCGGCATGGCGCCCGGCATTGCCAAGCTGATTCTCGAGAACCGTGCCGAGATCGAGGCCTCGTTCCGGGAGCTGGACGCCATGACTGCGCCGCAGCCGAGCTGCGCGGCATGACCAAGGCAGGCCGCCTTGAAGTGTCGGACCACGCTCTGGTGCGCTGGATGCAGCGCACCGGGCTGGCCGATCTTGAGCCGATCCGGGAGCAGCTGCGCCGATCGCTGAGCAATGCGGCAGAAGCGGCCATGGCGATTGGCGTCGGCGAGTTCCTGGTCCTGGCCGACGGCATGGTCTTTGTTGTGCGCGACGGAATTGTGGTCACCGTTGTCCCCGAGGACGGACGGCACCAGCGCGCGAGGATGATCGCCGAAAGGGAGGACCGGCGCGGTGCATAGCGGTGTGGGTTCCGGTCAGCTGGCCTTGCATCTGCAGGCCATTCTTGGCGAGGAGGGCTTTGTCCGCCTGTGCCAGGAGCTGGGCGGAACCCGCATCTACGTCGCCTACACCATGCGCGACGATAACGACGTGGTCGAGGCGATCGGCCGCGAGGCGGCTGACAAGCTGAGCCGGGCACTGGCCCCGGCCACCATCCGCGTGCCGCTTGCCCGGCGCGAGCGCGCGCTGTTCTATCGCCGCCAGGGATTGTCAGATGCGCGGATCGCCCGGCGCCTTGGAATGACCGAAAATGGGGTCGGAAAGCTGTTCTCCCGCCAGGCGGACTTGCCAGAACGGCCCGGCAAGGGCAAAGAGCCGGCACAGCTGCCGCTGATCTAGCGGCTTCACGCCCGCCATCGCGGGCATATTTTCCCAGCACCACTCAGAGCAGTTTCCAGCCATCGCACTGGCCGGCTCGCGCATGCACGCGGCCGGCCTTCGATGGATTTTGAGGAGGCGGCAATGAGCGCGAAAGCGGGTGATCCCACAGGTGGCGCAGGCGACATCGAGGTCCTCGGTTTCACGCCGCGCTACCTGGCTGCCTTCGGCGAACTGCTGAAGACCGAGGGCGGCTTTGTTGACGATCCGGCCGATCGCGGCGGCGCGACCAAGTATGGCATCTCGCTCCGCTTCCTGAAGGCTGAAGGCGCGTTCGACGAGGACGGCGACGGGATCGCCGAGTTTGATATCGACATGGACGGCGACATCGATGGCGCGGACATTCGACGCCTGACCGTTGCCGATGCGCGGGTGCTTTACCGCAAGTGCTTCTGGGACCGGATCGAGGCTGACCGGCTGCCCCGGCCGCTGGGCGAGATGGTGTTCGACCAGGCGGTCAACGGCGGCCTGCTCGCGGCGCGCAAGCTGCTGCAGCGCGCGATCAACACCTGCCTGATCCGGGCCTCCAACATCGCTTCGCGCCCGGCGCTGCTGCACACCGACGGTGTGCTGGGCGAGGTGACCTGGTCGGCATTGCGCTGGGTCCTGCTGCGCTCGACCAACCTCGGCATGCCGGCGCTGGCCCAGGCCTACCGCGAGGCGGCTGAGGAACGGTATCGCAACATCGTCTTCCGCAACCCTTCGCAGAAGCGGTTCCTGAATGGCTGGGTGCGCCGCGCCCGCGAGCTTGGCCGGTGGGCGCAATGAACCCGCTCGGGTATCTCAAGATCGGCGGCGGCGTGCTGGGCGCGATCGCGCTGGTTGCGCTTGCCCTGCTGGCGGCCGACCGGTTCCACCAGAAGGAGCTGGCTGACAATGCGAAGGCCTGCGCCTTGGCGGCAGCCGACGTCAATGACACCGCGGCGCTCGACCGCTGCCTGCCCGAGGTCCGCGCCGAGATTGGCGAAGCCCGCCAGGCGCGGCTGTGCGAGCGCACCCTGCTCCCGAGCCTGCGGCCCGAGACCCGCTTTGCCATGAGCCAGGCCTGCGGCGCCGGGGTGAAGCGCCTGGTTGCCAGTGGCGATGCCCTGGCGGCCGAGCGCGACGGGCTGAAGGCCCGGCTGACCGCTGCCCAGAACGATCTAGCCACCGCTGTCGCCCGCGCCGAGCGCCGGGCGGCCACCAACCAGGAAAGGAACGCCCATGGCCAGAAGGTCATCCAGGCGGCGCCTCGCGATGCTGCTGGCAGCATCCGCTGTGACGCTGAATGCCTGCGCCGCCTCAACCAGTGAGCGGCCCCAGGCGCGTCCCGATCCGGTGATCGAGACCCGCACCGAAGTGGTCATGACCTGCCCGGCCGAGCTGCTGGCGGCGCTGCCGCCGCGTCCGCAGCCGGCTGATCTCGCCGAGCTGACCGGCAACCAGCCCGGCATGGACTGGCTGACTGCGCTGCTGTCGCACCTTGGCCTGGTTGAAGACCGGCTGCGCGATGCGGCCGCGCAGTGCGAAGCGGAAGGAGCGAAGCGATGAGTTGGTGGATGATCATCTGGGCCGTGGTGGCGTTGTTGCTGGTTGGCCTTGTGGGCTGGTCACACGATCGCGATCGCCAGCGCGGGGCGAAGCCATCGGGCCGTGAAACCGCGTTCTGGTTTGTTGCGGCGCTGGCCTGGCCACTGCCGGCCGCGCTGCTGATCCTGAGCATGGCGATCGACCTTGCTGGTTACCTGCTCAGCGTGGCGAAGAAGCCGCACTGATGCTCGACGAGCGTGAGATCGAGGCTGCCGAACAGGCCGAAGCCGGAGAGCGCGACGCGGCAATCGCCCGCATCCGCAGCGGCCTCTCCGGCGAAGGCAGCGAGGATTGCATCCAGTGCGGTGAGCCGATCCCGGCAGCACGCCGCGCGGCCCTGCCTTCTGCCGAGCGCTGCGTGCGGTGTCAGACCGAGCTTGAACGGAGGAGCCGGTGATCCACGACATGCTGCCCGATCTGGCCCGCTTCTATGGCCCATGGCTGGCCGCTGCCGGCATTGCCCGCAGCGAGCAGGTGTCCGGGCCGGTCTCCGGCATGGTCGTTTCCTTCGACGGGCTTGAGCTGCCGGTCCTGCAGCTGGGCCTTGCCGTGGCCGGCGTGCTGATGGCGCGCCCGCTGGCGCCGCGCCGCAGCCCGCCGCTGGGCCTGCTCAAGTCGGTCCTGGTCACGCTGATCATGACCGTGATCGCCGCGTCCTGGGTGATCGAGGCGCGACCCGGCCTGCTGTTCACCTTTGTGGTGGCGATCGGCCTGGGCTTCTCCGGTTACGCCGTGATCGAGCTGGCCGGCCGGCAGATCGAGGAATTCGTCAAATCCGTGTTCGAGGCCGCCCGCGGGGCGATCGACACCATTGCAGGGAAGAAGAAATGAGCGACTGGCTGGAACTGGCGATCATCGCCTTCATCGTGATCGGGATCGGCTGGGTCGTGTTCCGCGGCGGGCAGGCCAACCCGGAAAGCACGGGCGAGCTTGGCCAGCAACTCACGACGCTGAGCAGCGAGCAGCGCAGCATGAGTGCGCGCTTGGGCGAGCTGGAGAAGGACTTCGATCGCCTCGACAAGGATGCGGCCAGCAAGGCGGACATCAAACGCGTTGAAAAGGGCCTGGCCGAACTGACCCAGCAGGTCGCCGATCTGAGCAAGAACGCGGCCGCGCGCGAGGCGACCCTGGCCCACGTCGCCTCGCAGGTGGACCGGCTTTACCAGGTCATCGTGAACAAGGGGATGCAGTGATGGGTTTTCGCCAAGAAGCTGAAGAGGCGCTGACCCGAGATGCCCGCCTGGTGATCCTGGCTGAGCTCGCCGGTCAGCGGGACGAGACGCTGAGCTCTCCGATCATCACCCGCCTGGTCGACAGCATGGGCTATCGCCGATCGAACGACTGGATCGAGACGCAGTTGCGCAAGCTCGAAGAGCTGGGTGCGATCACCCTTCGCGATGCCGATCTCCCCGGCCTCGGCCGCGTGCTTATCGCCACGCTGACCAGGTCGGGCCGAGATCATGTGGAGCGCCGGTCGGAACTGGCTGGCGTTTCCCGTCCGACCGGGAGCTGAGCGATGGCTGGTGCAACCATCCCTGGAGCCAGGGCGTCATATCGCAAGATCCGGGGCAGGCCCTCGACGATCGATAAGCTGCCGAACGAGTGCGAGGAGGACATCGTCTGGGCCAACAGTGCGCTTGATGGCCGGCAGATGACGCAGACCGAAATCCTGGCGGAATTCAATCGTCGGATCGGAGCCAAGGGATATCCACCGATCAGCAAGGGCGCTTTCAGCCGGCACTCGGTTGAGCATGCCTATGCTCGCAGGGAGATGCAGGCCGACCTCGGGCTGATCGAACTCGCCTATGAGATGTTCCCTGACCTGGCGAATGACACTGCCGCGCTCGCACGAGAGATCCTCAAGCTGCGGCTGCTGGCGGCTTCGCTGGCGCCAGATCCCAATCCGAAGGCGATCAACAGTTTCGGCCTCAACGCCAAGCGGGCGGCTGAGATGAAGATCGCCGAGGAAGATGCCCAGCTCCGCAAGAACAAGGCCCAGCGCGATGACGAAGAGCGTGAGGCGAAGATGGCCGAGCGGGCCAACGAACTTGTCGAATCGGTAGCCGAGCCAGCTGCTGAACGCGCAGCTCAACTTGCAACCGAAGCGGGCCTCTCGGCCGAGCGCGTCGCCGCGATCCGCCGCGGCGTGCTGGGTCTGGCGGGCTGAGAGGAGACGACAATGCGTATTCGATTCCCAGGACTGCTCCTCGGCTTTGCAGCGGCGGCCATGGCCGCGGCGATGCCGCCTCAGCTGCTCTCCGGCCCTGGTGGCATGGCTGAAGCCGCGCCGGGCCGCCCCAAGCGCGGCAAGCGTCTGCCTCGCGGCATGGCTGCACGATCTTCCCCCAAGGCCATCCGCTCGCGCTGGAAGGCCGCGCGACCCAAACGCCGGCCGAACCGCCTCCACATCTCGCGCCGCGCGCGGCGCAGGCATCGGAAGGCCGGATGAGCCAGTACGTCCCCTCTACCAAGCGGCATGAGCTGAAGCCGGCGCAGATGATGCGCTTCCTGGCTGAGGTCTCGCCGTGCGGCGCGGGCGAGGAGCCGTGCCAGGTGGTGGGCTGGTCGCGCAAGGGCAAGTGGACCCGGCTGAAGGCGACCTATCCGAACGGGTGGGAGCTTTCGGTCCACTTCGATCGCGAGGAGCGCGTCAGCAGCTGGAGCGCGAAGATGTCGCTGCGTACCGAGATCAAGATCCCGGCAAAAGGCTCGGCGATCGCCGAAAGGGATGAGGGTGACAGCGCATGATCGACCCGCTTGATGACCCGCACGAAGGCATGAAGCGCTGCGACTATTGCGAAGGCTTCTTTCTGCCCGAGGACATGGACGGCGATCACTGCGTCGAGTGTGCTGGCGACCTGTTCGGTGATGACGATGGCTGAGCAGGAAGCCGAGACCGCCCCGGTCCTGCCGCGCGAGCCGGATGCGCTGCCGCCCGAACTGACGCGCGGCGCGGAGATCCCGGCCGACCTGGATCCGCTGGCCGAAGGTGTGCTGATGAAGCACCAGCGCGAGTGGCTGGAGGACAAGTCCGACCTGAAGATCGCCGAGAAGGGCCGACGCACCGGGATCACCTTCTGCGAGGCGCTGGATGACACGCTGATCGCGGCATCGGCCCGATCGGCCGGCGGCGACAACGTGTTCTACATCGGCGACACGAAGGACAAGGGCCGCGAGTTCATCGGCTATGTCGCCCACTTCGCCCGGGTGGTGGCGAAGGAGACGGCCGAGATCGAGGAGTTCCTGTTCGAGGACCAGCGCGACGATGGGACCAGCAAACACATCAGCGCCTTCCGGGTGACCTTTGCCAGCGGCTTTCGCGTCGAAGCCCTGTCGAGCCGACCAGAGAATATCCGCGGCCTGCAGGGCGTGGTGGTGATCGACGAAGCGGCGTTCCATAAGGACGTGCGCGCGGTGATCGACGCGGTGATGGCGCTGCTGATCTGGGGCGGCAAGGTCCGGGTGATCAGCAGCCACAACGGCGTGCTGAACCCGTTCAACGAACTGATCCGCGAGGCGCGGGCCGGCAAGAACCGCTTCAAGGTGCACTTCATCCCCTTCTCAGAAGCGGTCAAGAACGGGCTGTTCCGGCGCGTCTGCCTGATGCGCGGCAAGGAATGGTCGGCCAAGGCCGAGGCCGAATGGGAAGCGACCATTCGCGGCGCCTATGGCACGCGCGTTGCGCAGATGGCCCAGGAGCTCGACGCGATCCCGGCCGACGCGATGGGCGCGGCGCTGAGCCGGGTGGTGATCGAGCAGGTTACCGATCGCTCGGTCCCGGTGGTACGCTATCATCTGCCCGACAGCTTCAAGGAGGCACCCGAGCGGGTCCGCCGCGACATGATCGCCGAATGGTGCCGGACGGTGCTGCAGCCGCACCTGGACCGGCTCGACGATAGGCGCCGTCATGACCTGGGCTGGGACTTTGCGCGCAGCGGCGACGGATCCGATCTGGTCATCACATCGCTGGAGCCGGATCTGCGTCGGCGTCAGCGCCTGGTGGTGGAAATGCGCAACGTGCCGTTCGAGAGCCAGAAGCAGATCGGCTTCTTCGTGGTGCCGCGCCTGCCCCGGTTCGGCCATGGAGCGTTCGACGCCACCGGCAACGGCGCCTACCTGGCCGAAGTCCATCGCCAGAAGTTCGGGACACGGATCAGCGAAGTGAAGCTGTCGGTCCAGTGGTACCGCGAGAACGGCGTGCCCTATACCTCGGCCTTCGGCGAGCAGACCATCATGATCGCGGCCGACGACGACATTGTCCGAGATCACCAGGCGCTGCAGTTCGTGGGCGGCGTGGTCAAGGTTCCGGACGACATGCGCTATGCCGGCAGCGATGGCTTCATGCGCCACGGCGACACGGCGATCGCCGGGATGCTGGCCTGGTTCGCCTCGCGCCAGGGCGCGGTCGAATATGGCTATCAGCCGGTCACCAACCGCGAGCCCGATCCCTGGCTGGGCGAGGACGACGACGTCTTCGGCGCCGACTTCGACAGCCCGTTCAGGGCGCCGCTGGGGGCCGGTCTGAAAGGCGGGCTATTCTGATGGGCCGCCTGGCTATCGGCTGTAACCGGGCGCGCCGCGCCCAGAAAGGCCCCTGTGGGCCTTCTTATCGCTTCTTAGAGGCGTTTCGGAACCTGAAGGAGACCACCCAATGGCGGGACTGATCGATCAGTGGGGCAACCCCCTGCGCAAAGAGCTGCTGACGCAGGAAGTGGCCGGGCCGACCCTGGCAGGCGTGCGATCGCCCTTTGCCGGCTATCCGGCCGACGGGATGACGCCGGTGCGCCTGGCCGAGATCCTGCGTGATGCCGACCAGGGCGAGCCGCTGCGCTACTTCGAGCTGGCCGAGATCATCGAGGAGCGCGACCTCCACTATGCCGGGGTGATCGGGACCCGCAAGCGCAGCGTTGCCCAGATCGACGTGACCGTGGAATCGGCCTCGGAAGATCCGCACGACGTGCAGATGGCCGACATGGTCCGCGACTGGCTGAAGCGCGATGAGCTGGCCGACGAGATGTTCGACATCCTCGATGCGGTCGGCAAAGGCGTCAGCTTCACGGAAATCATCTGGGACAGCTCTTCCGGCCAGTGGTGGCCCAAGCGGCTTGAGTGGCGCGATCCGCGCTGGTTCATGTGGGACCGCCAGACCATGCGCACGCCGCTGCTGCGCGGCGGGCTGGATGGCACTACGACCGCTTCGCCGCTGCCGGCCTTCAAGTTCATCCAGGCGCACATCAAGGCAAAGTCTGGTCTACCGGTGCGCAGCGGCCTCGCTCGCCTTGCGGCCTGGGCGTGGATGTTCAAGGCCTTTACCCAGCGCGATTGGGCGATCTTCACCCAGACCTATGGTCAGCCGGTCCGGATCGGCAAGTTCCACGACGGGGCGACCAAGGAGGACAAGGCCACCCTGTTCCGCGCCGTGGCCAACATTGCCGGTGACTGCGCCGCGATCATTCCCCAGTCGATGGAGCTGGAGTTCGTCGAGGCGGACAATGTCTCAGCCGGGGCGGAGCTTTACGAGCGCCGCGCCGACTGGCTTGACCGGCAGGTGTCCAAGGCCGTGCTAGGCCAGACCACCACGACCGACGCGATCAGCGGCGGCCACGCGGTCAGCCAGGAGCACCG
>ERZ761602.2904-NODE-2904-length-25572-cov-44.098052_pt1 | contig 25572 bp, 21 predicted proteins | sample MGYA00512165_ERZ761602 | MGnify/ENA primary metagenome ERZ761602 (study PRJEB28899, sample SAMN02445085) | bioreactor sludge metagenome | biome: EBPR sludge; isolation source: Thorneside wastewater treatment plant | place: Australia: Brisbane, Thorneside...
TGACCGTCGCAGCGAAGGCCCGCAAGGCAAAAAGCGTCCGCCTCGGGTCCGGCGCAAGCAATCCCCCCTTGATCCCGCCATGCCCATGCGGCGCGAAATCGGTTAGAAAAGCTCCATGCTCCCGCGCCTTCCCATCTTGCTCCTCCTGCTTTTTCCGATGATCGCCTCCGCACAAGCCACCGATGCGCTCCCCGACTCGCTGAAACCCCTCTTCGCTCCGCCCGCCGAATTCGCTGGGGATTTCGGCGAATTCCGCTCCCCGTTGAAGTTCGAAAACGGCGACGAAGTCAAAAGCGCCGAGGATTGGGCGAAACGCCGCGAGGAGATCCGCACCCTCTGGCACGAACGGATGGGCACTTGGCCACCCCTGATCACCGAACCCGTCGTGGAGACGTTCGAATCGGTGAAGCTGGAGAACTTCACCCGCCACCGCGTCCGCTTCCTCTGGACGCCGCAGGAGGAGACCACGGGCTACCTCTTCATTCCTGACAAGGCCGCCGAAAGCCCCCGGCCCGCCGTGCTGACCGTCTTCTACGAACCCGAAACCGCCGCCGGCATCGACGGCAAGCCTTACCGCGACTTCGCCTACCAGTTCGCGAAACGCGGCTTCGTCACCCTGTCCATCGGCACGACCGAGACCACCGAGGCGAAAGAGTATTCCCTTTACTGGCCCTCCATCGACGACGCGACGGTGCAGCCGCTCTCGATGCTGGCCTATGTCGCGGTGAACGCTTGGCACGTCCTCGCGTCGCGGCCCGAGGTCGATCCCGAGCGTATCGGCGTCACCGGCCATTCCTACGGGGGGAAATGGTCCATGTTCGCATCGTGCCTCTTCGAGAAATTCGCCTGCGCCGCCTGGTCCGATCCCGGCATCGTCTTCGACGTTCGGCCCAGCGTGAACTACTGGGAGCCGTGGTATCTCGGCTACCATCCCAAACCTTGGCGCAAACGCGGTGTGCCGGACGCGGAAAACCCGGCCCGTGGCCTTTACCCGAAGCTGCTCAAGGAAGGCCGCGACCTGCACGAGCTGCACACCCTCATGGCCCCGCGACCCTTCCTCGTCTCCGCTGGAAGCGAGGACCCGGTCCACCGCTGGCAGGCATTGAACCACAGCATCGCCGTGAATCGCCTCCTCGGCCAAGAGAACCGCGTCGCCATGCACAACCGCCCCGAGCACAGCCCGAACGCCGAGTCGAACGAGATCCTCTATGCTTTCTTCGAGCATTTTCTGAGGCCGTGAGGCAATGGCATCTTGTTTTCTGGATTCCAAGAGATGATCGAACGTTCCTGGCAAGCCCCGGTTGCGGAGGGCCGCGACCCCCGCTGGCGCAAACCCGACCCGACCGGGTCTTGTCGGTCACTCAACCCTCTTCCATCTTGGTGAGATGACTTCTTCCACCCGCCGCTCCTTTTTGAAACGCTCCGGTGCCGCCCTGATCGGCGCGTCCGCCGCTCCCGCGATCCTTTCCTCCGCCTCGCCCAACCGCAAGCTCGCCCTCGCCTGCGTCGGCGTCGGTGGCAAGGGCTGGAGCGACATGCTGGAGCTCGCCCCCGGCAATGAGATCGTTGCTGTCTGCGACATCGACGAGACCCGTCTCGCCAAGGCGCAGGCCCAGTTCCCCGCCGCGAAGGGCTACACCGACTGGCGCAAGCTGCTCGAACAAAAGGGCGTCGACGGCATCATGGTGACGACTCCCGACCACACTCACGCCCCGGTCACGGCCACGGCGATGCGGCTCGGCCTGCACTGCTACACGCAGAAGCCGCTCACCCACACCATCCACGAGTCGCGCGTCCTCGCCGGGATCGCCGCCGAGACGGGCGTGATCACCCAGATGGGCATCCAGCACCACGCCACGAAGCGGCTCAAGATCGCGATCCACGCCCTGCGCGAGGACAAGGTTATCGGCAAGGTCCGCGAGGTCCACGCCTGGACCGACCGCCCCGGCACCTACTGGAAACAAGGTCTCGACCGCCCCGCGCCCGGAGGCAACCCGCCCGCGACGGTGCATTGGGACCAATGGCTCGGTACCGCGCCGGAGCGCCCTTGGGTCGACAAGACCTACCATCCCTTCCACTGGCGCGGCTGGTGGGACTTCGGCACCGGCGTGGCCGGCGACATGGGTTGCCACATCCTCGATCCTGTCGTCGATGCCCTGCGCCTCGGGCCACCCTCGAAAGTGAAAGCCGAGGGACCGCCGCCGCATCCCGAGTCCGGGCCGGAGTGGGCCGAAATCCTCTACACCTTCCCCGGCACAGAACTCACCACCGAGACCCTGTCGCTGCGTTGGTACGAAGCCGGACGCCAGCCCGACCGCTCCCTCTTCCAAGCTCCCGCCGACTGGCCGGGCACGCTCAACGGCCTCCTCTTCATCGGGGAGAAGGGGAATCTCTTCCTCGGCTTCCCCGAGATGCCCGAGCTGTTCCCCAAGGCAGATTTCGCCGACTACCAATGGGCGGATTTCGAGGACGGGAACCACTATCAGGAATGGTGCACCGCCGTGCGCGAGTCGCGCCAGCCTTCCACCCCTTTCGCCTACGCCGGGCCGCTCACCGAGACCATGCTGTTGGGGAACGTCGCCTACCGCAGTGGGGCGGAGATCGAGTGGGACTCCGAGAAGCTCGCCGTCGTCAACGTCCCCGAAGCGAACCGCTTCCTCAAGCGCGCCTACCGCGCCGGGTGGGAGGTGCCGGGCTTGGGGTGAGTTTGCAAGGGGGGGGAGGGGCCGCGATGAAACAGGCGGAAGCCGTAGCGAAGTTCGTGAGAACTTCGGCGAGCGTCCATCGAAGCGCTGACCGGGGAGAAGTTCTCACGAACTTCTCTACTGGCTTTTCAAGAGGAGGCGGATCATGCCAAGAAAGGATTCGTCGCCTTCTCCTCCCCGATGGTCGTCGCCGGGCCGTGCCCCGGCAGTACAGCGGTCTCGTCGGGCAGTGGCCAGAGCTTCGCGCGGATGCCCGCGAGGAGCAGGGCGTGGTCGCCGTTGGGGAAATCGGTGCGTCCGATACTGCCCGCGAAGAGCACGTCGCCACCGATCAGGACCGGCCCGCCGCGCAGCTTGAAGCACACGCTGTCGGGCGAATGCCCCGGCACATGGAACAGGTCGAGGACGAACCCGCCGAGGTCGATCGTGTCGAGACCGGCGAAGAGCTGGTCCACCGTGTAGGGATCGATGGGGCAGGGGATGCCCATCATCTGCTCCAGCCGTTTCGAGAGGGTCAGATCCTCCGAGGGCTCCGAATGCGCGTAGACCGGGCAGCCGAATTGCTCTTGGATGCGTCCGGCGTCGAGGATGTGGTCGTGGTGCTGGTGGGTCAGAAGCAGCGCCTCGGGCCGCACTCCCTCCTCCGCGAGCCAGTCCGCGAAGCCCTCCGGCGCGTCGAAGGCCCAAGCCCGCCCGCCCAAGCGGACGAGGTAGCCGTTCGTTTGAAAGACGCCACCGCAGTAGGCATGGATTTGGAGATCGGGCATGACGCCCTTTTGGTAAGGCAAAACCGGCGGCGTTCAACTTTTCCCCTGCAAGAAGACGAAAAGCGCGGTATGGAATCTGCGCTGTCGCAAGCCCATGCCACTCCGCTTCGAATGCCCCTATTGCTCCTCCCGCCTCTCCGCCGGGAGGGAGCTTTTCCATGTCGTCATGGATTGCCCCGACTGCGGGAAGGAGTTCATGGTGCCCGCGCCCGAGGACATCAAGCTGCCGAGTCCCGAGTTGAAGTTCTTCTGCCCCCACTGCCGCCGCAAGCTCGCCGCCTTGCCGGACCAGTTTGGCACGGAGATGCCCTGCCCCTACACCGACTGCGGCCATCCCCTCCAAGTTCCCATGCCCGAGTGGAAACCGATGGGCGGGGAGGCTCCATAGAACCCGTCCAGTGGTCCTTGGCTACCGCGTCAATGCCAACCCGCCATCGCCATTGCCACGAAGGCGGCGAGGACGACCACGGCGACGACCCACCAGAAGCGCTCCTTTGGGCTCATGCGGGCGAACCAGCTCCACCGCTGCCCGGAAGCACCGCCGAATTCGCGGCGGACGAAGTCGTCATAGTCGAAATCGTCGTCGTCGAGATCGAGCCCGTCGTAGGCCTCGGGGGCGAGCCAAGTGCCACCGTCGCGTCGCGCCCCGCAGACGCAGGATTTCGCGTTGGGCGACACCGAGGCTCCGCAACTCGGGCAATGGAATTCGTTCGGGGGGCGTTTCATCCAAGAGCAGGGCCGCTGGTTTTTTTGGACCGCTGATTGGTGCTGATCTTCGCTGATTTTTTGGGGGAATGCCGGGGAATTTCCCTCACCCGCCCGGTCCTGTGAAGCGCTCCTTGCCTTTCTTCCACCGTTGGAAAACCCGGTGGGCCTTCTCCTGTTGCGGCTCGGTCAGGAGGGGCAGAATTTTGGAGAGGGCTTTGCCGGTCAGCTCGATGTCCTCCTTCACGTAGGCTTTGCGCCGTTCGTAGCGCTCGTCGAGGGCCGCGTGGATGAGCGGGCGCGCTTGTTCGAGTTGCGCTTCGTCGAGCTGGAGCTGGCTGGCGAGGTGCTTGGTGACGAACTCCTTCGACTCCTTGTCGCGCCAGCCCTCGCTGAGGGGGGTGATCCTGACAAAGAACAAAAACAGGGCCACGATCCCGCAGAGGAAGCCCGCCCCGAAGACGGCGACCAGCCCGCAGCCGGCTTTGAATTTCGTTTTCCGGTCCATGCGAGGCGCTTCAGATGCCGAGGGGGAGCAGCCCCGCCCATTGCGTGACAAGCCCGCCGACGCCGTCGGGGAGGGAGTGGCGGTGGCTCATGGCGAGGAAGAGGGCGGCGGCGAGGGCGAGGGGCAGGCAGGCGGCGGAGAAGCGCCACGAGAGGCTCGCGAGGCAGTCGGCGAAGCCGCCGGGGGCGTTCGCGGCGAGGGCGGCGCGGAGGCGCGTCTCGAAGCCGAAGGCGGACGGCTCGACCGTTTCGGAAAAGGGCCGATGGAGGCGCGCCTCGGCGAGGAGGCGGTCGAGAGGGTGTGGGTCGGGGGTCATGGGTCGAGTCCGAGTTCGTGGAAATGGTCCCGCATTTTCTTCCGGGCGCGGTGGACCCTGACTTTCACATTCGCCTCGCTCCAGCCGGTGAGGGCGGCGGTTTCGCGCACTCCGCGCTCCTCCAAGTCGAGCAGGGTGATGACGAGGCGGTCCTTCGGGTCGAGGCGTTCGAGGAGGAGGCGCACCGTCTCCCAAGCTTCGCGCCGGGTGCGCGCCCGCTCGTCGCCGGGGTCGCGCTCCTCGCGGCGCTCCGTCGGGTCGAAGAGCGTCTCGCTCTCGCGGCGGCGGCGTTGCGCCCGGAGGAAGTCGTAGCAGCCGCGCACGGTCACCTTCATCATCCAATGCTCGACGGGAGCGTTGCCGCGATAGCCGGGGAGGCCGCGCCAGAGTTTCACGAAGAGGTCTTGGACGAGGTCCTCCAGCTCGGGCCGCGAGCGGGCGAAGCGCGAGGCTGTCGCCCAGATGCGGGGACGCCAAGCCGCAGCGAGGCGGACGAAGGCCTCCTCGTCCCCCTTCGCGGCCCGGGCCACCCATTCGGATTCGGATTCTGGCATCTCCCTCTCCACTGTCGGCGTCGTCCGTGTTGTATCGAAAAAGAACATGGTGGGCAAGCGGACTCAATGGCGACCGCTGATTTTAGACCGCTGATTTTCGCTGATCGGCGCTGATGTTCTGCTTGGTTTTCTTCGGGGGAAAGACGGAGTGGCGCGGCGGGCGGTTACGGGGAAAGGATCGGCAGGTTGGAAATTCATCCCGGCACCTGAGGCGATCACAAAACTCCCTCCACTGGACCGGATTCGCGAAGATTCGCGGGAATTTGCGGCCATTCGCGTCCAAAAAAGACAGGAAACGCGAATTTCCGCAAATGAAACGCGAATGGCCACGAATGGAAGAAGCTTTTGCACCCCTCCAAAAAAAATCAGCGTAGATCAGCCAAATCAGCGGTCCAGAAAAATCCAACGGTCCCGCTCCCCATTGATTGCGCCCTTGCCTCCCCCCCCCTTCCCCGTCAAACTTCCCGCCAACATGAAACGCATCTCCCGACTTCTCCCCCTCGCCGTTTGCGCGGCGCTCCTGTCCCCGGCGGTCGTTCGCGCCCACGAATCCGCCGTCGAGATGGCCGAGGCGGCCAAGGTCTGGCTCGCCAGCCTCACCGACGAGCAGAAGGCGCAGGCCGTCTACGAGATGAAGGACGCCGAGCGCGAGAACTGGCATTTCGTCCCCAGACCCTTCGAGGGCGAAGGCATGAGAAAGGGCATTACGATCAAGGACATGCGCCCGGACCAGCGCCACCTCGCCTACGCCCTCCTCAGCACCGGCCTGAGCCATCGCGGCTTCACCACTGCGCTGGAGATCATGAGCCTTGAGCAGGTGCTCTGGGAGATGGAGAACCGCCCTCATCGCGACACGCAGATGTACTACGTCACGATCTTCGGCGAACCGGGAGCGAAGGCTTGGGGCTGGCGTTTCGAGGGGCACCACCTCGCGATGAACTTCACCGTGGTCGATGGCAAGGTCGTCTCGGGTACGCCGAGCTTCTTCGCCTCGAATCCCGGCGAGGTCCGCCAAGGGCCGCGCGCCGGGTTGCGAGTTCTCGCCGGGGAGGAGGACGTGGCCCGCACCCTCGTGCAATCCCTCGACGAGGCGCAGAAAGGCAAGGCCGTGGTCGCTACCGAGGCGATCGACGACATCCTCACCGCCGCCGAAAAGACCGTCGGTCCGCTCGGGGGCGAGGGCATCGCCTTCGCCGATCTCAAGCCCGAGCAGCAAAAAAAACTGCGCGAGCTGATGGAAGTCTACATCCGCCGCATCAAGCCCGACGTCGCCAACGACGAACTCGCCGCCATCGAGAAGGCGGGCGTCGACAAGGTCGTCTTCGCCTGGTTCGGCAGCATCGAGAAAGGCCAGCCGCACTACTACCGCGTGCAGGGTCCGACCTTCCTCCTCGAATACGCGAACACCCAGAACGGGGCGAATCACGTCCACGCCGTCTGGCGCGATTTCAATGGCGATTTCGGGCGCGACCTGCTGCGCGAGCATTACCAAGCCCATCACCGGGCGGAGTGAGCGATTGCCGATGTCGGAAAAAATCCAAGCCGCCAACGAGGAGGATCTGAAGCGCCTGCGCAAGATGTTGCGCAAGGTCGCGGGCCGGGATCTCTCGGCGGTGAAGCGTCGGCTCGAAGGGGGCTCCGCCGCCGCCGTCGAGGCGCGCGTCCTCGATCTGGCTTGCGGCGACTGCCGCGAGGCGGAGGTGCTCTCCGATTTCGCTGCCGAATTGAGAGGCGGCGAGGGAGCTGCGGCGAAGCTGACCGGCCTCGACGTGCGGGCGAGGGAGATCGCCGACGCGGCGCGAAAGTTCGGGAAGCGGCGCGGCCCCGAGGATGGGCGCGGACAGCGCGAGTTCGAGTTCCTCGTCGGTGACGCGACGAAGCTGGACGGCCACGCCGAACTCGGCGGCGATTTCGACCTCGTCTTCCTCCGCCACCAGAACTACTGGAACGGCGCCCGCGACTGGGAGCAAATCTTCGACCACGCCCTCTCCAAGCTCGGCGAGGAGGGTCGGCTCGTCATCACGAGCTACTTCGACAAGGAGCACGCCCTCGCCCTCGAAGCGATCCAGCGTCTCGGCGGCGAGTTGATCGGCAGCGAGGCCAGCCCCGAGTCGCGCGAACTGGCGACGCCGGGCAAGTCGATGGACCGCCACGTCGCGATCTTCCGGCGGAAATGAGGCGGGGCACAAGAGGGTCGAGTCCCGGCCCCGACCCTCTTCGGTCACGCGACCGGCCTCGGCATCTCGACGCGGTAGATGGGGAAGTCGATGGCCGTATCCGCATCCGCGACGGCGGTGAAGGGGAAGGTGTGGTTCACGCTCTCCGCCGTGGCTTCGGTGACGGTGAGGCGGTTCTTCAGCCGCCGCCCCGTCTCGCGGACGCGCGAGGCGAGGTCGATGACGCCGCGCACCGACTCGAAATCGAGCGAATCCCCGCCGCCGCCGCGCCGCACTCGTGCCGTGCCGGTATGGATGCCGATTTCGAGGAAGATGGGCAGGTTCGTCTCGACCTGCCATTCCTTGAGGAGCCGGTCGAGGGCGTTCTGCATGGCGAGGGCCGCCTGGATGGCGAGGCGCTCCTGGTGCGGGTCTTCGCGGGCCGCCCCGAAGACGGCGATGACGCTCTCGTCGCTCGATTTCTCCAGAGAGCCTTGGTGCCGCAGGACGATGTCGATCATCGTGGAGAAATATTCGTTGAGCAGGGCGAAGACCCGCTCCCCGCCGAGGCGCGAGGAGAGCTGGCCGAAGCCGCAGAGCTCGGCCACGAGCACGGTGACGCGGCGCGGGATCTCCTCGCTTTCGTCCGCCGCCGCGCCCAGCTTCGAGTCGGCCGCCTGGGACCGGACGTAGTGGACGAGGGCGCCTTTCAGCGACTCGCGCTCTTCGAGCCCCTCGGCCATCTGGTTGATCGCGTCGGCCAGTTCGCCGAACTCGTCCTTGCGGTGGAGCTGGAGCCGCGAGGAGAGGTCGCCCCGCCCGATGCCGCGCACGAACTCCTGCAACGCGGTGAGGGGCCGGGTGACCTTGGCGGAGAGCCAGGCGGCAAGGGCGGCGGCGAGGGCGAGCGCGAGGAGCATGGCGGCGAGGTCGCCGATGAGGAGGCGGCGCAGCAGGGTCTCGATGCGCTGCGCCGCGATGTCCGCCCCGAGCATCGCGACGGTCTCGCCGGCGGCGTTTTTCACCGGGGCGAAGGCGGAGAGCCAAGTGCCGAAGGAGTCCTTGGCGTATTGCGCGTCGACGCGGGCGATGCCGAATTGGGGCTCCTCGTTGGAATGGGTGAACTCGACGCGGTCGCCGAGACGGGACTTGTGCCCGGGATCGGCCTCGCCATCGACGACGTATTCCCAGCCGCCGCCGGGGAGGGGCCGCATGAGGTAGAGGAAGCGGACCGGCAGGGCGCCGGTGCCGTTGGCCGCGAGCACTTCGCGGAGCGTGGCGGCGACCTCTTCGTAGAGCGGCGAGCCGTCCTGCGAGGGATCGACGAGCTGGGCGACCTTGTCGCCGTCGATGCGCGGGGCGGTGCCGACGACGAGGGTGAGGACTTTCTCTTGGATCAGCTCGAAAGCGAGGCGGTTCGCCTTGCGCAGGCTGAGGAAGACGAGCAGCCCGCAACTCACCCCGACGAGGAGGATGAGGAGCGTTTGGAGCTTGCGGCGGAAGGACACGGCGGGGAGTATGATAATCCAAGATGACGCCGTGCAAAGCCCGGATTCGCGCCGCCCTCACTCCGGCAAGGCGTCCCTCCTGCCCCGGCCGAAGCGGATCCATTTCTCCAGCTCGACTGCGAGGAAGGCGATCAGGCCGACGGCTCCGATGCGGATCCAGGCGTCGAGTCCGAGCGGCGCGGAGTGGAAGGCTTGGTTCATGAAGGGGGTGTAGGTGAAGAGCATCTGGGTACCGATCATGCAGGCCGCTCCGAGCAGGGCGAGGCGGTTGGTCCAAATCCCGATGGCGAAGAGGGAGTGGTTCAGCGAACGGCAGCAGAAGAGGTAGGTGGTTTCGACGATGACGACGACGTTGACGACGGCGGTGCGGGCCATGTCGAGGTCGCCGCCGGTGACCTTCATCTCGCGGAAGAAGATCCAGAAGGCCCCGGCGATCATGATGAGGGAGACGAGGCCGGTGCGCATGAGGAGCGGGAAGGTCAGCAGCGGTCGGCCGGGCGGGCGCGGGGGGCGGTCCATGAGATCCTTCTCGCGGGGCTCGAAGACGAGCATCATGCCGAGGAAGAGGGAGGTGCCGAGATTGATCCAGAGCAACTGGGCGGGGAGGATGGGCAGGGAGAAGCCAAGGAGGACGGCGCCCATGATGATGCAGGTCTCGCCGACGTTGGTGGGCAGGGTCCAGAGGATGAATTTGAGGAGGTTGTCGAAGACGCCGCGGCCCTCCTCCACGGCGGAGCGGATGGAGGCGAAGTTGTCGTCGGTGAGGATCATGTCGGCGGCGCCCTTGGCCACGTCGGTGCCGGTGATGCCCATGGCGATGCCGATGTCGGCCTGCTTCAGGGCGGGGGCGTCGTTGACCCCGTCTCCGGTCATGGCGACGACGTGGCCGCGCGATTGCAGGGCGCGGACGAGGCGGAGCTTCTGCTCGGGGGCGACGCGGGCGAAGACGGCGGTGTTTTCGGCGATGGCGGAGAGGGCCTCGTCGGAGGTCTCCTCCAGCTCGCGCCCGGTGACGACGCGGAGGTCGCGGTCCCGGTGCCCGTCCACGAGGCCGATGCGCCCGGCGATGGCGCGGGCGGTGGCGGCGTGGTCGCCGGTGATCATTTTCACCCCGATCCCGGCGCGGCGGCATTGGGCGACGGCCTCGATGGCCTCCTCGCGGGGCGGGTCGATCATGCCTTGGAGACCGAGGAAGGTGAGGCCCCCGCTGACGTGGTGGTGGTCGAGGTCTTCGGCCACGTCGTCGGCGTGGCGGCGGGCGAAGGCCAGCACGCGCAGCCCTTCCCCGGCCATGGCTTCGACGGCGTCGCGGATGGCTTGGGCGTCGAGGGGCGCGGCCCGCCCCTCCGCGTCGAGGGCGCTGTCGCAACGGTCGAGCAGCTTTTCGACGGCTCCGACTTTGTAGATCGTTTTCCGGTCTCCGGCTTGGTGGAGGGTGGCGCGGAACATGTTTTCGGATTCGAAGGGGATCATGTCGATCCGGGGCGATCCCTCGTGGGCCTCGGCGTGGGAAAGGCCGGCCTTGGCCGCGACGACGAGCAGGGCTCCTTCGGTGGGATCGCCGTTCACCACGGGGCGGTCGTCTTTGAGGACGATGCGGGAGTCGTTGCAGAGCACGCCGGCGCGGAGGCATTCGAGCAGGGAGGGATGCTTGCCCGGCTCGATGGGGCCACCTTCGAGGAGCAGAGCGCCTTCGGAGCCGTAGCCGACGCCGGTGACCTCGTAGCTCCGCCCGCCCGAGTAGACCTGTTGCACCGTCATCTGGTTTTCCGTGAGCGTGCCGGTCTTGTCCGAGCAGATGACAGTCGTGCTGCCGAGGGTCTCCACGGCGGGGAGCTTGCGGATGACGGCGCGGCGCTTGGCCATGCGGGCGACGCCGATGGCGAGGACGACGGTCACGGCGGCGGGCAGTCCCTCGGGAATGGCCCCGACGGCGAGGGCCACGGCGACCATGAACATCTCGACGGCTTTCTCCCCGCGCCAGATGCCGAGGACGAAGGTGAGGGCGGCGACGGCGATGATGGCCCAGAGGAGGAGGCGGCTGAAGGCGGCGATCTTGCGGGTGAGCGGGGTGTCGATTTCGACCGACTCCGAGATGAGCCGGGCGATGCGTCCGGTCTCGGTGCGGTCGCCGGTGTCGAAGACGACGCCCTCGCCGCGCCCGTGGGTGGCGAGGGTGCCAGCGAAGGCGAGGTTCCTCCGATCAGCGAGCACCGTGTCGGCGGGCAGGGGATCGGCGTGCTTGTCCACAGGCAGCGATTCGCCGGTGAGGGGGGCCTCGTCGATCTGGAGGTTCTTCGCGCGGATCAGCCGGAGGTCGGCGGGCACGAGGTCTCCGGCCTGCAAGAGGACGAGGTCGCCGGGCACGAGGTCGCGCGAGGGGATGCGGCGGCGTTTCCCCCCGCGCCGCACCGTGGTCTCGGTCACGATCATGCGGCTGAGCGCCTCGATGGCCTTGCCCGCCTTGGATTCCTGGATGAAGCCGACGATGGCGTTGACGAGGACGACGGCGACGATGACGCCGCAATCGACCCACTCCCTGAAGAGGGCGGTGATGACTGCCGCCGCGATGAGGATGTAGATGAGGGCTTGGTGAAATTGCAGGAGGAAGCGTCGCCATGCCGGCAGGCCGCCGCGCGCGGTGACGGCGTTGGGACCGTATTGCGAGAGCCGGGCGGCGGCTTCGGCTTTGGGGAGCCCGTGGACAGGGTCGGTCGCGAGACGCGACAGGGTCTCGTTGCTGCTGAGACGATGCCAATCGGGAAGGCTGGTTTCGGAATCCGGCATGGGTCGTTACGGGAGCGAGTTCGCGAATTTACCCAAAACCAGATGCCCCAAGGCTCAAGTCCTTTTCCGACGGGATGCCGCGTTCCTTGGGAATATTGAACGCATTCCAAACGTGTCGAATCGCGCCATCCCGTCCGCGGGACTTTACGAACGAGTAAAACGCGTGTCCATTTCCCGCCATGAAGCGATGGCTCGTGGCGGTTTTGGTGGTGCTCCCGATGGCGGTGGCCCTTTCCCCGTCACCCGTCCGCGCCCAAGCCGACTACAAGCGCTACTTCGACGAGGACAACCTGCCCAAGGTGCGCGAGATCTTTGTCCGTGGACGCTACGACATCGTCCTCCAGATCTGCGAATACGCCCGTCGCCGGGGGCAGCCCTCGTGGGAATGGCGAGCCCTCCACTTCGAGTCCCTCGCCGCGATGGGGCGCTACGAGGAGGCTTTCGAGGAGGCCAAGGCGACGGCGGAGCGCTTCCAAGGCAATCTCGGGGCGCTGCTGCGTCTCTACCGCTATTTCAAAACCCACGGCCACGGGGAGGAGGCCGCCGCCCGCCTCGCCGACCTCAACGCCGCCGCGCGGGCCGTGCCGAAGAAGGAGCGCAGCACCCTCGACCTCGTCCATCTCGGCGAAGCCGCGCTGATCCTCGGGGCCGATCCGTCGAAAGTGCTGGAGCAATATTTCGGCCCCGCCAAAGCCGTCAAACCGAAGGGACGGGAGGTTCCGCCCGGCCTCTTCGAAGCCCATCTCGCCTCGGGCCGCCTCGCTTTCGAGAAGGAGGATCTGAAACGCGCGGCGGAGGAATACACCGCCGCCCTGAAGCTGATCCCCGACGATCCCGAAGCGCTCTTCGGCATGGCACAGGCCCTGCTGCCCTCCGACCGCGAGACCGGGGTGGCCTATCTGGAAAAGACTCTCGCCGAGGCGGAGCTGCATTTCGGGGCGCTGCTGCTGCAAGCGGAGTCGGCGATCAACTACGAGCGCTACGAGGTGGCCGCCACGCTCCTCGGGATGGTCGAGTCGATCAACCCCCGCCACCCCGAGGCGCATGCCTACCGGGCCATCCTTGCCGAACTGCAAGGGGCCGGCCAAGCCGCCTTCGACCGCGAGCGCGCGGCGGCCCTGTCGGTGTGGAAGGACAACCCGGCCATCGACCACCTCATCGGGCGCGTCCTCTCTCGCAAGTATCGCTACGAGGAGGGGGCCGAGGCGCAGCGCCGTGCCATCGCCCTCGATCCGGGCTTCCTCCCCGCGAAGCTCCATCTCGCCCTCGATTACCTGCGCCTCGGCCGCGTCGAGGAGGCTTGGCCGCTCGCCAAGGAGGTCGCCGCCGCCGACCCCTACAACGTGCTCGCCTACAACTTGGAGGTGCTGGAAAAGGAGATCGCCAGCTTTGCCTCGGTGAAGACCGACGATTTCATCATCCGCCTCCCGCCGGAGGAGGCCGCGATCTACGGCGACCGCGTCGTCGAACTCCTCACCGAGGCGAAGCGCGTCCTCGGGGAGAAATACGGCCTCGTCATCGACCATCCGACCCTCGTCGAGTTCTACCCCGACCAGCAGGATTTCGCGATCCGCTCCTTCGGCTCGCTCGGGGGCGCGGGCTTGCTCGGGGTCTGCTTCGGCTCGGTCGTGACGATGAACAGCCCCGGCAGCGCCACCGCCGCGAAGAGCAACTGGGAGGCGACCCTGTGGCACGAGTATTGCCATGTCGTCACCCTGACCGCGACGAAGAACAAGATGCCGCGCTGGCTCAGCGAAGGCATCTCGGTCTACGAGGAGAAGCAGCGTCAGGCAAACTGGGGCCAGACGATGACCCCCGACTACCGGCGCATGATCCTGGAGGACGAGGCCCTCACCCCGGTCGGCGACATGAGCCAGGCCTTCTTCCAGGCGAAGAGTCCGCAGCACGTCATGTTCGCCTACTACCAGTCCATGCTCGTGGTCGAGCATCTCGTGGAGACCTACGGGCTCGACGCCCTGCGGGCCATCCTTGCCGACCTCGCGGCGGGCGTCCTCGTGAACGACGCCATCGCCCGCCACACCGCGCCGATGGAGGAGTTGGAGAAATCCTTCGCCCTCGCCGCGACCCGGCTCGCCGAATCCTACGGGCCGGAGGTGGATTGGAAAAAACCCGAAGCGGAGGAGATGAACCCCCGCAGCCTCCTCTCCGTCGCGGCCTATGTGAAAAGGCATCCGGCGAACCTCGAAGCGCGGCAGACGCTCACCGCCTTGCTCCTCCAAGCGGAGAACTGGGACGAGGCGGTCGAATCCGCCGCCGCCCTCATCGCCTTGCTCCCCGAGCATACCGGCGAGCGCAACGGATACGCCTTGAAGGCCCGCGCCCTGCGCGGCAAGGAGGACGCCGCCGGGGAGACCGCCGTGCTGGAGGAGTTCGCCTCCCGCTCCGCCGAGGCCTTCCAGACCTACAACCGGCTCATCGAGGTGGGCTTCGCGGGCGGCGACTGGGACACCGTCATCGCCAACGCCCAGCGCGGTCTCGCCATCAACCCCTTCACCGAGCGCATCCACTACTGCCGAGGCTGCGCCCACGAGGCCAAGGCGGAGACGGATCTGGCGGTGCGCTCCTTCGAGAACGTGCTGCGCCTCGGTCCCGCGAATCCCTCCGAAGTCCGCTTCCGCCTCGCGCGGCTGTTGAAGGACGGGGATGCTGCAACTGCGAAGCGCCATGTCCTCGACGCCTTGGCGGATTCCCCGCGCTATCGCGAGGCGCATGATTTGCTGTTGGCAATCGTCAAAGAACCAGAGGAGGAAACGGAAACTGCGGCAGAAGCCGAGTCCGGCCCCCCTCCCAATCCCGAACCATAACCAACCCACCGATGAATCCAATGGACCGAATCCTCCGCCCTCTCTTCGCCGCCGCCCTGCTCGCTTGCGCGTTCGCCGCCGCGCCCGCGCAGGCCCAACAGAAACTCCCCGCCTCGCATTGGCATTCCGGCGACGAGAGCGCCACCGAGATCTGGCTGGTCGAGCGCGGGGACGGGGCCATCGAGCTGCACGGTCGCGACGCCGCCTCCAGCTACGGGGGCTTGGCTATCCCCGGCGAAAAGGAGGGAGTCTGGCATATCACCGGCACCGGTTTCCGTTTCGTGGGCGGCCTTGTCTTCTCCTATCGCTCCACCCTCACCCTCGAAACCGGGGATGGCGGGCCGCGCCTCGTCGAAGTCTGGGCCGCGACCCTGCCGGACGGCAAGGCGATCGAAAGCACGACCGTGCTGAAGCCCGTGGCCAAGTAGGGGTTCGTTCCGGCAACCCGATGGCTGGGCGCGTGGAAAAACGCGCCAGCGGAGCGTCCTCACCACGGCATCGCCGCGTAGACCTCCGCCGCCGACTCGGCCAGCCTCGGGAAGAAGGTCCTCGCGTTCTCCCACAGTGAGGCGAAGAAGCTGCGGAAGCTCGCCGTGGGCGAGGCGACGACGAGCATCGCGCTGATCAGCAGCACGTTCGCCGCGAAGATCACGGTGAAGGAGAAAAGGCGGCCGTTCTGCTCCACGTCGGGCTGCTCGCGCAAGACCATCCAGACGGTGAACGCGAGGTGGAAGGCCCAGGTGAAGCCGATCAGGCCGTAGAGCCAGACCGGGTCCGGCGCGGCGTGCTCCGCGACGATCCATCCATAGACGACCCAGGCGAGGATGGCGACGGCGCTGTAGAAAGGGAAGAAGTAGGGCGAGAGGGAGATGAGGAAATTGTTCCGGTTCGTGAGGATATGCCCCCCTCTCGCCGAGACATGGACCCGGTTGACCCGCCCCCGGCAGAGCCAGACGAAGAGGGCGTGGGTGTATTCGTGCCCGAGGACGTAGAGGTAGGTCAGGATCCGCCCCCGGGCGAAGAAGAAGAGCACCAGCGAAAGCGAGACGCCGAGGCCGAAGAAGACCGCCTCCCGCGAGCGCCAGTAGTCCCCCGCGAGGGTGTCGGCGCGGAGGAGGACGAGGAAGGTTTCGAGCAGCACCCAGCAGAGCGGGAGCAGGGCGATCCCGATGAGGAGCTTCGTCCACCGCAACGCGGGGGCCTGCGGATCGGCGAAGAGGGCGAGGCCGCTGGCAAAGAGGACGGAGAAGCCGCCCGGCGGACTGGACTTCCGCTTACTGGGCCGGTTTCGTCTCTTCGGGTTTCGGGGCAAGGGCGGGCGGGGCAGTGAAGCGGTGATCCCCGCAGGGCGACCGGGGATCAGGCGCGGCTGACGTATTTCTTGTCCTCGGTGCTGACCCGGATGCGGTCGCCGGGGTTGATGAAGAGGGGCACTTGGAGGCGCAGGCCGGTCTGGACGGTGGCCTCCTTCGTCGCCGCAGTCGCGGTATCGCCCTTCACCCCGGGGGCGGATTCGGTCACCTCCAGCTCGATGTTCGGGGGCAGCTCGATGGTCACGGCCTTGCCGTCGACGAAAAGCACCTCGACGGGGAGCCCGTCGATGAGGAGATCCTTGCTGTCCTCGATGAACTCCTCCTGGAAGGTCACGGTGTCGTAGGTGCTCGTGTCCATGAAGTGGTAGCCCGTCTGGTCCTGGTAGCTGAACTCGAGCTTTTGGCGCTCGGACTGGACGATGTCCACTTTGTCGCTGGAGGCGAAGCGGATGTCCTTCGTCTTGCCCGTCTTGAAGGAGCGGATCGTGGCCATGACGAGGGCGTTGCCCTTGCCGGGCGTGCGATGCTCGGTGCCGGTGACGATGCCGAGCTCGTTGTTGTAGCTGATGCACTGCCCGCGTTTCAGTTGGGTTGCGACGATGGCCATGGGGGAGAGGAGGTTATTTAAGATGTCTTAATTTTTCTCGATGGAACGGAACTCTGCCATCGTTTCGGTCGATCACAAGATCGGAAATAATGATTTGAGGGCGCGGCCACCGCCTCCACCGTGGCGCATGTCCGATTCCGACTCTCCGATTCCCTCGCCCCGGCGCACGGCGTTGCGCTGGGCGCTCCTCGTCCCGGCCCTCGTCGTCCCCTTTATTCTTTCCTTCTTCTACTTCGTCTTTTTTCCCGGCACGGCCTTCGGCAACGCCTTCTACACCGCCCACAAGATCTTCCTCGTCGCCTGGCCGCTCCTCGCCGTTCCGCTGGTCCTGCGCGAGCCGATGATCGACCGGAGCCGGCCCAAGCGGCATCTCGCCTCGATGGCCCCTGGCATCGGTTTCGCCCTGCTGGTGGTCGGGCTGCTCTTCCTGCTGATCCACGCCTCGCCGCTCGGAGCAATTTTCGCCGAGAACGAAGGGAAGATCGCCGCGCGCATCCACGATCTCGGGGTGGCGGAGCATTTCATTCTCTTCGCCCTTTTCCTCTCTTTGATCCACTCGGCGATGGAGGAGTTCTACTGGCGCTGGTTCGCCTTCGGCCAGGCGAAGCGGCTGATGCCGAAGGGGGCCGCCCATCTCGTCGCGGCGGCCGGGTTCGCCTCGCACCACATCGTCGTGCTGAGCCAGTTTTTCCCGCTGGGTTGGGCGCTCGCCCTCGGGGCCTGCGTCGGCATCGGCGGGGCCTTCTGGAGCTGGCAGGCGGACCGCTACAACAGCCTCCTCGGCCCTTGGCTCAGCCACCTGATCGTCGATCTCGGGCTGATGTGGCTGGGCTGGGAGGCGCTGCGGGGCGGGGCGGCCTGATTTCTGGAAATTCGCTTTTTCAACCCTCGACCTCCTGCTTGCCGGGGCGAAGATAGGAGCCTTTGGTGCGCGGCGGCATGACGCCGCTTTCCCTCGGGGCGACATGTCGCCCCGGAACAAAGCGCGGACACGTCCGCGCACTCCAGGTTTTTCAGGCCGAAAATCCGCATATTCCGGAAAGAAAAACGTCTTTTCTCCATTCGACCGTTTTGTTATCCTCCCGCCTATGAGCCTGATGAGACCGCTTCTTCTCCTCGCCGTCGTTCTCTTTCTACCCTCCGCCCCGGCGGCGGAGCGGGCCGCCTTGGTCATCGGGGTCAACGACTATCCCGAGGCCCCGCTGACGAACGCGGTGCGCGACGCCGAGGCGGTGCGGGACATGCTGACCGGGAAGCTGGGCTTCGCGAGGGAGGGCGTCGTCTACGCGGAGAATCCGGGGCGGCTGGAGTTGTTCGAGAAGTTCGCCGAGTTCAAAGGCAAGGCCGCCGGGGCGAAGATCGTGGTGCTCTACTACGCCGGGCACGGGATGGAGAGTCTCGACGGGAAGGAGAACTTCCTGCTGCCCGTGGACGCCGACGTGGCCCGCGCGGCGAAGTCCGAGGCCGCGCTGAAGGCCGCGGGGGTGAACTTGGCGGACCTCGCGGCCGAGCTGGCCGGGGCCAGTACCGGGGCGAAGGTGGTGCTGCTGGACTGCTGCCGCCAGCGCCCCGCCGCCCGCGCGGCGGGCGGGGCGGCGCCGGAGGGCGGAGGCTTGGCGACCTACGCCGACGAGCGCATCCCGGCGGACACGCTCATGATTCTGGCGGCGGCGCCGAGCAAGCTGGCGAGCGACGGGACGGAGCACGGCCCGCTGACGGAGGCCCTGCTGGAGGTGCTGCCGCAGGACGACCGCAGCCTGATCGAGGCCTTCCGCACGGTGAAGACGCGGGTGCGGGAGGCGACGGGCGGGACGCAGGTGCCTTGGCTGAAGTTCGACGGGGCCGGGGATCTGATCTTCGAGGTCGGTTTCCTGGGCCGGGGCGCGCCGGGGAAGGCGCAGGTGGAAAGCCCGGAGCTGGCCGCGATGAAGCGCGAGCTGGAGGAGGCGAGGCGGAAGCTCGCCGAGGCCGAGGCGATGAAGAAGCAGCCAGTTCCTATCAGCCCGACGGGTCAGACCAGTCCGACCAGTCGGACTGAGACCCCGATGGTGAAGACCGACCCGGCCCCCGCGCCCGCCTACCCGGCGTCGCGGGGGATGGAGGGCAGCCGCGCGGGCGAGGTGCGCGAGTTCGGCGGCATCGAGATGGTGTGGTGCCCTGCGGGCGAGTTTTTGATGGGCAGCCCGGCCGGCGAGAAGGGTCGCGACGACGACGAGAAACAGCACCGGATGAAACTGACGCGAGGCTTCTGGCTGGCGAAGACGGAGACGACGCAGGGGCAGTGGCAGGGGGCGATGGGGAGCAACCCGAGCGAGTTCAAGGGGGCGGACTTGCCAGTGGAGACGGTCAGTTGGGAGGATGCACAGGGTTGGTTGGGGAAGATGAACGGGAAGCACCCCCTGCCGGAAGGGTGGAAATGGGAGCTGCCGACGGAGGCGCAGTGGGAGTATGCGTGCCGTGCGGGGACGGAGACGGTGTATTCGTTCGGGAACGTGCTGAACGGGAAGGAGGCGAATTGCGACGGGAACTATCCGTATGGGACGGGCGCGAAGGGGCCGTATTTGGAGAAGACCGCCAAGGTGGGGAGCTACGCGGCGAACGCGTGGGGCTTGCACGACATGCACGGGAATGTGTGGGAGTGGTGCCGGGACTGGTATGGGGACTATCCGAGCGGTGCTGCGACCGATCCCACTGGTGCGTCTTCGGGCGCCCACCGCGTGAACCGCGGCGGCGGTTGGTTCGACGACGCCGCGCGCTGCCGGTCGGCGTACCGCAACAGGGACGCGCCGGGCGGCCGGAGCTTCAACCTGGGCTTCCGCCCCGCCCTAGTTCCTTCCGTCCAGTGAGCGGAGCGAAAGCCCGAGCAGCGGAGGCCTGACGGGTGGAGGCGGCAGCCGGAACCCGTCGGGGCCGGAGCGCCGGAAGCGAGGCCTTGAAATGAAGTGAGCGAAGCGAACGGAACTCCCAGTCACCTCGCGGCGTCCCGCCGCGAGCCGGACTCCAACGCCTCGAAATCCGCCTCTTGGAACGAGGCGACCTCGGGGATCCAGCGGTCCCGGACAAAGCCCGCGTGGAGCGGATGCCCGTTGTAGGAGGCGTAGTCCTCCCGGCTTGCGAAGCGCATCGAGATGCCGAAGGAATGGTCGAGCTTCGCGCTGGTCTGGCGGCGGATGGCGAAGTCGAGCACGCCGGGAATGGCGGCCAGCCCCCCGGCGGCGGCGAGGAAGGCGGCCTCCTCGGGCGAACCGGGCGGATGGACGAGCCGGAAGGTGACGGTGTGTTCGATCATGGCGGGATCGGTCGTCGCGTCAAGGAGCGTGGGCAAATGGGTTTTTTGCGTATGTCTTTGTAGCGAAATTCGTGAGAATTTCGACGAACGTTCCCTGGGCATCGACGGGGAGAAGTTCTCACGAACTTCTCTACCATTACCGTCTGCTTGTTTTGCTCTCGCAGCCCTGCTGTATAGGCTTTGTAGCGAAATTCGTGAGAATTTCGACGAGCGTCCCTGGGCATCGACGGGGAGAAGTTCTCACGAACTTCTCTACAGGCACCGTCGGCTCGCTTTGCTCGCGCTTCATGCGTATGCCCTCCAAGTAGGGAGAATAATCTTCGCAATCAGGGCGATTTCCCGTTTAATTCGCCTCCTCCCATGCCCACCGAAACCCTCCTCGAAAAGGCCCGCGCCCGGGCCAGCGAGACCCTCGACGCCGTGAAGGCGTCGTCGGGCGAGCGGCGCAGCCCCCTCGCGATCTACAAGGAGTTCCTCAAGACGGGACGCCGGGAGATCCGCGAGGCCCACGCGGCGGGCGGCGGCGGCATCGAGATCGCGTCGCGCCGCTCGGGCCTCGTCGATGTGCTCGTCACCGACCTCTTCCGTCACTGCCTCGACGAGAGTGGCGCGGCGGCAGGGGCCGGGCAGGAGCCTCCCGCGACCGTCATGGCGGTCGGCGGCTACGGGCGCGGGCAGCTCAACCCCGGCAGCGACATCGACCTGCAGTTCCTCTTGCCCGGCTCGTCCCTGAGGCTCGCCCCCCCGGTCGAGGATCTCGTGAAGCGGGTCTCGACGATGCTTTTCGACCTCGGCCTGAAGGTGAGCTACCCGGTGCGCTCGGTGAAGGAGACCTGCAAGTTCGCGAACCAGGACCACCCGACCAAGACGGCCCTGCTCGACGCGCGCTTCGTCACGGGCGACCCCGCCCTCTTCGCCCGCTTCGAGGAGTCCTTTTTCGAGCAGTGCCTCCGCGGCCACGAGAAGAGCTACCTCGCCGAGCGCAGCCGCGACATCCGTTCCCGGCACCAGAAATACGGCAACACCCCGCACCTCCAGGAGCCGAACGTGAAGGAGGGCTGCGGCGGCCTGCGCGACTACCACAACCTCGTCTGGGTGCTCTGGGTGCTGCGCCAGTCGCGGGATCTGGACGCGCTCGTGCGGCAGGGCAAGCTGACCGAAATCGCCCGCGCGGAGATCGAGGAGGCCTTCGAGTTCCTCATGCGCGTGCGCAACGAGCTGCACTACAGCCAGCAAGGCACGCCGGGCGACATCCTCACCCTGCGTCTGCAGGGGGTCGTGGCGACAAAACTGGACTTCCCCGGCGCGAACATCCTGCGCCGCAGCGAGGCTTTCATGCGGGACTACTACCGCCACACCCGCAACCTCTACCAGCACGGCACCTCGCTGATGCAGGCCTTCGAGCTGGAGGTCGTCGGCGACGACACCAAGCGCATCCCCGTCTTCCACTTCCTCGCCCGCCAAACCCCGGCGGAGGAGCCTTTCGATGGCTTCTACGCGAAAGGCGGCCTGATCTACCCGCAGGACGAGGGCGTCTTCGAGGAGGACCCGGCGCGGATGATGCGCTGTTTCCTCCATTCGCAGCGGCGCAACCTGCGCACCAGCCCGGAGATACGCCGTCTCTTCAAGCTGAACTGGGACCGCATCGACGGGAACTTCCGCCGCAGCCGCGCGGTGCGCGACACCTTCGAGGAGATCCTGCAAAACCGAGGGCAGGTCGCCCACATCCTGCGCCGCATGCACCGCGTCGGCTTCCTCGGGCGCTATGTGCCGGAGTTCGGCCAGCTCACCGACCTCGTCCAGCACGAGTTCTTCCACCGCTACTCCGCCGACGAGCACACCCTGCGCTGCATCGAGGTGCTCGACTCGCTCATCCTCAGCGAGGACCCGAAGAAGCAGCTTTTCAAGCGCATCTTCCAGGACATGGAGGACCCCGTGGCCCTCTACATCGCCCTGCTCATGCACGACACGGGCCGGGCCGAGAACGTGCGCCACCACGAGGACGCCAGCGCCATCCTCGCCGCGCAGGTTTGCCGCCGCCTCGGCTACGGGGGCGACCGTCTGCGGCTGATCATGTTCCTCGTCGACCATCACCTCACTTTCTGGAGGACCTCGACGACGATGGATATCGGCGACCTGAAGACGATCGCCAATTTCGCCGCCGCGATGAAGAGCGTCTCGTGGATGGAGGCGCTCCACCTCTTCACCTACGTCGATTCCAAGGGTACCAACGACGAGGCTTGGAACGACTGGAAGGCCTCCCTGATGTTCCAGCTCCATCGCCGCACGGCCTCCTACTTCGAGGATCGCGGCAAGTATCGCGAGGAGTTCACCCGCCCCCTCTCCGAGACGAAGCGCGAGGTCCTCGCGAAGCTGCCCCCGAGCTATTTGGAGGAGGTGGAGGCCCACTTCGCGAAAATGCCGGAGCGCTATTTCCGCCATCGCGGCGCGGCCAGCATCGTGCGGCATGTGAAGCTCTTCCACCGCTTCTTCAAGGAGGTCCGCAAACCCACCCACGAGAGCCTCGTCCCCGTGCTCGGGTGGGAGGCGCGGCCCAACGAGGGCTGCAGCCTCCTCGAAGTCGCCGGATGGAATCGCCACCACCTCCTCGCCAAGGTCGCCGGGGCGCTGGCCGCGCGGAACCTGAACATCCTCTCCGCCGACCTCTTCACCCGCGCCGACGACCTCGTCCTGAACATCTTCCGCATCTGCACGCCCACCTTCAACCCCGTGACCTCGACGCGCGAGATCGAGCGCATCGAGGGGCTGCTGGAGCAGGAGTTCGACATCGGGGAGAAGGCGGTGAACTTCCGCTCCCTCATCGAGGAGCGCATCGCCCCCACCATCCTGAGCACCGAACCTCTGGACTTCGACATCCCGCAGCGGGTCTACCTCTCGAACGACGAGGAGGAGGCCTCCACCGTCCTCGAAATCCAGGCGCAGGACCGCATCGGCCTGCTCTACGACCTCTTCACCCTGCTCGGCAACCTCGACGCCGAGGTGCTCAACGCCCGCATCAGCACCCAGGCAGGCGCGGCCATCGACCGCTTCTACCTCATCGATTCGAGGACGGAGCGGAAGATCGCCGACAAGGAGCGCCTCGCGCAAATCGAGCGGGAGGTCGGGGAATGCCTGCGCGTCAAAGGGGCGGAAACCCGGTAGGGACGGCTGGCTCAGCCGTCCGTCGTGGAGGAGCGGCGTTGTCTACTCCCCTTCCTTCCAAGGGAGGACGGCGGCGAGGGTCCTCGCGTTGACGGTGTCCAGCCCGTAGACGTCCCGCCCCGGCGCGAGGAGGTAGCGCCCGCCGGGCGCGGGGCGCGGGAAGGTCGTGAAATAGGTGATGTAGACGTTGATGCCGCCTTTCACCGCGACGCCTTTGTTGAGGTCGTTCTGCATCGAGGCGCGGACCCGCTCAAGAGTCCAGCCTTCGGGGGCGAAGACCCAATGGGCCAGCTCGTCCGGTTTCTCGACGCGGACGCAGCCGTGGCTGAAGTCCCGGTTGGCGCGGGCGAAGTAGCTCTTCGCCGGGGTGTCGTGCATGTAGATGTTGAAGCGGTTCGGGAAGAGGAACTTCACATAGCCGAGCGCGTTGCTGCCGCCCGGCTTCTGGCGGATGAGGATCTTCCCCTGGGCGACGGACTCAAGCGTGTCGGGGGAGAGGCGGTTGCCCGCGCTCGCGCCGAAGGAGGTGACGAGCTCGTAGTTGTTGCGGCTCAGGTAGCCCCAGTCCTCCTGCATCTTCGGCAGCAGCTCCTTCCGCGCGATGCTGGGCGGCACGTTCCAGTAGGGGCCGAAGACGACCTCCTGCATCCGGTCGCGGAAGATGTTCGTGTGCTGGGATTCGACGCTCGCCTTGCCGTGGACGATGCGCATCGATTTCGCGGGGAAGTCGTTCGCGTCGAAGAGGTGGAGCTCCGCGCAGGGAAGGTTCGCGAGCGCGTAGCGGTCCCCCGGTTTGCCGGGCATGAGGCGGGCGCGATGGAGATTGATGACGAGGGAGCGGAAGCGCTCGGCGGCGTTCGTATTCAAGTAGCGCCACGAGGTCTGGCCGAAAATGCCGTCGGGATCAAGGCCGTAGTCGCTCTGGAAGGCGACGAGGGCTCCGGTCAATTCCGGCGACATGGAGGTGAGGTGCGCGGCTTGACCGGGGTCCATCCGGAGGTAGCCGCGGTCGATGAGGTGGGCGGCGATGGCGGGGGCGGCGGGGTAGATTTCGCCGGGCTTGCCGGGGCCGATCTGCTCGGGGCTGGGGATCTGGGGCAGGCCCGAGTATTGGAGGATCGCCTCCTTTGCCGCCGGGTAGGCCTTGAGCAGTTCGCGGTAGATCCAGTTCTTCGGTGCCATCGCTTCCATTGCCTTGGCCATGTCGAAGGGGCGCAGGGAGGTCGCGGTGACGAGATCGCCGAGGATGGACTCGACGGAGCGGTCGTCCGAACCGGGCTTGTCGTCCGAATCCCAGTCAGGCCAGATTTTGGAAAAGGGAACCGCTCCGATGCGGATGAGCAGGGCGGCATCGACGAAGGCCGCGGTGCGGGCGAGATCCGCCGCCTCGACCGGTCCGGCCGGGACGAGCGGCGCGAGCGCGTCGGGATCGAGGGCCAGCAGCTCCGGCAGGGCATGGCGTTTCAACTCCTCCGCGAGAGTCCGGTGGAAGCCCGCTGCCGCCTCGGGTTCCCACATTGGGCGCATGCCGCGCTGGGCGTAGGCCCGCGCGATCACCGTCGCCGCGAGTTTCGCGAAATGGCGGTCGGCGGGAAGGAGGGGGTGGACTTGGCTGCGGATGGCCTCCTCCTCCGGCGTTGCGGGGATCGGGGCCTCCGCTTGCGCCGGGGCGGCGGGGCGGGGGGCGGTGGCCACGGGTTCGCCGGGGTCCGCGTCCTCGACGATGGGTTCCGCGATCAGAGCCTGGGCACGGAGGGAAGAGGGGGCGGCGGGGGTGGATGGAAGCAGGACCGCGAGCAGGAGCAGGAAGGAGGGGCGGAGAGAATCCATAAGTACTGGAAAGGAGGAAGCCTAACCGATCCGGGCGACGGTGACAACTGCGGAGCGCCGCTGGAACCGGGCGGGAATGGAGCGGCGAGGGGGCCGTCCAAGGGCGCTTCGAAGGGACTCGGAGGATTTTTGAAAAAGTTCGACAAAAGCGGTTGACCATTCCAGAAAGACTCCTATATTCACCGCCCGCCCAAAAGAGGGTGGCCCAACAAACCGGAAACGGTTCAGGGAACAAGATCTTTCAGAACATCAGGCCGACCCGCAAGGCTCGTCCGCGAATCAAGCGGAAGGAGTTTATCAAGGTCGGCGGAAAAGGAAAAGGCTAAATTGTGTGCTGCACGTAAAAGCAAGTAACGTGCCGAACGAGGTGCCGGAATTCTTTGAAAACCGGAACCAAGTTCACGTCAAAAATTTTCCGTTAAGAACAACAGCCGCTCTGAAAAGAGCAGCCTGCGTTTCGAAAGCGGGATCAAGTTTCTATTCGAAGAGTTTGATTCTGGCTCAGAACGAACGCTGGCGGCGTGGATAAGACATGCAAGT